>JAABUK010000795.1_pt1 | contig 63643 bp, 69 predicted proteins | sample 5559141 | NCBI WGS metagenome assembly JAABUK01 (sample SAMN10711869, study PRJNA513367) | rock metagenome | isolation source: Antarctica rocks | place: Antarctica: Victoria Land, Pudding Butte nord | collected 2016-01-03
GGGGTAAGAGTACGAGTGGTGGTGGTGGTAGCGTTGGGGTGGGAGTGGCGCCGACGAGGACGGTGACGGAGCCGTATTTGGGTGCTGAGGTTGCGAAGGGGGAGGCTACTTGGGTTGTGGGAGCGCTGGGGAATGGTGGGTTGAGAGAGATGGGGAGCGTGCTGCGGAAGGTGTGCTCTCTGTTTGCAATACTTGGAGGCTGGATGATGGTATGGGTGTTTTGGTAGCTCTGAGGAAGACCTGCAATGAATGGAGTAGATGGAGGTGATTTAGGTCTCTAGAGAGGTGAAATTATGTTTTGCAGACGTTATATAAACTACTTTGGATATCTTATGCATTTTGGAACAATGCTCGCTGTGAATCGTTGAATGGTTTCGAACGCAGAATCTTTACGAGACGGCTTAGCTCTTAAGAGTCCTCCCACGACTTGACCATGTTAGTGCTTCTCCTCGTGTCATCACGAGTGTCAAGGTCAATCATCTTATATCTGATCTCCCATTCCACTTTCCACTGTCCCTTTTCATCCTCTAGGTCTATTATGCCAGTCTTGCCCAGAGTCGGTAGTGCAATGACTTTTCCAACCTTCCCTTCCTCTTCGACTGCGTGGGCGATTACAGGTAAGGTCCATCTGACTTTGTTTGGAGCTGCCGATGCGAGTACTTTTTCGAATGGCTTTCTCATAGACTTGGGAATACTTATACGGATAGCTCGGAGATCAGACTCATAGAAGGGTCTCACCATGAGCGCCTGATCGGTTAGATTCTTGATACGGATCCAATAGCGGCCATCCCAGAGTCGCCACATAGACCAGAGAAATGAATCAAACAGTATCGTAGTGGGTGCGTCTTGCATTCCAGAGGCGTTCGCAAAAGGCTGACGAGTCAAACTCCAAATATTATTGGTATCTAGGTCTTCATTCCGCAGCTCTCGACCTCCTAAGTTAGGGTCTGAGTTTGAGCTGACGTCTATGTCTGACATAGGCGAATGGATACGTTCAAACAGAACACCAGCCGTAGTGAACTTTGAAGGCTCGATTTGCTTCTCGATCTTGGCGCCTTCCGGGCGGGCAAGAGATGGAAACATGGATGTCACCGCACATTTCAAAGAGTGCAGAGGCACGTCTTCGTATGGTGTAACTAGTCTTGAAAGTCTCCGGATTAGTATCGAAGCGATCAACGGTCTAGACATTGATAGTCTCGGTGGAGTTGCATCCATTGAAATAGTCTCTGTGATTTGTCGTCTAGGCAGTCGCACAACAAGACGTCCAGATCGCAAATCGAAGAGTAGTATCTCGCAGAGCTCATCTAATCGGGCTGTACAGTTGTTGTGTCGTACCTCTCTGCCCTTCATTCGTAGAGAGAGTTGGACGAGTGAAGGTGTCTCAAGGGCCATAGGTAGACGGGAGCTGCCTAAGAGACTTCGAGTCGCGTTTCGAGTTGTCCTCCACGTATCTTTGTTGGTGGCATCCTCCGACCATGCCACACCATGAGCCTGACAAGTATCAATAAGATCTTGTTTAAGAAAGTTCAAAAGTGGCCTCAAAACTTGAACACCGCCATTTTCGAATAGACCGGGCGAGGAGAGCAACTTCTGATTTTTTTGTTCGGACGAATCCAAAGGCAGTCTAATCATCGTTCCGAACGACTTTTTAGAGTGAAAGTCCAATGCGGCTTCATATTCGCCACTCTGGTGCACACCGTGAATACCCCAGCACTCGGGAATATTTACAACTGGATGCATGCCCTGCACGCCAACATTCTTGTGGCCTGAAGATAGCCTCATCAATACTGTCTCGGCCTGGTCATCAGCATGGTGAGCTAATAGGAGGTTGATTATGTTTTCGGCGCGACAGGCAGCACCCAACGCTTGGTAACGCAGACGTCGAGCTTGGGTCTCAAAGTCTGGAAGTTCTAAAGGTCGCACATTGGGTGGCCATTCCAAAGATAGAATCGTTGAAGATATATCTCTTCAAAGTCAGCTGCAGACGTCAGCAATGGTGAAGGGATTTTACTCAGGCGAAGTAGGCGCGATTTTACCATGTTTGCCTCCAGCTGACTTCCTTCTCGAGCCTTGTGATCGACAACGAACGCTCGAATATATTGATATTCGGGAAAGGCGAGTTGATTCCGTTGAAGCATTGCACACAACTGTGCCAACGCCATCGAATCGACGCCCCCACTAACCGCAATCGCTACCAATGTGAGCTATGGTTTCTCTCTCCACAAGCATAGGAATCTATACCAAGCCTATCCTTATTTTTACCTTGGCGTGGACCATCCTGACGAAGCCAAAGCCCATTGAGGGCGTCGTAAAAATTGGTGACGGAGATGCCAGCTCGCTGTCTGAGGTGAGTGCCCAATCTGGGCATCATACAGCAGCGATCACGGCCATACCAGTCAAAACCATAACGGAATGATGCTCTTCAATCGGTGATAAGTGAAAAATACTCCATTATGATGCGGTTTTGCTATTGACGGTTACCTTATCAGGGTTAGGGCTAGATTTCGGCCTAGGCTGCATCCCCCGTACTACTGCCCACTACCTCACTATCATTCCACAACATGCGCTGGGATTTGTACACTCACGATGTCACCAACAAAATCTGCCGTAACTCCCGGCGCATGTAGTCGCCTACCAAGGCTTGGAACCGCAAGGCCACACCATAGACCTTGAGTAGCCGGGAAGGAAGAAAGCCTCTTGCATTTCCAAGATGCAAGCCCCATCACGCCCCTCGAAAGTTGAAAGCCCCTTCGCGCGCGCGCTCTTCGTAAGCCAACCCCTCTCATTCAATACTTCCCCATTCTTCCAGTCTGACTTTTTAGGCCGGAGCCCTTGCAGGTACAACAGTCGACCTCTCCCTCTATCCAATCGACACCCTAAAAACCCGCCTCCAATCCTCCGCAGGCTTCAATGCCTCCGGCGGCTTCCGCGGCATCTATGCAGGCGTCGGCTCCGCTCTCGTCGGCTCCGCTCCTGGCGCAGCGCTCTTCTTCGTAAGCTACGAGGCCGTCAAATCGCTGCTCAAGCGAACCCGAGAAGCTCCCGGAGGAAGATACGTCCTGGGTGACTGGAGCGAGCCGATCGAGCACATGGCAGCTGCTAGCGTGGGGGAAGTGGCAGCGTGTGCCGTGCGTGTGCCTACAGAGGTCGTCAAGCAAAGGGCGCAGGCGCTGCAGGCAGGGAGCTCGATGGGCGTGTTGAGGTATATACTCGCGCAAAGAGCGCAGATTGGGATTGTCGGGGTGTGGAGTGAGCTGTACAGAGGTTGGAGTATCACGGTCATGCGGGAGGTGCCATTTACAGTTATTCAATTCCCGCTTTGGGAGGGCTTGAAAGAGTGGAGGCGGAGGAAGACGGGGAAAGAAGGTATTACGGCGACGGAAAGTGGAATTTTTGGGAGTGTGAGCGGGGCGGTTGCGGCGGGGGTGACGACGCCGCTGGATGTGCTAAAGACGCGCATGATGTTGTCGAGGGAGAAGATTCCTATAGGGATAATGTTAATAAGGATATCAAGGGAGAGTGGGCCGAGAGCTTTCTTTGCTGGGATGACGCCAAGGATTTTGTGGATCAGTGCTGGAGGTGCTGTGTTTCTGGGTAGCTATCAATGGGCTTATAATGCAATGGCTGAGCCAAGATGAAAACGTGCATTTGCAGTTGAGCGTATAACTGGTAATGTTTCCGTCCCAAACAGGCGCCGTAGATTGACTGTGGCTGGTTACATCCAATACATGATGCTCTAGCAACAGGATATACTACTTGCGCAAGCAACTGCGTATCCAAGCAGGTGTTACGGATCAATGGCCGCCGGTCATGACTGGCCCAGTCTTTGCTGTAGGCTCTTCGGCAGCCAAAGCTGCCAATCTTTCCTGATGTTTCTGCTCGAGCTCAGGCCTTCTATCATTAGATTTATAGTACAAAACCACGTCTCCACCGGTCTTCCAAATGTGTACACGAAGAGTCGCAAGAGTGGTATTGTGTGCCACAAGCTAGGGGAATGATGTCAGCATTGACGACAGCAAACACAACCGAATCGAGTTACCTGGTTTTGACAATACAACTCCAAAAATTCCTCGGGCTTAAGTGTTTCGGGATCAGGTTGCTCGGACAAAGGCTCGATTCGCTCGGCAACATATGCAATGATCTTCTTTGCCCGTAGCATACGGTTCGCATTCAGTCGTGAGTTCCTGGCATTTGATCAACTCACCGTTGCGAAGCTAGCGATACTGGGCTCATACCCGTCAGGACTCGCAATGCTTGGTAGAAGATCTTGATAGGGGAGCAAAATAAAAGAAACCTTAGGAATGTCCTTAAGAGGCATTTGGTTCTAAGGTAATTTAGTACCTGCAAGAAAAGGTAATGAGTGTATCGCGTCACGCACTTTCAACAGTAGCTCGCCAAGCCACATGGGGGCCACTTTCTCAATTATATCAGCATCATAATTCAAGGAGCTGATGGTGCCTCGATACAGGTCCGCGACGCCTCCTGAGTCCGGTTGCTCGTCTTGGATTATGACAGTTGTGTAAAGGGGAAGCTGAAGCTTAGGGGTCTCCATCAGTGAACTTGAACTAATACCTGTCACCAATTGTTGAAAGGATCCGTTCTGAATTTGCTCCTCATATTCGTATCTGATTTTCTGTATCGTTCCATAGAAGTTGTCTTGTATGGTCCTGTCCTCTTTCCCTTCTGATTTGTCTGATCCCTCCAACTTTTCGTCAACGATGGCAGACTTGACTTCCGTAGAAGGCCTTCCCAACTTCTTCGGAAATTTCATGCGAAAGCTTTTCCCGAATAAGCCGCCCTCCTTTGTCTTCTCATCTCTGTCTCCATCAACGGGTGACTGCGTCAAAGCAAGCGTCATACCCTCGAGCGAATTGTCTCCAGGAGTGACAGGGCCTCTTGTCAGTCCATCTACCGGGTTTTTCGCTTGTGGATCAGAGGAGAAATAATCGCTCTTTCTGTCAGTTGAAGTTCTGGACTGTTTGTGTTGCGAGGCTCTTTTCTCGAGGCCGCTGCCCTCTTCAGCGGTACTTGGCCGATCAAGCTGAGTGGTGAGACTGCCACCGTTAGCATGGGGGGTTGCAGCATCAATGGACAGTCCGGGTGTCAAAGCAGGATGTTTCATCCCGTTCGCGGTGGGCCGTGGAGTGATCATAGAGTCGTCCTCACTCGTAAGTTCTCGAAATACTTGAGGTTGTATTAATGGTAGGTTGATATATTTTGGTGCATTCTCCCTTCGCAGACTGCTAGGTTTCGATGTATTGGCTACGAGTTCCTGCACACAATTTGCAGTCAGCATTACCTAGTCGGAACGTTGAAAAGAGCCAAGAAAGAAGGGACTGCTCCCTAAATCGAAAATCATAAACAAGAAATAGTATGCACTATTGTTCAAAAAAGTGGCATACTGCAGAAACACGCCGTGCATTTGGAGAGATAACTCAGAAAGTGCTTTACCTCGCGGTAGGCGGCGTCGCGCTTCACTTCCACTTGTATGAGTTTGTCGAATAGGAAGCGTAGGATCCACTTCCCCAGATTTACTGTATGCGAGTCAGTGAAAGATATCCTTGCGCGTGGCCTATCTGCGCAATGATCATCGGGAGTGCTTCGCAAAGTCAACGTACTCCGTTGGTCATCCCTGAAACTGCTGGCATTATCAAGTACAAGCTCGTCTGCATAGATCTCTGCATCGAAGCAATAATTCTCTTCAAGAATGCAAGCGAGCCTTCCAGTTCTCGTGTCTACGCCACACCAGTTGGCAACGCTCTCGATTGTGTTCACTTCGGGCAAAACGTCTTCAAGATGTCGCTTGCCGAAAGATTGGACGGGCCCGCACTATCCATTTTATTAGTCTATGCATCCAAGAGCTTTGTAGCCGACCTACCTTCAGGAGATCCCACATTGTTACTTCGCCTGCGGTATCTAATGTCAAGACTCTTCTCCGATCACTCAGCATCACGTGCTTGATCAAGCCGTTCTGTCCCTCGATGGTTTCGTCAGGGAGATCATGGAACGGCAACCATGATTCTTGCTCCACCACCGCTTCAGACATTTTCCTCGCAGTTACGCCAGAATTTATAGTAGACGCTTCTGGGTCTCTGGTCCTCTGGCCCGGAAATGGCGCATTATTAGTAATTCGTAATATACAAGAAAGCGGTATCTTAAATTTCGCAGTGCCATTTGTCGCAGGAACTGATTTAGACGGAGGTGATGGAATCTTCGACCGCGAGACTATACTGGAGCCCCGTTGGGCTCGAGGTGGTTCCGGCGCCTGTAGCTCACCCCTAGTGCTGATATCCCGCCACCGGTTGATGCTTGAACTAGATGTCGCGGTCCAGAGGTAGTCTCCTGCAACGACAATCTTATTGACGCCTCCCTGTTCTTGAGCAACGGCTAATGACAAACCCTCGTCCATATCGACGCAGCCACGAACGTCTGTCTTCGCGACCAATCCCGATCGGTCACTGGAGTAGAAGAGGGACAACCGAGGATGATCAGAGTACAGCGACCATACGCTGTCGTTGTGCATAGTCAATGTATACATGCATCTCCCCGCAGTGATCGACCAGACTTTGACAGTCTGATCAGAAGACGCAGTCATCACTGTGTCACCATCTTCATTGACCAAGATATCCCGTATATTATCGGTATGTCCAACAAAATTGGTGATCCGCTTGCCAGACTTCGGGTCCCATAGACGAACAATACTCTCTGGGCCTCCGCTCGCCATAATCGAGCCTCGAACGCTTAGCGCATAGACAGAGCATTTGGCGCTTCTCTCATCTTCTCCAACATCTATGTAGAGTTTTTCGCCCCCCCCATTCAGATCCCATAACTTGATCTTGTGGTCTAAACCGCCCGATGCGACCCAGTCTGAGTGTGTACCAGGGGATGCGAGGCATTTCACGTAGTCGCTATGTAGCCCAACAGTCGTTGGTATTTGTCTCTCCTCTGAATGTGGTCTCCATACCTTTACAGTAATGTCCGAAGATGCTGAGACTAATGCAGAATTATTTTGGATGAGTAGGAGGTCGTTCACCCAGTGCGTATGGGCTTGTACTTGTTGCCGAAAGGCCGTTGGCTCATATGGGTTGAACTTGGACTGAAAGACATTTTCAGGATCAAGAAGAGCATCCTCGTCATTCGATTTGTTTGCTGTGAGGTCAAGATCAAGATCCCAGGCGCAAATCAAGCCGTCTCGTCCGCCGGAGTATCTTTCGACTTGTTAGCGTTCTTCAAGAGACAATATGAAGTATGGCCCAAATTCGCACAATATAGATCGACCTCTATCAACTGCTAGGCCGTTGACCCCTAGGCGGTGTCCTCCAGGCGAATTGGCGAGAGGTAGGACTGCGAAACAATGTGAGCATTGAAGTTATTAGTCGCTTGAGAGAACCCTAACCATAGCTGATCCGCTGGCGTGCTTTGCGCGTCATCGAGAAATGTTACCTGCATGTAGAACCAGGATTCTTCCAATCAGAAGCTATACTATTTGGTAGTACATTCAAACCGGCTTAACGATATCCAGTTCTCAACCATCTTGTTCTGTGCAGTCGATCATTGGCAAATCCGATTAACTTATCGTTAGAATACTTTACAAAACGCCAAGGTATTATCTGTTGTATTTTATCATGCGTGAGAACCTGCCCCTTCTCTTTCAAGGTACATATTACAAGTTTCTGGCTTCGTTGTACCTTAGAGTAATAACATCATTGCATGCAGTGCAAAAGGCAGATCGCTATAATCCGGGATGACTTGTAATTTATCTCTTACGCATGGGAAGGCAGCAGCAGTATCAATGCATTGGAGAGAGAAGAGAAGTCCGTATAACCCTACCTGAATCAAGGTTCCCTATGCCCGGGAGTGTTATTCTTTACGCTGCATTAGGGTAGTATCTAGCCATACATCTTATATCTTAAACATCGAGTTGACGGGAACAGTGGGTTGAAAAGTAGGACTTTCAAGGTGACGCGAAGCCGTATTCTAGATCGTTCTTTGCCAATCCATCTTCGTCTGTACGTGTAAAATGTTACGGAGATTCATGAAAAGCCTCAGTATACCTATGCCTGTTGGGAAACTGCTTGTTGGCCCAGCGAAGGTCTCGGAGTCAGCAAGCGCTAGCATTTGTGTAACTATACACCGAGGGATTCTCGGTTCACAAAGTATATGATGAATTTGCTATACAGGACTGCAGAACAACGCTTGGATTCGGAATAGCAAAGATAGGACGACCAACCCGACGTTGATGCCTACAGACAAGTGTTCATAGTATCGGACGCCTGCACCTCTCGAACCAGACATCCTTTCATCCTCGTATCAACGCCACCGTTCGTATCCACGTTTCACGTTTATTCAGTGGTAATTGGTCTCCAGCCTTACGGACGAGACACTAGAAAGGCCACTACTTACTTGCCGCCAACGTCGACGGAGCCAGGCTCCAGTGTGTGTTCATGGCCTTCGGCTCGAATTAATTTCCCTCCCTCGAGCTGCTGGCAGAATGGTGTACCCGACATCCATGGATCAGCGTGCATGTCCTCCAATGTAGCCCGTTGCTTGGGGTTGATCTGAAGCATCTTTCCCATGATAATCCTAGTCTCTCTAGGCAAAAGCCGCAGCAAGCGCCATGGGCCTCTTATTACTTCTGCTTTCGGCTGATCAAGTCGTGGGCCAGGGTCGTGTGGCCTACCATCAACATCCTCTGGTTGTTCAGCGTGGTTGTGGTGGTGAGTGTTCGGTGCTGAACTTCGCCGCTCCTCCGCCCCAGCAGACGTGATATCGGCGGCAGACTTCGGTCTTTCCTTAATGGTCCCGTCGGCAGCTGGTGTTCCTGGAGAAGGCGGTGACATGAAGAGTTTGAAAGAATTGTCAGTGAGTCGAGGAGCCTTCCAGGGGAAACGCCGCAGTGACATGCAAGCGAAGATAATCGCAAGAGACCAGATGTCGGTGGGCTGGGGATCGTACTTGGGATGATCATACACCTCAGGTGCCAAGTAAGGATCTGAGCCGACGACACCTGTAAAGTCTCAGCTCTTTGCGCCTCTAAAAGCCGTATGAAGAACATACCACTTGCAAGAATAACATCACTTTCGAAAGGGTACCTAAAGACACTCGCGCTGCCGAAATCGATGATTTTCATGATTCCTCTATCATTCACAACCACGTTGTCCAGCTTGAGATCTCTGTGCGCGAGCCCCATGCTATGTAAATATGATACTCCGTTCACGATCTGCAGAAAAGAGCAGGCTACCTCTTCTTTTGACATTTTTCCAGTCATCACGATTGCAAATAAATCAAAGGGCGCGTACTCCATGACTTCGTACCAGTGGCCTCTTTCTTGTATGATGTCAAGTGTTTCTATTATGTTGCCATGATGCAACGTTGACCCAATGCAGAACTCAGCTGTGACCTTCTTGTTGTATTCTCGTTCAGTCTCGTAAGCATGTCGATCTCGAAACTGCTTGACCGCGAAAGTAAGCCCATCACTACTCCTCTTCATCAGCTTGACAGAACCACCAGCTCCAGAGCCCAAAACTTTCCCGAATTTTCCCCATTTAGTCTGGAGACCGTGGTCATCGGCGAATGGAACGCTTGCGTTGGGATTGGGAGGTGTCCTGGTGCCGGAGGAGCTTAAGATCGACGCCTTTGTAGACTTGGCAGGCGACTGTGTTCGCTTCGACTTGTGGTGTCCTCCTATCCCAAAAAATCGCTTCAGCTCCGACATTGAACCGTGCGGTTTATCTTCCAAATGGCTTAAATGGTCTTTTTGAGCATGGAGTGAAAACGTTGATTTTCTATGCTCAGATTTGAGATCGCTCCCGCTGCTCGATCGCGGCAAGGATCCTGTGGAACCGCCTGCGCTCCCTAGATTAATACCAGATCGGCGCCGCGCATCTCCAAAGACGAATCTTTTATCAATGGAATCGAGGTTTCTTGACTGGGGAGGTCGTTTACTCCTGGCGTATGGATCGTCACGATCGCCAGTAGGTGTGAATGGTCTCTGGTAAGGCGGCGTGACAGCTCCAGAGCCACCGTCTGGGATATGCGCAGGACTAATCTCCCGAGAGGCATCTGTAGAGCTCTCACTTGGTCGGGATTGCGAGCTCTCGGTGTGTCTGGGCGTTGTCGAGCCTTCGCTAGGCCCCACAGAGAACACTGGCTGTTGCTTGCCCTGTAGTTCTACCACACTCGAGCCTTGAGATCTAGAAGTTGGGCCAGTTGACGGATCTGAGGGTGTTGATGGGCGTGATGTGGCGGTACTTGCTGCTGACGGAGCTACTTTGGGACCTGACAACTGCGGGCCCATCTGAACAGGGTCGGGATGGACTTTGGCCAAACTTGCCCCTGATGCCTCTGGCTGGCTGTCACGTTGATTCGAACCAAAAGGAGTAAGAGGAGGTGTAGGTATTGTAGAGGTTGATGGTGAAGGCGCACCGGACCGTGTTGCCTCTCTCGATGTCTGATATGGACTGGACTCATTTGATGGAGCTCTGGATACCGGTAAGGAAACAGGTTCGAAGGCAAAATTACTCATCCGTCTCTGTTGATTATGTAAATCTTGTATATGAGAACTGTGGAGCCCCAGAGCTAGGCTGCGTAATTCTTGCTCGGCTCCTGGGCTAAGAGGGGGGTTCGCAGTCGAGGTATCGGAAGCTTGGCTCGTAGATTGTAGACTACGGGCCGGTTCTATTTCCTGATTGACAGAGGCGAATCTGACTGTCTGGGGGAGCGCGCCTTCAGCTGGCTGCGCTGATAGCTGGTCGACATGTGGGGCATGATGGACGCCATCTAGAATTGGTAGTTGAGTAAGTTGACTTTGCCATGAATGGAGGCAATCGGCAAACCTTGAGACTCCAGCATCTTACTCGGAGTTGATGGCCCAAGTTCCTGAATGGGTAGAATTTTGAGTGGAATTGGGCGCGACCCAAAGAAATTTTCATGTACCAATTGGTCACATCGACATTTATGGACCGAGCGAAACCGCGAGGAACAACAGGGTGGAATATATTTTTTGACGCATTCGGCGGGATCACGTACTTCTAGTAGTTAAGAAGTCCTAAATGGAATGGTGGAACTCTTCAATGCCCTAGATGATGTATCAAAGTTATGTATGCTCACGAGTAATGACAGTGATTGAGACGTTTGAGAGGGACGTTGATCTCTGCAGGGTGGGATGGATGATGATTCAGCCTAACAAAGCTTATCGCTAACCGCGGTTTACGGCGGTCTCAGGCGCTGTGCTTGCTGTTTGCTCTACCAGAGCGCCTCATGGTAAGTAAGGTAAAGATACTGCTCTAGCTCCATCAAACTGAAGCAAAATCCGGAAGAAAGCTAAAGTACCAGAGACACGAGCGCTATTCTACTGCCAAATTCCATCCATTCCCTAAGCCCAATGTTTCAAGCACATCTGACACATGGGACATCACCCAGTCGATCATAGTCTCGAGTGGCCAGGATCTTGACCAGCTTGTGCCACGCTCCTGCTCTCCTTTGCTCTTCACTCTACATCTTTTGGCAACATTATCAAAGAGTATGCCTACCCACTTTTCATTCTCATTTGGTGTTGGGGATTACTTTCGCTTCAAATTCGATTATGGAAGAAAATTTTCCCCTGTCAGATTCGACCATAGATCTGCAATTACAGACTTGGACATGGCAAAAGTAAGAGAGCATTCTCCTATTGATGATGGAAGTTGATAGATCCTCAGAAGAGTGGGGTCAAGATCGATTCTACCGACACTCCTGTCACGCCTGAAGATCAATCAGATTGTCCACTCTTCACAGAGATTCCAGCCGAGATTCGACACATGGCATATCGTCAACTATTGACCATCCCGGATCCCATCGAGAAAGCTCACAAGCATCTTGGCAGTAAAGACACGGCCCTGCTGGACAATTACAACCCTATCCCTCACATTGACGCCGCAATCTTGAGAACTTGTCGACTTGTGTACTCGGAGGCTCTGCCCATACTATATGGCCAAAATACCTTCGAATTCTCTTCTGCCAATTCGATTCGCTCTTTCCAGAGTAAGAGTCTGATTGGGTATCCTCTAGGTAGGCTGGACGAGCTTGAATTTCGATTGCCCGCCCTTGGATCTCGATTGCGGGACCTTCGGCGTCGTCTTCAGCATAGGCATGCTGACTTTCCTCAAGCCTTCAACTTCAAATTGGCGCCCATGGGCCGGTTGACTTTGCTCCGATCTGTGGTGCTCAACATGAACGCAGTACGTAACTCAAAATCCCTACTTGAAGATCTATGCCCAGATCCTGATCGGGAGACATGGCATGGGGGCATCTACTCATAGCAAAGTTATGAGCGACAATGCTGACTCCAAAACCACGTAAAGGAATACCGATGGCATTCACCATTGGGGATGAACGGACAACGAGGGGCACCTAACCGCGACCACGTATGAGGCTTCATTATGTATTTCCTGTCCCGTAACCGGTATCGTTCTTCAAGTCGTGAGACATGTCTTGAGAGTTCCACACTCAGTATTCGACAAGGCACCCCTATCACCACTTTACATTGTGCAGAGATACAGCAACACTAACTTCCACGCCCCGGTAGATCTGGCGCGACTGGTCCACGACGCTGTTCAGTGAAAATGACGACCTATGTCCATGGGGTGGTAGGAATGGGTACGTTATATTTTCACTTATTATGTCACTCTTCCATTGCGTCATCGAGGCGAGAAAACGATTCAAGGCTACTTGCTCTATCTGTATATCTTGTAGCTCAAATCCATGCTTTGGTGAGAAAAGGCTGACTCCCCACTTATAAAGACTTGGATTTCCTGCGCTGGAAAAGCTTACTCTGGACTTTTCGGAATGGCAGCTGACAGATTCAGAGGGTTTGCTAGTAGGTCCGAGATTCTCAATTCAATCAGGAGTGATTAACCTTAGGTGTAGGTGAAACCGTTTGTCAAGAAGCTTGGGGAATCGGGGGGCTTGCAGGAATTAGTATTGAAGGGCGTAAAGCACGGACCTACCCAAGAGCAATTCAAAATAGGTCTGGTGAAGGAAGGAGGAACCTTTCGGGTGGTCAATGAATGATTGCAGGTTATCAAAGCTTGCTTATGACATGACGACGAGCTGGACTGCGGTGGATATCTCTATAGTCATACATACCATATAATGTTGATTAATGAGTAGGACTCATACAAAGATTTTGGATATACAAGCTGACACCTGCGCTATGCAAAGTCCACCGAGACGATATGTTTATGGGACGACCGCAACCCCAATTGACTTTGCCTGTCCAATCACGCTCTTACAAAGTCCTTCCAACGGCAGTCCTGATAGCCTCAACTCCGACTGCTTTATCTTCGCAATGTCATAAACGTGTTTGAGCGACACTTCCCCTACAATCTCCTTTCCTGGTAGCATAGCGCCTCGTATCTTTCCCTTGCGCTCCTTTACACCAGCAGCCTGTAGTAGAAGGTATGAAGTGGCTGGCGTCCGTATCTCGAAATGGAACGAGCGATCTGGACGGACAGTGACTCGGGCAGGGATAGGTACGCCGGGTGTCATGTGAGCTGTTCGGGCATTGAACTCCTGTCCCAGGTCAGGAGAGCTACCACGCAGAGGTGAGTGCGGTCGGCGTACCTTGCAGAAATCGATACTTTTTACACCTTTGCTCCCTAACGCTGGACCGACTGGAGGACTGGGGCTTGCTTGGCCAGCGCCGACTATAAGCTTCACGATTTGGTCTTTCTGTATGGCCTTCCGGGCCATCTTTGACGTAGATGTGAATGGCGAACAGGCGTTATGATACTGGTAGCGCAGTCTAGAGTGGTGATGCGACAGTGACAATTCTCTCAGTCAGGGTTTCTTCATCACCCAGTGATCAAGATCCATCGTTGACCGAGTCAGGTTCGTGTGGATGTTAGAGGTCGTAGAGGTCCTAGAATTCGTAACGACTTCCACCGGCCCGGCCCGCTGTTGAACTTGCAGTTGATGTTCGCGCAGGTTTCCTACTTTAAACACCTAGAATATCAATATCGAACCTCGAGAGCCAATATGAATTGGATCAAGCAGCAGTATGTTGTATTGCTCGATTCCGGTACTTTTCTTCTGATTGAACGTTAACGAATCAGAGCAGCAAACATTGCAGGGACCCAAGAGCCTATCTATGGACCGTCCGCAATTCAATCCGTAGGCGAACAGGCAACGGAGACTCCTTACACAGAGCTCGAAAAGAGAGACCTGAAATGGGCCGCTATGACTTCGACCTGCGTAGAAACACAGACGTTCTACCTTATGTCAGATAGCGGGCATATTGGTATGGCGCAGGTCATCTACAGTAATGTTGCGTCAGACATCTAAATATGGTTTCTTGGGAGGGCACGCTGATGCCATGATCATTAGTGGCATCCATACTACATGCCAATTCAACACGAAGATATTCTATCCCGATGGCAAGACTCCAAATCTCTGGTCCTCCGATCCCCTCAACAACCCTGACTTCGACGATGAGAAGCTTTCCTTCTACGCAGACAGCTGCGCTATTACTTTGAACGAGGATGCGACCGCATACACAATCAAGTCTGCAACAAACGAAGCGAGTATCGTCAACCTGACCGTCACACGAACGGCTCCAGGGTTCCACGTAGGCAAGGATGGCAAGAGTTACTTTGGTACCAACCCAAAGAAGCCGTGGGGCTCGATGAGACATGCCTTTTGGCCGCGATGTCAAGTGGAGGGAAGTATCATCACTAAGGCAGGAGATTTGGATTTCAAGGGACGGGGCTTCTTTACCCATGCCCTACAGGGGATGAAACCTCATCATGCCGGTAACAGTGTTGCCTAGATCAGCAAAAGATCCTTGCTGATTGTTATTGACAGCTGCGAAATGGAATTTTATCAATTATCAGTCCCCGACATAGTCCGCGATCATGATGGAATACACAACCCCACCATCCTACGGTTCTACTGTCGTCAATGTTGGTGGCATTGCCAGGGACGGAGAGATTCTGTATGCCGGCTCCGGAGGCAATTCTGTAAAACATCTGCAGACCAAGAAGGATTCTCATAATGATTGGACCGAACCAACGGATGTCAAATTTAGCTGGAGTGGCCTCTCAAAAGATGGGAGGAACGTGTCGGCCTTGGTCGAAGGCAATTTAGGAGAGAGGCTCGACAAGGTAGACGTGATGGAGAAGGTTCCAGGCTTCATCAAAACCATTGTTGGTGGAGTGGCGGGAACGAAACCCTACATCTATCAAGTAGGTGCCGGCGATTTTACTTTAGAGCGAATCTTGGCTGACAGATTTTTATAGTATTCGCCTCAGCAAAAACTCAACATCACTATTAGCATTGGTGGAGTGGAGACAACGGAGGAAGGAGAGTTGTTCATGGAAGCCACTTTCATATCTTGAGAACGGCCCCTCTTTGCGTCTCATGCCATTGGTTACTTACTTGTAGGATTGGGCGGCCAGTAATTAGCATCAGTAACGTCTCCGAAGCTTCGAACCAATTCATGACACCAGTCAATTCCTATGCAAGATCAATGATGGGCCTCCGGAGGCCATGCTAGCCAAATGACTTTCCCTTTGACCCCTGTGTACGATGATCAAGAACTCTGACGCCCAGTAATGCAAGAATCCCCTGTCCTCCATGCCAAATTTCAGCCTTACTCATTAAGAGCGAGCCTACTGGTAAGCAACCCATTCATAAATGCCCTCTCCGCCTTCGTATTTTTGTTCTTCTCCTCCTTCAACAATACCGCAAGCACCTCGATCGGCGGCTTCAATTTGAGCCCATCCGCTCGCTTCCATCGCTTCATGCGTGAGATACCTATACACGGCTATGACACACCATACGTCAGCCAACATCTTCCTTGAAGACTTGAAAAGATCCTTAAATAGTAACACATACTCCGTACTGACTGCTCAGATCGAAATGTCTTAGGATCTTCTCATTCACAGACAACCCCTGCTGATGCACCCTCGGCGCAATCCTCTCCTCCTCTTTCCCGATCCAATACTTCCGTAACTGAGTATCGGGTATCTTCGCACCCTTCTGCTCTATCTCGCTGCCCTCGGCCTGAGGAGCGGGGGCTTGCTTTCTGATCGCAAGGCTTCTTGGGCTTGAAATCTGTGCTTCTGGTTCTATCTCTTTGGTATCAGGTTCTGGTGTTGAGAGCTCTGCTGTTACGGCTTTCGCTAGGTCATCTTGAGAGGCTTTCGCGAGTTTCTTGGACTGGGAAGGGATGGACGGTTTGGTGACTTTGTTTGAATTGGGACCGAAGGCGAGGGTTTGTTGTGCGCGGGTACTAGGGTTGGGGGCTTTACGGCGCGTCGGAGGCATATTGGCGTGTGTATGCAGGATCGATTACTGGGGTACGAGGCTTTGGGAGCTTTGTTTAGGAGCTGTGGATTGGTTTCTGGCTTCTGATATTACGTTGGCGCTAAGCGTCGGCTACGTCGGCGGAGTGACACGCGCAAACACGCGGGGCGCTAGATCGAGAGGATAAGGTAAAGTACTTTACTTTAAAGTACTAATTAACCCAGGAATGCTGTTCTCTTCTTCATTTTCTCTACTTATCGATACAGACGTTCAAACTCAGCACAGCATGCTACATAGAATCTCCATACGTCTGAAAATGCAACGACGAAGACTGGGTCCTCCACTTGAACCCCGCTTTCCGTCATCAGATTATTGTCACAACTTTTTACACAGATCATCTCCTCGTCGACCAACGAGGCTGCTTTCTGAAGTCGCACAGCCTTCAACGTAATGAAGCATATCATCGGTGGCTAGGAAATGTTGTGGACTGGACGCAGCACACCAAAAGGTGCAACGTTACGCACGTTGAGCATTCAGAAAAAGGGAAATTAGCCCCTAGATTTCCAACAAAAGTGGGCGCCCAGAATGATCTCAAGCAAGTATTGCCCATTCACTGGCCCTGCCACACAACGGCGCATTGATGTCTGCTCCGTCTATATGGACTCCAAGCCCGCCATCCGGCGCATCTCAATGACAGTCGAAAACCTCTGCATCTACCGACTCATTCCAATCTAACCCCATTCGTTTTCCTCTAGAATCCTTCTCGCCTATCATGCCCGAAGCACCAACCGAGGAGATTAATCCGTGGCTAAATATTGGGCCCAGTTCACATTGCCACCGATCCTTCAGACCAGTCTACCATTACGGAGTTTTATTTGTACCATTGGCAGATCTACGACAAGCCTCCGATTGCATACCATGGTACATATTTATCCATCCCGACCGTGATCTCAATACTGTACTGTAAGGTCCTGCGGGCGATGTCTAAATGGAGTGTTGTATCGGACGGCCACCAGATCGGCGGATCCCAGGGTAGTCCTATAAAGATAGGAATATACGGTTCCCTCATGGACAAAGGATGTTTACGATGCCAACTTTACGGGTTACGGTACCTCTAGGCTCCCTCAATGGTCAACAATCCGACATCAAGGACTGGGCAATTACCGAACAATAGCTCGTTTTCGCCCAGCTACAGTTCGGGTAACGGACAACCTAGAAGATTAGGCCAGCCACAGTCGGGAGGCCCGCCACGGTTCTCGCGTCTTTTACAGTTGCGCATTTCACAACAAGTATCATCAAATTTGCCCATCTTCCAAAACGGGTCGAGCGGATCACCAAGTAGCTCATTGCGCTTCATATTCATCAACATGAGTGTTCCCTTCAGAACCGTACAGACCAGAGTTTTTTCTAGGCCAAGATATTCAATGTCTCCTGAGTCGTGCGCATCTCGTGGAAATTACCAGCATGCACTTTTCCACAATCCTTCGTGGTGCGAGGTTTGGCTAAAATCTCAGCATTGCGGGTCCTGAGCATTGGGGGCTGTTCTCATCTTTTCTCTGTCTCTGAATGGTCGATCGTATGTTCTAGTGCCATTTTAGTATCTTGCCTATGAAAGTCTATCTTAAGCAGCCTATAAGATGCGTGGAACTCTTTCTTCAGGAACGTGTAGAGCTCAGCCTCAGCCTCAGCACGCCTGTTGCTGAGTGATTTACTGATCCTAGCGCAACCGTTCGAGATGCTACGCACGAGGCGTAGCATGGCCTAATCTTTTGCTGTTGTTTAACCGACCCAGAAGCCCACACTTCCAACAACGGTTCCTCGCATTCCAACATTTTCTATCAGGTCGTCCTCATGGCTGGCTCGAGGCCGTTGAGCGGCCCAACTCGCTCACCAATCCATATGGCAAGGCTGGGCTTCTGCTTTCTCGCCGCTCTCGTTGCTCAACATGCCCTAGCTGAAGCTCAGATCTGCACCACATTTCCATGTACACAATCCATGGCTATCTACTCAGTTGGGCCAATCCCGGGGCACAGCAGCACCATGAAGTCGTCCAGCACGTCGTCTAGCGCACCGTCAAGTACTTCCTCTAGTACTTTTTCGACTACGCCATCCAGCACTTTATCTATAACGCCCTCCATAACGCCCTCCATAACGCCCACTATCACATCGTCGACGACGTCGTTTAGCACACCGTCAAGTGCTCCCTCCAGTGAATCTTTGACCACGCCCTCCAGCACACCGTCCGTAACGCCCTCCGTTATACTGTCGCCAACGCCATCCAGCACACCGTCTGTAACGTCCTCCAGCACTTTGTCCACTACCCTCATCAACACACCGTCCGTGACGCCGTCGAGTCCATCTTCCACGTTTTCTTCTGTGTTCATACCTTCATCATCCTCCAGTGCACCCACCAACACCCCCCCAAAGGTTGCAACCTCCAACAGATCATCCAATACCTCTCCCAAATATGTGGCCTCCAGTGGACCTTCCAGTGCTAGGTATCCGTCCAGTGCTGGGGTCTCTGGAGGGACCACAACCCAAATGGCGTTGCCGACCTTCACTGCCCCTTCAGGGATGATACTCCCATCGACCACCAAGGGCGCTAATCTCAATTCCTCGAGCACTAACAGCACTATATCAACAGCATGCGGCCAATGTTCGGTCATGGCGCAGCAAGTTCAGGTGTTTTATTGGCCCACAGCATCGATCAAAAGCGATTGCGCGCGAGCCTCGTCCATCACCCCGTTTGCCAGCGCTCCGACGTATGCGGCAAATGCTACTACAAATGCAACAAAGTCTCTCAATGCACTTGGCGGCGATGGCTCAATAGATGTTATCGATGGGTTCACCTAGTAAGCTGGCGCCTGTGCACTGTCTCTCTGTGAAAGAGAGTCACTGACCATGGATCTAGTACATTTCCATCTATGTACGTTTCTGTAGTTGGGAGAATCTCAGTCTCAAATTCGTGCGGAGTCCTTGGAACGACTTATACCAACCCAACACCGGTGGCAGTACAGGCCATCACTACAGCTTCCTACGCCACCTGGCCCTCTGAATGTAGACCTCAAGGCAACTATGTTGACGCTGTGATCAATACTTTGGATGCTGCAGATATCGCCTGTCCGACGTGGGGTCTTTCCGATCCATTTTATACGACCTGTGATGGAGATGTATATCTCACAGCGACCGAAGGAGCACCCTATAACCCGGTTATCTTAGTGCCTACCCAGTTCCTAGCTTACGACCCAGCTTGGGACATTTGTACTAAAGTTCCAATCAATGGACCATTCATTTTGCCCTGTGGGCTCTACGATCCACCAAAGGCATTGCATACGGCAAGCCAAATGGTTCCAATCGTCACTCCAGCTTCCGACCCGCCTGCCACGACCTTGCCGAGCGCTAAGCCGGAGTTTACTGCTTCACCCAACTTGGCGCAACCAACGACGACCCCTATACAAGCTCCTCAGACAGTCAAAGCACAGGTGCCCCAACCGGTCCAGTCACCAGCCAGCAACCCGCCTGCAGATCCGGGCAATCTGAACAATGATCCTCAAGCAGGTTCATCACAAGCCGCATCCAAAGGTCAGGTAAATTCTAATAAAGCTCCATCAGCAGACCCAAACCAAGCCCCAGCCTCGAATGACTCTGGTCAGGGTTCTAATAAACGACCAGCGGGATCGCAAGCTGCACCCATAGCCACTGGTTTCCAGGAAGCAGCTCCTGCTCCTCAGCCGATTCCGCAGACAACTATCAGTATCAGTGGAACGCAGCCAAGTCCAGCTCTTGGCGGAATCATTTACAGTGGTATAAATGGGGGGCCTGCCCAGCCAGCGAGTCCTCAGGGAGGCAGCAGTTCAGGTGGCGGAACGGGGGGTAGTTCAAGTGGGTCTCAAGGCGGAAGCTCAGGGGCAAGCTCTGGAGGGGGTTCTGGGGGCATTGCAAGTGGCACTTCGGGAGGTGCTCCTGGGGGCCTCTCTAAAGGCAGTCCGGGAGGAAGTTCTGGAGGCACGTCAGGAGGCACGTCGGGAGGCACGGGAGGAACTCTGGGAGGGAGCTCGGCCGGAAGCCCAGGTGAAAGCGCAGGAGAAAGCTCTGGAAGTGGTCAAGGAGGCGGTCAAAGTGGAAGCCAAGGTGGCAATTCACAGCCAAGCGCACCAGTATTTACACCACACGCCGTCACAGTGCTAGGCCAAACACTCTCGGCAATCAATCCATCAGCAGTCGCCATCGCTGGTAAAACCTTATCTGCTGGAGGTCCTGCTTTCACCTCCAACGGTAACTTCTATTCCGTTGGGCCTTCTGGGAATCTAGTGGGAGGCACGTTGGCACCTGGAGCTACCCCAGCCCCAGTACTCACTTTCGCTGGCTCCGCCTACACCGCCGATTCTGCGTCACAATTCGTGATAGCAGGCGAAACGCTGAATCCAGGTGCGAAGATAACGGTTTCTGGGACACCAATATCCCTAGCTCCGGGCTCTTCCAACGTCGCCATCATTGGCACTAGCACTCAAGCATTATCTATGATCACCCCAGCCCCAGCTCAAGCGCCGGCGCTACTCACCTTCGATGGCTCCACATACACAGCTAACTCGGCTTCACAATTTGTGGTAGCTGGCCAGACCTTGAATCCAGGGCAACAGATCACGGTCTCAGGAATACCGATATCTCTTGCTTCCTCCGGGTTGTCCAACAACTTCGCCATCATTAGCGGCCACACCCAGTCACTTCAGAGCGCAGCAACCGCACCAGCTCAAGCACCAGCTCTTCTGACCTTCGATGGTTCCACTTACACACCCAACTCAGCCTCTCAATTTGTCATCGCGGGGAAAACGTTGACACCAGGAGGCTCGATGACAGTCTTTGGGACGCCTATTTCAGAAGGCTTAGGAGGCTCATTCGCGGTTATTGGCACCAGCACTCAAGCTATCCAGACACCAGGCCTGATCGCAGCACCCGCTCTCATGACTTTCAACGGCCAAACTTACACCGCTAATACCGCTTCGGAGTTTGTCATTGCAGGCCAAACGCTTACTCCTGGCGGTATAATCACGGTCTCTGGCACGCCCATCTCCGAAGCAGCCTCCGGAAGTGGTCTTGTTGCTATTGGAAGTAGCACCCAAGTACTTGGGCATCCTGCTGCAATGATCACGAATCCGGCCATAATGATGTTTGACGGGCAGACGTATACTGCGAACGGCGCGTCCGAATTCGTTATCAATGGCCAGACATTGAAGCCTGGTGGGATAATTACGGTCTCTGGCACTCCGATCTCCGAAGCAGCCTTGGGGAGCGGCTTGGTCATCGTGGGCAGTAGCACTCAAGTACTAGGTCATGCTCCTGTCGGCGTGACTGAGGCGGCTGTGATGACTTTTGCGGGCCACACATTTACTGCGAACGCAGCCTCCGGTTTTGTCATTGATGGACAAACGTTGACGCCAGGCGGAATGATAACGGTTTCTGGCACACCGATTTCTGAGGCTGCAGGGGCCACAGACGTGGTGATTGGCAGCAGTACCGAGATGCTGAGTACGGCCACCGTTACGCCTAGTGCTATGGCATTCGTGGGAGGCCAGATGAAACTTGGGGTACCAAGTTTGGCATGGCTATGTGGGTGGGTGGGTCTGTCATTTACTTTTGGCATCCTCTTATTGGCTTGATGACTTATTTTCTTTTTCTCTCCGCTGTGAATGTGCTAGTGCAGCCGCCATATGCATTTTTGGATATTGGGAATTTAAATGACATATATGATATAAGCCGTTGGACATAAGGAAAATTCACCCGGTGATGACTTTTAAATCGGGACATTATTCAAAATATTAGACGTGGTAGGTAAATATAATACTCAATTAACTCTCGCAGCTCTATAATACTCCTTTGCAACAAGTTCGTAAATTTATTCTACTACAATAACTTCCGACCCCATTCAGAGCCTCATATCGTGTTCATGATCTCGTGCTCGGTTCGAAAGAAGAAGAATTGGGGTATCAAAGTGCGTTGACTGCGTGTTGGGAATGGGAGAGCATTTGTGATGCGCGAAGATCCGACCTCTGGAGCATAGACAGTCTTTCTCAGGATGCATTGGTCACTTGCGATTTAGGCAATCGGTTGCGATGTGCCAATGACAGTGCTACAACATATGGGTCCAGAATGTTCCGACTTAATGGGACACTGAGCGAGAGTAGAGGAACCCTAAATGGTCGTAATCACCGGCTGAGATCTCAGAGTCATCAAGAACAGTAATGATCAAATCGGTCGTATCAACGAATAGAGAAAGGCCAATGGCATTTGATAGTAGGGTAGTCTATAAACAGTCTAAATGCTCGCAACAGCAGCGCTTCTAGGGTATAATGCAGGGTTAAAGACTTCAAACAATCATCACTCAAAGACACCTGGTCCCTCACTTCTTGCCAAACCCCTTCTTCACAGCTCTAACGCAACCCATCGTCTCCATTCTGCCCGGCTTCCTCCCTACCTCCACTACCAAGAATCGCACAAAGTCTTGCAGAGTCCAGTAGCTGCTGTGTGCACTCAGCATGTTCAAATACTGGATCTCCAGCGGCCCGCCTCCGGAATGGAGAGTGTAGTCAATTTGCCCATTGTCATTCAGGAGGAACATTCGCTTTTCAGCGATCTCCTCTTTTGTAAAGTCGTGAGTCTCCATCTCCACAGTAGTTGGTAGCCTGGCGGTCGTAGGAAGTCGGGGCAGCTCGTTCAAGCCGGTCATGCTCTTGGTAGGAGCAACTGTCTTTCCTCGGACAAAGCCGCCGAAGAATTGCCCCCAGGATGGAGCAGCACTTGGCACAGAAGCCGGCTGCAGAGACGCAGCATAGTCAACATCCACACATGCGTTGAGGCGATACGCGACAGGATCGTTATAGTGCATGATGTTGTACAGATTGTCGACAGCCAGGCATCCAAAGGTACCGGTCTCGCCCGCCACACCAGAACCAGTCCCCTTGATTTCGGCATCCGGCTTGTCTCTACCTCTGCGAGGGACCAAAGGTGCGCGGTTGAGCAGTAAGAAAAAGCCAGCAGGGCTGCCACAGAGGAAGAGACTTTTGGTATCAAATTCGAAGATGTTGGTGCGAGTGTTACCACTGTTATGGGGATAGTCGATTTCCTTTGGCAATTGTGTAGGTTGGTTGCTCAATATGTCAAGCGCCATCACGCTACCTAATGAGTGAGCGAGTAGATGTACCCTGCCGGACTCGTGAAATTGTGGGTTGTTGAGGCACCATAATCTATAGACTCGGTTGGCCTCGCGGATAACAGCTTCGATCATTTTGGGTTTGTGATGGGAAAGATAGTATGGAATATCCAGCATGACATCGCTGATCAGGTTACGGACCGCTGGAAGAGACTCTGCAGTGATATCCTTCAGGGTAAACTCGTTTTTTAAAGGGTCGGGTTCCACTAGTCTGCGGTTTGGGTCCGGCTGCGGGCCACCGTCTTCGAGTTTTAGGGTGGAACGCCAATTGATAGGTAGGACCATGACGCCTCCTAGGTCGGGACGAAGCCACGGCTTAACCGCATCAGCGTTGAGCTCGAGGTTGATCTGCCTACGGAATGCATTGATAGCATGAGTGAAATGGAAGCTCTCGACGCGTTCGGACAGCTTTTGTCCAATGCCATGGACCACTAAGATGAGATCTGTGGGCATTGATTTGTCCCCTGCGCCCTCTTCACAAGCAAGGCAGGATTTTTGCCTTTTGAGTGACTTGATAGTCCCAGCTTCTATTGTTGGAGCGATGGTCACTGGCCGAGTCGGTAGTGGGTAAAGCTTCTCCCAGGCCTTCGTGTCAAAACCACGGACCACAGGTATACCCACAGCTCTGCCCTTGCGGATGTTTGACAAAACTCTTCTTCCTGTCTTAGTTGAAGGTAGTTGGCTAGTGCTTAGGATTCGGGCGACTCGAGCATTGGCATAGATTATGCTTGATCTGGCGAAAAGCCTGCCAGTGCGCTCAGACCCACCAAGAATGCCTTCAGCTCTATTCTCGGCCAATCCTGCAACCACCTTGGCTTCCTGCAGTTGCTTCACTTCGGGCTGCAATCGTTTGCCTTTACCAGTGCCTGGTCTGTTTTGTTGGCCCGTGAGCACGTCTGATGGCCAGATCCGATGACAGACTTTGAGCTCAGCTTCAGGGCCAATGTCCATGCAGCTATTGAGTTCATCAACGTAAGCAGGGGTCCAGGGTTTCATGTACTCGTAGCCTTCCTCGATCTGGTTTGCAAGGTCAGACTCAACGGGCCACATAGTATCCTTGTAAAACCACGTTCCTCGAACAATGGCTGATTCGTCATGGACGGGATCCCAATATATCGGTCCCATCTGTAGAAGGAAAATCAGCATTCGGGACAGATCCGATCTTATCTTCCAGGCTTGTGATGGGCTTACCTTTAGACTGGGCATCTCGACCACATGTAGGCGAGAGATTCCCACAGTGACCCGAACAGTCTGAGTTTCTCGACGAAAGAGTGAGTGACTGCCTGAATCTGGCTCTGAGCCCGCGTGGTCTTCATCCTGCGAATCTTCACTAGAATGGGGACTTGGAAATCTAGGCCTCACTCCCAACGGTGAAGATTGCTTTGGGCGATAGTCCTTCCCAGGCGAGTCAACACCGTCAACCTGGGCTTTGCGGGCAGTGCCACGATCTGGGGACTTTGACGACCGTCGCAAGCGAGAAGAAACTCGTAGGAAAGGCGTCCCTGTTGTGTCAGGGCTTCTGCCCAACCCAAAAGCGCTTTCATCGAGTTCTTGCCTGCCTCGAGACAATCTTTTGTTTGAGCTTCTGGACGACACTATATCTTCTTCCGATCCCTCCTCTTTTTCTTTTCGCCTGAAGAAGCTTCGGGTTCTATGTGACTTTCGAATACCGCTCTCAACCTCATCCTGGACTATCTCGTCGGCAGTGACCGGGATGGTCTCCTGCAAGGGCGGGTGGTCGGAATCATCACAGAGAGTCAGGTCTGCTCCTCGAGGCTGTACTCCAAGATCGTACTCAGTCTGTGCTTTCCGTACATCATTGACGCCCCTGCCCTCGGTCTTCTTTCCTTTTTCGGATATTGTCCCCTTCTGGGTATCTTGCGTAGGCTTACTGGCATTTCCTTCCCCAGCTTCCGCCTCCGGAGGTATACTGGCGGCATAGAGCTCCGACTCCATTGATTTTCTTTGCAATGCATCCTTCCCGGGGTGATTGTTTTTCTGAGCCTGAGCCTGTCCCAGCTTAGGGAGCTCGAGCCACGCTTGATCGAGAGCTATATTGTCATGAACTGAAAAGGGTCGTGGAGGGATCTTTGAGGGTTTGGCAGCGGAGCCGCTGGAAGGCGTTGGGACAACTGCAAGAGGATCATCGATGACTTGGACCGATCGATAGAAGAATTGAGCGTGGATCTTTGGTGGATCGATCGCTACTGAGGAGGCTCGCCTGGTAAACGTGTTACTCTCCTCCTTCAGCATGCATGAATCGCCGAAGGTGTGATGTGAAGCCATGATACTGTGTCACACCGACTCAAGGCAGAGTAACGGCAGGAATGCTGTGGGGTAAGTTCTTAGACATTAGAAGTACGATGTCCTGCCAGCAGGTGGATTAGCAATGTGTAATAAAGTGTAGCCTAGAGAAGGCGGAATTATGGAATCAAAGAGGATTATGAAAAGGACGTCACTGATGCCCTATGCAGTCTATGCAAGTACAGAACTAAAGTCGTGAACGTCGTGAAGCTACCCTGATCATGAGTTCCTGCCAGAGGAAGGTGACGTGGAATGGTCAACAGATGCAGCAACCGCGGGGCAGGCGCCCCCAGGCGCGGGGGACATGATCTGCCAACGACCACTCCGAACATCCTTAGTATCTTCAAGAAAGGTACGGCTTCGCCGACTGAAACAATATCTGGCTCAGCATCGTTTTATTAGCTGATCTAAGGTACGAGGACGCTAAAAGAGGAAACGGCCGAATCCCACTCAAAATGCTGTGCTTAAGCCTGGAAGAGGTGACAATGTCTTCCTATTAATGGAGAAAGACCCACTCATAGATGGTGCTCCACTCGATCAGGCAACTCACAAACCACTTCAGGACAGGAGAGTTTCATGACCATCAAACGCGAGATTGCAATATACGCCAGGAACGCCGTATGTCTAACCAAGTCCACCGAATGTGACCATCAATAATGATGAAAGGAGAAGGTAAACTTCATGACATCCAGCGTCGCCTCCCTTTCAATTGCTCGTTTCCCCCAAGTCAAGCAAAAGGGTTGTGGCTTTCCATTTCTTCAACCTCCTTGCTACTCCTTGCGGGTGGCTCCCATCTCTTCTCGACTCCAAATTTGATAGCCTCGTACTCGTTTCTCTTCTTCTGCTGCTCTTTCATTAGGGCCAGCGCTTTGACCTGAATGCTCTGGAATGCCAGGAACGTCACCAGCGGCGCCCCCAGCATTTCTAGGATCTTGTATGTATCGTGCATCTGCTTCTTGATGGCGGCGTCTGGAGCACAAAACGTACGGATGCTCATCTCTCTGGCCAACGACTTCCAGGACTGCATCATCGTGCTCATGGACATGATGTTGTCAGCATTAGGTCCGTAAAATCGAAAAGTCTTGAGATTGTAGAGGACGATATCCCGTTGCGTAGCCTGGTCGAACATGAATTCGATGACTTGGGGACGGTTTTTGCTGGCCCACCATTGTGTGACCTTTGTCAGGCTCTCGACGGACATACGACCTTCCGCTTGTTGGACGTTGAGGTAGTGATTCGCTGTCGCACAGATCATGAGCTCGACCTCGCTGTACAACTTGCTTTGTTCAGGAGGGTTCAAGGATACGTGGAACTTGGACTTGGTAGGTGATGACTTGGATGGTGATCTGTGATGATACACTGTAGTAGGGACAAATTTCGACACTTCTTCTGTCTGCTTCTCCATCAGATTCATAGTCCATAAACAGAAGATCTAGAACAAACCAAATCTTCAACACGCTGCTTGAGCTTTCCTCCCCAATGTTTAATACCCTTCTTACGATACTCCTCGTCCGGCGATTCTTTCATGCTCGTACTCTTTCCAAGCCACCCACCTTCACCAAACAGCTGCTTTATAGGGGAACGAGCCCGCTTTGGAGGTGGCAACGCTGACTCAGGAGATTGGTCTTCCTTGATGTCCTCTAAGAGCTTGACAGGAGACGGTGTGCGACTAACACTTCGACCGCGAGAGAATGATGATTCGCCGGATTCCTCGCTCGACCTCGCGGTGTTGTCGCCTCGCACTACGAACATCTTGCCCACTCGAAGGTTGTGTACATTGGTCGGAGGCGCTCGAAAGTTGATGTTGTTCTCAGATTGAGAGTGAGGCATCCGAGGCGACTTGTGTCCAGGCTTTTTGGGTACTGGCGGCCTACCGTAGACCATTTTGACGGGTTCGAAGGCTTGAGGATCGCGAAAGTCTTCGATCTGAGTGTAGCGCTCGTCGTAGAATGGATTTGATTTGAAAGAACTACTGTACGCGGCGTGTCTACAGAAATCAGAACGCTGTTCACTGTCGAGCAAGGAGAGAGGTTAACAAAGATCAACTCACTTTTCCGACATTTCGGACATCTTTTGAAGAGGTTTGGGATCTGGCGGACTGTATTTCACTGGATCAAGATTGTTGATTCTGTCGAAGAACTCTGATGTTTTTCTGGCGGGAGTGGAAGGTAGTCGTAATTCGCGTGTGAGGTTAATCAGGCTTTGTTTACTTGGGTCTTCAGGTAAGGACTCGGAAGAATTCATGACATAACTAACAACAACATCATCAGGTTCTGAAAGAGGGAGTGACACTTCACTTTTTGACGGCTCAATAAGGTCCATAGGCTTGTTTCATGGGACAATAGGCTTGAATGACAACGTGAATTCTTGAGGTCGCGAATGTCAAAAGTGTTGATTCGGGGCTAACTCAAAAGACAACAGAACGTGAAGGGAGCTCAAACCTCCGCAATCACGTGCATCGGTAAAGTGCGAAAGACATGGGAAAACTGCAACGGCGTTTCGACGGTCCTCTGACAGCTCCTTGGCTTGCTCTTGCGCGATCCTGTTAAGAGGCCTAACCAGCTTGGCCACATACCTGCGTGTTTGTGACTATATTGAAGCTCACTCTGACCTCGCAGTGCTCGTGATTCCAGAATGACCATGCACAAAGGTGGAGCAGCAAGCTTTAGCTTGGTCACTATGCTGATTTTAAGCATCTTTGATTTGAAGACTGTAGTGATGTTGCCATCTGGAGCGATGACTTCATGGTTGTGCTTCGACATAGACAGAGATCCAGAAGGCCACCCATCAGGCACTGCTGTGATCTAGCTCTACTTTGATTATAATTTGATGGATGTCTCCGAATATAGAGTCCGCTCCAATCTTGCAAAAGGGCGATTACCGTAGCTTCAAGGCACAATATATCTTTCGTTACAGAAAACACCATGGTATAAGAAGCCATCGCTGTGCTCTGCATTTGTAAATTACATGTCCCGAACGATAGTGTCGGATCATCGCAGAGAAACAGACTTGAATCTCGAGAAACGAAACGTTCCTATTTCTTATCTGGTGGCTGCCAATGATCTAGTAGCCTTCCAATATTTCGCGTCCAAGATCATGATCTCATTATCGTACATACTGTAGTCTGCTTTCCTTGCATGTTTCATGCATGCCTAGCCCTTATTTCTCTTGCTTTGTCAAAAACTTTCCCTACCGCCCCTTTCATCTTGCCCAGTGATGCTCTGATCCCTTGCGCCTCCCAAGGAACGATGTCGGTGCCCGATGAGAACTGCCGCAGTAGCCCATTCCTACGTTCGGTCACTTCGGCTAGATCTCTGGCCACTTGGCTTCCATTCAGGTTGTCGACACGGGCTTCGAATTCGTTACCGGAGGTAAAGATCGGTGTACGTCTGGCTGCGGTAACACCCAGAGGGACTTCTACACCGGCGTTGCAACCTCCATTCCCGTCATTCCATGCCAGGATTCGTTGCTCCATCCTCGAATCGTGGGCCGAGCGCACAATATCCTGCTTATGTGAGCTTTGTGAAGAGCGAGTATAGCCTGCGAGAATGCATCCTTACGCTCCGTGCCGCGAACTGCTTTCGCCAGTCACCCCATATCTCTTGATCATCCTTGCATATTGTTAACTGCCATACGAGAACCGATGCGATATCTTCACAGTGACCCTCTCCGTAGCGAAGCTTCAGACACATGAGAATCTCTCTTGCTCCCTCTTTAATGTCGCTGAATCGTTGCGGGATCCGCTCCTTCCTTCCGAGAACTTGGACCATGTACTTGTAAGCTTCGTTCACTTCGAAGCGAACCGCCGGTATGTTCCCTTGTACCTGTCCATGTTTCGAAGTCAGTACGCTCTCACCGAAGCATGCAATGGAGAATCAGAAAAGGCTAAGAGAGAGCTATAGGCTAGAAAGAAGGATCATTTTGGGACATATGAAGGGCTCCGCAAAGTATTATGTAAAAAAAAGCTTGAAAGGATTAGACACTCCTAGACACCCACACACCTACACACCCTACTAAGCGGTGGGTTGAAAAGGGCTTTAGTGAGTTTTAGGCAGCACGAAACATGAAGCCACCAAGAGAGAGCAATCAGCGACCTTTGGCTCAAGAGGAGGGTGTTTTCGCGCAACTCGTTCGGTGACCGGGGTTTACAACGCAAGCATGAGCCTTACATCTGGGAACTCCGCTGCCGTAGAACTATCGCCCATCAATTATGGAGCCTCCTGTGCTGCGTAAATGTCGATGTGGTCTTGCGGTAGAGAATTTTCTTGGTCCTATGCGCGATCAACGGGCAGGATATTACAGCTTAGACGGTGTTCAGCTCGTGAACTCGGGATCGTACTGATAGACGAGTGAAATCACTAGTGATTTGGCTTCACTCTGGTGATACCGTTCCTCGTGTATCGGATCTGTGATAGCCTCGGCCGCAAAGTCACATGAACACCGTCTTGCTTCACGGACCACTTGATAACACTTCATCAATCCCGCATAGTCATTCAGAGTGGTAGGGAACAGCATCATACCTGCAAATTATTTCCACTCCTCCTCCAGGTCTGTCATTTCGACATTTTCAAATGGAGGAATACGGCTGTGATCAATTTGGATATCTTCATCCGGCTCAGATCTGCACTTCTTTAGATACTTTCCACCTTGTGAGCGTGGTATAAGCGCTCTGGAACAGTGGGCAGCGCATGTGCAAGGAATGTGGATCACAGGGAGGGCACAAGTTAGAGTAGTTACACACTCTTGCCACAGGACATCCGGATTTCAAGCCAAAGGCGCAGGAAAAAGGCTCGGTATGACGGTCTTGTATTCAGTTGAGTGTGGACTGGAGACACGAAGCATTTACTCACAGCACAAATGCCACCTTGCTTCAGCCACCACCTCAATCAAAAGCTCGCCGCGTCTTCTCCAAAGACGCAGTGTCTCAATGTCTCAATGGACGACCCAAGGGACGACCCCCACAATCAGAGGCCAGAGGAAGGGTAGATTGCTCTTGGATAAGAATGCTATCAGATATTTTCACGCGTGAATGCTCATGCCGACAGCCAGGTGACAGCGAAACCCTCGTAAAGACAAAGCTTGCAGACGAGGCGTGTGCTTCGTTTGAATGAGTGTCACCGTCTCGATCAACTTACCCTGTCCTTTCTGAGTGACAATTCGTTCACCAGGTTCTCTTTGTACTTGGGACTCGTGGATTAAGATCAAAATTTGATCTTGTTGAGATGGCGGTCGTATCGAAACCGGTGAACAGTACATTGACATCAACCATCTCCTGGAGCTTGGCTTTCTGCACCCCGAATAGCTTGTAGAGATTAGATTGCCGGTCACTATCGAGGTCCTCTCGGCTTGTAATCTCTTGTAATGCAGGATCTCGGTGCCCTCCATGTCGCGCTATGATAAGACAGCAGAACGTCAGGGATCCGAAGAAGGAAGGGTATCATGATCATTGAACCCTCAATTCTCGTCTTGGCCTCATTTTCGCTACTAATTGGACGACAGCATCATCCACTGCGTTTCGAGGCCTCGAAGAGACGCGTCAAGATAAATGCTGCGAACAAGTCACTGCTGTTGACACTCTGACTAGGCCAACATGGTACTAGGACCATTGGTTTTGGATGACAGACTAACTCATTGGCCACAGTCCACACGAATTTACCGTGTCTTTGGTGCGTGATATTGTTCGGGGCTGCCTTTCCCTGGAGCTAGGTCATCCACATCCTGCACAAACGAGCGCTGAAAGGTCCACGGATCGAACGCAACAAATCCATCGAAGCTGGAGAGTATCCAACCGCAACCGAACATGGCAAAGATAGGAGCCGGAAGTCGGTAGATGAAGACCACCTACTTCAACGGCCGAAGAGGTAAAGAAGACGTGTCCCCAATAGTGTTTAGTGGAGATGACATGTAACAGAGTTCTATCCAACCCTCATTGATACACTGTGACACTGTTGTGATAGCAATATGTATCACGAATATGAAGGTAACCTGCACACCCGAATAGCTCTACGCAGAACTATTTCTACGTGGCTGCTTCCCGCGGCCGCTAGAAGGGTGTACCTAGTCCACACCTAGTAGCCGTCCACGCCCTTTACCTCTACAGCTATAGACTTTTGCAATTGGCTTGGCGTATAAACTTATAGCGCTTATAAGTCTGGAGAAGTTTTGGCGCAAGAATACAGCGTTTTGGCCACTAGCGGGCCCTTGGAGGAAATCGAAAACTCCGGGCGCGAAATTCTAAGACCCGTAGGGCTGGACGACTACTAGAATTATCTACCGAGAAACATCCCGTTCATAGTTACAAATCCTAGATTACCTAGGTACAGTGCCCCGCAGGGATTCTAGGAGCCTCAGCAGCCTAGGAAGGTGGTAAGCAGCAAGCCTGTCATCACCATGACACTCGCCGTTCCGTATAATGTGACCGGCACTGTCAAGTGGAGGCAGCATTCACTTCTGCCTTCACCATCCTGCACCTGGATGAAACCGCCATAAATGTCACTTTAATCCTCGGCATGTAGCGCCCTGTCCTAAATGCCTTCAGTCACGCCTTTCATGTTTGGTCTTATCTCGATCTGACTTCCCCAGAGCTTCTTGCAGCAACTGCAGGACATCGACTCCCAGCCTAAGGGCATACAGAACAACACTTGGGAGTCAAAGGCATGGCGGATTCACCAGAAAAATATGACATTGTGATAGTTGGAGCGGGGCCTGTAGGCCTGTTACTTGCAGTATGTTTGGCCAGATGGGGCTACAAGATCAAGAACATCGACAACAGGGATGTTCCAACACTTACTGGGCGTGCTGATGGCATACAACCACGCTCTCTCCACTTGCTACGGAACATGGACCTCAAACGGCATATCATGGCTCACCATCCAGCAAAGGTTTACGAAGTCGCCTTCTGGGATCCTCTTCCCGGAGGCAAGGGCATACACAGGACGGGCAATTCGGCTGCATGTCCGAAATTCATTGATGCGAGATACCCATTCACCGCGCTGCTACACCAGGGCCTAATTGAGCGAGTGTTCATCGACGACCTGCACAAAAATGGGGCCAATGTGCAAAGGCCATGGACTATTACAGGCTTCAGGAACGATGCTATGGATAAGATATACCCGATTGAGGTGAACCTCAAGCACGTAAAAACTGAGGAGAAGGAGACACTGCGAGCGAAGTACTTATTTAGTGGTGAAGGTGCGAGGAGTGTGATAAGGGATCAACTGGGCGTCAAGATACTCCACAAAGATCCGATTTCGAATGTTTGGGGTGTCATGGATGGGGTTGTGAGGACGGACTTCCCCGACGTCAAGGTATCATGCTGTACTTTCATACTTGGACTACAGGATGCTGATTCAAGAAGATGAAATGCACCATACACAGCGATCATGGCTCAATAATGATTATCCCAAGAGAGAATAACATGGTCAGGCTGTACATACAGATTGCGACCTCAACAGACAAAGATTTCAACCCGCGCAAAAAGGCAAGCCCAGAGGAAGTACAGGCTTCTGCGAAGAAGATTTTTCAACCCTATTACATTGAATGGGATCGTGTAGAATGGTACTCGGTATACCCAATTGGCCAAGGCATTGCCGAAAGGTACACGATCGATCATCGGGTTTTCATGGGCGGAGATTGTTGTCATACCCATAGCGTACGTAGCTCGTTTCCTAGTTGTCTTGAATTCCGCTGACCATACGATAGCCAAAAGCGGGACAGGGTATGAACACTGCCTTTCATGACGCGCTCAACCTTGCTTGGAAGATCCACCATGTCGAAGCTGGATTTGCCAATCGTTCTATCTTGCAGACATACGAAACGGAGCGAAAACGTATCGCCGAAGATCTCCTCAACTTTGACGCAAGGTTTGCTAACCTTTTCTCCCAGCAAGTACGATTTGCTGGCGAAGTGGGTGCCGCAGCCGATACTAAAGATGGTGGCGAAGTCAACGAATTTGTGGAAGTATTCAAGTCAAGCCAAGAGTTCACGTCTGGCTACGGAATCGCATACGGGTCGAACGAATTCAATTGGTCTCCAGAGCATTCTGCTCAGTCACGACTTTTCAATCCGAAGGGCACCACTCTACGTACGGGTCGAGTAATGCCCCCTGCAAACGTGACCCGGGTCGTTGATGCCAACGCGGTCCAATTAGAGCAAGAAATACCGCTCAATGGTTCCTTTAGGATTTTCCTCTTTGCAGGTAAGCCTTCGAATACACTACGTGCAGTCGCCGACTTCGCAAAGAATATGCAAAAGAAGAGGAGCTTCTACTCCGTCTTTGAACGGGAAGATATAGCCAATGTGTCATACCATGAGCGTCACAATCCTCACTCCCACTTCTTCTCGATCTGCACCACATTCGCGGCTTCTCGGGATGGACTCGAGGTTGCGAAGATCTTACCACCCATCCTTGCACGGTATAGCGATCATGTCTACGCTGACGATGTCAAGGATGAGAGGGTACCAAAAGCGAGAGCTGCAGCCCATGCCAAGATGGGCTTGGATGCAGAAGAGGGCGGTGTTGTGGTTGTCAGGCCTGACGGGCACGTTGGCTGCGTTGTGAGTTTGGTCGAAGGTGCTGGCACGGTGGATGCTCTGAATGATTACTTCGGTGCGTTTGTAACAAAAGCGATTGGGAAGTCGGAGCCACGGGCCCAACTGTGACGGTATCTTTTCCAATTCTGACCTATGAGTTGCGCATGTCGACTAGCCGACGGGTCATCACATGTAACTATAGTCATTATGTGAAGATGAAGAATCATGCCTTCCAAGAGATGATGTCCTTGTTGATTCACACATGAAATCTTCGCATAGGTCTATATTTGGATAGGTTGCGGCTTCCCGCCACCAATGTTTCGGCGGGAAGCCTTGTTGCAGATCCACGTAAAGAATTCATGTTTCATCCTTAACTACTTTACCTGATAACCCCCCAAAATCTTCCATCCTCGCAATACATTCCCGATTCTATTCATCTATCATTGCCGTTGCTAGGTTCGCTTATGCTCTTTGATGCCTTGAGAGATGTCGAATAGGTACAATGGTAGTGCCACAAACTCCATTGTCCGGAGGCTCTCGCACTGGCCCCTGTGAACGGCAACTCGCCATACCAAAGATAGAAGAGGATGAATCTTTAATCACAGTTGTCGATCAGCTCTCTGAGTGAGTTCTAGCTCTCACTTCATTATCAAAGCAGCATGAGCTTCCCTGCTCTTGAGCCAGTGTTCAGGGCAGTGACTGTTTGAGGCTACTCTGGCAGGCCTTGAACCCCTCTTGACGGCATCATGAGACTTGAGATTGATCACGTCAATTCTTATTGATCATTAAGGTCTCGGGCATCTCAAGTCCCGCAGAGCACGAGTCGAATTCTGCAAGGCTGCAAGGCCATATAGCTCTTGAGATCCAGATATCGTGCTAAGTTACGCATCTCTATTCGTGGAATACACTTGGCCTGACTTTGGCATGGGTGACTGTTAGCTGACTAGGCTTCAGGTACTTTGGGCACCTCATTGAAGCACCTCATACTTTCGAACAACTAAGGACAGCATCCGTTGGCCACATACTGGGGCCTCTCACTCAGTCGCTGTCAGATCGATGTCACCATCCTGACATCATATCAGCTTTGCTGTAAGTCTCCAATCCTTGTGTCGCAAAACGATCATCTGCCTTTCACTGGGTATTTCCTGGGGGCTTATTCCCTCCAGCGCCCGATACTGGCAATGTCTGTACCTGCATATGCCACATCAATCGTGCCTTGCTCAAGGTCTCTTGAGATATATACTGATACTGTTGAGCACACTGTAGCATCTCTAAGTGGCAATTCTCCTCCAGCGAGCCTGACGATCGTGGCGTCAGCGAGTCGCGCGCGCATGCCTGCGAGATTGTTGCCTGGGTAAGCATCTTTTCCATTCAATTACTCACCCATCCTGAATATCACCCTCATCTTGCCATATTCCTTGAGCTTTCTACCTGTTATACATATCTCGGGACTCTTGCTGCTACCCCGAAAAGCCCAAAAAGGTACGCTGACTTCCGCCACCGTCAAGAGATTCTTAGCGCATTTGACGGAGACGGAATTGATCGAGAATATCTTGCACGAGCTTCCGCCCCTCGGATCATCAAGCCCTGGGGACGTACAGCCGCTAAACGGGAACGACATTTTCGAGAGTAGCCTGCTGGCGCAAGAAGGAGGTGATGCTGAACAAGGTCGGCTTTTTCCTGGTCAGCCTAAGGTTACCAACGGCCCTGTCGCAGAAGACGAGCCAATGTCAGCGTTCGTCGGGCTTAACGCTCTCGAAATTGCTGCAATTGCGGACGCAAAGAAATTTCTTAGCCAACGGGTTGTTCAGAAGGTAGTGGTAAGCTTTTTCGCTCTGTTGATATCCAGTCAAAAAATGATCTTAAGCATTGAAACGATCTTTCCAAGCTTCTGCTCCTCACATTGTCTCGAGTCTCAAATCTCTACGTGCAACATGAATGCTGACTCACGAATCATTCTAAGGACGATGTCTGGAACGGTCGGATCATCTTCTGGGAATCGCTCAGTCTGCATAGCAAGAAGAAAGCCAAAATTTACAACAAGAGACGAGCAGATCCATATTGCAGGCTCCGGGTGCCAAAATATCAAAAAGGGTTCGAAGCCGCGTTCTTCGCCATGTTCTTGATCCTGTACTATGCTGTGCTTGCCGAAAGGAACCCTGAGTGGATTAGTCCAGTGGAGGTTCTTCTGTATATCTGGATCGCCGCTTTTGCATACGACGAAATTGGGGAATACCAGGACGCTGGACGCTCATTCTATGCTACGGATTTCTGGAGTTTGTGGGACATCGGCATCATTGCGATTGGAATTGCATACATTGTCCTAAGTGAGTCAAGAGATCTTTTAGATTTGCGTTCTGTTCAGGGGCTGCGATTTACCCTGTGTGAGGAGGTGTTTGCTACACACGAGCCTCAGGGCCCCCAACAATGCATTGACACAGGTCTTGCGGACCACACATGTTAGTAGGACAGAGACACGCCGTCTTAGACTAGGCAGCCTTTCTAACATCCCATGCTCCTTGTTGAGTCAATACTGTGGGGTATTGGGATGATTCTTAGAATTGGAAGAGTGAGCTACACATATTTGCTGATCTAGATGCATCTTACGAACAGCAATCGACTATGACATTCAACTACTGCTCACACTGTGGAGTCGAAAGTGTCTTTCAAACAGTCCTAGTCTCGAGTCCCAGACGTAGTCATGTGTGGTCGCGCTAATCAAGGAACTCGTGCAATTTAACATGCTGTATGAATGTCGCTAACATGAGGCATAGGAACGATTGGCTTAGCGAATAACAGCAACCATATCACGGACGTGTCATTTGACATACTCTCAATGTATGTCATATCGGAATCGCTCTTTCCTAATGCAAGGACCCTCTCTTATGAATGATAAGTCTGGGACGAACGCTGACTAGGCGGCCTCGTGCAGTGAAGCGCTGTTCTTGCTCCCGAGGCTCTGTTCGCTGCTTTCGCTCATTCCTTTCTTTGGAACTTTGGTCCGTAACTAACCTTCCCATGACTCATAAGCTAATATGCTGACACTGCCCAATAGATACCGTGTCTCAAAGAGATGGTACGTCCGGCGACGTGGGATTTCCAAAAAGCAGCGAGGCTGACGAGTATGTCCCAATACAGACCAAAGATTTCGTCAAATTTCTCGGAATTGTTATTATCTTGTTCTGTGGCTTTCTGACTACATTTACCATGCTCGCCCGTGGCGAGTTTAGCGCTCGGCAGATGCTGTGGACCATGATAAACGTCAGTCGTCAACCAACCAATTTTACTCGTCCGCCAAGCTGACGTCTGCCACAGGTCTTTTTTGGGTGAGGCTGAGACGAGAAAAGCTTGATCCAATGGCTAACGGAGAGCCCGTGCAGTTCCACTTACTTGGGCTTGTAAGTAGCGAAACTGCATTGCCATCATTGCGCAAGTTTGGACGACTGACGGAAACGATGTGTGTGGTGGGCAGTGACATTGCAAGCCAGGTGAGTAGTGGCCGACCGCCAAGGAAAAAATCCCTGTGCAAATCGCCAGATAGAGTGCTGATTGGTCGCAACGATTAGATCTCGCCTGCGCTTGGCCCGCCGTGAGCTAGTCCCCGTCTCTTATGCATTGGATATGATGCACGTGAGTGCTTTTTGATGTGGTGCTAATCGAAGTAGGCTTATGCTGTGCTTCGTGGTGATGACAAACATATTGCTATTGACTTCACTCATTGCCATTCTTAGTCAAGTTTTCACCAAGGTGCGTCAAATAGCCCTGGAGCTGCATCTACGCCCGGGTCCGAGGCGGTGCGCGCGGTTTCATAACCGCTGTATCGTTGGAAGGAGACTTAGGGTATGAAGGATACAGGCTGAGCGATTTGATAGGTCATGGATCACGCTCGAGAGGAATACCTGTACCAGTAGGTCGATCCAGGGGAAGCAGGGACTCAACTTCAGCAAGCGCTAACTGAAACGTCAGATACTCAGTCTTTGTGCTTGAGGTAGGCGATGTTGGTGGGATTGTGTTTCACCCACTGACAGGGTGCTAGGCATCAGCCTCTCGCCGCTTGACCTATTATTTCCCTCCATTGGTATGCTTCTCTGGGCTGAGTTGCACAATGATGGACGGAAGACGGAGCTGACAGCCCGTCTATCTAGAATCTGATACCACTTCTGCTGTTTCGACCACTGAGGCTCTGCTTGCCGTCAGAGCAGATTCGTTCAGCACGCATTGTTCTCCTAAAGTTCACCCACTTCCCGTATATTGCAGGGATATGGGTTTACGAGGAGCTGAAAACTTTGGGCAATCGCTGGCAATCCACATCGCGATTGCATAAACGCAAGGAGACCGCAGCTCATAAGCGAACTACGTCTGACCGACTACGAAGACCAGTAGTCGGAAGTAGATCAGGGACTCCAGCTACTAGAGCGCCTGTCAGTGGTGGGCGAATGCCCAGCACTAGCAATACAAAACAAGATTTGGCGGCGCCGGTTAGAGAAGGGCACACGGAACGAAACCCAGAGATTGAACAGCTTCAAGCTTTGATCAAGCAATTCATGATCATAGTCGAGGCCGACAGCAAACAATCGAGAAAGGATTCTGCCACCAATGCCAACGCCACTAGAGAGCTAAGCACACACGTGCAAGCCTTAAGTGAGAAGATCACAAACTCGGCTGATGCCAGAGGATCGACGTCGAAGAGCTTAACAAGTATGCAGGTCGAGAAGCTGCCATGAGGCCTAAAACGTTAGTATCATTAGCACGCGGTGAAGTCGAGAAGGATGAGTTGTGCCAGCAAAGGAATATGGCCGCTGTTTCAGATGAGATATCCTGCATAAAGGAACGTTATGCACGCTAGCCCTCAAAGGCACTAGGCTTATCAAAGGGTACACGTTTTCCAAGCACATGTATCGACCAATGGACCCGTGTGCGACGAACCTCCCCTTTGACAAACGCCACGGCTTCTTCGCATTTCTGACATGGAAAATCCCATGGTTTTGGATGTCAAATTGCGCTGTTTTCCTAGAAGTGGGATGGGACCGGAGGCGGGGCTTGAATGTCCGAATCTCCGCTCGCGCTCGCGAGCTGAATCCCCGATCGCCACGGGCCACTGCACAAATCCAACGACCCATTTTCTGACATGGTGAGGAGGGGTTACAATCGAACAACCGAACTAAGTTCTATTCGCACAGTCGGGAGCGACTGGACATTCCGAAATTATGACGATGCTCATGCACAGACTTTTCGCTGATGGAGGGTGGCTAAGTACCTGGGCCAGGCGAAATTGGAGTCGGTCTGACACGCCGAAACGACGCCACCGATGGTCCAGGTTACAATACATGGTTCGGCGCCCACCCCTGCCTGGTACCTTGGCTATGGAATAGGCTAATGCAGACCCTGGTTCAGGTCCAAAGGGTAGCTCGAGGCGGTGGATGCATGGGGGCAGGGATGAGAGCTGCTAGCTCCATTGCTCCGTTGAGGGCATGCACTCCTCGAGTCCGCGATTTCTAACGTCCTGGTTGCAGATAAAATGATGGGCAGTGCCGCGTCTACCTGCGAAGAGAACAGACTTCTCTGACCCTACCAATCTTCCCTTTTGACTCGAGGGATATCGCGATTCTGCCTTGACCCTCGATCCTATCCTTCTCACCCCCACAACCCCAGCAATTCACCGCCCGCCTACCAGAAAGCTGCAATCATACTTATTTCCGCCATCCCACCTCACCAACACCGTCCAACTTCCTCACTATCACTCTCATACTACATCTCGATTCCCGCACTTCTTACCGAGAAAAAAAATACAAAGATTGTCGCTCTCCGCTATTGTGCCACAGGCCATCGGCTCTTGTGTTCCCCCCCTTCCGATCATGATGAATCTCACACCTCAATCAATGCGCTCGCCCATATCACCATACGACCAGCAGTCCAAGCATTCTTTCTCAGTGCCACGACCTTGCTACCCTACTACGCCCCAGCCAGAGCCTACGTTGATGGAACAATCTAATCGAGGCCTTGGAATCTACCAGCTACCTATACCACAACATCGACAACACCCACCACCACCACCACCACCACAGAGCGCAGTGCAGGAGCTACCACCTTCGCCGCAACCATCAGACAGTTGGTCATACTCTTCTATGATGGAGCAAGACTTCCCACAAACATCTCAACCTCCAGACATTTCCTCAGCTGCTTTTGACCCTTTCTCCGGATATTCGAGTAATGCAAACACTGGAATGTTGGCCAGTACTTCTCCAGAAGCACCCGGTCTCGTCTTCTGCCAGACTCCTCCGAGTACCAATATGCCTTCCCACCGCTCATCAATATCCTCATCATACTCGCCATCAATGCATCCAGCAGAATACTACAACAAGGTCAAGCAAGAAGATTCGAATGAGTGGTATCCTACGCCGGGAAACGACCAGGTCTTGCAGCGATCTCTGACCACCCAAGGACTGACACCTTACTCCAACGGCGTCTCACCCATCAATGGCCCTCCAGAAGACTTCTACAAAACTCAGCCGGGCAACTGGTCTAAACCGGCCTCGGCCTACTCCACAAATTTCGGAGATCACACGCGATCCAAGTTCGATGCAGCGCCCGTACTACCAAGTGTCAACCGTATCAAGAAGAAGCGCCAGAGGACGACGCCCGCTGAGGCTACCCATGAGTGCCGAGTCTGCGGGAAGCTATTCAAGAGAAGCTACAACTGGAAGTCGCATATGGAAACCCATAATCCCGAGCGCAAATATCCTCACCCGTGCACAGCCACGGTAGGCAATAGCACATGCTCCAAGAAGTTCCAACGGAAAACGGACTTGGACAGGCATTTCGACAGCGTAAGTGTTCTAACACCTTGCTTCGTTAAAGATTCGCTCTAAGATAATCTACAGGTACATTTGAAAGCACGCAACCACCGATGCAATCTCTGTGGGAACCGATTCGCCCGCCGGGACACACTACGGAGGCATACAGAAGACGGATGCCCGAAGCGGTTCGAGCTAGGTTTCCGTGAAGGATCAGCTGCCACACCGGCCCAATGGTCCTTGCCGAACTTTACACCGCGCAGCAGATCCTACAGCGTGAATGGGATGCCATCATGCGCATCATTAACCATGGCTCCACCGATGTCGGCAGCTCCTTCATCCACCTTCCCCACATATGGTAGGCCTGAATTCGTTAGCAGTCCAGTCCAGACAGCGTCCGGGCTCGCACCATGATACTGATACTTGGGTGGCTGGCTCGAAATCCTACGAAAGCGAGGCTCAGATCTGGAAGCGACTGTTAGATTTCAGCCGTGAGTCTGTGCTGAGAGAGATCGACAGATTGAAACATGATCTTCTAGCTTGAGAATCCTTCGTCTAGGCATGACCGATTCGGCAACGGCGTTTGGACGGACTACTGGATTTGGGAGCATTGTTCGGGAAGGCTGTGTCGTGTTTCATGTTTCGCTACGGGAGTATGGTTTCACGGACGATGCCTAATGCGGGAGGGGCTTGGATCTGCGGTTACGGTCCCGCTCCCCAACAAACAAATCGATTTACTTTTTAACATGCCACCACTACACTGTACACGACTCGACCATGTCTTTTACGCAGCATTGATTCTGAATCCGTCACACTTGTCATACTCATACCATCGATTGCCTGTACGCTTACGTGCTTCGTTATCATCTTTGGGGGGGAAGGGAGGGCAACGAATGGTCGTCGTCAGCGGCCTCCTGTTCGGTCGCAGGACCAATGCAACTCTGGAATCTTACACATATACGAATGGTTTATAGAATAGGCTATGTCGATGATTATCACACATACACACACAGGAAGATGATATCAGTCCGTCAGCAAGCGATGATTCCAAACATGCATGATGATCTACCTTTCGGATGGGAGCAGGAGAGGGCCAATGGGATTCAGAGCAGACCAAGGCACCGGTGTTGGTACCTGCGTGGACGCCTGGAAGCGAACTCCACCTTTCGGCGCTTATTAGCTTACGGCCATTTCCCGTAAGCATGATGCAGCATCTATCGAATCCGTCCAATGAGCAATCCATCATTCTCGCGTGTTGAGGCTGAATGCATCTCCTGCATATCCTCCGTGCGCCGGACGGCACTTCGCAGTCCGCACGTTTTCCTCCACACACACCCACAATCCTACACTTGGGACCAAGGAAACTTTCTCGGTTTCGCTCAGCCCCTCCCCCAAAACCCATGGGTGGAGAAATGAAGCTGCATGACGCACATCAACCCTAAATCCTATTGGGGCTTTGGAAATGGAAGGATTTGATTGCGATGACTAGGATGCTGGCATATTTTACCGAAGGATTCAAACCCTGGTCCACTGCGCCACTGCCTACTTTGCCTACCTACATAGTAACTCTCGTGATGCTGGCGAGTGTGACTGCGGACGTGACGTTGCCTTCCATTTGAAACACAAAGTTAGACACAAAGGTAGACATGTCCTATTGGTTTGGATTGACTGTGACGAGAGAAGGGCTGGCAAATGGCCACGGTAGTCCGACGTGGTGTTCATGGACTCGGTGTACTTTAGCAGTGGGAGCGGAGACATGCGGCGAAGGGCCCCGGAAGCGCCAGCGCTTCCACACGGCCAGTCAAGGCACGGCAGCGACGACAACGTGGAGAAAGGAAAAATACATACTGTGGTCTATGAGACCGGCTCCGAAGGTTCCTCCTTTTTGCGCGAGTTCCATTGTCACAAGTTCGAGGTGGCCGTAAAACAAGCGTCTAGAAGACAAGCTGGTGCGGGGAACAATTGAGCACCTGCCAACAACAATCATCACCATGAGATATAGCATCGTGCTGCGTATTAATAATATCTTTGGCCAATTCTCCACGACCATTTAAGTTTCAGGTCTGCTCGCTACTTCAAGTAACAACTCATCGCCCTCGGCCGGTCTCTTTCGCTTAGAGACTAGGCGTCGCCGGGAAGCTGTGAGGCCTACGGAGTACCCGAGGTGAGCGACGACGATTGGTGCTCATCTGACTTGTATACAATTGATCAAGTGCATGAAGATTGTTAATCTTGAGTGACTTGAGATGCAATGTTGGGGGAAATGCTGATCAGAGCTCTCTAGCTTGGCTAGCATATTTGCCTGCCTCAAAGCTACCACATGTGCGGGGCTCGGGCTCGCTATCAACGTGGTGTGGCAGGTGAAGAACCAAACCACTGGGCACAAAGCATGCATGAGGCTTGCCATGAATCGTCAAGCTTCATGCTTGCTCGAAGTCCGTGCCTGAGGCTAGACGATGTCAATCGCAATGTCGCCCAACCAGCGGAATCACCACGCCCTTGCGATCACCAAACATTGGGCCATTGGACTAATCTTTAAAATCAGAGCTCAAAGTGGTGAATATTGTCCTTCCGTAAGAGGAGGCTGTGGAAATGCGTGGCATGATGTGGTGCATCACAGCTCGAATATCTCTGTCCGCCAATCATTGGTTTCACTGTTCTTCTTTTTAGGGAGCACCCTTAAAGGGACCGTCGAAGCTAAAGCGGACTCTAGCAGGTTGCGAAACAGCGACTATATGCAGAACATTCGATCAACGTCCGTCGGAACGAGACGTAGCGCCGCCAAAACAATTCGTAATCCTTCTACGGATCGTACCATGGCTTTGAATCACGCGAATACATTTTCACCAGGGCTGGGAGGTGTTCCAGCCAATGGAGTTTTGGTCTGAGTTCCTCAAGTTGGGAAACAGACGCTATCCCTTCTTGTTGGACATCTAGCACCGTCGTAAGATGATAGCCAGCAGGCAAGGCCCGCAAGGTTCCGTCCACTGGCCGTGGGTAAATGCCATGGCATGATTTGTAGCGGAGAAAGAAGCGCCGCTCCAAATCCGTCCAAAATCCTTCGTGCCCAGTAAGGAAATAATCGACATATGCCATTGCTGGCCCTCTCCCGAAGAGGAAAAGCATGACGCGCTCGAGGTATCCAGGCTAATCGGATGGCTCCGTGCTGGGATCTACGATGTTGGTGGCACGCGGGAAGACACACAGCTGCATGCAGCCTTAGGCACAGGATTAGCGCGTGTATTGAATTCATCAATACCACCGTTGGAAAAGCATAATCTGGTACACGTTTCAGATGCTCGCTGATGGTGGGGCTGAGGTGGAAATCTCCACCAGGTGTGGAGGCTTGGCTGCGGACCCTGCGCAACGATAGCGATTTGCAGCTCTCATCCCACCACAGATCTCATGCACCCTCTGGAACTCCTGACGGTTTGGAGTTGGTTTCAGGGCTGTGCTTACACCTATGCCGCTGGTGCACGACATCACGGATGACAAGGCGATTACGAGAGAACTTGTTTTAGAATGCGGCAGTTCAAGGACGGACATGATCACTGCCACTATCTCCTCAGGTGAAAGGTAGCGATGAAGGGACCACCTCCACATGTCCTTTATTCGCCACTGCGGCCCCTCGGGAATATCGAACATGACATGGAAGTATACGAGACCCTTCTGGACTCAGTACCTGATGGTATGCGTTGAAACACGAGATCATCCTTCCTCATCCTCGATGTGACGTTCTGAGCATTGTCTGTCTAGCATGCTACTACTACCCAAAGGTGACTTCATGCCAACAGCACTCATCCTATTGGCGGTTCAAGCTTCCGTAGTACTTTCGCTCTGCCGGATTGGGGCCAACAGCTGGCTTGTGCTTCCATGGGATGATTATCAAACCGGCATCTCGATTGCTGCCCTCCCGAACCTTCTTTGCTGATACAGTGGTAGATAGTCGATCAAGGTATCCTCATTGCCGTGTTCTGTCTCGTTCAGACGTAACAATCTGCAAGCCAAGCATGCAAAGATCTATACCTGGCTCGATTGAATGTCCAAGCACGCTGTAACATTGTCCTTGGATCGTCGGCATCATCATCGTTTCCAGAGCGGACCCCACGTCGCAAGACTTTCCCCAAAGCTGGGGAAAAGTCAGCTAGGATGGCTAGAATACTGTAACTGTAAACCATGCATCGTCCACGTGGGAAGACCCATGCTCTCGGTGTCGATCCGTCCAAGCTTTCATGGTCAATGTGTGCGAAGTCCTAACCGAATCACGAGCATATGCACACTTGTGAAACGTAGAAGCAGGATAGCCCGTTTATCCGTGATCATCGCACGCATACCCGAATAGTGCTAGTGCACAGACTGCAAGTCCGGGACTCGGTCCCGAATCCGAGAGGGCTCCACTGCATTCCAGACTGGCACGCAAGTGATGAGCAGTATCACCGTCCCAGGCGACCGACTATTGCTACACCAGGCCTTCGCTCTCCTGCTCTGCTCTTACATCTTCCGCCCCCGCGGACACCGATCAAAGAGAGTAAGATCTTCGTGCGTCAGCGTCCGTTACTAGCAACCTTTACTACGATAAGAAGCCTCTCGACAATGCACTCCAAAACCCATTCGATATACGACGCTACCAATGAATCTAGCATACACTTGGCCGAGCCATTGTTATCATCCAATCTCCTGTTGCGTCAGAAGCACCATGGCTCTGGGAGGGACCAACAGCCAATGGACCTAGCGTCATGACACTACCAAACCATACTACTGTTGCACCTACTGCAGGTCCACTTTCATGCTTTCGTAGCAGACTCTGAGTAATGAAGCCAATACTACCTAATCGACGACCCCCAAAACGCATATGTCAGGATGACACCGAAGAACAGCCGGACCACGGTTTCAGGCGGCATGAGTGTTCCCGTCCTCTCGTGTAGCCTGATCTTCACTATCGAGATTCCTATCATATCCACCGATTCGGCCCGTTCAGATACGCCCAGCTTCCGGAACACCGGTAGGAATGTCGCTGGAAGCTGTACTGTTGAGTAGGTACGCGTATCGACGGCATTCGTATAGCAATGGTTCACGGTCCACGGTAACATGTATGTATAACAGCAAGAAAGTATATCGAGTGCTTTTGGTCACGCTCTTGTGTTCATTCTCACTCTGTCAAGACACATCTCTCCTGGACGACTCCAGCACGTGGGAGACGGACCGCCCTTTTAGTGTGGTGTTCTTCGTGGCTGGATATAGGCTGCCCTTAACGCACGCCAATGCAGATAAGCTTACTGCAAAAGCAATCGTACGACCAACCTTGTCTCGACCTCTTAGGCTAGATGGGGCTTTGCATGTGATCACTCGGGAGAGCTACCTGTCTGTCCTGCCAGAATTTGACTACTGACTGCACTTGAACCCATCGATGGAGAGACTTATGGGACTTGATGCACGAACTTTCATTACAGGAATACCAGAGGAGGATGCAGTATGGATACTGGCGTCGATGTTAAATGCTGAAACCCGATATAAAGACCACCTTGAGGTCGCAAGACCCAATCGGCAACTACGACACGAAGTGGCTCAACCTAAAATCTTGTTGATCCATAGGAAAAGAGTTGAAGGTAGGTCATGGTACGATCAGAGAAGCTAAAGCCTCTGCAGTCACATACGTAGCACCACATCGAGGAACAGTTGCGGCGATTGTGTCCCGCCAGATCGGGTGGGCCGCCATTAATGCAGGCCGCTCGGCACGATTTAGCATTCATGCTTGCCACGCAGCCATTCTAATAACACTAAAGCGTCGAAGAATACCTATATCTGAAGCAGAATCGGAGAATTGAAATTCTGCCCACTTGAATCTCGCAAACTCTTCCCAATGCAGACCCGAATGTCCGCATTGGCCACCAGAGACCCCTCATTTACGCCTAGGGAATAGCGGAGATTCGTGGGCGACTGCCGCAAACAGACCAACGCACCAGCATTCGACCATGGGGCAATGCCCGAGAGCAGTGGACCGTGCGCGCCCAGCAGTCTCGTCCGGAACCCCCGCCTCGCAACCGGCCCGCAAGATGCGACCCTAAAGTAATGACCGCCCCGGCCTGCGGCCACGGGATGTGGCGAGCGGCGAGGAAGGCACCAAACTAAGCTGCAGATTATGCCCGCTCATGATACCGTTCGTACCGAAAAGCTTGCGTTATCGATTCGAATGGTGAGACCGTCCCCTTTTGTTAAAGGTTTCAGAACGGGTGGTGGCGTTTTTTCGTTCGCAAGGTTGGTCGAATGCGGGTAGATCGACGGGTGCCAAGAGATATTGGGTAGCGCAGTTGTGTTAGATTCTGGGGGGTATGTGTGATGTGGTGTTTGGTTGATATGCAAGGACGACGTGGAGTCAGCGGAGTTTACGCAAGAAGCCGAGTTTGAATTGGGCGGGTGGATTGGGTAGGAGGTATTGGCCAAGCATCTGAGAGGACTCTTGGGTGAAAGTTGGTATTTTGTACATTTGGTTTAGAGAATTGAGAACTGCTGTATGTAGCAATCTCCCACGTAGAACAATATCGAATTTGGTAAAGCAATTCGTTCTCGTGACATCGTTCCCATCATGATCAATCCTGTCCTGGATTGATCGCTTCCCCATCCTCGCTATGCAAAGGCAGAGAACCATACATACAATTTAGTCCCGAGTGACTCCTCAGATCTTAGATGAAGTCGTGACCGCCAAAGCCTCCGAATGGGTTGGGAGGCCCACCTCCACCAAACCCTCCTCGTCCACCGCCTGGAAAGCGTGGTCCTCCCGGGCCTACAGGATCGTACCGAGCTCCTGGTGGGATTCTGCAGCCAGGCCAATCAGCAAGAGTACCACTGTTAGATTGGATGTATTCGATGCTTACTGTCCGTCATATCCGCCCGCACCTCCACCTCCACGACCACCAAACAAGGGATCGTCAAAGGTCGGGTGCATACCTCCTCCGCCGGGTCCGTAACCTCCGCCTCTCAGTGGATCATGCGGTCCGAGTCCGGGCGGATACAGATCCCTCTCTCCAATATTCAGCGGCCGTCTCTCCCCGCCTATCCCCGCCCTCGGCGGCCTGTTGACCTCATATTCATCTTCGAAACCTGGTGGTGGGAAGTCGCTGATTGGGTACGGCCTTCGCGGCTCAGCGGCTAGAGGATCATGGAAGGGTCTCGGCTGAGCGTGTGGAGGCAGTCGGTCATCGCGAAGAGGGTCGTGACTGGGGGCTGGGTCCCCTTCCCTGTCTGGAAGCGGCTGTCTTGGACCGCCTTGTTCTCGTGGGGGATGACTCTGGCTAGCTGCGTGTGCTGAATCTTCGTAGCCTTCCTACGCAGGTTTCAGCGTCTGAAATGCTCTCATCAGTATATAGATCACAATGTGACTTACTTTTTGTAAACCAGGCGCTAGCTTTTGGATGATTTGCAGCTTCAGTAATGATGCAGCGTCTGTCATTCGACCAGCAGAGATGAATGCCTTTCGTATGGACAGCTCGCCCTCACTTACGCCCTCGGCTGGCAGTTTGCAAGGGAATGAGGATGCCGAGAGGTAATCTGTAACCTTGATGTCCATCGTGTGCACCTTGTCATCCCCAATACCGAGGCCATTAATCACGGACTTGCTCCCTAGCCGGCTGATCTTTATGAGGTATTGTAACGAGGACTGGGAATGTGCGTAGCGGAAGGCGTAGTCGCCAGATGTTGAGGCGTTCCATTCTCGAGGTAAAGGCTGCGGATCATCGGGGTCAGAAGCAGCTTCTACAAGAAGGTCAGCACCATTGCTGCATGACGTGAGGGATAGAACGTAGGGGCATACCGATTTTATGGTTCTCCCCAAGACCAATAAGCCGAAAGCCGACAGCAAGCATAGAAGCGTGGCTTAGTAGTGCAACAGCATCATATGGATTCCTGAGCTCAAGGGGAGGAGGCTCTTTCGGTAGGCTTTTGTACATGTACTCGGAGAGGTTTTTGGCGCTGAAAACATTCCCTGCATTTATAGACATGATGATGATTGTGAATTTGCAGAATTAAGGATCTTTGGCCGGTTAGATGTCACCACAGGAGGCAGAGAATATGCTGAGCATGACGAACAAGTTAGTTTATGCCTTCTCTTCGGCGCTTATATGTACATATTCTACCCAGCCGCGCGGACTTCACTAGCTTTTTATTCATCCACTTTAAGCTACTCTGCAATCTGTTGATTTTTCTTACACTGGGCGACTCGATAGGTTGACGCACACGATACAGCATGGTGGTGGAGTAGTACCCACAGTCTTGACCAAAATGCTATTGCTTGACATCAGAAGATTCCATCTTTGATTTCGATTGGGTAGAACTAGTACAATCCTTTCAGCTGAATAGCTACAACAGTCCATGAGCTGCAAACATATTATCACTAAGAAATAGCTTTTAGTGTACCAAATGTTCTTAAGCTATTGTTATTTCGTTGTTCAGCTTGCGGCTTATGTTCCTTGCCAACACAACTGCACAAGCACTCAATATGTGACTGTACTACTTTATTCCGCCACCATCCCCAATCTCCTCGGCTGCTCATCCTGAGCACGTAGGCACGTACCTGATCGTGTCAGGATCAACACTATGGAAGGTGAAGAGACAGACTGTAGCGATACCGGCTCATAGCTCGTCTTCCGGTGCGGTACGATGAAATATCTACTGGTTGTAGGTGGGCTAGCAGACACCGAGGAGAAGCAATTAGAGGGCTGAGCCGAAAGCGCTGAACATGTCGAATGGTCACCTGAATGACGAGTAAGATGAGCCGAAATGGGAGAAAGCCTCGACGAAGAAGGCTCAAGCTGCATGATCAAAGGCGTCAGAGGCGCTAAAGTGACGGCTGCAGAGCAACGAATAGTGACTTCAAGGGATGTCACCGCTGGGATGCTTGTACAGCATGATCTTCTGCGTAGATGATAGTCTTGTTCCAACGCGATGTAGCATAGCAGCCAAGCAAGTTGACTGCCATACAGAAGGACATATGCCATTCATTTGGACGCCGAGTTTCCAATCGTGGCCAACGAGTAGTAATCCGATGTCTTACTTTTGTAGCTTTCAGTGATCTGCTCCGTCTGAATTGCATGCTTCGAAAGCAGTCGCGATGGTAGAGTCTGCGGGATCTTTGCTCGAGCTTCGCCGTACCAAGTAGCATTGTGATTATCGAAGATTTGCTCGACACCGTCAACATGAGCTTCTTCATGAGGGTGTCCCTCGCTTTGTCGGCCGGGTTGAGTGACAAAGCTGACCTCCCCGCGACGCTTTAGCCAGCCTTCACGCTCCGATTTCGAGGGTTCCCGTATGTTCTGACTGTTGTCAGACCCTCTTTCATCCGGTAATGGAAATTCGTTGGGCCTAGGGTAAGCAGTCTGGGTAGCCGACAACATTACACATTCTCTCGGGTCTCTTTCTCTGATTAGGGCCCTCATTGAAGTGGCTAGCCCATGAATCTTATCGAAGACGGCTTCGCGACCAGACCCAGCATTCAGTGTAGCTATTTTTGGTATATCCAGGTCAAATGGCACATTTTGCTTTCGCGCACAAGAAGAGCGCTCGAATACGATTTTCGCAGTAGGAAGAAGCCCTCCGTTCGAAAGCCTTCGACAGATCTTTGCTTGCACACTCGGCGAAATGGTCGTAGATAGCTTGAGACTCCGTATTGAAGGTTTCTGAAAGCGGTTGTGACTCACGCGGTGGGCTTTGGGTCGATGTGCTTTGGTAGCCTTCAGTGCGCCCGTGCTTTCCAACTTGGTACCCTCAAATCCGCTCCCGAGCTTCCATCCTGGGATTCTCGCCGTCTTAGGAGTTGCGGGCGGGAACCTGAAACCCACAGGGGAAATGCTATGACGTTGTGGTATGCTGATAACTTTTCGAAGTTTAGTCCCTGGCTTTCCAATGTTGGCCTCTCTGGACATTTGGGGTCGGCCAACTTTGGAGGAGGCTTGGCCAAGAGGGTTGTCAATCTCGCCTCGTAGAGCATGATCGATGCCGTCCAAAGCCTCTTTGTGTTGCCCTTCGCCGCCTGCACTGGAAATTATGATAGACGGGCGATTGTGCTATTTCCATCCGATAAGCCAATATTCCTCTTGGGATGTGTTTCCCTATGAAGAAATGATCCTCACCTCTGCTGCTGGCGATGAGATAGAGTGAGTAGGCAAGCTCGGCACAAGCGCAAGCTCATTGACTGGTGCTCTCCTTTTCTTTTCATTCGCTTTGATTCCCCTTCTCGGATAATCCGATAGATCATCTTTACTATTTACCTTAGACAAGGGCGTCCGGCGCTTCGATGGATACACAACGTAATTGTCTGGGTTGTCCATCCTAGCTTTGGATTCATTTCTCAGGCCTCCTGTCAGCTGCTCACCACCCTGCAGGAGACTCTGAGAACAGAATAGGGGAGAGGGCTCCGTTCCAGCAGCCACATATTTTGCCTTCCTTGTGTAGGTGCCTGAACGATCTCGGAGTCAGCATTGCTTCAACAAGGCATCGGTCCGTCTTAAGAGACCTGTGCAAAGGGCGATTTTGCTGAGATATGTATTTTCACTTCCAACGATGGCCAGGTCTGGAGACAGTCGAACAGAAAATATTACTTACGAACTGTCTTGGGTGCCTCCATTACCTCGTTTGTTGGCCGTTCAACCCTGGCATATAATCTAGCGGGCGTCGGTGACGTGAGAACTTCATTTTGCTCCTCGAGTAGCCCATTAGGGGGAGTCCCAAACGGGACGGAGACGCCATGATCCACCGCTACCATAGCATTCAGTGATGCCAAATCATAGGTGGGGAGGGTTGCGATAACTTTTGGGCGCGGCCTTTTCAAGCCGCGGAGGAAGTCATGTATGCCTATCTCCCGACCTGGACTGATTTCGAGACGGGTAGTGGTGACAATTGGAAGCCGTTGATGCCGAGCCATAATGTCTTGAGACCATTCAGTCACCCCGGTCGAAGCTTAGCCTTGTAGTGACGAAATAGTCCATAGGCAAGAAGAGAACGCTGACAGTACGACCGCGACAAAGGAACACACAAGATAGGCAGACAATAGGATTGTGATGATCAGATAGCAGACAAAATTGTTCTGGAGTGTAGTCTCACTTGTCAAAGAACGTGCAAATTTTGGAAAAAGGGTGGTGCTTTCAAGACCAGGGCCACATTATGGTTATATGTGACGTCGATGTCTGCTATCTGCCATAGAATCAGACAGTGCGAATGTTGCTGCTCTGCTGAGCTCGCATTCGGTCAAGGCGGGGATGACATTTGATACATAGATGCTCATAACGCTTGTAGAAGAGTACGTTTACCAAAATTGAGCAGACTGCGGAGGAGATTGATATCGAGTAGCATTGGCGGTGGAAGACCCCCAGATTGTTTTACAGGTCCCCGAGACAGGGGACCCCGCCTCACTGCGTGGCATATCTTCAGAGGCTCATCAGTCGCACGGGTTTGGATTGAAACGATGGTTCGAAGAGTCTCACATACAATGTGTTCGAGTCAATTAATTCTATGCAACGCTGCATGCAAGCATCGACGCGTCGACGATGACAGTGTCCAGAGGTGATAGACCGAGCATCGACGGTACACCGTTGTCTGATGCTTCCATGTCATGCTCCCATATTATTAATTGCTCAGTCAGCAACGAAGCCCGCTCCAAGTCTATATTGTCTACAGGAAATAATCAGGAGTTCGCCTCGAAACCATGGGCTCCCCGGCCCTGGGACAAGGATCGAACTGCAAGCTATGCAAGGTTAGCATAACCTCGGCAGAGGTGACTTCCTTGTACTGACAATGTGTACTTCAGGTGCTCGTCGATCTCCATAATTGCCGCTTGATTCCCACATCTATAGCAGTAATTCGGCGCTGGCACTGGAGTCAGCATGATGTAAGGCAGCACACCGAAGGGGGGTGAGTAACCTGAGAAGATGGTGACGACGTTCCTCTCTTGGCTCCAATTATAGCCTTCCATGACAAGCTGATGCGCTCGAGCGACCAGCGTCAACCCATTGTTGTGGTTGAAAGCTTCCGAAATGTCTTGTCCGAAAGTGTAGCCTGCACCTCTCGGACTTATACCCCATCCGCATCTATCGTCAGGGTCACTCCAGAGCAGATCGCACATCGGACCCTCATGCGGCACCTCTTGAATTCTATCCAGTGCTCGAATATTGTCCAGTGTGTCTATGCTGGGCGATAGACCTCCGTGGAGGCAGAATATCTGATTGTCGATCAGGGCAGTCAGGGGTAGGTAGTCGAACAGGTCGGTAAAGTATTTCCAAACATTGGCATTGCCATATTTTCGGAGACACTCGTCGTAAAAGCCATAGACCTGGGTGATTTGGCGTGACTCGTGATTACCACGGAGGATAGTGATGCGTTGGGGGTAGCGGATTTTAAGAGCAACCAGAAGGGTGACAGTTTCGACCGAGTAGTAGCCTCGATCAACGTAATCACCTACGTAAAGACGTCAATGCATAGCTCAATACTACTCGTTCGGCGATCAAGGTATTTAGCCTCACCCATGAACAGGTAGTTTGTATCCGGATTAGGTCCCCCAATCTTGAAGAGCTCCATGAGGTCATGGAACTGGCCGTGTATGTCACCACAGACAGTGACTGGGCATTTCTGAAGCACTTGATCAGCTTCAAATTCTTGCAAGATGCCCTGAAGGGCCCTGACTACGAACCACCAGCTGCACATTCGACTCATCAGTCAACACTTCTCGAGCCTTTCCAAAACTCCCGTCAGCCTCGTTGTCCAATTGACGCAATCGCTCGTAAGTTGATGGCCTCCAAAATACGAACCCTATCACACAACCTCTGCACATCGTTCTCCGCCAGCTGCTTGCAATTCATCAGGTTTTCTATCCAGCCATCTAAGGTCGGTATTGACTGGGGCTCTGTTGTGGGCGATAGGCGGTGGGGCTCAGGCAGCTTGCCCATATCCACATCCATCTTTGAATCCATCTTGGCGTTACTTCGGGATGGCAAAGGACGAGGGTATGCAAGAAGGAGGTCGTGCGGGTAGGTTAGTAGTATTGAGGGCAGTCGCGTGCATTCACTTTAGTCAGGCGATCAATGCAAGGTCCTGCGCTCGTAACAAATGTAGGAAGACGAGTGCTACGCCGAGCAGCTCGCCAAATCAAGAAGTAGAGCTTCTGTGATGATATTGCAGCGTGTTGGTCTCCAAATGGGAACAGTACATAGTCACAGTGTTTGAATGCGGTCCCTAGAAGATGGGTCACTAGCGTGGCATTAGCTGCCGCAATCTCGGCGTCTCCTCCTCAAAATTGGATCAAAGAGCTTAAAGTAATGACAATGTCGTCGACAAGGTTGTCTCTTGGGGCTAGGTAGGATATTGACACTGCAACCCACTATTGGAGGCCAAAGGTCCGCTACCAGATAGAAGGGTTCACCCCCAAATGGTCCAAATGGTCCGCTTGATTACCCGGACCTTGTACGTTCCGAGCTCCAGGGTTCAGCTCTAGGGTACTCTGGGGCCTATAAACCAAGTTCCCACAACTTAATAACTAGACGGATTCTTAGAAAGATTTCGCCTTAGAGATTAATTAGCGTAAGGAGTACCATTAATTTATAAGCGAAAGTAAGTTATCAAAGTCTATAGTTCTGGAGGGAATAGGCGTAGACCATTTGGGGGTGAACGCTTCTATGGTATACAGAATTGCATATCACACTCCTAATCGAACAGCGTCTCGTGGCCTCCCAAACCCAAGGTATCTGGGAGCATCTCAAACGCCTGCCCGCAAGATAACCCAATATCTCTCTCCCATGTTTAAAATACACAAAGAAGCATTAGTCATCCATGATGCTAGCTCCCAGTCTGTCACTCTCCCCTCCAACTTCATAGACTTTGAGCAAAGTCCCTTCGCCTCCCTTCTCCAAATCAATGCCAAACACGTAGAAATGTCCTTCGTTCGTCACGACCATTACCTGCGGGCTGTTGCTGCTCATAGCCACAACGCTTCGAAGAGGTGCGGTTGAGCTCAACACCCCACCTTGTGCAGAAGGCGAAGCTTTCGGTATCTTCATCCATGCGAAGTCTCGCGCCGGTTCCCACATCTCTGAAACCGCCGAAGGGAGGTACGCCCCAACCGAAGCCGCGAAGGTGGTTCCAACATTTTGTGAGGTTCTCCGGATCATGCCCAAGAGTGTGCCATCATGTTTCCGAGCCTTCGTGGAGATGGCATCTGACCCATCACTCGCGCACCTTGTAAGATCTAGCTGAGAATCACTGCCGCTTGGACTAATACTCCGGTCGCGTCGACGAGATGATGTCGAGAGCGCCGAAGAGTCATCCTTATTTCGGACCTGAGGCGTACCGAGTTTGAAAACGTGTACTGTTTCGGTAGCTGAAGATACGCACAAGAGGGAGGATGTAGTGTTGAAAGACATGCTGTATATACGGGAGGGCATGGAGCCACGGCGAAATTGATAAAGCTTGCGAGCTGAAGGTATGGAGAACACTCGAATGATGGTTCCTTTGTCGGAAGCAGTAGCGAGGAGGGTGCCAGCGTCATTGACAGTGATGCATGATAGCGGTGATCGGTGTGCTTCTACAACGTTTATTGCTTCAAGCTTGAGGGTATCGAAAAGGAGGACATCGCCGCTTGTGGGGGCAATATGTGTGCCACCGGGTGGGGCGTGAGATGGCGGTGCGAAGGACGATGATGCTGCCTTTTGAGGTAGAGGGTAGGCTAGGTAGCAACTTTCGGAGGAAGGCGAAAGCGTACATATGGCTGGAACTGATCAGCAGGCATCGATAGGATTGGAGTATGCCAAGTACCATTTGGATTTGGAGAGGTCTCGATTGTGTATAACAGCTTCATATTACTTATGTCATAGAGATATATTTGATCTTCTAGAATGACCACTAAACGTTTCCTGTTCATCCGCACAGCTAGTACGGTAGTGGGAAAGGTGAGCTCGCATATCGTGGATTGTCTCTGTGAAAGCCATGGTTCGTCAGCTCCATCGAGTTGATACGCCAATTTTATCCAATAGAAGCGATACTCAGCTTCTTCGTATAATGTGCAGTCCGACTAATATGAGGAGACAGGGGCCTACTTTGGTATTTGTAATCTGCAGCCTCCGCGGTGATAGTATAAGGGCAACCAACGATGTGGAGAATAGCATCTCCAGTAGTGCAATGTCGCCCTGCTTTGTCTCAAAGCATTTGGAAAAGGGATCTGTGGTGTATATCCGAAAGCCTCTTGAGGTACCTCAATGGTAGAAGTCAACATATGATTGCGTCTCTAGGACAATGAATACATACCAACAGCCAAATGGCTGTAGTCCTGATTGAACGTGACAAAGTTCATCGACATCTTGGGTATAGTACGCTCAACCTATCAAACGATGATCCTCATCGACTAGATAGCAATGGCCTAGGACGTTGTCGAAAGGTGTGGAGTATGATCCGTGCCATAGATCTCACGATCCTCACTTGGAGATTAGAGTAGGAAGCTTCAGAGTTTGATATCCTCGTCGGTGCCTGATGCATCAGTCTGCTATCCCGTTCCCTGTGCTCCTTTGTAAAGTAAGTAAAGTAAGTACTTCATGGCTTACTTTATGCGGCCGCCGATCCCAACCAGGCGCCAAAGGTTTCGATAGCCGACTCAGCAAGCGCCGGCAAAAGACTTCGGCCGCCAACTCGAATTCTTTCATCTTCCTGTATCGTTTCTTTAATTCATGTAGTCTCCCAGCTTATGCTGCTGCAACGATCGATGGCAGAGAAAATGCATCACCCCAAATCACGGAAGATGAAGCAGGATGATTCGGTGATTGCTACGAACAATAGCTCCATTGTATCCAAGAGAAGCGTAGAGCGTTTATATTACCCTGAGCCACACTTCTACAGATATTTTGTCAAAAAGCCCCTACGCAGATCCCCACTGATCAATCGTAAGTGATCAATCGACGTTCTTAACACGATACAAAGATTCTCAATGCTTAGAGCCGAGGGGGCTTTTAGTGTTTCTTTGCTTATCTTGGAAATACTATACATGCTCGGGCCTGAAGTCGCCTATGATCATCGGGATTATAGCACTGGATTCTTGCAGGCGTGATATCTTGAATCCTAGCACACTCATGTTCCATTCTCTTTTTGGATCGCCGATACCTTGGAGCGTTCGGCTTCTAATGGCGGATAGGTGGATATTGGCTGCGCATGCATGCTATTGAACAGGTGATCAAACGGTTCCTTGACGAGCCGTCTGATGAACAGAAAATAGTCTTGAATCTTGGATGCGGATAGTGAGTGAGCATGTCCTCCAGTCGCTATGCCTTGTTCTTGTGAAAACTGAGACATGTGCAGTGATCCTTTAGCCTTTCAATGGCTCTCAAATGATGCTCCCAAATGTCAGAAGACCAAATTTGTGGACGTCGATTTTCCGGAATTGATGGTAATGAAACAAGAGATTATAGTCAATACACCGCCACTGCGAAACCTGTTGGGTCTTCCACAGTCATTGGAGAATCGCAGCGGTATACACCTCCGCAGCGAACATTACTCTGCTCTAGGATGTGATCTGACAGATATCCCCAAACTCGAGGCGCTATTGTCCAAGGAGATGGACTTCTCAAATTCTTTGATACTTTGCGTTGCCGAAGTCTCCATGACGTACATGGATGTTAAGGCAGCAGACTCATTGATACGTTGGGCAGCAAATCTTAATGACAGTATGTTAGAATTCAAGGTAACTAAATAAGTCTAATGTTTTGCTGACGGTCATCAGTACGCTTCTGTCTCCTCGAACAGTATTTACCGGATGGCGCCGAACATCCGTTTGCGCAAAAGATGACTGAGCATTTCAACAATTTGAATACACCTTTGAGATCGGTGCATAAATATCCAAAGCTGACAGACCAGGAGCTCCGATTCCGCCAATGCGGATGGTCTTTGGCCACTGCGAGGAGTTTGTGGGACCTCTGGAGCGACCCATTATTCGTGTCCGTGGAGCAAAGAACTGCGCTCAACTTGGTCGAGCCTTTTGACGAATGGGAGGAATTCATCCTGTTTTCATCTCACTATTTTGTCATGGAAGCTGCAAATAATTTACCCAGGAGGAGCGCTATTGTACAGCCACCTAGCCCTCCCCAACCAGAGCAGCTTCTCGGGCATGTCGAACGTTGGGGCGGGATCACTTCGATTCTTCACTCCGAACCCATTCCGAAGGCTAATGTGCGCAGATTCGGAGCTCTGGTCCAAATCTCATCCGATGCTCTCGGACATCATGGCGGTTTAGGACCCCAAACCCGGATGGGCAGCATGGATCTCTACGGTCATGCTGAGGCTGGCAGCCCGGTCGGGCTAGATCCTACCGGCATCCCACCACGAATGTGCCATACAATCACAGCTTTGGACCAGAACATATCCCTTCTTGTAGGTGGGAGGACGTCTCCAGATACCGCGCTCAAGGACTGTTGGGTTTTTCGCGAGAACTGGGATAGGGTAGACGACCTTCCCGTGGCTTTGTTCAGACACTGTGCCACTCAAGTGGATGTCCAATTGGCAAATCAGAAACAGACAGGTGTATTAATCTACGGTGGGAAAACCGATGGTAATACAGTCTCCGACAAATGGATGTTATGGCGCGAAGGGTTTGGATGGATTCAGCTCAATGCCACAGGTCACAGCTTGGTGGCGCGATTTGGTGCTGCCATGGCATCGACGGGCCCTGGTGTAGGTATCTTGGTCGGCGGCATGGGTTCAGATGGCATGATCGTATCAGAGATGTGGGAATGGTCCATTTCTGGCAACACAAAAGTTCCCAGCATATCTCTGAGACCTGTTGAGGTGCTCGCTGAAGCCGCTTTTGCCTTCGAAAGTGACTTGGTTCAATGTCCTTCCTGTTGTGACGGTGGGGAACTTTTGGTTCGGAACATCATCGGTAGAATAGGCGCTTCCCTAGTCAAATCCCCTCCAGGTGTGTTGCTCATAGGTGGTGCGTCCGTACAGAATCCGGCGCAAGACATGGACTTCGTCATCTTGACAAAAGGAAATAACAATGGAAGTGGGATAAGTGTCTGGCACTGCGCCACCCTCGATATTCAAGCGGGCGGCCAACGTCCCCTACTTGTAGGTCATAGTTCACTTTCTTTTCACGACAACGTCGTTATCATTGGTGGTGGAGCAGTGTGCTTCTCGTTTGGAACGTACTGGAATCACTGTGTGGACACCTTGTCCATCGACGAAGGACAACGGTGTATTGTACTACCCTTGGCCGCTCGGAAACTTGATCAACTGCCCAAACATGATGTGAGGAAGGACGTCGATTCCAGAGTGTCTTCCGCCGCAGCCCCCACCATCCCGTTGATGGTCAACTCCGAAAGGATTGGATCAGCGCAAGATTTCGACTGCGTTTTGGGTCAAGGGCGTCCTGTCGTCGTTCATCATAATCACTTAGGCTCATGCACTTCGTGCTGGACAGTCGATAGCCTGAAAGAAAAGATTGGACCTGATCGAGCGGTAAGCCTTTCCGAACTTATTCTATGATCACCAAACTAATATATTACAGGTGGTCGTACACGAAGCGCTTGATACACACATGAACTTCCAAGAAAAGAACTTTAATTACGTCCAAAAGCCCTTCAATACATTCATTGATGAAATTAGTGGAGGTTCAAGACAGTACCAGTACCTAAGATCAATCGCATCAATAGATCCATCCGGCAAACCCGCCGATTTCTGGGCCGACTTTCCAGAGCTTGGGCCTGAGTTTGAGCTACCCTCGGAGTATGACACGGTCAAGAGAAACATGCACAGCTCGGTCCTGAGAATATCAGGGCCAGTCACTATGTGGCTGCACTACGATGTAATGGCGAATGTGCTGTGTCAAATAACAGGCACTAAGCGGCTTATCTTATATCCGCCATCTGACATCTCGCTATTCTCTGTTCCTCCAGGCACTTCCAGCTCTTCAATCAATTGCTTTGATGTCGGTACCGCGAGGGATCCTGCTCTGGTCTTAGCACACCCACAGGAAGCCTTTCTTGAACCGGGCGACATTCTCTTTATACCTCCACTGTGGCTTCATACTGCTTCGCCCACGGACGATGTCAGCATCTCGGTCAACGTGTTCTTTCGAAATCTCGAACACGGCTATGCCCCTGGACGAGATGTGTATGGAAATCGTGATCTTCAAGCGTATGAGAAGGGCAGAAAAGATATTGCCAAGATCGCTGAATCGTTCGACAAGCTGCCTCCTGGTTTTGGTAGGTTTTACCTCGAGCGCCTTGCCGACGAATTGAGAAAAAAGGCGTTGCGTTAAAGAGGACAAAAGTATGCGCAAGACCAACACCTAGGGTCTGACTTGACACTTCTGAAAGCTCATTTTCAATCATAATGAGCGCCCGGGCTCGGACGGAGGTCCTCTTTAGATCGATCGATGAGGCATCGGCAGAGTGCAGAGAGCGAGCTCTGATTCGAGCAATTCTGACATATAGCCTGCAGTGACCGCCAAACTGGCAGGGATCCTAGATGTTCGATGAGCTGCTGCGCATGTACCAAGTACTCGCCCCCAAAGCGTTGCCTAAGTATGTACTTCGCTGCTCCTATGCTAAGGACTTTGGTCTGCAATGACAGCGCCAAGGCTGTTTGATGACTGAGCTGGCCTCATTGTCGACGAGGGTAAGTGTCTTCGAACCCTGATCTGTTGTTTCCTTTCTGATACCTCTAGGGCCACTAGGGAACCAGACATGCTTAATTTGGACTATCAAAGCGCCAAGTTTAGCGTCCGCCGCCCCGCATGGGCGGGGTTCGTTGTCAGTGCCCGGAGCGTTTTGTGATACATGCGAACTTATCTTCCACCACCTCTGCTTCCGTCAATTACCATCTCTTAATCTTCTGTCTCATCATTAAAACTGTTCTCTGATCTCCAATTTGGTTAGCCTAAAGGACCACCTATATCGTTTCTCACTTTAAGACGAATCGTTGATTGATTGGCGTTGCGTTCTCATTCCCTCTTGACCTAATCACGATCACCATCGAGCTTCAACACTCCCATTGTTATTTCACAGTCACAATCTCAAATAGACTACTCGTCTCCAAACAGTTTCCATCGAGGCCTCTTTCTCCTAGATATCTGCCCTCAGCCACGTGACCCTTATCCTTCTAGCCACGACTATCTTCCACCAGGGGCTGTTGCCACTGCTGAGCCTGCACCATCCTCTTCGATAGGGAAGACAGCTTGATGCGCTCACAGAAATAGCTCGATTGCATGGACTTGAACGTCTGAATCCGAGGGCCCGGTCGCACCAAAGTCGACGGAAGCTGTAGGGGCGCATTTCATCACCGCCGATGCAGAGCCTAGGATGTCTACACTCGTCATCCACCAACCAGTATCCAGGACGTCTCTGACACCTCCGCCTTCTCCAAGTATTGACACCACGAGGCCTAGCTCTGCCCCAATACCCAACAAGCACCTTGCCTACTGCCCTCCGGGCCCTATACCCGGAGTATCACAACAGACTCCTACCCCGCCTGCATCTCCACCGTCCAAACACACAGGTCTTCAGGCCTTCTCGCGGCTTTATCCCGCCAATACTTTCCCGAGAATTTCTGAGACGCCTCCAATCCACTCCATCGATGCTTCCACATTAGCTGCCGCGACCAACGAGCTAGCAGGCCAGCTGTTCCCCGAGCCCAAATTTGCCTTCCCATGGCTCCATGGATTGCATGCAGAAAATCATGTCCAGCTACAATTCTTTATCGCACGTCGAAAAGCACTTCGAAACACACCAAAATGCTTTCGCGGCATCACTATAGTAAAAGTGGGAGGTGACCTCACCAGAGCCAGACTGAAAGAAGCTATCAGCGAGGATGAAATTTTGGAGGCTGATAGAGGTCAAAATGCTAGGTTTTTGGATGTTGATCCAAGAGATGGCTTCTCCGTACGGAATTTTCAGATACAGACTGCGAAGATGGCTATGGTATCGGATATCGTGGTATATGCGGATGAAATAGCCAAAGACGGGGAAGCACGGACAGTAGCTGAGAGACTTGCAATGGCCCAAAAAAATTGTCGAGTTAAGAACAGCAACGGTGACGATGACGCCCCGGTATTCAGTACATTCGTCTTATCAAGTTTGTTTCACATGTCTATTTATGTTTAACAATGATTTCTGACACAGCTTGCAGGCCCTTTCATGGAAATCGAAACACAACATCCTGAACTGGTTGCTATTGACTCCCAAGGGCATGCAACTGGCAACATGATGGACTTCTGTGAGTTCCAGCAAAAATACAGAAGTCCTGTATGCTAACAGCCGCAGTTCAATGGGAGCGGCAAGAGATGAGCAATATGTCCAAAGCATCTGAGATAGCAGACAATGTGTGGCTTGGGCCAACACCAGACTCGCTATTCTGCCCACCATCAGAGGATGATGAGATGTTTGACATCTTTGTTGAGGCCAACGACCTAGCACAACCCCCGGACACTCGAACGCTCAAGCGCATTGGCGAGCGGAGCTATTCGGCACCTCAGCATCTCGAATTCCCGTCCTCTGGGAGCATCATGCCTCAGACAAACATTAAGTCAGGCTTTGAACCATTGAAAGTAATGTGTGAATGGATTCAAAGACTCGCGGACCCAAGGATAACCGCTGGAGCCAGTGAAGATGAGGAATATGATTCTGATGGGGATTTATCAATGAAGCTTCTGAATCCTCGGCCACGCAAAGTTTTGATACACTGCACCGACGGCTATACGGAAAGCACGCTCCTAGCTCTTGCATACTACATGTACGCTGAACAGATTCCAGCACACGAAGCGTGGTTACGCCTTCACTGTGAAAAGAAACGTAATTTTTTCGCTTACCCTTCGGACGTTGCTTTGCTTGCCTCTTTGCAGCCTCGCCTGGTGCCCTCTCTATCCTTTACATCAAAGGTCCGACCAACACAAATGGAGCCCACATGGATCTCGCGCATTGACGGAAGCTTACCAAGTCGTATATTACCCTACATGTATCTTGGAAATCTAGCACATGCGAACAACCCTGATTTGCTGAAAGCTATGGGAATTAAGAGGCTGTTGAGCGTTGGGGAGCCTGCGAATTGGACTAGAGCCCAAGTGGACAGCTGGGGTGCAAAGGATCTGCTCTTTGTGGATCGTGTCCAAGACAATGGTGTGGATCCATTGATGAAGGAATTCGAGCGGTGTCTCGAATTCATTGGTAAGCTGCTATTTCCCACCTGTCTACGTTACAAAACTGACCTGGTACCCTAGGCCAAGGCAAAGCTGATGGATCAGCAACGCTTGTGCATTGCCGCGTAGGGGTCTCCCGTTCCGCGACTATTTGCATTGCAGAAGTCATGTCTTCTCATGGACTTTCCTTTCCACGAGCATACTGCTATGTACGGGCACGCCGGCTGAACGTGATCATTCAGCCACATTTACGTTTTGCTTACGAATTACTCAAATGGGATGAGGTTTGCCAACAAAAGAGGGGGGAGCCTGTGAAGCGAGAGATGGAGTGGGCCGCTATTGCGAGAGAGATCGCAGCTATGAATAAGCCGT
>JAABUK010000796.1_pt1 | contig 63642 bp, 71 predicted proteins | sample 5559141 | NCBI WGS metagenome assembly JAABUK01 (sample SAMN10711869, study PRJNA513367) | rock metagenome | isolation source: Antarctica rocks | place: Antarctica: Victoria Land, Pudding Butte nord | collected 2016-01-03
GGGCGGGGGCGGGCCCCCCGCCCCCCCCCCCCCCCACGACCGGGTCGATCGGTTTAAGCGTTTCCTCGGCAATGATGGGATCTGGTCCGACCACGCGTCGGTCTGGGCGTTTGCTGGTGTGCTGGTGCTCCCGGTCGCCTACGCCGTCGTGTTGGTGCTACTGATCTATGCCCAGCAGCTGCTGAGCGGATATCGGCACCAATCCGTGCGACCCCACCGGGCCTTGTTCATCACCTCGACGATGGTGCTCGCTACCCTCGCGACCTCCCGCTTCCTCGACGTCCTGGGCGGTGGCATTGGTAGTAGCAGCCTGCTCGCGACGCTCGTCACAGTGGGCGCCCTGGTGATCTTTCCGGTGGTCAACCTTGGGGTCCTGCTCGGCGGTAAGGCGTTGGCCACGGGGACAAGACGGATCTCCGCGTTGTTCCCGGACCGGGAGACCGTCGGTTTCGAGTTGATGACGTTGGTCCTTGGTGTGTTCACTGCGGGCTTGGTGGTGCACACACCGTGGCTCACGCCCCTTGTGCTGGGTGTGCTCGCCGCGCTGCACCGCGGCTCGTTGGTGAAGGGACTGCAGGTCGCCGCGAGCACCGACTCCAAAACCGGGCTGCTGAATCTCCCCGCGTGGCAGGAGCGGGCCGAGCAGGGTTTGAACCGGACTGCCCGCGACAACCAGCCGGTCGCAGTGATCATGATCGACCTTGATCACTTCAAACGCGTCAACGACACCCACGGTCACCTCGCTGGTGACCGGGTGCTCCGCGAGGTCGCCACCACTTTGGGGGTTGAGCTGCGCGGACACGATCTTCTCGGCCGGTTCGGCGGTGAGGAGTTCGTCGCGTTCCTCGAAGGACCCTCCGCCGAACAGACCACCGAAATATCCGAACGACTACGTCACCGGATCGCCTCCCTCGACATTACCGACGCCCCCGTTCTGACGGCATCGATCGGCGTCGCGCACTGCATCCGAACACACCAAGCGAACCTCGCCGACCTCCTCCAAGTAGCCGACACTGCCCTCTACGCGGCGAAGTCAGCAGGCCGCAACCGGGTCGACATCACCCACGTCGCTGCCACGACCATGAGCTAGGTAGGCACTCGACTGCGATCGTGTCGGGCAGCGCCAACAGTTCCCCGGCTCCAGCAGCGGAATCATCATCGGACTGTTCTTCCTCATTTAGATCGACACCATCATCTACTACTACAAAGCAACGAGATCGACCAAAAACTGGCATCCTTCGCCGATGAGATCTTCGGGCGTGTGGAAGGTCGCGAGCTGGCAAATGATGGCGCGGGCCAGCGCGCGGCAGGTGTCCTCGTCCCCGGTGAGCTCGAGGGCGGCGAACCCACGCACCGAGACGGCGATGGGCAGTTCGCTGACCACCGAATGGGCCCGGACGAAGCGGCGCAGCGCGACCGTGGCGATGGGTTCCAGCTCGTCGACGGGACCGGTCTGCGGCGGCACGAGGCGGGTGGCCAGGCGTTGGTGGCCGCGACCCACCCGCACGTGGCAGTAGTCGGGGTCGCTGGTGCGGCGTTCCCACATGCGGCGGGTGCGCACCATTGACCACAGCGACGCGGGGTCGGGGTGGATCCATTCCAGTCCGACGCGCTGCTCATCGCCGGCATCGCGGGCGCGCCCCCGCATCTGACCCAGGTAGCGGAGGTAGTCCTTGCGGTCCTCGTTCATCTCGGCTTTGCGCTGCCCGTTTCCGCGGCCACCACCACCGGCGAACATGCCGACCATCGACATCATCATCATCATCGGAAACAGCAGCGAGGCCGGGTTCAGTCCGCCGCCGGAGGTGATGAGCAACGCGATCATCCCGACCATGGCCACCACCATGACCACCGGCATCAGCTTCATCAGGATGCCGCCGGGCACCACCCGCGGCACCTCGGGTGGTGGCTCCAGGTGGACTTCGCCACCGGGGGTCCGGGGAGCAGCCAAGCGAGGCGTGCGGCGAAACTGCACGGTGCTCATCTGCGTGCCCCCCCAGTATCAGCGTGTGTAATCCTGCCGAACACCTCCGCGGAGGGACTCGTCGCAGACATACTAGAGCGACACGTTGTCGGAGCGGGGCCGTATCCTCGTCTCCGATCCAGGGCGAAGCAGGACAAAGGCGTGCGCGATCACGTTTGTGACGGTAGGGGGAACACAGCAGTGACGGTGGCGACGACATCTCCGGGTGGCGCGGTGGTTTCTACCCGCGCCACGGTCGCGACGGCGGGAACGTCCGCGGTGTTCACCCGGCTGACGGTGGTCGCGCCGCGAACTCGGATCGACGTCGCACTGCCCTCCGACGTCGCACTCGCCGACCTGCTGCCGATGCTGCTCAGCATGGCGAGGGAGACCACTCCGGACGGCGGCGCACGCCATGGTGGATGGTGCCTCGCGCGGATCGGTGATGCGGAACTGGACACGACGAAGACCCTGAACGGGCATGTCGTGCTGGACGGCGAGCTCCTGCAGTTGCGCAAGCGTTCGGGATCGCCACCCCCGCCGCTCTACGACGACGTGATCGACGCGGTGGCGCTGAGCACACCAGCTAGTTACCGGCCGTGGACGGCCCAGACGGCCCGTGTGCTGGGTGCCGCTGCCGCGGTGATGGCGCTGCTGGCTGCCGCGACCGTGCTCTATCTCGCGGGCCCTGGCGCCGCCCAGGCGATCACGGCGGCAGTGGCCGCGCTCGCGCTCGTCGGCATCGGCGCCGTGATCAGTCGGGTGTATGCGGATGCCCAGGCGGGTGTCGTGCTCGGCGCGGCGGCGCTACCACTGGCGTTCGTCGCGGGGTTGTTCGCAGTGCCTGGCGGCCCAGGCAGGCCGAACGTGCTGCTGGCCTGCGTGGCGGCCGCGGTGTTGGCTGCTGCGACCGTGGGGCTCATCGCCGCGGGCGTGACGACGTTCGTGTCGCTGGGGACCGTTGCCTTGCTCGGGGCGATCGCCAGTCTCGTCTCGGTATTGGTCGCGCATCCGGTGGCCGGGATCGGTGCCGGGTTGGCAGCGGCCGCGCTGGTCGGGCTGTCGGCGGCACCCCGAATGACGATCCAACTGGCGCGGCTCCCAGTGCCTGCGGTGCCCACGACCGCGAACGAGCTGAACGAGGACGACAACGAAGAGTTCCCCGACGTCGTGGCCATCGAACGGCAGGCTGCGGTCGGACACCAGTACCTGTCCGGGATGGTGATCGGCTTCGGGGTGAGTGCGGCAATCGGCGCGGTCCTGGCCGCCCAGCAGGGCATGTGGAGGGTGCTCCTGTCCGCCACCGTGGCCGTGGTGCTGATGCTGCGCGCCCGGACCTACGCCAACGGCGTTCAGGCAGTGGCGCTGCTGCTCTCCGGAGTAGGGGCCGCCGCCGGCATCATCGCCGGCTGGGTCGCGCGCGCCGACGCCCATACCCTCACGCTCTGGGCCTTCGGTAGCTGCGTCCTGTTGGGCCTGCTCGCCCTCGTCCTCGGTGTGGTGTTTCCGCAACGCCGGTTCTCTCCGGTGCTGCGCCGCAGCGTCGAGTTGGCCGAGGCCGTGCTCATCGCGTTGGTCCTCCCGCTTGCCCTCGCGGTCATGGACCTCTAGTCCGCCATGCGACACCTGTGAGGCACTCCCGGTGCCGCACGCTCGTAGTACTGAGCGGCGCGGTGCTGGCAGTCGGATCGCTGGCGTTGGGCGCTCCTCAGGTTGGCGCTCAGCCCGCGAACTCGCCGGCACCAACTCCCGCCTACCCAACGGCGCCCGTCCCGGATCCGCTGCTCAATCCCACCGCCAGCCCGATCGCGCCGGACGAGCCCACCGCGCGCACCAACGTCGCGTGCGTGCAGGCCAGCCCCAACTCGACGGGGGAGCTCACCCAGGCGCCATGGGCGCAGGCCCAGCTCCGGTTCGAGGATGCTTGGCCGTTGAGCACCGGCGCAGGGGTGCGGGTCGCGGTCATCGACACCGGAGTCAACGTGCACCCGCGCTTCGGCAATCGCGTGCAAGCCGGCGGTGATTATGTCTCAAATACCCCGGGTACCACCGACTGTGACGGTCACGGCACCATCGTCGCGGGCATCATCGGCGCCGCGCCCGACCCTACGCACCGGAGCGCCTTCGCGGGTGTGGCACCTGAGGCCACCATCATCAGCATCCGGCAGACCAGCAAATACTACGACGAAGTGGCCAGGAAATCCGGTGACGAACCGGGCTATGGCAACCTGAGCACCCTGGCGCGCTCTGTGATGCGCGCTGTCGACCTGAACGCCAAGGTGATCAACATCTCCGAGGCGGCGTGCGGCCCGGCAACTCGGCGCCTGCCCGACGGTGCGCTCGGGGCCGCGCTCAAGTACGCAGCAGATCACGACGTGGTGGTCGTCGCCGCGGCAGGTAACACCGGCGGCCCCGACTCAGGCACCTGCAAAGAGCAGAACGCGAGAAGCCCGGCGCAGCCTGGAGTTCCCGGACGGTCCGCGGTGACCACGATCGCCAGCCCGGCCTGGTATAGCGATTACGTCCTCGCCGTGGGCGCAGTGGCCAGGGATGGGAGTCCCTCGAAGTTCAGCCTCGCGCCCATGGGTAGGAGTTGGTGGTCCTGGGGAGGACATCACCTCCCTCGACCCGGCACCTGCGGCCACCGGCCTGTCCAATCGGCTGGCCGAGACACCGGGGACGGTGCTCGGGCCCATCCAGGGCACCAGTTTCGCCGCGCCCTACGTCGCCGGTACTGCAGCCCTGGTTCGAGCTCGTTTCCCGGCCCTGTCGGCCAAGCAGGTGGTGCAGCGGGTCAAGGCCACCGCCCACACGCCTGCCGGCGGATGGTCACCGACAGTGGGATTCGGCATGGTCGACCCGGTCGCTGCGGTCTCGGATGTGCTACCCGCCGATGTCACCGCTCAGTCCGCGCGCAACGGTGCCGCCCAGGTGGCCCCGCCCGTACCGGCCCTGGCGCCGAACACCACACCAAGGACCGTGGCCTTTGCCGGGTCGGCGGCCGCGCTGGCCGCGGTGTTGGTGACCTTCGCCGTGCTCGATGCCACCCGGCGCCACCGTCGACGCGTAGCCGGCGGTCCTACCCATCGCTCGGCGGGCGGCTGCTGAGGTCGACGCCGCTGTTTTCTGCTCAGGGTCCGCCCGGCTTGGGAACCGTCGACGCCCGGGCATCCGAGGACACGCCGTCGTGCGCCAACAGTGCCGCGCCCTGGCTGAGTTCCGGTCCCATCGGCAGCAAAATCATGATCTGGTTGGGCACCAATCCGGGCTGACCGTCCAACCCCAAGGCGCCTGCGGTACTCACATCGGGCACGCCGAAGCGCACTCCGGTGTCACCGACCAGGAACAGTGGACCGGACTCGCTTCCCGGGGTGATGGCCCGAACCAATGCGCCCTTGCCCGGCGACAGATATACCGAGTCCAGCAGCGGACCGGACCCGTCGGCCTGCGCCAGGGTCACCACCTTCGCCCCGTTCGGGACCGGCAGCGCGGCACCGACCAGGACGGCCGGCTTCAGCTCCCGCGGCGCTTGCTCGTCCTGCGGTGCTGCCTGCTTTGCCTCAGCTCCCGTTCCGTCCCAGGACATGCAGGCCACGGATTCGTCGCCCGCGTTCGTCACCGTCGGCATCTCCTGCGGTAAATCGTTCACGGTCAGCTTTGCCTTCGCCGTCGGCGGCAGACCCATCGCGGAGGACGACACGCTGATCGGGTCCCCGGAATCAGCAAACTGCAGCAACCTGGCCACGCTCGACGTCACCGACTGCACGCCGTCGGCGAGCACCACGTAGAACTGCTTGTCCGACATCGCGCTGACCTGCAGCACCGAACCAACCACCGCACCTGCAGGCAACGAATCGGACCCGGTGAAGGTGGGACGGCCGCCGCGGCCGGATACGACGGGCGCGGTGATCGGTCCCACCGCCGGGATGGCGTTGAGGACGGCCGCGCTCATCGGACGGGCAACGGCGCCGTCCAGACCAAGCGCCCGGGTGACTCGCTCGTCGCCGAGTTCGATCTGGGCACGCTTGCCGTCGTAGACGAGGTAGGTCTGCCCACCGGGATGTGCCACCTCAGCGGGCCCCTTGACCAACAGCGCACCGCCGCCGTGCAGCGCCGTCGCTGCCGCGCTGGGAGTCCCCACCACCACGGTGGTACTCATCGACGCACCCGCAGCCTGCTGCTCAGCGGTCCGCGCCGTGCTGTCGGGCGTCAGCGAGTCGCAGACCGTCCACACGTCGGCAGGGCGGTCTTTCGCGACGGGAAGCAACGCAGGCCCACCTGGGATGCCGAGTAACGGTCCGCGGGGCAGGTCGGCGAGAGCCGAGTCCGCGACTGCGCTCGGCGTCGCCGCCTGTCCGATGATCAATCGGGCCGAGGCGAGATTGGTCACCGGGTGCAGCACACCATCAACGCGGACGAACATCGTGCCCGAGTCCTTGGCCGTCACAATGGCGTTGTCGCCCAAGCTGTCCGAGTGGCTGAACAACGAGAACAGGGCAAATCCGGCGAGGCCCAGAACGCCAAGGACCACGCCGACCACGGTGGCCCGCACCTGGGTGCGCATCGGGTCGTGCAGCATCACCACGTCCTTGCGGACCAGCGCGTGCTCCATCCGGCGCAGCACGAAGCGGTATGCCTGCACCTGCGACTTCGTCGTCGGTGTTGCCGCCATCGCCGCTTGCCCTGCCCCTCAGCCGTTGTACGGTTGCCGACAATAGACTGACGCCAGCGCAGTGCCGCCCCGTGCCACGCACTCGCGGCCGCGCTGCCAACGCTAGGGCAACCACGTCGTCGTCGGCGACCAACCGGGGGGAGCGCCGAAGGTCATGTCCTCAGCCAGGGGCGAGTCGCTGGCCCGATCGCGGCGACACAGCCGGAGCAGGGCGCGTCCCCGAGTCGGCGCAGAGGTCCAGCGGTGGACCGTGGGCGCCAGCTTCGGCGGTTTTCCCATGTCCAACGTCGTGGTGCTGGAGCTCGGCGCGGCAATTGCTTTGGTCATCATCGCCGTCGCGCCGTCGTTGTGGCCGCTCGCCGCGCTGGTCGTCCTCGGCGCGCTGGCCGTCGGATGCACCCGGTGGCGAGGGCGTTGGCTCCCGCAGTGGACCGTCCTGCTCGTCCGCTTCCTGTGCCGTAGCCGAGGCAGGGTCGCTGCACCGGTCGCGGCGCGTACCGAGGTCAGCCGGGATGCCACGCGGGCCTTGACCGGACCGGAAGACGCCCGCGTCGCCCTGCTCCGCCTCCTGGTCGAGGACCTCGTGGTGGCCAGCAGCACCGACCACGAGCAGCAGCCGGTCGGACTGTCCTGGCACAAGGGTGGTGGACCGCTGCGTTGGCGATCGACCCCGTGCCCGTCATGGTGTCGCCCGTCGGTGCACACACCGACGTGCCGCTCGCTGCGCTCGTGCACTGCCTGCGCGATCGCGGCGTGGTGCTCGACTCCATCGGCGTCATCTGGCACTGCTACCCCGGTAGCTCGCGGCTGCCTGCCGACTCACCCGCGGTCGCGGCCTACAACGAGGTGCTCGGTCCGTTGCCTGCGGTGGCGCAGCGGTCGACGTGGGTGACGGTGCGCCTGGATCCCAGCCGGTGCCCGGACGCCGTGCACGAGCGCGGTGGCGGGGTGGCGGGTGCTCACCGAGCACTGCTCGGCGCGCTCTCCCGCGTCCAGGGTGCGCTCGAAGCCGCCGGGCTGAACAGCCGTGTGCTCAGTACCGATGAGTTGCTGCGCGCTGCGGTGTCCTGTGCCGAATTGGCTGCCGAGGTCGGACAATCCGCACGCGTCGAGCTCAACGAACGCTGGGGTGGCGTGCGCAGTGGGGGCGTCGCACACGCCGGCTACTCGATCAGCAACTGGCCGCTGGAAACCGGGCGCTTGGATGCGTTGACCAGCATCCGGGCGCTGTCCACCACTGTGGCGCTGGCACTGTCCACCGGTACCGAGCACGACAACGTCGGGTTGCGGGGTCTCGTCCGGGTCTCGGCGCGCACAGCGGAGGAGTTGGCCACCGCGGAGGGACGGCTCACCGCGCTCACCGCCGGCTCCGGGATACGCGTGTTTCGGCTGAACGGGCAACACGCGCAGGCGGTCGCGTCGACCCTTCCTGTGGGGGGCGCAGCGTGAGTTCGCCGGTGCGGGGGGCGGCTCGTGTTGCCGCCGATTTCTTCGTTGCCCCCGCAGTGTTGGATCGCTTCAGCCTCACCGGCGACCGGGGTGGTGTCGTGGTGGGCTCAGACCAGCGCGGTGGTGCCGTTCAGGTGCACCTGTTCCGGCCCGTGCCCTCTCGACTTGCCCTGCTCGGTGGCCTCTACCTGGCCACCCGGCTGGTGCTCCGTGCGGCTGCCACCGGCGCGCTGGTGGTGGTGGCCACGGGGCGCCCGGCTGCGTGGACGCCGTTGCTGCGCGCTTTCGACAGCGGCCCTCGCGCCGATGCCACTCCCGATGCCCCGGTCCAGATCCGCGGGCTGGGACCGGCAGCGTTACCCCGGGCGACGCAGGAGCTCCCTGTGCTCATCGTGCAGGACAGCGGCGCGGTACCCCAGGAGCTGTACTCGGCGCGCAGCCCCTGGCAGAGCACGGCGTATGTGCTGCCCTGCCTGCATCCGCAAGTCGGACCGAACGCGAGTGCAGCCGACCTCGTCCTTGTGCAACGGCTGCCGGTTGGGCAGGCGCAGCTCGCCGGACGGCTGTGGCGGCTGCAAACGGGTATGGCCCAGGAATTGGCCAGCCTCACCGATGACGGCGTCATTGCGCTCGGCAACAACGTGTGGCTGCCGATGCGGCTGGTCACCACACCGAAGGAGAGCGCGCTACTCGGTCCGGTCCGGCGCGGGGACTGAGGACCGCTGGTTTGCTGAAGACCGCGCGACCGGCCCGCGCACAGCGCGGGTGACCTCGGCACGCTCGGCGAGCTCCGACACCGACGGATAGTCCACTGCTATCAAGGTCAGACCGTGCGCCGGGGCGACCGTTACTGCGCTGGACCGCGCGTCGGCGGTGAGCAGCTCCGCGATCCAGGCCGCGTCGCGTCGACCCTCCCCGACCGTCAACAGTGCCCCTACCAGGCTGCGCACCATGGAGTGGCAGAACGCATCCGCGCTGACGTCGGCGGTGAGGACGTCTCCGCCGTGCGCCGCCCACTGCAGCCGTTGCAGGCCGCGGACCGTGCTGGCGCCCACGCGCCGGCGGCAGAACGCGGCAAAGTCGTGCTCGCCAAGCAGCAGCGTGGACGCGTCCTGCATGCGCTGCAGATCCAGCTGGTGCGGCCAGGAGACGGTGTCCCTGGCGCGCAGTGGGTCCGCACCGTACGCGGCGGTACTCAGCCGGTAGGTGTAGTGGCGACGCAGGGCCGAGAAGCGTGCGTCGAACGTGTGCGGCACGACCGTCAGGCCCCGCACGCGCACGTCCGTGGGCAGCAACCGTGCGAGTCGGCGCACCAGGCGCGGTGGCTCCTCGGGAAGCACTTCGACCGGGATGTCGCAGTGCGCGACCTGCCCCGCTGCGTGCACGCCGGCGTCGGTGCGACCGGCGACGGTGAGGTTGATCGGGGTACGAAGAACGGTGGAGAGGCCGACCTCGAGCACCCCGCACACGGTGGGCAGCAGCGGCTGACGCGCCCACCCGGAGTACTCGGTGCCGTCGTAGGCAATGTCCAGGCGGAGACGCACGAGCCCGTCGCCCCGTGACGGGGTGACGGGCTCGATGTGCAGGTCGATCTCAGGACTCGCTGTGCTTGGTCTCCGTATCGAGCGCTTCGGGGGCGATGTCATCCAGTCCCCCGGCCGTCGGGCCGTCTGTCGGAACGTCGCCGCCTTCGGTGGCCGCTTCGTCCGGTTCGACATCAGCCGCTTCCGTTCCGGCTTCCGCATCGACGGTGTCGAAGTCGACTGCCTCTTGCGCCGCGGCGTGCGCGCCCTCCGCGGTGACCTCGGCCGTCGTCGCGGCAGGCGCGGGCTGCGTAGACCTGACCCGGCGGGCGCGATCCGCCTCGGAGGTCACCGTCTTGTCCTGCAGTAGCTCAATGATCGCCATGGGGGCGTTGTCGCCCTTGCGGGGCACCGTCTTGATGATGCGGGTGTAGCCACCGTCGCGCTCGGCGAAGAACGGCCCGATCTCGGCAAACAGGGTGTGCACCACGTCTTTGTCGCGGATCACCTTCATCACCTCGCGGCGGTTGTGCAGGTCGCCGATCTTGGCCTTGCTCACGAGCTTCTCGGCGCAGGGGCGCAACCGCTTCGCCTTGGCTTCGGTGGTGGTGATGCGGCCGTGGGTGAACAGCGACGTCGCCAGGTTGGCCAGCATCAGCCGCTGGTGGGACGGCGACCCGCCGAGACGGGCACCCTTGGTGGGCTTGGGCATTGTGGAGCTCCTCTAGTCTCGCCCGACCCTTCCGTGACGGGGGCGCCACGGAAGGATCGGGTGCAGCGGCTTACAGCTGTTCGGTCTCGGCGTAATCGGTGTCGTCAGCAACGCCGCCATCGACGTCATCCACGTCGTCGTCATCGTCGGTATCGGTCCAGGTTCCGGTCTCGGCGTCGTAACCGGCCACGGTGGACGGGTCGAATCCGGGAGGGCTGTCCTTCAGATTCAGACCGAGCCCGGCGAGCTTGATCTTGACCTCGTCGATGGACTTGGCTCCGAAATTGCGGATGTCCAGCAGGTCCGCCTCACTGCGGCCGACGAGCTCACCAACGGTGTGCACGCCCTCGCGCTTAAGGCAGTTGTAGGACCGCACCGTGAGGTCGAGGTCCTCGATCGGCATGCCGAAAGCGGCAATGTGGCTGGTCTCGGCCGGCGAGGGGCCGATTTCGATTCCCTCTGCCTCGAGGTTGAGCTCACGCGCCAGCCCGAACAGCTCGGTGAGGGTGAGTCCAGCCGAAGCGATCGCATCCCGGGGGCTGAGCGAGGGCTTGGTTTCCACGTCCAGCACCAGCCGGTCGAAGTCGGTGCGCTGCTCGACGCGGGTGGCCTCGACCTTGTAGGTGACCTTCAGCACGGGTGAGTAGATGGAGTCGACCGGGATACGGCCGATCTCCGCGCCGGAGGCCTTGTTCTGCACGGCGGGCACGTAGCCGCGGCCACGCTCCACGACGAGCTCCACCTCGAGCTTGCCCTTGTCGTTCAGGGTCGCGATGTGCAGTTCCGGGTTGTGCACCGCCACGCCGGAGGGCACGACGATGTCCGCGGCGGTGACGGGGCCTGGGCCCTGCTTGCGGAGGTACATCGTGACCGGCTCGTCCTCTTCGGAGCTGACGACCAGCCCCTTGAGGTTGAGGATGATGTCGGTGACGTCCTCTTTGACGCCGGGCACGGTGGTGAACTCGTGCAGCACGCCGTCGATGCGAATGCTGGTGACCGCTGCCCCGGGAATGGAGGACAGCAGCGTTCGCCGCAGTGAGTTACCGAGGGTGTAGCCGAAACCGGGTTCGAGCGGCTCGATGACAAACTGCGAGCGGGTGTCCTCGATGACTTCCTCGGACAACTCGGGACGCTGAGAGATGAGCATTTGTGGTGTTCTCCTTCATCGGCATCCGCCATATGACGCCGAAAGGGGTGTGGCGCGACCGTCGCGGGCGCGAGGTCGGAAACTTGCGCGTGAAAAGGGCCGCCTGAGCGGCCCTTTCCGCGCACATCACTTCGAGTAGTACTCGACGATCAGCTGCTCGTTGAGTGGCAGATCGATCTGTCCGCGCTCCGGGACCTGGTGTACGAGGATCCGCAGCTGTGGTCCGACGACCTGCAGCCAACCGGGCACCGGTCGATCTCCCAGGGTCTGGACGGCCACCTGGAACGGCAGCGTGGGCAGCGATTTCGGCTTGACGTCGACGATGTCGTACTGCGACACCCGGTAGCTGGGGATGTCCACCTTCGCACCATTGACCAGAAAGTGGCCGTGGGTGACCAACTGACGGGCCTGGCGACGCGTACGAGCCAGCCCAGCGCGGTACACCACGCTGTCCAGTCGCGTCTCCAAGATCTGCAGGAGCACGGTGCCGGTCTTACCCGACTTGCGGTTGGCCTCGGCGTAGTAGCGACGGAACTGCTTCTCCATCACGCCGTAGGTGAAGCGCGCCTTCTGCTTCTCCTGCAACTGCAGGAGGTACTCGCTCTCCTTGATGCGCGCGCGGCCGTGCTGGCCGGGCGGGTAGGGACGACGCTCGAATGCAGCGTCTCCGCCGACGAGGTCGACCCGCAGTCGACGGGACTTGCGGGTGATGGGTCCGGTATAACGAGCCATTGTGCTTGCCTTCCCTTCCCGCTAGACCCGGCGCCGCTTGGGCGGCCGGCAGCCGTTGTGCGGCTGGGGGGTGACGTCGGAGATGGTGCCCACCTCCAGGCCGGCGGCCTGCAGGGATCGGATCGCCGTCTCGCGGCCCGAACCCGGCCCCTTGACGAACACATCGACCTTTTTCATGCCGTGCTCCTGCGCCTTGCGAGCCGCGCTCTCGGCGGCCATCTGGGCGGCGAAGGGCGTCGACTTGCGCGAGCCCTTGAAGCCGACGTGGCCCGAGGACGCCCAGGAGATGACGTTGCCTGCCGGATCGGTGATGGAGACGATCGTGTTGTTGAACGTGCTCTTGATGTGCGCAGCACCGTGGCTGACGTTCTTCTTTTCTTTGCGGCGGGTCTTCTGGGTCTTCTTTGGACCGCTCGCAGCGCGTGACTTGGGAGGCATCTTTTACCTGACCTTCTTCTTGCCGGCGATGGTGCGCTTGGGACCCTTGCGCGTGCGCGCGTTGGTCTTGGTGCGCTGGCCACGAACCGGCAGGCCGCGGCGATGCCGAATGCCCTGGTAGCAGCCGATTTCGATCTTACGTCGGATGTCGGCCTGCACCTCGCGGCGCAGGTCACCCTCGACCTTGAGGGACTCCTCGATGTAGTCCCGGAGCTTCGCGAGGTCCGCGTCGCTCAGGTCCTTCGTCCGCAGGTCGTAGCTGATGCCGGTGGCGGTCAGAATTTCCTGGGAACGGGTACGGCCGATGCCGTAGATGTACGTGAGTGCGATCTCCATCCGCTTGTCGCGGGGAAGATCGACTCCTGAGAGCCGTGCCATACGGCGTTTCCTTCCATCATTCGGAGGTCTACTCCCCGTCCGTCCCGATGGTGCTGGGCCTCGGCCTCCGTGCCGAGGGTGTACCGGAGTGGGCCACGATCGGCCACGGGCTCCGGCTGGTGCGGGGAGGTTGATGTGCTGTCGCGTCAGATCGACCGCGGGTGCTGCGGTGGTCCTGCTCAGCCCTGGCGCTGCTTGTGGCGCAGGTTCTCGCAGATGACCATGACTCGTCCGTTACGACGAATCACCTTGCACTTCTCGCAAATCTTCTTGACGCTGGGGTTGACCTTCACGTCTTTCGGCTCTCCTGATCGATGTTGCTAATTACCTGTTGGACGTCACCACTGCCTGGCCAAACACCCTGCGCCAGAGGGCGGCTTACTTGTACCGGTAGACGATGCGCCCGCGAGAGAGGTCGTAGGGCGAGAGCTCCACGACGACCCGGTCTTCGGGCAGGATGCGAATATAGTGCTGCCGCATCTTGCCGCTGATGTGCGCGAGCACCCGGTGACCGTTCTCCAGCTCCACGCGAAACATCGCGTTCGGCAATGGCTCGACAACCCGGCCCTCGACCTCGATGGCCCCGTCTTTTTTGCCCATGTCCTCCGCGATCCGTGGCAGTTGTCTGCTGGCGTGCGCCGATCTGTGCCGCAGCAGCCTGATCGGTGCGCCTGAGCGCCGGTAGAGACGCAAATCCTTCTCAGGGCACGCGCACGACCGGCGCGCACTGCGCGCCGTCAGCAGAGTCTACGCGGTGTGCGGGGGCGGACCAAATGCGGCCAACAGCGGCGAGCGAGCTCAAGCCTCGAGCGTAAGAATTCTAGGACCGGATGCGGTGACCGCCACCGTGTGCTCCCAGTGGGCGGCGACACTGCCGTCCGCGGTCACCACCGTCCAGTCGTCCGCGAGCACGCTGGTGTCCACACTCCCGAGGGTCAGCATCGGCTCGATGGCCAGCACCGACCCTTCCACCAGACGTGGCCCCGTCGCCGGCGGACCCTCGTTGGCCAAGAACGGGTCGGCGTGCATCACCTGCCCGATACCGTGACCGCCGTAGCCGTCCACGATCCCGTAGCTGCGACCGTCCCTGGCCTGCGCGGCGCGGGTCTCCATCTCGATGGCGTGCGAGACGTCGCCGAGTTGATTACCGGCCAGCATCGCGGCGATGCCTGCCACCATCGCCGCCCGGCACGCGGCCGAGAGCTCCCGGTTGGCGGAAATGGTCTCCCCCACGGCGACCGTGACCGCGGCATCGCCATGCCAGCCGTCCAGGATCGCTCCGCAGTCGATGGACACCAGGTCTCCCTCGGCAAGCACCTCGGTGGCCGAGGGGATTCCGTGGACCACCCGATCGTTGACCGAGGAACATATGGTCGCCGGAAAACCGTGGTAGTCGAGAAAGGAGGGCACAGCTGCAGCGTCGGCCATCACCTGAGCGGCGACAGCATCGAGATCCGCGGTGCTGACTCCTACGCGCACAGTCGCCGCCACCGCAGCAAGTGCTCGACCGACCACGGCCCCGGCCGCAGCCATGGCATCCAACTCACCCGCGGTACGCGCGGGCACCACCTTCTTGCGGCCGCGAAGGACGCCCATCAGCGGATGCTCATCAGCTGGTGCGCTCCCGCAGCGCGCGCAAGGCGCGCTTCGCGACCTTCTCGACCTCCCCGACGGCGTCCACCACGACCACTGCGTCCGCAAAATGCTCCAGCAGCGGAGCGGTGTCCTCGGAGTACACCCGCAGCCGATTACGGATGACCGACTCGTTGTCATCCGCACGCCCGCGGGAGAGCATCCGCTCGACCACGACGTCGGAGGAGATCCGGAATTCGAGCACCGCGTCGAGTGGGTGTCCGAGTTCGTCCAGAATGCCGGTGAGCACCTCCGCCTGGTTGACGTTGCGGGGAAAGCCGTCGAGCAAGAATCCGTCGGCGGCGTCGGGCTCGCCAAGGCGTTCGCGCACCATCTCGTTCGTCACCTCGTCGGGCACGAGCTCGCCGGCATCGACGTAGCGCTTGGCCTCCCGTCCGAGCGCTGTCTCCTCGCCCATGTGGGCACGGAACAGGTCACCGGTGGAGATGTGCGGGATCCCCAGCTCCTTCGACAGCAGCACGGCCTGAGTGCCTTTACCCGCACCTGGCGGGCCAACCAGAACAAGTCTCACTACCTCAGGAACCCTTCGTAGTTGCGCTGCATCAGCTGGCTTTCGATCTGCTTCACGGTGTCCAGGCCGACCCCCACCATGATGAGCACCGCGGTGCCGCCGAAGGGGAAGTTCTGCGCGCCTCCCCCGCTGCCCAGGTCGAGGAACAAGTTTGGCAGCACGGACACGACACCGAGGTAGAGCGACCCGAACAGCGTGATCCGGCCGAGGACGAAGCTCAGGTACTCGGCGGTCGGGCGTCCCGGCCGGATACCGGGAATGAAGCCGCCGAACTTCTTCATCTCGTCGGCGCGCTCTTCCGGGTTGAAGGTGATCGCGACGTAGAAGTAGGTGAAGAACACGATCAGCGCGAAGTAGAGCGCGATGTAGGGACCACTGGAGGGGCGGACGAGATATTCACTGATGAACTTCTGCCACCAGCTCTGGCTGCCGTTGGACGACGAGCTCAGCTGGGATACGAGGTTGGGCAGATACAGCAGCGAGGACGCGAAGATCACCGGGATGACGCCGGCCTGGTTCACCTTCAGCGGCAGATATGTGGAGGTCCCGCCATACATTCGGCGCCCGACCATGCGTTTGGCGTACTGCACGGGGATTCGCCGCTGGCCTTGCTCCACGAACACGACGCTGGCGAAGATCGCGAGGGCAGCGACACACACCAGGGTGAACACGAGCCCGCCGCGGCTGTCCAGAACGCCCTTGCCTTCACTGGGGATGCGCGCACCGATCGAGGTGAAGATCAGCAGCGACATCCCGTTGCCGATCCCTCGATCGGTGATCAGCTCGCCCAGCCACATGATCACGCCGGTACCCGCGGTCATCACGATCACCACGACGATCATGGTGAAGATGGAACCGCCGGGGATTGCGGGGAACTTCTGGTTGTCGCAACCCTGGAACAGCTGGCCGCGAGTGGCCAGGGCGACGATGCCGGTGGACTGCAGAATTGCCAGCGCAATCGTGAGGTAACGGGTGTACTGGGTCATCTTGGCCTGACCCGACTGCCCCTCCTTCTGCAGCTCCTCGAACCGCGGGATCACCACGGTGAGCAGCTGCACGATGATGCTGGCCGTGATGTAGGGCATGATCCCGAGCGCGAACACCGACAACTGCAGCAAAGCGCCGCCGCTGAACAGGTTGATCAGCGAATAGATGCTCTGACTGTCCCCGCCGCTGACCTCTTTGAGGCAGGCCTGGATGTTGGTGTAGGACACCCCGGGGGACGGCAGCGTCGCACCCAGGCGGTAGATGGCCAGGATTCCGAGGGTAAAGAGAATCTTCCGCCTCAGATCAGGCGTCTTGAAGGCAGAGACGAAGGCGGAGAGCACTGATCCTCCTGGCAGCGTCGGGCGGACTTACTCTGCCCCCTGCATAGCTTTCGGATGTGACGGACGGGCGGATGAGATTGAGGGGCATGTAATTGAAGGGCGAACGCTCACTCACGGCGACACTTGACTCTAACAGTCGACCGTGCCGGAGCCCTCGGACAACGTTCGCGGCACAGCAGACGACCGCGGTGGGATGCCCACCGCGGTCGTCGTTACTGCGCCCAGCTCAGAGCTTGGTAGTGCTGCCGCCCGCGGCAGCGATCTTCTCTGCCGCCGAGCCGGAGAACTTGTTGGCGCTGACCTGCAGCACCACTGCCCCCAGGTCACCGTCGCCGAGCACCTTCACCAGCTGGTTGCGGCGCACCGCACCCGCCGCGGTGAGCTCCTCGGGACCGATTGTGCCGCCACGGGGGAACAGCCGGGCGAGGTCGGCGACGTTGACCACCTGGTACTCGACCCGATTGCGGTTGGTGAATCCCTTAAGCTTGGGCAACCGCATGTGGATCGGCATCTGCCCGCCCTCGAACCCGGCGGGCACGTTCTTGCGCGCTCCCGTGCCCTTGGTACCGCGACCGGCGGTCTTTCCACGCCTGCCGCCTTCACCACGTCCTACCCGAATCTTGTCCTTCTTTGCGCCGGGGGCCGGTCGCAAGTGGTGCAGTTTGATCGTCATGAGTTCACCTCCTCCACCGCCACGAGGTGCGACACCGTGGCGATCATGCCGCGAACCTGTGCGTTGTCCGCACAGACCACGGACTGCCGGATCTTGTGCAGCCCCAGTGTGCGCAGGGTCTCGCGCTGGTTCTTCTTCGTACCGATGGTGCTCCGCAGCTGGGTCACCTTCAATTGCGTCCCGTTCAGCTCAGCCATGACGCTCAGGCCCCCTGTCCGGCGCGAGCACGCAACATTCCTGCCGGAGCGACGTCTTCGATCGGCAAGCCGCGTCGGGCGGCGACCTCCTCGGGGCGCTGCAACATCTTGAGCGCGGCCACGGTGGCGTGCACGACGTTGATGGCGTTGTCGCTACCGAGCGACTTCGACAGCACGTCATGAATCCCCGCGCACTCCAGCACGGCACGCACCGGCCCACCGGCGATGACCCCGGTACCGGGGCTCGCCGGGCGCAACAGGACCACTCCCGCGGCCGCCTCGCCTTGCACGGGATGGGTGATGGTGGCACCGATCATGGGAACCCGGAAGAAGCTCTTGCGTGCCTCGTCCGAGCCCTTCTGGATCGCCGCGGGTACTTCCTTGGCCTTGCCGTAGCCGACGCCGACCATGCCGGCGCCGTCTCCGACGATGACCAGGGCGGTGAAGCTGAAGCGTCGACCACCCTTGACCACCTTGGAGACCCGGTTGATGGCGACGACCCGCTCGAGCTGGGTCGCCTTTTCCGGCGCTGCGCCGCGGCCACCTTCGCGGCGGCCACCTCGACGCTCGCCACCGGCGCCACCGGCGCCGCCAGCAGCGCCGGCACCGCCTTCACGCGCACGTCCCGGCATCAGGCTGTCCTTCCGTTGGTCTGAGTGAGTGCTTGAGTTGTGGGCCGTGATCGCATCAGAACGTCAACCCACCTTCGCGGGCGGCGTCGGCCAGAGCCGCGATCCGACCGTGGTAGTCGTGCCCGCCGCGGTCGAACACCACGGCATCCACGCCTGCCGCCTTCGCGCGCTGCGCCAACAGCTCGCCGACCTTGGCCGAGCGCGCTTTCTTGTCCCCGCTCAGCGCGCGAACATCGGCCTCCAACGTGGAAGCCGCCGCCAGCGTGTGACCGGCGAGATCGTCGACCAACTGGGCGTGAATGTGGCGCGACGAGCGGTTCACCACCAGCCTTGGCCGGCTCGGGGAACCGCTGACCTTCTTCCGGATCCGGAAGTGTCTGCGGACGCGAGACTGACGTCGCTTGGTGGAGACGTCCTTCCCCGCCGACACGCGCTTGCGTCCCGTACCGGCGGCTTCTGCTGTCTGGCTCATGTCACTTACCCGTCTTTCCGACCTTGCGACGGATCTGCTCACCTGCGTATCGGACACCCTTGCCCTTGTACGGGTCGGGGCGCCGCAGGCGGCGGATGTTCGCCGCAATCTGGCCGACTTTCTGCTTGTCGATCCCGGTGATGGAAAACCGGGTGGGGCTCTCCACCGCGAAACTGATGCCCTCGGGCGCGGCGATGGGGACACTGTGGCTGAACCCGAGCGCAAACTCGAGGTCTGACCCCTTGAGCTGGACGCGGTAGCCGACCCCGTGGATCTCCATCTTCCGCTGGTAGCCGTCGGTGACGCCGACGACCATGTTCGCCACCAAGGTCCGCGACAGACCGTGCAGAGACCGGCTGCGCCGCTCGTCGTCCGGGCGCGCAACGGTGACCGCACCGTCCTCGCCGCGGCCGACGATGATCGGCTCCGAGATTGTGGTCGCCAAGGTTCCCTTGGGCCCCTTGACGGTGACTGTCTGTCCCTCGATGGTCACGTCCACTCCGGACGGGACGGCGACGGGGAGCTTTCCGATACGTGACATGTCGTGGCCTCCCCTACCAGACGAAGGCGAGGACTTCCCCGCCAACACCCTGCTTGGCCGCCTGTCGATCCGTGAGCAGGCCGGTGGACGTGGAGATGATCGCCACGCCGAGACCTCCCAGGACCTTGGGCAGGTTGGTGGATTTTGCGTACACCCGCAAGCCGGGCTTGGAGACGCGCCGTAGTCCGGCGATGCTCCGCTCCCGGGTCGGGCCGTACTTGAGGTCGATGACGAGGGACTGTCCTACAGCCGCCTCCTCCGACCGGTATCCGGCGATGTAGCCCTCCCTCTTGAGGATTTCGGCAATGTTCGCCTTGATCTTCGAGTGAGGCATCGTCACATCGTCGTGATACGCCGAGTTTGCGTTGCGAACACGCGTAAGCATGTCTGCGATCGGGTCTGTCATTGTCATTTGAGGTGACCTGTGCACCTTTCCCGCCGCGGTTCCCTCGCGACCCGGGCAGCTGCCTGGGATCACGGGCCTACGGCGAAGCGGTTCGGGCGCGGACGGGATGCCCGCTGGACTAGCTTGTCTAGTGGGCTGAGCGGGCGCTCAGCTCACCAGGACGACTTGCGCACGCCGGGCAGCTCGCCCCGGTGTGCCATCTCGCGGAGGCAGATGCGGCAGAGCCCGAACTTGCGGAAGACCGCATGCGGGCGACCACAACGCTGGCAGCGGGTATAGGCCCGCACAGCGAACTTCGGCTTGGCCGCAGCCTTGATGACGAGTGCCTTCTTGGCCATGCTCAGTTCTCCCTGAAGGGGAAGCCCAGGTGCTTCAGCAGCGCCCGACCCTCCTCGTTGTTCGTTGCGGTGGTCACCACGGTGATGTCCATCCCGCGAGGCCGATCGATCGAGTCGATGTCGATCTCGTGGAACATGGACTGCTCGTTCAGCCCAAAGGTGTAGTTCCCGTTGCCGTCGAACTGCGTGCCCGACAAACCACGGAAGTCGCGGATACGGGGCAGCGCCACGCTGACCAGTCGGTCGAGGAACTCCCACATCCTGTCGCCACGCAAGGTCACCTTGGCGCCGATCGGCATGCCTTCGCGCAGCTTGAACTGCGCGATGGACGTCTTGGACTTGCGGATCTCCGCCTTCTGGCCGGTGATCAGCGCGAGATCCCGGACGGCGCCGTCGATCAGCTTGGCATCGCGGGCTGCCTCGCCCACACCCATGTTGACGACGACCTTGACGATGCCGGGAATCTGCATCACGTTCGCGTAGGTGTATTGCTCCTGAAGCGCTGCCCGAATCTCTTCCCGGTACCGGGCCTTCAGCCGGGGCACCGTCGGCGCGGAGCTGACGGGCTGGTCGGTCACCGCGACTGAGCTCACTTTGCTCGCCATCAGATGTCCTTCCCGTTCCTGCGTGCCACGCGCACGCGCTTCACGCGGTCACCACTGTCATCAGACCGGTAACCGACGCGGGTCGGCTTACCGTCCGAATCGACGACCATGACGTTGGAGACATGAACCGTCGCTTCCTGGGTCACGATGCCGCCGACGGAAGCGCCGCGCTGGTTGGTGGAGACCGCGGTGTGCTTCTTGATCCGGTTCACACCCTCGACCAACACCCGCTCGGTGTCGGGGTAGGCCTGGATCACCTTGCCCTTGGCCCCCTTGTCCTTGCCGGAGACCACGAGCACGGTGTCGCCCTTGTGCACCTTCATCACAGCACCTCCGGGGCCAGCGAGATGATTTTCATGAACTTCTTGTCCCGCAACTCACGGCCGACGGGACCGAAGATTCGGGTGCCCCGGGGCTCGTTGTCGGGCTTGATGAGGACTGCGGCGTTCTCATCGAAGCGGATGTAGGAACCGTCCGGACGGCGACGCTCCTTGGAGGTCCGCACGATGACGGCTTTGACCACGTCACCTCGCTTCACCCCCGCGCCCGGAATGGCTTCCTTCACGGTGGCCACGATGATGTCGCCGATTCCGGCGTAACGCCGGGCCGAACCACCGAGCACGCGGATGCACAAGATTTCCTTGGCTCCGGTGTTGTCGGCGACGCGTAGTCGCGACTCCTGCTGGATCACTTCAACTCCTGACCTGCATACTGCGCGGCGGATTTCCGACCCGACGCGCGCGGTCCAAATTAACCTGTCAACTAACTGTTAGAAACTCCGCAGCCTTGTTCTCGGCTGACCTATCTGGCCTTCTCGAGCACCGACACCAGGCGCCAGCGCTTGGTGGCCGACAGCGGACGGGTCTCCATCAGGCGTACCCGGTCGCCGACACCGGCGACGCCGCTCTCGTCGTGCGCCTTGACCTTGGTGGTCCGACGGATGACCTTGCTGTAAAGCGGGTGCTTCACCCGGTCCTCCAGCTCGACCACGATCGTCTTCTCCATCTTGTCCGAGACCACCAGGCCGACGCGCACCTTGCGGTTGTTGCGTGGCACCTCGGTGGCCGGCGTCTTGCCAGGCTTGGCCGCTGCCACTGCTGTATCTGCCACTTGTGCTTCTTTCTCGCTCATTGTTTCACCCCCACGTCGCTTCGCTCGCTCATGCCGCACCCTCATCCGTGACCGGTGCCGTGGCCAAGCCCAGCTCCCGCTCCCTCATCACCGTGTAGATCCGGGCGATATCGTGCCGGACGGTCCGCAGGCGGCGGTTGTTGTCGAGCTGTCCCGTCGCGGTCTGGAAGCGAAGGTTGAACAACTCTTCCTTGCTCTCACGGAGCTTGCTGACCAGTTCTTCGCCGGTGAGCTCGCGGAGCTCCGCGGCCTGGGTTGCGCCTGCCATCAGAACTGCCCCTCCCTGGTCACGATCCGGCACTTCATAGGGAGCTTGTGAATCGCGCGGCGCAGTGCCTCGCGAGCCGTCTCCTCGTTCGGGTAACTCAGCTCGAACATGATGCGTCCGGGCTTCACATTCGCCACCCACCACTCGGGCGACCCCTTACCGGAACCCATCCGGGTCTCAGCAGGCTTCTTGGTCAACGGACGGTCCGGAAAGATCGTGATCCAAACCTTGCCGCCGCGCTTGATGTGCCGGGTGACCGCAATACGCGCGGACTCGATCTGCCGGTTGGTGACGTAGGCGGGCTCGAGGGCCTGAATGCCCCACTCGCCGAAGTTCACCTGGGTTCCGCCCTTGGCGTTACCCGAACGGCTCGGGTGGTGCTGCTTGCGGTGCTTGACCCTGCGTGGAATCAGCATGTCCTCAGCCCTCCGCAGTTGCAGTCGGAGCAGCGGCAGCCGTGGCCGGCGCAGCTTCGACGGTCGGTGTGGCCGGCGATCCAGCCGACTCAGCGGCCGCACGACCGGCTTCGGTGCTCGTCGCGGTCGTTCCCGAAGCACCCGAGCGACGCTTCGCCCCGGTCGGACGCTCGCGGCGAGGTGCGGTGTCCGGAGCAACATTCTCGTGCCTGCCGCCGACAATGTCGCCCTTGTAGATCCAAACCTTGACGCCGATGCGGCCGAAGGTGGTCTTGGCCTCGTACAGCCCGTAGTCGATGTCGGCGCGCAAGGTGTGCAGCGGCACGCGACCCTCGCGGTAGAACTCAGAGCGCGACATCTCCGCGCCACCGAGCCGTCCGGAGCACTGCACCCGGATACCCTTGACCTGCGGCTGACGCATGGCCGACTGGATGGCCTTGCGCATCGCGCGCCGAAACGCCACGCGGTTGGACAGCTGCTCGGCCACGCCTTGGGCCACCAGCTGCGCCTCGGCCTCGGCGTTCTTCACCTCGAGGATGTTCAACTGCACCTGCTTGCCGGTCAACTTCTCCAGCTCGGAGCGGATGCGGTCGGCTTCGGCACCACGACGGCCGATGACGATCCCCGGCCGCGCCGTGTGGATGTCCACCCGGACGCGGTCACGGGTGCGCTCGATCTCCACCTTGGCGATGCCAGCACGCTCCATGCCGGTGGCCAACAGCTTGCGAATGGCAACGTCTTCCTTCACGTACTCCGCGTACTGCTTATCGGCGTACCAGCGGGACTTCCAGTCAGTCGTGATACCCAGCCGGAAGCCGTGCGGGTTGATTTTCTGACCCACTACTGAGCACTTCCCTTCGGAGCAGAAGGAGCGCTCGCGCTCTTCCTGCGGTTACGAGGTGCGGCGTCGGCACCGCGACGCGGACGAGCCTCCACCTCGATCGTGATGTGGCTTGTGCGTTTGCGAATGCGGAAGGCCCGACCCTGCGCACGCGGCTGGAACCGCTTGAGGGTGGGACCCTCGTCGACAAACGCGGTCGAGACGACCAGCGTCGTCGGATCCAGGCCCATGTTGTTCTCCGCGTTGGCCACCGCGCTGGCGAGCACCTTGGCCACCGGCTCACTGGCGGCCTGCGGCGCAAATCTCAGAACCGCGAGTGCTTCACTGGCAGGACGGCCCTTGATGAGCGCCACGACGCGACGCGCCTTCATCGGCGTCACCCGCACGTAACGCGCCTTGGCCATCGCGTGCGGAAACTCACCAGCTACTTGCTCTGTGCTGCTCATCGGCGGCGCGCCTTTCGGTCGTCCTTGATGTGTCCACGGAACGTCCGCGTCGGCGCGAATTCTCCGAGCTTATGTCCCACCATGGCGTCCGAGACGAACACCGGTACGTGCTTGCGGCCGTCGTGCACCGCAAAGGTGTGGCCGATGAAGTCCGGGGTAATCGTCGAACGTCGGGACCAGGTCTTGATGACCTGCTTGGTCCCCTTCTCGTTCTGAACGTCCACCTTCGCAAGGAGGTGGTCATCGACGAACGGGCCCTTCTTGAGGCTGCGTGGCATCCTTCACTCCTCCCTGGTCAGCGCTTGTTCTTGCCGGTACGGCGGCGGCGGACAATCAGTTTGTCGCTCGCCTTGTTCTTGCGGGTCCGACCCTCGGGCTGGCCCCACGGGCTCACCGGGTGACGTCCACCGGAGGTCTTGCCCTCACCACCACCGTGCGGATGGTCTACGGGGTTCATCACGACACCACGCACGGTCGGGCGCTTGCCCTTCCAGCGCATCCGGCCGGCCTTGCCCCAGTTGATATTGGACTGCTCGGCATTGCCGACCTCACCGACCGAAGCGCGGCAGCGGACGTCGACCCGACGGATCTCCCCCGACGGCATCCGCAGCGTGGCGTAGGTGCCCTCCTTGCCGAGCAGCTGGATACTCGCGCCGGCCGACCGCGCCATCTTCGCCCCGCCACCCGGACGCAGCTCCACCGAATGAATGGTGGTACCCGTGGGGATGTTGCGCAGTGGCAAGTTGTTGCCCGGTTTGATGTCGGCCCTGGCACCCGCCTCGATCGTGTCGCCCTGCTTCAGCTTCGCCGGCGCGAGAATGTAGCGCTTCTCGCCGTCGAGGTAGTGCAGCAACGCGATGTTGGCCGTGCGGTTGGGGTCGTACTCGATGTGCGCGACCGTGGCCGGCACGCCGTCCTTGTCGGAGCGGCGGAAGTCGATGAGCCGGTAGGCGCGCTTATGGCCACCGCCCTTGTGTCGGGTGGTGATGCGGCCGTGAGCGTTGCGGCCACCTCGGCCGTGCAACGGACGGACCAGCGACTTCTCCGGTGTCGAACGCGTGATCTCAGCGAAGTCGGAAACGCTAGAGCCGCGCCGCCCGGGAGTGGTCGGCTTGTACTTGCGGATTGCCATGAGTCTTCTCGTCCTCTATCCCTCGTCAAGTCCAGCCGCCTCAGGCGACCGGACCCCCGAAGATCTCGATGGGCTTGCTGTCGGCGGAGAGGGTGACGATCGCGCGCTTCGTGTCCTTGCGCTTGCCGTAACCGAACTTCGTCCGCTTGCGCTTGCCCTGACGGTTGGCGGTGTTGACGTTGCGGACCGTGACGCCGAAAACCTGCTCCACGGCGATCTTGATCTGCGTCTTGTTCGCGTCCGGTGCCACCAGGAACGTGTAGGTGTTCGACTCCAGCAGCCCGTAGGACTTCTCGGAGATCACTGGTGCCAACAGCACGTCACGGGGATCGGCGATCACTTGCTCTCCTCCTCGTTCGCGGGCTCGAGCTCGCTCGAGCGAGCCGAGGCCGTCGCGCCACGACCGCGTTGCGGGCCGGCCACAAACGCGGCGAGCGACTTAGCGGTGAACACGACGTCGTCGCTGACCAGCACGTCGTAGGTGTTGAGTTGGTCCGGCGCAATTCGGTGCACGCCGGGCAGGTTGTGCAGGCTCTTCCAGCCCGCGGTATCCGCCCGGTCCAGCACGACGAGGAACCGCGTGCGCTCGGACAGCGCCGCGAGGAACGCCTTCGCACGCTTCGTTGATGGCGTCGCATCCGAGACCAGCGCGTCAACGACGTGAATGCGCCCGGACCGCGCCCTGTCGGACAACGCCCCGCGCAATGCCGCCGCGATCATCTTCTTGGGCGTGCGCTGCGAGTAGTCCCGCGGCGTCGGGCCGTGCACCACACCACCGCCGACAAACTGCGGTGCGCGGGTCGAACCTTGCCGCGCACGACCGGTGCCCTTCTGGCGGTACGGCTTTGCGCCACCGCCGGAAACCTCGGCGCGCGTCTTGGCCTTGTGCGTCCCCTGTCGGGCTGCCGCCATCTGCGCCACAACGACCTGATGCATCAGCGGAATGTTCGACTGCACGTCGAACAACTCGGGCGGCAGGTCCACGGTGCCGTCCATACCGCCGCCGGCAGTGCGGATCTCCAGCGTCAACGACGCGTCATCGGTAACCCCCGTGGGGCCCGCCTTCTCAGTCTCGACAGCCATCAGATGGCACCGCCCTTCACGGCAGACTTCACGAGCACCAGGCCGCCCTTACGACCGGGCACTGCGCCCTTGATCAACAGCAGGCCGGCCTCGGCGTCGACGCGGTGCACGGTGAGGTTCTGGGTGGTGACCCGCTCGTTGCCCATCCGGCCCGCCATCCGCATGCCCTTGAACACGCGGCCGGGGGTGGACGCGCCACCGATGGATCCGGGCGAACGGTGCACGCGCTTGACCCCGTGACCCGCGCCCAGACCATGGAAACCGTGCCGCTTCATCACGCCTGCGGTGCCCTTGCCCTTGCTGGTGCCCACGATGTCCACCACTGCGCCGTCGGTAAAGACGTCCGCGGTGAGCTCCTGGCCCACCTCGTACCCGGACACATCGACCATCCGCAGCTCCACCAGGTGGCGCCGCGGCGTGGTTGCGGCCTTGGTGAACTGTCCGGTGACCGGCTTGGTGACGCGGCGCGGGTCAACGGCACCAAAGGCCAGCTGCACCGCGGTGTACCCGTCGGACTCCATGGTGCGCACCTGGGTGACCACGCACGGGCCTACCTGAAGGACGGTCACCGGGACCATTCGGTTGTTCTCGTCGAATACCTGGGTCATACCGAGCTTGTTGCCCAGGATGCCCTTCATCTTGTCTGTGTCTGCCATCGGTCCTGTCTCCGCCGTCACTGGATGTTGACGTCGACGCTCGCCGGCAGGTCGATACGCATCAGCGCGTCAACCGTCTTCGGCGTCGGGTCGAGGATGTCAATGAGGCGTTTGTGGGTGCGCATCTCAAAGTGCTCGCGCGAGTCCTTGTACTTGTGCGGCGAGCGGATGACGCAGTACACGTTCTTCTCGGTCGGCAACGGCACAGGTCCGACCACGCGCGCACCCGTGCGGGTGACGGTCTCGACGATCTTGCGCGCGGACGCGTCGATCGCCTCGTGGTCGTAGGCCTTGAGCCGGATGCGGATCTTTTGTCCCGCCATATTGGCTTGCCGTTCCTTCTCTCGCAGGAGCTGCGGTGCTGGTCGGTGTGTCCTTGGTCGGTATGTCCCCGTTGCAGCGGTCCGGTACACGAGGTCGGGCGTGTCGCTCACACTCACGTAGCGCACCTGGCGCATGCAGACCCGGCGCTGAGGAATGCCCCTACCCTGCCTGCCTCCGGTACGTCCCGTCGCCGTAGCTCCGGTAGCCCATGGAGGCCCGCTCAGATCGGGGCGAGGAGCCGATATACAGGCTCCCCGCCCCGATGAGCAACCTGATCAGTCTGCCACACCGGGTGCGGCACGCCAAATCAGGGTATTCAGATCCGTAAACTACTTGGTGATCTTGGTAACGCGCCCGGCGCCGACGGTCCGTCCACCCTCACGAATGGCAAACCGCAGGCCCTCGTCCATGGCGATCGGCTGAATGAGCGAGACGCTCATTTCGGTGTTGTCGCCAGGCATCACCATCTCGGTGCCTTCCGGCAACGTGACAACACCGGTCACGTCCGTGGTGCGGAAGTAGAACTGGGGGCGGTAATTGTTGAAGAACGGCGTGTGCCGCCCGCCCTCATCTTTGGAGAGGATGTAGACATTGCCCTCGAACTCCGTGTGCGGCGTCGTGGTGCCGGGCTTGACGACGACCATGCCGCGCTCGACATCCTCGCGCTTGATGCCACGGACCAGCAGGCCCACGTTGTCCCCGGCCTGGCCGCTGTCCAGGAGTTTGCGGAACATCTCAATGCCGGTAACGGTGGTCTTGGTGGACTTCTCGCGGATACCCACGAGCTCCACCTCCTCATTCACCTTGAGCTCGCCGCGCTCGATACGTCCGGTGACGACCGTACCGCGACCGGTGATCGTGAACACGTCTTCTACTGGCATCAGGAAGGGTCGCTCGGTCTCACGGACAGGTTGCGGCACGAACTCATCCACGGCGTCCATCAGCTCGACGATCTTCTCCGACCACTCCGCGTCGCCCTCGAGCGCTTTGAGGGCGGAGACGCGCACGATGGGCGCGTTGTCGCCGTCGAACTCCTGGTCGCTGAGCAGCTCGCGGACCTCCATCTCGACGAGCTCGAGGATCTCCTCGTCATCGACCATGTCGGACTTGTTGAGCGCCACCAAGATGTAGGGAACGCCGACCTGGCGGGCGAGCAGCACGTGCTCACGCGTCTGGGGCATGGGGCCGTCGGTGGCCGCAACCACCAAGATCGCGCCGTCCATCTGCGCGGCCCCGGTGATCATGTTCTTGATGTAGTCAGCGTGACCAGGGGCGTCGACGTGCGCGTAGTGCCGCTTCTCCGTCTGGTACTCCACATGGGAGATGTTGATCGTGATACCACGCTGGCGCTCTTCGGGAGCCTTGTCGATCTGATCGAAGGCCGAAGCCTCGTTGAGGGTTGGGAACTTGTCGTGCAACACCTTGGTGATGGCAGCCGTCAGCGTGGTCTTGCCGTGGTCGACGTGACCGATGGTGCCGATGTTGACGTGCGGCTTCGTCCGCTCGAACTTCGCCTTCGCCACTGAATGTCCTCCTGGACTTGCTCGCTACACCCTGTGGTGCAGCATGTCTGGTTGTCAGGTCTGGTTGTGCTGGTAGTGCAGACTACCGTGTCGAACTCTTACTACTCGCCGGTCGCCTTCGCGATAACACTGCTCAGCTCATGGCTCGCTCCGGTCCTCAGGCGTGGCCGCCTTCGATCCTTCACTCCCCGGTCGCCTTCGCGATGACACTGCTCAGCTCATGGCTCGCTCCGGTCCTCAGGCGTGGCCGCCTTCGATCCTTCACTCCCCGGTCGCCTTCGCGATGATCTCTTTCGCCACGTTGGCAGGTACCTCGGCGTAGGAGTCGAAGACCATCGAGTAGTTCGCTCGACCCTGAGTCCGCGACCGCAGGTCACCGACGTAGCCGAACATCTCCGACAGCGGCACGAGCGCCTTGACGATGCGCGCACCACTGCGCTCCTCCATGGCCTGAATCTGGCCACGGCGGGAGTTCAGGTCGCCGATCACATCGCCCATGTAGTCCTCGGGCGTGATCACCTCAACCGCCATCAGCGGCTCCAGGATGACCGGGCTCGCCATGCGCGCGGCTTCCTTCATCGCCATGGAGCCGGCCACCTTGAAGGCCATCTCCGAGGAGTCGACCTCGTGGTAGGCACCGTCGAGCAGGGTCAGCTTGAGATTGACCAGCGGATACCCGGCCAGCACGCCGTACTGGAGTGCGTCTTGCGCGCCGGCGTCCACCGAGGGGATGTACTCCCTGGGCACGCGCCCACCCGTGACCTTGTTCTCGAAGGTGTACAGCGCCCCATCCTCGGCCACGAACGGCTCGAGCTTGATGATCACCTTCGCGAACTGGCCCGAACCACCGGTCTGCTTCTTGTGGGTGAAGTCGTGCTTCTCGACCGTCCTGCGGATCGTCTCGCGGTAGGCGACCTGGGGCTTGCCCACGTTCGCCTCGACCTTGAACTCGCGGCGCATGCGGTCCACCAGGATGTCCAGGTGCAACTCGCCCATGCCACCGATGACGGTCTGTCCGGAGTCCTGGTCTAGGTGGACCTTGAAGGTCGGGTCTTCCTCGGCGAGCTTCTGAATCGCGATGCCCAGCTTTTCCTGGTCACTCTTGGTCTTGGGCTCGATGGCCACCTCGATCACCGGATCGGGGAAGGTCATCGACTCGAGCACTACCTGGTGCTGGGGGTCGCACAAGGTGTCGCCGGTGGTGGTGTCCTTCAACCCGATGACGGCATAGATGTGTCCTGCGCTGGCCGAGGCGACCGGGTTCTCTTTGTTGGAGTGCATCTGGAACAACTTGCCCAGACGTTCCTTTTTGCCCTTGGTCGAGTTGATGACCTGGGCTCCGGAGTCGACCTTTCCCGAGTACACCCGGACATAGGTCAACTTCCCGAAGAACGGGTGGGTCGCGACCTTGAACGCCAGCGCCGCAAACGGCTCGGTGGCATCGGGATGACGGATTACTTCTTCGTCCTCGTGGTTGACCGCGTGCCCGATGGTGGCCGCCACATCCAGCGGGGACGGCAGGTAGTCGATGACCGCGTCGAGCATGGGCTGCACGCCCTTGTTCTTGAACGCGGAGCCACAGAGCACCGGGTACAACTCGCTGTTTACCGTCATCTTTCGGATGGCGGATTTGACCTCGGCGACCGTCAGGCCGTCCCCACTGAAGTGTTTCTCCAATAACGCCTCGTCGGACTCCGCGATCGTCTCCAGCAGCATCTCCCGGTATTCCGCGGCCCGCTCCTGCAGGTCGGCCGGAATCTCCTCGATCGAGTACTTCTCCCCAAGGGGCGTCTCGCCCCGCCACGTCAGCGCGCGCATCTCCACGAGGTCAATGACCCCGGTGAAGTCGCTCTCGGCACCGATGGGCAGCTGGATGACCAATGGTCGGGCGCCGAGGCGCTCCTCGATGGTGCGCACCGTGTAGTAGAAGTCCGCGCCGAGCTTGTCCATCTTGTTGACGAAGCAGATCCGCGGCACGTCGTACTTGTCCGCCTGCCGCCACACCTGCTCGGACTGGGGCTCGACGCCCTCCTTGCCATCGAAGACCGCGACGGCCCCATCGAGCACGCGCAGCGAGCGTTCGACCTCGACGGTGAAGTCGACGTGGCCGGGAGTGTCGATGATGTTGATCTGATTGTCGTTCCAGAAGCAGGTGGTTGCCGCGGAGGTGATGGTGATGCCCCGCTCCTGCTCCTGCTCCATCCAGTCCATCGTCGCGGCACCGTCGTGCACCTCGCCGATCTTGTAGCTGATACCGGTGTAGAACAGGATCCGCTCGGTGGTGGTCGTCTTGCCGGCGTCGATGTGGGCCATGATGCCGATGTTGCGGACCTTGTTCAGGTCGGTGAGCACGTCCTGTGCCACGAGCGTCGTCCTCGCTTACGTCTTTCGGGTCGGACCCGGCTCCGAGATCATCGGGCAGGCCCTTTGATGGGTGGTGTGTGGCGCTTACCAGCGGTAGTGCGCGAAGGCCTTGTTGGACTCCGCCATCTTGTGGGTGTCCTCACGACGCTTCACGCTGGCGCCGAGGCCGTTGCTTGCGTCCATCAACTCGTTGGCGAGGCGGTCGATCATTGTCTTCTCGCGGCGAGCCCGGGAGAAGGACACCAGCCAGCGAAGCGCCAACGTGTTCGCGCGTCCCGGCTTGACCTCGATCGGCACCTGATACGTGGCGCCGCCGACGCGGCGGCTCTTGACCTCCAGCGAGGGCTTGACGTTCTCCAAGGCCTTCTTCAGCGTGAGTACCGGGTCCGTACCGGTCTTCTCGCGGCAGCCTTCGAGGGCGCCGTAGACTATCGACTCCGCGATCGACTTCTTGCCGTCGAGCAGAATCTTGTTGACCAGCTGGGTGACCACCGGCGATCCGTAGACCGGGTCGTTGACCAGCGGACGCTTGGGTGCTGGTCCCTTGCGTGGCATTAGCTCTTCTCCTTCTTGGCGCCGTACTTACTGCGACCCTGCTTGCGGCCCTTGACGCCCTGGGTATCCAGCGAGCCACGGATGATCTTGTAACGCACACCGGGAAGGTCCTTCACGCGGCCACCGCGCACCAACACCATGGAGTGCTCCTGCAGGTTGTGGCCCTCACCCGGAATGTAGGCGGTGACCTCGACCTGGCTGGTCAGCCGGACACGGGCGACTTTGCGCAGCGCGGAGTTCGGCTTCTTCGGGGTGGTGGTGTACACGCGGGTGCACACACCACGACGCTGGGGACTCCCCTTCAACGCCGCCGTCTTGAGCTTGGCGACCTTGTCCTGGCGACCCTTGCGGACCAGCTGCTGGATGGTGGGCATAGACCGGCTTTCTCGTATTGATGTGATCGGTGCGATCAGTACGTCCCGATGCATTGAACTTGCTCTGTGCGTGACCCGTTGCTGGCCGCGCCCGAGGTCGGGCGTGTCGCGTCCCCTGAGGAGGGGACACGATGGCACACGGACTATCCCGACCGAGATCGGGCACGAGCGGCAACGATACCTGTCGCCACGCCATGCGGTCAAAGCGGGGCTGCGCCCTGTGCGTGAAATAGCGTTGCCCGTGGGCCTAATTCACGCACAGGCGCGCAGCGCACTCACCGGTAGTCGCTGCCGCCGAACCCGTAGTCATCCAGCGGCACTGCCGCGCCGGTCCCCGTGCCGTAGACGTCGGGCGAGAAGTACCCGTCGTCGAAGGCAGGCAAGGCGTACGCCGCGGCGCGAGCCTCTTCGGTGGGCTGAACCTGGATGTTGCGGTACCGGTTGATACCGGTACCCGCCGGGATCAGCTTGCCGATGATCACGTTCTCCTTGAGCCCGATCAGCTTGTCACTCTTGCCGTTGATGGCGGCATCGGTGAGCACGCGGGTCGTCTCTTGGAAGGACGCCGCCGAGAGCCACGACTCGGTGGCCAGCGAGGCCTTGGTGATGCCCATGAGGACCGGTCGACCGGCGGCCGGCTCGTTGCCCTCGGCCACCACCCGCCGGTTGGACGCCTCGAACTCGGTGCGCTCGGTGAGCGAACCGGGCAGGAATTCCGTGGCCCCGGAGTCGATGATGGTCACGCGACGCAGCATCTGCCGCACGATCACCTCGATGTGCTTGTCGTGGATCGACACACCCTGGCTGCGGTAGACCTTCTGGACCTCGTCCACCAGGTGCATCTGCACCTCGCGCGGCCCCATCACCCGCAGCACCTCGTGCGGGTCGGAGGCACCCTCGAGCAGCTGGTCACCGACCTCGACGTGGTCGCCGTCGGCCAACACCCGCTCGGTGCCCTCGACCGCGATGGTTTTCAAGCGCGAGCGCTTGGACAGCTTCTCGTACACCACTTCTTCGCCACCGTCGTCCGGGACGATGGTGATCTTGTAGAAGCGGTCGGTGTCCTCCAACCGGATGCGCCCGGAGACGTCAGCAATCGGGGTCTTGCCCTTGGGCACCCGCGCCTCGAACAACTCCTGGACACGCGGCAGACCGCCGGTGATGTCGTCACCGCCGACGCCGCCGGTGTGGAACGTACGCATGGTCAGCTGCGTACCGGGCTCCCCGATGGACTGGGCCGCCACGATGCCGACAGCCTCGCCAACGTCCACCAACTTGCCGGTGGCCATGGAACGCCCGTAGCACGTGGCGCAGACGCCGGTGGCCGACTCACAGGTGAGCACGCTGCGCACCCGGACAGCGGTGACGCCGCCGGCCAGCAGTGCCTCCAGCGCCGGGTCGCCGAGGTCGGCCCCCGCGGGGACCACGACCTTGTCCTTCGCGTCCACCGCGTCCGAAGCCAAGGTGCGGGCGTAAGTGGAAGTCTCCACGTGCGCGTCCCGCAGCAAGGTGCCATCCGGCTGCCGCTCGGCGATGGTCATCATGATGCCGCGCTCGGTGCCGCAGTCGGTCTCCCGCACGATGACGTCCTGGGACACGTCGACCAGTCGACGGGTGAGGTAGCCGGAGTCCGCCGTACGCAGCGCGGTGTCCGCCAGTCCCTTACGCGCACCGTGCGTGGAGATGAAGTACTCCAGCACGGACAGACCCTCGCGGAAGTTTGCCTTGATGGGACGGACGATGTTCTCGCCCTTGGTGTTGGCCACCATGCCGCGCATACCGGCCAGCTGGACGACCTGGTTCATGTTTCCGGCCGCACCCGATTTGACGATCATCGGGATGGGGTTGTCCTCGGGGAAGTTGGCCTCCATCGCGGCGGCCACCTCGTCCTTGGCTGCGGTCCAGATCTTCTCCAGGTCGCTCTGGCGCTCCGGCGCGGCGATCTTGCCCCTGGCAAACTTCTTCTCGATCTCGTCGGCCTGCGCCTCGTAGCCGTCCAGGATCTGCTGCTTGTTCGGCGGCACCATGACATCGGAGATCGCGATGGTGACACCCGAGCGGGTGGCCCAGTAGAAGCCGGTGTCCTTCAGCTTGTCCAGCGTCTGGGCGACGACGACCATTGGGTAGCGCTCGGCGAGATCGTTGACGATCGCCGCCTGGCGCTTCTTGGGCATCGCCTCGTTGACGAAGGGGTAGTCCGCGGGCAGGAGCTGGTTGAATAGCACCCGACCGAGGGACGTCTCGGCGATCCACGGATCGCCGGGCTTCCAGCCGTTCTCGATCATCGCAGCCTCATCGGCCCGTGCCGGGCGCAGGTTGCGCACCCGGATCTTGACCTGCGCCTGCACCGAGAGCGCGCCTCGGTCCATCGCCATGATCGCCTCGGCCGGGTTGGAGTAGAACCCACCCTCAGTGACCGACGCATCCGACGCCCGCTCACCAACCGCACCGTCTACCACGCGGGTGAGGTGGTACAGGCCGGTGACCATGTCCAGCCGGGGCATGGCCAGGGGGCGCCCTGAGGCCGGGGAGAGGATGTTGTTCGAGGACAGCATCAAAATCCGCGCCTCGGCCTGCGCCTCCGCGCTCAGCGGCAGGTGCACCGCCATCTGGTCACCGTCGAAGTCGGCGTTGAACGCCTCACACACCAACGGGTGCAGCTGGATGGCCTTACCCTCCACCAGTTGCGGCTCGAAGGCCTGGATGCCGAGACGGTGCAGGGTCGGTGCCCGGTTGAGCAGCACCGGGTGCTCCGCGATGACCTCTTCCAGCACGTCCCAGACCTGGGCCCGGCGACGTTCCACCATGCGCTTGGCCGACTTGATGTTCTGCGCGTGATTGAGGTCAACCAGCCGCTTCATGACGAACGGCTTGAACAGCTCCAGGGCCATCAGCTTGGGCAGCCCACACTGGTGCAGCTTGAGCTGCGGGCCCACCACGATCACCGAACGGCCGGAGTAGTCCACGCGCTTGCCGAGGAGGTTCTGACGGAACCGCCCCTGCTTGCCCTTGAGCAGATCGCTCAGTGACTTCAGCGGGCGGTTACCGGGACCGGTCACCGGACGGCCACGACGGCCGTTGTCGAACAGGGCGTCCACGGACTCCTGCAGCATCCGCTTCTCGTTGTTGACGATGATCTCGGGCGCGCCGAGGTCGATCAGTCGCTTCAGACGGTTGTTGCGGTTGATCACGCGGCGGTACAGGTCGTTGAGGTCCGACGTTGCGAAACGCCCACCGTCGAGCTGGACCATGGGACGCAGGTCCGGCGGGATGACCGGGACGCAGTCCAGGACCATGCCCTGGGGGTTGTTCCTGGTCTGCTGGAAGGCGGCGACCACCTTGAGGCGCTTGAGGGCGCGGAGCTTCTTCTGCCCCTTGCCGCTGCGAATGGTCTCGCGCAGCAACTCGGCCTCGGCGTCAATGTCGAAGACCTCCATCAGCTTCTGGATGGACTCCGCACCCATGGCCGAGGTGAAGTATTCGCCGTAGCGGTCGACCAGCTCGCGGTGCAGCAGCTCGTCGATGACCAGCTGCTTGACCGAGAGCTTGGTGAAGGTCGTCCAGATCTCGTCGAGCCGATCGAGCTCGCGGCCAGCCCGGTCGCGGAGCTGACGCATCTCCCGCTCGCCACCGTCCTTGACCTTGCGGCGCTGGTCGGCCTTGGCCCCTTCGGCCTCCATCTCGGCCAGGTCGGCCTCCAGCTTCTGCGCCCTGGCCTCCAGGTCAGCGTCGCGCTGGCTCTCCACGTGCTTGCGCTCGCTGATCATCTCCGCCTCGAGGGTGGACAGCTCGTTGTGGCGCAACTCGGTGTCCACGGCCACGATGACGTAGGCCGCGAAGTAGATGATCTTCTCGAGGTCCTTCGGTGCTAGGTCGAGGAGGTAGCCCAGCCGGGACGGCACACCCTTGAAGTACCAGATGTGGGTGACCGGGGCGGCGAGCTCGATGTGGCCCATCCGCTCACGGCGCACCTTCGCTCGGGTCACCTCGACGCCGCAGCGCTCACAGATGATGCCCTTGAAACGGACACGCTTGTATTTGCCGCAGTAGCACTCCCAGTCCCGGGTGGGACCGAAGATCTTTTCGCAGAACAAGCCGTCCTTCTCGGGCTTGAGCGTGCGGTAGTTGATGGTCTCAGGCTTCTTGACCTCGCCGAAAGACCAATGGCGGATGTCATCCGCCGTGGCCAGACCGATGCGGAGCTCATCGAAGAAGTTGACGTCGAGCACGTCGCTTCCTTCTCCCTTTGGGGTAGTGGTGCCCAACGTGCGGGTCACCGAGGTTTGTGGACTACTCCCCTGCTCCGGCACGTCCCGTGCGGGTCGTGCCGGAGCGGAGGGATCAAGCGTGGGTGCGAGCCCCGTCAGTTGACAACGTCTTCGACGGTGACCGATTCATTGCGGGAGAGGTTGATGCCGAGGTTGGCTGCTGCACGCTCCAGGTCCTCGTCGTCACCCCCGCCCATCTCAATGGCCGCGCCGTCGCTGGAAAGCACCTCGACGTTGAGGCACAGCGACTGCAGCTCCTTAAGCAGCACCTTGAACGACTCAGGGATGCCGGGCTCCGGGATGTTCTCGCCCTTGACGATGGCCTCGTACACCTTGACGCGGCCAAGCACATCGTCGGACTTGATGGTGAGCAATTCCTGCAGCGTGTACGCCGCGCCGTAGGCCTGCATCGCCCAGCACTCCATCTCACCGAAGCGCTGGCCACCGAACTGGGCCTTACCGCCGAGCGGCTGCTGGGTGATCATCGAGTACGGACCGGTGGAGCGGGCGTGGATCTTGTCGTCCACCAGGTGGTGCAGCTTGATGATGTACATGTAGCCAACGGCCACCGGGTACGGGTACGGCTCGCCGGAGCGGCCGTCGAACAGCTGCGCCTTGCCGTCGCCCTTAACCATCATCTCGCCGTCCCGGTTGGGCAGCGTCGAGCCGAGCAGCCCGGTGATCTCGTTCTCGCGAGCGCCGTCGAACACCGGGGTGGCCGTACGGGTACCCGGCGCGGCCGAGTACAGCTCCTCGGGCAGCTTGCTCGCCCAGTCGGGATCGCCGTTGATCTGCCAGCCGGTCTTGGCGATCCACCCGAGGTGCACCTCCAAGATCTGGCCGAGGTTCATCCGTCGCGGCACACCGTGGGTGTTCAGGATGATGTCCACCGGCGTGCCATCGGGGAGGAAGGGCATGTCCTCGGCGGGCAAAATCTTGCCGATGACGCCCTTGTTGCCGTGCCGACCGGCGAGCTTGTCGCCGTCCTGGATCTTCCGCTTCTGCGCAACGTAGACCCGCACGAGCTCGTTGACCCCGGGCGGCAGGTCGTCCTCGTCGTCGCGGGAGAACACCCGGATGCCGATGACCTTGCCGGTCTCGCCGTGCGGCACCTTCAGGCTGGTGTCCCGGACCTCGCGAGCCTTCTCGCCGAAGATCGCCCGGAGCAACCGCTCCTCCGGGGTCAACTCGGTCTCACCCTTGGGCGTGACCTTGCCGACCAGCACGTCGCCCGGCTGTACCTCGGCGCCGATGCGGATGATGCCGCGATCGTCGAGGTCCGCGAGAACCTCCTCGGAGACGTTGGGGATGTCCCTCGTGATCTCCTCGGCACCGAGCTTGGTGTCCCGGGCGTCGATCTCGTGCTCCTCGATGTGGATCGAGGTCAGCGTGTCGTCCTGGATCAGGCGCTGACTGAGGATGATCGCGTCCTCATAGTTGTGCCCCTCCCACGGCATGATCGCGACGAGCAAGTTCTTGCCCAGCGCCATCTCACCGTTCTCGGTGCACGGGCCGTCGGCCAGAACCTGGCCGGCCTCCACCCGCTGCCCCTCGTCCACGATCGGACGCTGGTTGGTGCAGGTGCCCTGGTTCGAGCGGGCGAACTTCCGCATCCGGTAGGTGTCCCGGGTGCCGTCGTCGCTCATCACGGTGACGTAGTCGGCCGAGACCTCCTCGATGACGCCGGAGCGCTCGGTAACGATGACGTCACCGGCGTCCACCGCCGCCCGGAGTTCCATCCCGGTGCCGACGAGCGGGGCCTCGCTGCGGACCAGCGGAACCGCCTGACGCTGCATGTTGGCACCCATCAGGGCGCGGTTGGCGTCGTCATGCTCGAGGAACGGGATCATCGCCGTGGCGACCGAAACCATCTGACGCGGCGAGACGTCGATGTAGTCCACGCCGTGCGGGTTGATGTAGTCGACCTCCCCGCCCTTGCGGCGAACCAGGACACGCTCGTCGGTCAGGTTGTCCTCGGCGTCCAGCGTGGAGTTCGCCTGGGCGACGACGTGCCGGTCCTCCTCGTCGGCGGTGAGGTAGTCAAGCTGGTCGGTGACCTTGCCGTCGACGACCTTGCGGTAGGGCGTCTCGATGAACCCGAATGGGTTCACCCGGGCATAGGAGGACAGCGACCCGATGAGTCCGATGTTCGGGCCTTCCGGGGTCTCGATCGGGCACATCCGGCCGTAGTGGCTGGCGTGCACGTCGCGCACCTCGAAGCCGGCCCGCTCACGCGAAAGCCCACCTGGGCCCAAGGCGGAGAGCCGACGCTTGTGCGTCAGTCCCGACAGCGGGTTGGTCTGGTCCATGAACTGGCTCAGCTGCGAGGTGCCGAAGAACTCCTTGATGGCCGCGACCACGGGGCGGATGTTGATCAGCGTCTGCGGCGTGATCGCCTCGACGTCCTGCGTGGTCATCCGCTCGCGGACCACGCGCTCCATGCGGGACAGTCCCACCCGGATCTGGTTCTGGATCAGCTCGCCAACGGTGCGCAGGCGACGGTTGCCGAAGTGGTCGATGTCGTCGACCTCAACCGGCACCTCGACGCCATCCGGCGCGGTCATCGTGGTCTCGCCTGCGTGCAGACGCACCAGGTACTCGATGGTCGCGACGACGTCTTCTTCGGTCAGCGTGCTGTTGGTAACCGGCACGCCGCTGTTGAGGCCGAGCTTCTTGTTGATCTTGTACCGCCCAACCTTGGCCAGGTCGTAGCGCTTGTCCTTGAAGAACAGGTTCTCCAGCAGGGTCTGCGCACTCTCCCTGGTCGGCGGCTCGCCGGGACGAAGCTTGCGGTAGATGTCCAGCAGGGCCTCGTCAGTCCCCGCGGTGTTGTCCTTCTCCAAGGTGGCCATCAGGATCTCGGAGAAACCGAAGCGCTCGGTGATCTGCTCCGTGGTCCAGCCCAGCGCCTTGAGCAGCACGGTGACCGGCTGACGGCGCTTGCGGTCGATGCGCACGCCGACGGTGTCGCGCTTGTCGACGTCGAATTCGAGCCACGCACCGCGGCCGGGGATCACCTTGACGCTGTGCACGTCCTTGTCGGTGACCTTGTCCACGGCGTGATCGAAGTAGACGCCGGGGGAACGGACGAGCTGAGAAACCACCACCCGCTCGGTGCCGTTGATGACGAACGTGCCCATGTCGGTCATCATCGGGAAGTCACCCATGAACACCGTCTGGCTCTTGATCTCACCGGTGTTGTTGTTGATGAACTCGGCGGTGACGAACAAGGGGGCGGCGTAGGTCATGTCCTTGTCCTTGCACTCCTCGACGGAGGCCTTGACCTCGTCGAAGCGTGGGTCGGTGAAGGACAGCGACATCGATCCGGAGAAGTCCTCGATCGGCGACAACTCGGTGAGAATGTCTTCGAGACCACCCGAGGTCGCGTTGTCCCCACGGGAGGCCGCGCGTTCACGCCACGCCGGGGCGCCGATCAGCCACTCAAACGAATCGGTTTGCAGATCGAGAAGGTCAGGCACCTCCAGTGGCTCTTTGATCTTCGCGAACGAAACCCTCTTGGGGGCACCTGGGATGCCAACAAGGGGACCGACCGTTGCTTGACCGGCAGAACCGGTCTTCGCAGGAGTGGTCTTGGTCTGGCGAGAGACTGCCAAGATGCATCCTTCCAGCACCTCATGCGGGCCGTCACTGCTCGGACGGCCACTGCTATGTCGACACCGGCCCATCAGCTTTGCCCTGGCACTCAACATACCGAGGCAGACCCGACGTCCGGACTCTGTTGCGGGCAGCCTGCTCGCACCCGGCGAATTGACGAATTCTGGGATGCGGACAGCAGGAGACCAGCGCAACGACGAAGTTTAGCCGCTTCGCGGGCTGTTGTCGAACCGGGCAGCCGTGAACACACACGTGCTGGACGCGTGCGTGGCGCTAAGCGTGACCGAGGACGGGCGACGCGTCAAGCATCGGCGCGCTCAGGACTCGGCGAGGTCCGAAAGCAGCCACTTGCCGTTGTCGCGCAGCAGGCTCGCAGTGAAGCGGTAACCACTGGGCTGCAAGGCTGTTCCGCCGTTGTCGCCGGTGACGACGACGAAGGCGAGCACCTCGGCCCGGTCGCCGCTGAGCAACTTCACCCCGTCTGCGATGACGGAGGCCTTGGTCGCGGTCTTCGCGTTGGTGACGGTCTTGCGGATTGTGTCGAAGTTCGCCCGATGCTTCGCGCCCATCTCCGGGGTCATCACCGCCACGGCAGCGTTCAGGTTGGCGTCGATGGTGGTGTAGCTGTACGAGTAGGCCTTCTGCAGGATGTCGACCGCCGCCGCCCCTGCTTGCTGGGTTGCGGGCGCATCGATCAGGGCCACGTTCGATGACGCAGCGTTGTTCGCCGGCGTACTGGCATGCGACCACGCCACCGCCGCAAGCACGATGGCCGCCACCAGCAGCAGGGCGGCGAGGCCCAGCGAGATCGGCAACAGCGGTGAGCGCCGGCTACCACCAGCACCCGTACCTCTGCCCTCCCCCGATGGCGGCCGGACCGCTGACTCGGCCCGTGTCGGGCGCTCTAGGAGTGAGAGGGCCGGTCCCCGCCATGCAGATCCTGCTTCCGCTGCGTCTGATCCTGCTGCGTCCGATCCTGCTGCGTCCTGCGATGCTGAGTCTTGCGGTGCCGACGCCGAGTCGTAGTCCGCCTCCGTGTCCACTCGGGTGTCGCGGTCCGCTCCCGGCGTCCGGACACCGGCCACCGCCGGTCGGCGCCGCACCGGCGATGGGCTCTTTCGGTTCACCGGTGGCATCGGTGCAGGTTCCTCTCGAACGGGGTGGGCAGGACGGTCGGCCTAGAAATCGTCGACGCAGACATCACCGGCCTACCTTTGCCGGATCGACCGGTGTGAGGTCGGACGCCTTCCATCCCTGTGCGGTGCGGTTGAGCGACATCGTCAGGGCCAGCCGTTGCTTCTGCAGCTCAGCCGCGCCCGGTGCAGCACCCGGCTGGGCGCCGTTACCCGGCTGCGCGCTGGGCGCGGGTTGGCCGCTCGGGCCTGGCTGGGCGCTCGGGGCTGGCTGAGCGGCACTGGGGGCGGCCGATGCGGGGGGCGCGGCCTTGGGGTCGGCCAACGTCGTGTCCACGAAGACCAGTGCGGCCGCCGTGCCGGCCGCATGGTTGAACTCGCTGAGCGCGGCATTGGTGACCGCAGAGCTCACGCTGCCCGTGCTCTGCTGGATCCGTTGCTTGAGCTGAGGCTCCTGCTTGGCGTACTGATCGGCCAGACCGCCGGTGATCACCCCCTGCCACGCCTTGAGGGTGGCATCCGGATCGCCACCTTTGACCGTGGTCATCGTCGCCGCGACCGAGCGGGCCGCCGCGACCGCGGAGTCGCGGTCGGCGCTGGCCGACACCGGCGTCACGGCCCCGAAGCTGTGCACGGCGTACACCACCGAAGCTGCCAGTGCCGCAACCGCCACGAAGAGCACGGCCCCAGCCAGGGCCACGGTGCGCGTTGGGGGGCCGCTGCCGCGTACCGGGGCGTCCCCCGGCTCCGCCTGCCCCTCCTGTCGAGTCGCGCGGCGCGGTCTCCATACCCCCCCCTTGTCCGGTGCCGGCTCCGCGCGGACCCCCGCCGCGTCGTCACCGGTCCCGGCGCTTCCGGCTACCGCCTCCGGTCGGGGGACGACCTCGTCGTCGTGGGGACGGCCAGAACCTGTGCTGTGCGTATCCATCGCAATCCATAGTGCCTGGATTTCTCCGGCACCGCTCCTATCCCTGATAACTGAGCTACAGGCACGGCAGACGACCGGCCGTCCGAGCACGCTCGACGGCGGGCTCAGGCCCCGAAAAGCAGTCGGTTGAGCAGTCCGGTCAACTGGTTGACCAGCACGCCCGAGTCCGCGCTGAGTGGCCCCAGATTGAACCCGGCGCCACCTGGCGCAACCGGCGCCGGATTGGGGCTCCCGGGCAGCTGCGGGGCGTGCTGGGCGCCGCGCACCGAGATTGGGCTGCCGTTCGGCTCGGCGCAGTAGGCGTTGGTGTTCAGTGGCATCTTCTGGGTGTAGTCGTCGAAGTTCGGGTCAGCCGCCTTCAGCCGTTGGATCTCCGCGTAGGTGCCTTCGTAACCCGCCACACACGGGTACGGGTCGTTGACGTTGAGCACGAGACCGAAGTGCGCGAACCCGTCGCCCGGGATTGCGGTGACCGCCGCAGCCGGGATGGCCGCCGATATCTGGTTGGCGGTGATCAGGCCCTTCAGTCTCGGTTTGGTCACCCCGAACACGGTGTCGAGATCGGCCACGGTGTTGGAGAGCTGCGGTGCGGTGGTGTCCAGCAGCGCCCCCACCTGGACCCCGACCTGCTGGCCGGTGTCGATGAGCCGCCGGATATCGGGATCGCTGGACTGCAGTTGCTGGGTAATCAACTTGAGGTCCGAGCTGAAGCCGACGATCGCCGACCCCTGGTTGCGTTGGGTGTCCAGCACCGTCTGCGCGTCAGCGATGAGCTTGAGGGTCTGCGGCTGCGCGTCGATGGCGGCCGTGGTGAGCAGGTTGCCCTGATCCAGCAGCTTCTGCAGAGCCGGACCTTGTCCCTTGAAGGCGGCCCCGAGCTCGCGAACCACGGTCTGTAGCGAGCCCAGTGGGACCGACTTCACCAAACCGTCCACACTCGCGAGCAGTTCCTGGGTGGACACCGGGATCGACGTGCGTTGCACGGGAATCACCGAGCCTTCCTGGAGGAACGGGCCGGTATCCGTGGTGGGACGGAGGTCTACGTACTGCTCACCGACGGCGGAGCGGTTGGCTACGGCAGCATTGAGGTCCGCAGGAATCTTCGGTGCGCCGTTGTTGATGGTGAGGTTGACCGCCACCCCGGTCGGCGTCAGAGACAAAGAACCCACCTTGCCGACCGAGACACCCCGGTAGGTGACTTCGGCGTTCTGGAAGATGCCGCCGGAATTCTGCAACTGCATTTGCACGTTGTAACCGGCAAAACCGAAGTAGCGGTCGATGCCGACATAACGGACGCCCGTGTAGACGATGCCGACGAGGGCGATGATCACGAAGAGGACGAGCTGCACCCTGACAAGCCTGCTTCTCATGGCGTTCCCGCCCCCGATCCCGGCTTGACCGGCGCTTTGGGCAACGGCAGCGCGGGCAGCCCGAGCAGACGCGGGTCCAGCACCCCGTTGCTGATGATGGTGCCCAGGTTGAAGTCGGCCGTGAGGTCCAGGTTGGCATAACTTCCCTTGATGCCCCCACCCGGGTCGGCGACCGCATCGGTGAACGGAGGCGTCAGGATGATCTGCAGCGACTTCGGCAGATTCGAGCCGGTATCCGCCAGTGCCCGCAGCGTCGGCGACAACGCCTGCAGGTCGGCCACCACGCCGTCCCGGCTGCGGTTGACGACGTTGGTGGCGACAACGCCGAGCTGGTCGAGTTGCTTGAGCAGCTGAACGAGCTGTGGTTCCTGTTCGTTGAGGGTCTGGATTCCGGCGGGCAGGTCATCCAAGGCGAGTTGGAGATTCGTCTTCTGGGTGTTCACCGTCTTCGACAAGGTGTTCAATCCGTCCAGCGCCCGGGAGATCTCACTGCGTTGGTCGTTCAAACCACCGATCAGCGTGTTGGTCTGCGCCAGGAGTGAACGGACGTCACCCTCGCGGCCGCTAAGGGCCGAGTTAACCTCTCGTACCACAGTTTGCAGCTGCGCAACACCACCACCGTTGAGCAACAGCGACAATGCGCCGAAGACCTCTTCCAGCTCCGTCCCCCGCTGGGTGCGGCTCAACGGGATGGTGGCTCCCCCGGTCAACTTGCCGGTGGCAGGTTCACCCGTGGGCGGAGCGAGAGACACATATTTCTCGCCGAGCAGGCTGGTCTGCTCGATCGAGCCGACCGCGTTCGCCGGTAGGTCCGTCGATCCGTTCAGCGTCACGGTGACCTGGGCCGTCACGCCGTCCGGCGCCAGATCGATCGTCTGCACCTGGCCCACCTTGACATTGTCCACCTGGACGTTGGACTGGGGCACCAGATCCAGCACGTCCTTGAAGTCGACCACCACCTTGTACGGGTTCGGCCCCAAGTCGGGCCCTCCCGGTAACGCGACTCCATAGAGCCCGCTGAACCCACACCCGGTACTGACACAGGCCACTACCGTGGTCGCTGCCACGACGCCGACACGCGTCCGCGTAAGTCGTCTCATCATCGGCTCCCGGGGAGGGGAAGGGCGGGAAGGTCCGTTCGGTTGACGGCGAGGATGCCGGGAGTGGGTACCACGACCTTGCCGCCCCGGCCGGCGGCCACCGTCTTGCAGAAGTCGGTCAGCGGGCCGATGTTGCCGTGCAGCGCGTCGAAGACCGGGTTGCCGGGCGTCAACTGCCCGGGCTTGAGCAAGTTGCAGATCAACAGTCCCGGGTCGGACAACTCGTTGAAGTTCAATCTCGTGTCCAAGGTGCCCGACGCTCCGTCGTAGGCATTGATCAGGTTGCTCCCCGCGACGGGGATGGCATCGAGAGACTCGGCTAGGGCACCACGTTGTTTGGCGACGGTGGCGGTCACCGCGGAGAGGCCAGTGATGTTCTTGCTCAGCGAGTCCCGGTTGTCCCTGACGAAGGACGCAACCTGCCCCAGCGCGACGGACAGCTGTTGCAGAGCCGCACCGAGGTCGGTGCGCTCACCGGACAGGAACCGGGTGAAGGCGGCGAGTTGCTGGGTGAAGTTTTGCACCTGCTGGTCGTTGGCGGCGAGCGTCGAGACGAACGACTGCAGGTTCGTCACCGTCGCGAACAGGTTGCCGCGCGAGTTCGACAGCGTCTCGAACGCCTTGGACAGCTGGGTCAAGGTGTCGCCCAGTGCCGCGCCGTTGCCGTTGAGATTGGCCGCGCCGGTGTTCAGCAGGTTGGTGAGCGCCCCGTTGGCGTTCGCGCCCTGGGGACCGAGGGCCGTGGCGGTCTGCTGCAAACTCTTGGTGAGCTGGTCGAGCTCGACGGGGGTTGCGGTGCGTTCCTTGGGGATGACGGCGTTGTCCGCCATCTTGGGACCGCCGCTGTACGCCGGCAGCACCTGGACGTACCGGTCGGCAACGACGGTGGGGGTGACGGCGGCGGCCTGGGCGTTGGCGGGCAGCGGAACGCTGGGATCGACGTTGAACACCACCTTGACGACATCGCCCTGGGGTTGCACAGAGTCGACCGAACCGACCTTCACGCCCAGTACCCGGACATCGGTGCCCGAGTAGATGCCGACCGTCGTGTTGAAGTACGCGGTGACCTTGTTGTTGCTCGGCCGCAGGAATACCCACCACACCGCGGTGGCGGCAACGAGGACGAGCACGAGGCCGATCACTGCAGCCCGAAATACTCTCCGGATACCCATCTCAGCGTCCTCCGGTCGGTGCTGCAGGCCCAGGCACGGTCCCGGAGTTCAAGGACGGCGGGGCGGCGTGCCCGCCGGACAGGTCGACCACCGAGGGCAGGAGCAAGTTGGGCACGATGGCGTCGAACCACCGACCGTTGCCTAGGGCATTGGTGAACAACCGGTAGAACGGGGCCAGCATGGCCAGCCCGGAATCGATGTTGCTGAGGTTGTTGGTCAGGGTGTCGACCACGCCCTGCAGCTGTTGGAGCACCGGACCGAGCTGCGCGCGGTTGTCGTTGACCAGTCCAACCAGCTGTTGGGACAGCGTCTGGGTGTTGGTCAGCAGGGCGGCGATCGCCGACCGACGGTCGTTGAGGGCCGTCAACAACACGCTCCCGTCCTTGAGCAGGGCCGCGAACTGAGCATTGCGGTCGGCGAGGATCTGGCTAGTCTGCTTGGTCGAGTCCAGCAGTGTGGCCAGTTGCTGGTCGCGGCTGGAAATTGTCTCCGATAACCGGGTGACACCGTCCAGCGCGCCCCGGATGGACGTCGGCGTCCCCTGAAACGCCTGGTCGAGCGTCTGGAAGCTCTTGGCGAGTTGGTCGGTGTTGATGTCACCCAGCGTGTTGGTCAACCCGGAGAACGCCTGAATCACGTCGTAGGGCGCGATGGTCCGATTGCGGGGAATAGCCAGGTCGGGGTTCGCAGCCTGAGTCCCCTGCGGGTCCAGGGACATGTACTTCTGGCCCAGGAGCGTCTTGATCTTGATGGCGGCCACCGACTGGTCCCCCACCCAGGTGTCCTTGACCTGAAAGCTCACCACGACGTGGTCACCGTCGAGCTTGAGGTCCTTCACCGAGCCGGACCGTACCCCGGCCACCCGGACCTCGTCACCGGTCTTCAGCCCGGCAGTCTCGCTGAAATTTGCCTTGTACGTGGTGCCGCCGCCAACGATCGGCAAGCTGTCGCGAAAGAGCACAGCAGCCGAGATCAGCAGCAGGACGACAATGGCGATGACACCGCTGACGAGGGGATTGCGCTCCTTGCGCTGAGCCATCACTGCCCACCGCCCGCAGAACACCGCGGCGCGGTGTTGGTGTAGATCGGCAACTGCAGGTTCAGGCTGGGAATACTGTTGGGCATGGGCAATGGGGGTACGAAGCCGCCGGTACCGACGCTGACGTCCGCGCTGCACAAATAGAAGTTGAACCACGAGCCGTACGAGGCCAGACGGTTGATGGAATCCAGCTTTCTCGGCAGGTCGAACAGGAACTTGTTCACGTCGGCGTTGTTGGCGTTGAGGTTGGCCGAGACATCACCTAGGCCGGCCAGGCTGGTCTTCAACGGGTCGCGTGCCGGCTTGAGCAGGTTCGACGTGGCGTCGGCGAGCTGAGCCAAGGACGAGATGGAGGAGGTGATGGCACCCTGGTCCTGGGACAGACCGGACACGAGCTGCTGTAACGAGATCACCAGGGAGCTCACCTTGTCTGCGCGTTGGTTCACCGTATCCAGCACCGAGTTCAGGTTGGTCAGGAGTTCACCGATCACCTTGTCCTTGTCCGCGATGCTGTTGGTCAGACTGGCGGTACTGGAGATCAGACTGCTGACCGTGCCGCCTTCACCTTGGAACACCTGGATGATCTCGTAGGACAGCTGGTTGACTTGGCCGGGGTCGAGCGCCTGGAACAGTGGCTTGAAGCCACCGAACAACACCGTCAGGTCCAGCGCTGGGGCGGTGCGCCCGAGCGGGATCACCGCACCGTTGGGCAAGGGCTGCGTGGCGTTCAGATCGCTGCGGCCCATCGCGATGTAGCGCTGACCGACGAGGTTGCGGAACTTGACGGTGGCCGTACTGCCCTCCGGAAGGGTCCGGCCCTTCTCCAGGCCCATCGACACCTCGGCGACCGCGTCCTGCGCACCCGGCCCGTTGATGAGCTTGATCGCTGTCACCGAACCGATGCGTACCCCTGAGACACGGACGTCATCGCCCTTGTTCAGTCCCGTCACGTCGGAGATCATCGCCTTGAGGGAGTCGCCCCCGCTTGCACCGAGGTTGGCGATCGTCAACGCGAGAATGCCAGTGGCCAGCACGGTGACCACGATGAAGGCGATCAACTTCAGCAGCGGCGCAAGCAGACCCCTCATTTCACCGTCACCTCGTGTCCGCGCATTCCTGGGGCGGCCACCAGTGCACTCCAGCCTGGCACCTGATCGGGTGTGCTGCCGTTGGTCTGCGAGAAGATGGTGGTCAACATCCCCTGCTCCGCGGTGGAGCCGGCCAAACCGAGTCCCGCACCGCCCATCGGCAGCGACGATGCTTGGAAGCTCGGATTGGTCGACGGTGGATGGGTGGTTCCGTCTTGGACCGGACCGCCCGGGTACTGCGGGAAGTTTCCCAAGGCCGGGTCCACCGAGGGGTAACACATCGGGCCGCGGGGATCGGCGGGACCCGCCTGCGATCCATCCAGATCGGGCAGGTACTTGCCCCGGCTCTTGGTCACCTCGAGCTTCAACTTCAGCCCCGGGTGGTCGGTACCGACACCAAAAGCCCGGTTGATCTCCGGGATGGCCTTCACGTACCCGGCGGTCACGCAGCCGAACTGGGGCGAAAAGCGGGAGAGCACCTGCAAGGTGGAGGTTGAGTCGTTGCTCAACGTGATGATGTTGGCCCCGTTGGCGTTGAGGAAACCGGTCAGGTTGGCGGAGGTGCCGGTAAGCGTGGAGTACAACAGATCAAGATTGGACCGTTGGTCCAGCACCGTGTTGGTGGTGGTGGTCAGGTTGGCCAGAGCGTTCAGCAGGTCGGGCGTGGCGGCCGTGTAGGTGTTGGCGAAGTCGGCCAGTCCGCTGATGTCGGCTTGCAACGCAGGCAACTGTTGGTTTACCGAACTCACCAAAGTGTTGAGCTGGGAAAGATTGTTCCCGAGCTGACGTCCGCGGCCATCCAGCGCCTGCGAGAGCGCACCCAGCGTCGCGGAGAGCTCTTGGGGCGGCACCGCCTGCAGCAGCGGCAGAATGTCGTCGAGCAACCGCTGCACCTCGACCGTGGCCTTCGAGGTGTCCTGCACAATCGTGTCGCCACCCGAAATCGGCGCATTGTGCTTGTCCGGCATCACCAGGGAGACGAACTTCTCGCCGAACAGGGTTTTCGGCAGGAAGCGGGCAGTCACGTTGCTCGGGATGAGCTTCGCCTTGTCCGGCTCCAGTGCCAGCGACAGCTGCGCCTTGCCGTTGGCGTCGTTGATGTTGCGAACCTCGCCCACGATCAATCCATTGAGCTTGACGTCCGCCCGCGGTAGCAACTGTTTGCCGATGCTGTCCCCCGTGAGGTGGACCATCACCGTCGGGGTGAACTTCTTCTGGTAAATCAGCACCGTCAGCACCAGTCCGGCGACGATGGCCACCACGAACAGCAGGCCCAGCAGCTGCCGACCCACGCTCGACTTCATCCCGCGATCCTAACGGTCGTGGTAGTACCCCAGATAGCAAGGCTGAGGAAGAAGTCCAGGACGCTGACCGCCACGATGGCGGTGCGCACCGCGCGGCCCACGGCCACCCCAACGCCAGCCGGACCGCCGGATGCGTTATAGCCGTAGTAGCAGTGGACCAAGATCACCACGATGGCGAATATCAGCACCTTGCCGAAGGACCACAGCACGTCTTGTGGTGGCAAGAACAAGTTGAAGTAGTGGTCATAGCTCCCAGTCGACTGTCCGTAGAACGTCGTCGTGATGGTCCGGGACGCCAGATAGGAAGCCAGCAAGCCGATGACGTAGAGGGGGGCGACCGCGACGAAGCCGGCGATGATGCGGCTGGTCACCAGGAAGGGCATGCTGGGCACCGCCATTACCTCGAGCGCGTCGATCTCCTCGGAGATGCGCATGGCGCCGAGTTGCGCGGTGAATCCACAGCCGACGGTGGCCGAGAGCGTGAGGCCAGCGATCAACGGGGCAATTTCCCGGGTGTTGAAGTAGGCCGCGATGAAACCGGTGAATACGGCGCTACCGATCTGGTTGAGGGCGGCGAAACCCTGCAGGCCGACGACCGTTCCGGTGAAGATCGACAGTCCGGCGATGACACCGACCGTGCCGCCGATCACCGCGAGAGCACCGCTGCCGAAGCTGACCTCCGCGAGCAGGCGGAGCACTTCCTTCATGTACTTGCGCAGCGTCTGCGGAGTCCACAACAGCGCCCGGATGTAGAAGCTGAACTGGTCGCCCAAGTCCTCGAGCGCGCCAAGCGGCTTGTCGGCGACGCGCTTGGCGCGGTACTGGAGTTTCGTCACGGCTGTCATGGTCGACTCACGATCCCTTCGCCGGAACGATCTGCAGGTAAACCGTCGTCAGCACGAAGTTGACGAAGAAGAGCAGTAGGAAGGTGATGACCACGGACTGGTTGACCGCGTCGCCGACGCCCTTAGGGCCGCCAGAGGGGTTAAGCCCCTTGTAGGCAGCGATGATCGCAGCGATGAGGCCAAAAATGAGCGCCTTGAGCTCACTGATGTAGAGGTCAGGAAGCTGCGCCAGCGCCGAGAAGGAAGACAGATAGGCACCCGGCGTGCCGCCCTGCAGCACCACGTTGAAGAAGTAGCCGCCGACGATGCCGACCACGCTGACCAGGCCGTTGAGCAGCACCGCGATGAGCATCGAGGCGAGCACCCGCGGTACCACCAGCCGCGCGATCGGATCGACGCCGAGCACGCGCATCGCGTCGATCTCCTCGCGGATGGTCCGCGAGCCGAGATCGGCGCAGATGGCCGAGCCGCCGGCCCCCGCGACCAACAGCGCGGTCACGATCGGACTCGCCTGTTGGATGATGGCCAAAACACTGGCTGCCCCGGTGAACGACTGCGCACCCAGTTGGCGGGTGAGCGAACCGAGCTGCAGCGCGATGACCGCACCGAAGGGGATGGCAACCAGTGCCGTGGGCAGGATGGTGACGCTGGCGATGAACCACGCCTGCTGAATGAACTCACGAAGCTGAAAGGGACGCTTGAAGATCCCTCGCACGACGCTGGCAGTGAGCTCAGCAACCAGACCGACCTGGCGCAGGGCGCCGGTACCTGGCAGCGCCTTCGAGCTAGCCGAGGTCACTCGTTGTCTCGCTTGAACAGGCGTCCGCGACCACTGTCGGTTGCGCCTGCGGCCGTAGCGGGAAGCTTGACAGTGGAGTCGGGGTCGGCATGGCTGCCGACGTGAGCGCCCTGCGGTTGTTGCTCGGAACCCTGCGCCGCTTGATTACGCTCGTGGCGCTCGGTCTGATCATCGTGCTGCTGCGGCTGGGACCACTCTGAGCCTTCGGCCGGCCGGGAGCCCTCAGAGTCCCCGGAACGCCCCGAGTTGTCCGCGCCGCGCTGGCTCGACGACCCATCGCGCATCTTGTCGTACTGCGCACGGTCGTCGTCGTCGAAGCTGTCCCAGATCCCCCGCTGGGCATCCTCGGGAAGGGTGTGCAACATACCCATGACGCGCTCCTTGCGGCGGTGAACCGCTTGCCGGTCGGGGCTGCCCGGGGTGGCCTCGATCTGCGGGACGATGCCACGGACATCCTCGCCCGAGCCATCGCTGTGCCCAGCGTCGGCCATGGCCTGCTCCTCGGCCATCTGCGACTCGTCCTTCTCCTCACTCATACCGATCGGGCCGATCTTGCGACCGTTGAGGAACTGCTCCACCACTGGCTCGTCGCTGGTGAGCAGCACTTCCCGCGGCCCGAACATCACCAGGCTGCGCCGGAACAGCATCCCGAGATTATCCGGCACGGTGCGGGCGACGTTGATGTTGTGCGTGACGATGAGAATCGTGGCGTCGATTCGGGCGTTGATGTCGATGAGCAGTTGGCTCAGGTAGGCGGTGCGGACAGGATCGAGACCGGAGTCCGGCTCGTCACACAAGATGATCTTTGGGTCGAGCACCAGTGCGCGCGCCAGGCCCGCGCGCTTTTTCATACCGCCGGAGATTTCGCCGGGGAGCTTGTCCTCCGCGCCACTGAGACCGACGAGCTCCATCTTCTCCAGGACGATCTTCTTGACGTCGGATTCGCTCTTCTTGGTGTGTTCCCGCAGCGGAAAGGCGACATTGTCGAAGAGCGACATGGACCCGAATAACGCGCCGTCCTGGAACAGGACGCCGAACATCTCACGAATCTCGTAGAGCTCCTTGGCCTTGCACTGCAGGATGTCGGTACCGTCGATGACGATGCTGCCCTTCTCGGGGCGCAACAGCCCGATGATGGACTTGAGAAACACCGACTTGCCGGTACCGGAGGGACCCAGCAGCGCGCTCACTTCACCGGCGGGGAGCGTGAGCGTGACGTCTTGCCAGATCGTTGCACTGCCGAAGGACTTGGTGAGTCCTTCGACGGACACCTCGACGCCCATCGCACCTCCAAGGTCAACCCCCGTCGGGGCACCACTGCGCCCGGGGCAGTTGCCCGAGTCATCAAGCCCAACGACCCGAAGCCGCTGGGGTTACTGACCGGTTCACAAACGAGATCGCCGCACCCCCCGACACCCGAACGCAAGGAGGGTGGCCTCCCGTTGGGAGGCCACCCTCGTCGCGATGCCCGGCCTCAAGCCGGGCGGTAGATCACTTCACGGACACCTTGGCGCCGGCTCCTTCGAGCTTCTCCTTGGCCGCGTCGGCGGCCTCCTTGGCGACCTTCTCCAGAATCGCCTTGGGGGCACTCTCGACGAGGTCCTTGGCCTCCTTGAGGCCAAGACCGGAGACGACCTCGCGAACGACCTTGATGACCTGGATCTTCTTCTCGCCGGCAGCCTCGAGGACGACGTCGAACTCGTCCTGCTCCTCGGCGGCCTCGGCGGGGGCACCGGCAGCGGCAGCGACCGCCACCGGGGCAGCGGCGGTGACCTCGAAGACGTCCTCGAACTTCTTCACAAAGTCCGACAACTCCAGCAGCGTCATTTCTTTAAAGACGTCGAGCAGCTCGTCATTGCTGAGCTTCGCCATGATGGGCGGTCCTTCCTGGTCAGGTCACTCGAATTCGAGTGTTGTTTGGGTAAGTGGGGTTCTCAAGCCTCGTCCGGAGCAGCTGCCCCGGACTCAGCGAACTTCTTGTCCTGCAGTGCGGCAGCAAGTCGCGCCATCTGCGAGACCGGCGCGTTGAAGACGCTCGCGGCCTTGCTCATGTTGCCCTTCATGGCGCCTGCCAGCTTCGCCAGCAGCACCTCGCGCGACTCCAGGTCGGCGATACGGTCCACCTCGGCCACGCTCAGTGCGCGACCGTCCATGTAACCGCCCTTGATGACCAGCGCCTTGTTGTCTTTGGCAAAGGCCTTCAACGCCTTGGCCGCGTCGACCGGCTCACCGGTGACGAAAGCGATGGCCGTAGGGCCGATGAACAACTCGTCGAGTCCCTCGATGCCTGCATCAGACGCAGCGCGCCGGACCAGGGTGTTCTTGGCGACGGAGTAGGTCGAGCCCGCTCCCAGCGCCGTCCGCAACTTGGACAGCTGGCCGACCGACAGACCGCGATACTCGGTGACGACCGCAGCCGAACTACCGCGGAACTGCTCGGCGATCTCCGCGACGGCGGTGATCTTCTCAGGCTTTGCCATGCTTTGCCTCCTCTCTATGGTTGTCGCTTCTCTCGTGTCCTTGCGCAGACAAGGGCGACAGACACAACAAACGCCCCGGGCGCAGGGCGCACGGGGCGTCTATCGGCAACTCGCGGCTACCGCACCTCGTCCTCCTGCGCGGGCCGCCCGGCGTCTCCCGGAACCTTCGTCGCGTCCCTCACGGGGCACGTTGACCTGCGGTCTTCGGTGGATCTGAGCGGCAATGCTACCGCACTCGGGCAGGGCCGCTGACCACACGCCCGCGGAACGTCCTCAGACGGCAGGCCCGCCTTCGTCGACCAGCAGGTTCCTGGTACGCGCCGGGTCAACCGGGATGCCGGGGCCCGTGGTCGTACTGACCGTGACCTTCTTCAGATAGCGACCCTTCGCAGCGGCAGGCTTCACGCGCAGCACCTCATCGAGGGCCGCAGCATAGTTCTCCACCAGCTGCTCGACCTGGAAGGACGCCTTGCCGATGACCAGGTGCAGATTGGCCTGCTTGTCGACGCGGAAGTTGACCTTCCCGCCCTTGATGTCGGCAACAGCTTTGGTCACGTCGTTGGTGACGGTGCCGGTCTTGGGGTTCGGCATGAGCCCGCGCGGGCCGAGAACGCGCGCGATCCGCCCGACCTTGGCCATCTGGTCCGGGGTGGCGATCGCCGCATCGAAGTCCAGCCAACCGCCCTGGATGCGTTCGATCAGGTCTTCTGCTCCCACTGCGTCCGCCCCTGCCACCTCGGCCTCGGCGGCCTTCTCGCCGGTGGCGAATACGATCACTCGGGCGGTCTTGCCGGTGCCGTGCGGGAGGTTCACGGTGCCGCGCACCATCTGATCGGCCTTGCGAGGGTCAATCCCCAGCCGAACGGCCACCTCGACGGTGGAGTCCATCTTCGTGCTGGAGGTCTCCTTGGCCATTCCTGCCGCCTGCAGGGGGCTGTACAACGCGTCGGCGTCGATCTTTTCGGCGGCCAGCTGATATGCCTTGCTGCGCTTCATATTGTCTGTCCTTTTGTTGGGTCAGTGGTGGTGTGCGGACCAGCGCTGGTCCTCCCACCCGATCGGTTGTGTACGGGAAGGCCCGAGTATCTATCCCTCGACAGTGATGCCCATGGAGCGGGCGGTACCGGCGATGATCTTCGCAGCCTGGTCCAGATCACCTGCATTGAGGTCTTCCATCTTGGTCTGGGCGATCTCCTGCACCTGCGCCATGGTCACCGTGGCAACCTTGGTCTTGTGCGGCTCGCCCGAGCCCTTGGGTACCCCCGCCGCCTTCAGTAGCAGACGCGCCGCCGGGGGGGTCTTCAACTGGAATGTGAAGGACCGGTCCTCGTAGACGGAGATCTCCACGGGCACCACATTGCCGCGCTGGGCCTCGGTGGCCGCGTTATAGGCCTTGCAGAACTCCATGATGTTCACGCCGTGCTGACCCAGAGCGGGCCCCACGGGTGGCGCGGGAGTTGCTACGCCTGCCTGGATCTGGAGCTTGATGATCCCGGCGAGCTTCTTCTTCTTGGGGGGCATCGTGTACTTCCTGCGTTTCGGGGCGCCCGGTCGGTCCGGACACCCGCTTGGTGGGAACTTGAGGGGACGTGCTCGGTCAGATCTTGGAGACCTGGGTGAAGGACAACTCCACCGGAGTCTCCCGACCGAAGATGGAGACGAGCACCTTGAGCTTCTGCTGCTCGGCGTTGACCTCGCTGATGGTCGCAGGCAAGGTGGCGAACGGTCCGTCCATCACCGTCACGGACTCGCCCATTTCGAAGTCGACCTCGATGGTCGGCCGCGCTGCACTGTCCGCTCCGCCGGACTTACCGGCGTCGGCGGTCTTCTTCTGCTCCTGCGCGGGCAGCAGGAACTTGATGACCTCGTTGATCGTCAACGGCGACGGCCGCGAGGTTGCGCCGACGAAACCGGTCACGCCAGGAGTGTTGCGTACTGCACCCCACGAGGCGTCGTTCAGCTCCATTCGCACCAAAATGTAGCCGGGCAGCACCTTACGGCTGACTTGCTTACGCTGACCGTTCTTGATCTCGGTGACGTCCTCGGTGGGAACCTCCACCTGAAAGATGAACTCCTCGACGTCCAGGGTCTGCACGCGGGTCTCCAGGTTTGTCTTCACCTTGTTCTCGTAACCGGCGTAGGAATGCACGACGTACCAGTCGCCTGGCGCCCTGCGCAGCGCGGTCCGCATCTCCTCGACCGGGTCGGCCTCCTCTGCCAGGTCTTCCGCTACGGCGTCGCCCTCAGCGATCGCGCCGGCATCGGCGGGCGCCGGGTGGGAAGGACTCGGCGCGGCGACCAGGTCGGTCTCCTGCACCGGCGCCTCGTCGGTCGGCTCCGCTTGCACGGTGGCCTCGGTGACCAGCGCGTCGGCGGCCTCGACAGACTCGGTCGGGTCAGCCGTGTGCTGGCCGCCCTCGGGAGTGCTCACGTGTGGACTCGCTTCCTCTTTGTCATGTGCAGTCCCCGCCTCGGTGACCGATTGGTCGAGCGGGGTTGTGTTCAGCCGAAGACCAGCAGGACGCCGCGGGCGAACGCCAGGTCCAAACCGGAGGTCAGAGCCACCATGAACGCAACGAAGACGAGTACCACGGCGGTGTAGGTGATCAGTTCGTTGCGCGTCGGCCAGATCACCTTACGGAGCTCGGCTACGACCTCCCGCAGGTAACGCATGATCCGGGAGATCGGGTTGCCCTTGCTTGGCGATTCCTGCTTGCTTCTCGCCGGAGTCGCGCGCCCCTTGGCTCCCGGTCGCTCCGAGGCTCCGTCGCGGCCCTTACGCAGGGACACCGGCCTACTCACCGAACCAGCGCCCCCACGGCGCTTGCCTGAGGGACGAGCGGGTACCGCCTCTTCACCCGCACCGTCCTCAATCCCGTGATCGGAGGGCTCCGACGTCGCGGGCGCGTCCCCGGCACCCTCTGCGGTAGAACCGGCGGCGGAGTCGGTCACCCCTGAGCCCTCATCCGGCTCGGGCGTGACGTCGTCGTCGCGATCGTCGCTCACCGTCGTCCTCCAGTCACTGATCATTTAGGCGCAGGGGCGACAGGACTTGAACCTGCAACCTGCGGTTTTGGAGACCGCTGCTCTGCCAGTTGAGCTACGCCCCTCCGACCGGTGCCGCGCGCCGGTCGCGCCAAGGCGTCGTGCACCCCGAACTACGGGCAGCGCACGTTCGCCCCAGAAACGCGAGTGTACGGCACCAACCGCCGCGTTCTCCAACTCGCTACCGGCCGACTGGCGCATGCCTCAGCGCAGCGCGACGACCGCCGTGGACTTGACGAACACCCGCTGGCCTGCCGCAGCGACGACAATGGCGACCGTCGCGGTGCGGGAGGCGCCGTCCACCGCCTTGACGGTGCCGGATACCTCGACGACAGCGCCCGTCTCGTTCGGGACGACCACCGGCCGGGTGAAGGTGACCCCGTAGTCGCGAATTGCGCTCGGATCACCACACCAGTCGGTGACCATCCGCGCCGCCAACGCCATGGTGAGCATGCCGTGGGCGATCACGTCGGGCAGGCCGGCCGCGCTGGCCACGCTCTGGTTCCAGTGGATGGGGTTGAAGTCGCCGGAAGCGCCCGCGTAGCGGACGAGGTCGGCCCGGCTCAGCGTCACCGATAGCGGCGGGAGCACGGTGCCGACGGCGACCTCGTCGAAGGCCAACGCACTCATCGCGCTTTCTCCGCCGTTCCCCTGGCGACGACCGTGGAGTACCCGGTGACAACAGCCGATCCGTCCTCGGCGGTGACCTCGGTGCGGGTGGTCACCACGTCGTTGCCTGCGGCCACCCGGATCGCATCGACGATGACGGTGGTGCGCAGCCGGTCGCCGACGAGCACCGCCCGGTGATGTACGAAGCGCTGCTCACGATGCACGACCTTGGTGAAGTCCAACCCCAACTCAGGGTCGGTCATGAGCCTCAGCTCAGCCCCCAAGGTGAGGATGATCGGGAACGTGGGCGGCGCGACCACGTCGTCGTAACCCAACGCTCGAGCCGCCGATCGCGCAAAGTGCGCCGAGTCGCTCGCACCGACGGCAGTGGCGAACTCGCGGATCTTCTCGCGCCCCACCTCGTAGACGTGGTCGGACTCGAAGCGTCGTCCCACGAAAGACTGATTGATGCTCACCCGAGCAACCTACCGTCGGCGTTGACCCCCGGCGTCGATCAGCGGGTCTCGCGGTGCGTGCGGTGCGTGCCGCAGTTGGAGCAGAACTTCTTCATCTCCATACGGTCGGGATCGTTGCGACGGTTCTTGCGGGTGATGTAGTTGCGGTGCTTACATACCTCGCAGGCCAGCGTGATCTTCGGGCGGACGTCGGTGGCGGCCACGGGATGCCTCTCTTCGGTGTATCTGGGATGACGTGAAGTACCTGGGATGACGTGAACTTCGGTCCCATCGTACGGGCCAGCCGCACGACGAGACCTTGGGTAGCGATGGCCGGACTTGAACCGGCGACACAGCGATTATGAGTCGCTTGCTCTGCCAGCTGAGCTACACCGCCATGCGACCTCGGGCATGCGCCTGAGACCGATCCAGCGAGCCCCTTTACGGAATCGAACCGTAGACCTTCTCCTTACCATGGAGACGCTCTGCCGACTGAGCTAAAGGGGCCTGCCCTGCCGCGGTTGTCCGTACGCCAGAAGCCCTGTGGAGGGTACACAAACGGTGACCCCTTTGTGAAACCGGCCGGGAGCGCCCAACCAAGCGCTTGCTACATTGTCCCATGACGGCGAGTACGACGAAAGAAGGCACCATGGCCGAGGCATACATCGTCGATGCGGTACGCACCCCGGTCGGCAAGCGCGGCGGTTCTTTAGCCGCGACCCACCCCGCCGACCTGGGCGCCGCGTCCCTGAGCGCGCTCGTCGAGCGCAGCGGCATCGACCCGGCGGCGGTGGAGGACGTCATCTTCGGCTGCGTGGACACCATCGGCCCGCAAGCAGGGGACATTGCCCGCACCGCTTGGCTGGCGGCCGGTCTGCCCGAGCACGTGCCCGGTACCACCATCGACCGACAGTGTGGCTCCGCACAGCAGGCGGTCCACTTCGCCGCCCAGGCCGTGCTGAGTGGCACCGCCGACGTCATCGTGGCCGGCGGCGTTCAGAACATGAGCGCGATCCCGATCTCCGCGGCGATGCTCGCCGGGCAGACCTACGGCTTCGGTGATCCCTTCTCCGGCTCTGCCGGCTGGCAGCGGCGCTACGGCACGCAGGAGGTGTCCCAGTTCCGCTCCGCCGAGATGATCGCGGAGAAGTGGGAGCTGAGTCGAGAGCAGATGGAGGAGTTCGCCGTCTCTTCGCACGAGAAGGCGCTCGCCGCGCAGCAAGACGGGCGGTTCGACCGGGAAATCGTGGCGGTCGGCGATGCGATGCGCGACGAGGGGCCCCGCGCGCCGAACTGGGAGAAGATCCGGTCGCTGCCCGCCCTTGTCGAGGGCGGCCGCCTGACCGCCGCGCTGGCCAGTCAGACCTCCGATGCCTCGGCGGCGCTACTGATCGTCAACGAGCGCGGACTGAAGACGCACGGGCTCACCCCGCGCGCACGCATCCACCACCTGTCCGTCCGGGGCGCCGATCCTGTGTGGATGCTCACTGCGCCGATCCCGGCCACCGCGCATGCCTTGGTGAAGACCGGCATGAGCATGGACCAGATCGACCTGGTGGAGATCAACGAAGCCTTCGCTTCCGTGGTCATGGCCTGGGGCAAGGAGACCGACTACGACATGGGCAAAGTGAACGTGAACGGCGGCGCGATCGCCCTGGGTCACCCGCTCGGTGCCACCGGCGCCCGGTTGATGACCACGCTGCTGCACGAGCTGGAGCGCACCGGTGGACGCTACGGCCTGCAGACGATGTGCGAGGGCGGCGGCCAGGCCAACGTCACCATCATCGAGCGGTTGACCTGAGCGTGCAGGTTTCTTCGCGATGAAGAAACCTGCAGCTCAGAGGGGGTGGCAGGTGTAGGGTTCGAACCTACGTAGGCGATGCCGGCGGATTTACAGTCCGCTCCCTTTGGCCACTCGGGCAACCTGCCATCGCACCCGACAGCTACTGAACACCAGCGAAGATCGACTCTCACTGCCTTTGCTCTGGGTGCGCAAGGCAGACTACAGATCTCGGTGCCCTCCCCCGCATCGGGGTAGTCCACACGAGCAGAAATCGAGTAAGGAGCCGGCCATGGCCGATGCGTCGTTCGACGTCGTGAGCAAGGTCGACCGCCAGGAGGTCGACAACGCGCTCAACCAGGCGGCCAAGGAGCTGTCCACCCGCTTCGACTTCCGCGGAGTCAACGCCGGCATCGAGTGGGCTGGTGACGAGGCGATCACCATCACGGCCGACACCGAGGAGCGATGCAAGGCCGCATTGGATGTGTTCATCGAGAAGCTGGTGCGCCGCAACATCTCCATGAAGGCGTTCGAACCCGGCGAGCCCACGGCGTCCGGTAAGACCTACAAGCTGAACGGCGCCCTCGTGCAGGGCATCGACAGCGAGCACGCCAAGAAAATCTCCAAGGCCGTGCGCGACGGCGGGTTCAAGGGGGTGCAAGCCCGGATTCAGGGTGATGAGCTCCGGGTGAGCGGAAAGAAGCGCGACGACCTGCAGGCCGTTATCGCGCTGCTCAAGGAGGGCGACTTCGGCGTCGCGCTGCAGTTCGTCAACTACCGGTGAAAGGGATAGTCCTCGCCGGGGGCAGCGGCACGCGCCTGCACCCGATCACCCAGGCCGTGAGCAAGCAGCTGCTGCCGGTCTACGACAAACCGATGATCTACTACCCGCTCTCCGTGCTCATGCTCGCGGGCATCCGGGAAGTCCTCGTCATCTCCACCCCGCACGACTTGCCGATGTTCCAGCGCCTGCTCGGCGACGGTGCGCAGTGGGGATTGGAGCTGAGTTACGCGGAACAGGCCGAGCCCAACGGTCTGGCGGAGGCGTTCATCATCGGGGCCGAGCACATCGGCACCGACGACGTGGCACTGGTGTTGGGCGACAACATCTTCTACGGCCACGGCTTCTCCGGACAGCTCCAGCAGCTGACCCCGGGCATCGACGGGTGCGTCCTGTTCGGCTACCCGGTGCGGGATCCCGAGCGCTACGGCGTCGGCGAGGTCGACGGCGCGGGGATGTTGGTATCCATCGAAGAAAAGCCGGCGCAGCCGCGGTCGAACCAGGCGATCACCGGCTTGTACTTCTACGACAACGACGTGGTCGAGATCGCCAGGGGGCTGCAGCCGTCGCCGCGCGGTGAATTGGAGATCACCGACGTCAACCTGCACTACCTCGCCCGCGGCAAGGCGCGGCTGGTGAACCTGGGCCGCGGCTTCGCGTGGCTGGACACCGGCACCCATGACTCGCTGCTGGAGGCGGGGCAGTACGTGCAGGTGATCGAGCACCGCCAGGGCGTGCGGGTGGCGTGCCTGGAGGAGATCGCGCTGCGGATGGGGTTCATCGACGCCGACGCGTGCCTGGCATTGGGCACGGCGATGGCCAAGTCCGGCTACGGGCAGTACGTGCAGGAGATCGCCAGGAGCTTCGGCGCGGTGTGAGCGCGGCATGCTGTGTGAATGCCGCATTCGCACAAAGTTTGGGTTGAACGCCGGCTTTCGCACAGCATGGGAGCCCCTCAAGGCAGCTGGCGGCCGGCCAGCTCTTCCAGGCGGGCAACCCGCTCGGCGATCGGAGGGTGGGTGGAGAACCACCGACTGGCCCGCTCGCCCACCCGGAACGGGCTCGCGATCATCAGGTGCGACTGCGTGGTCAGCTTCGGCTCCGGTGGCAGCGGCGCGGCCTGGGTACCGGCCTCCAGCCGCTGCAGGGCTGATGCCAGGGCCAGCGGGTCACCGCTGAGCTCAGCGCCGGAGGCGTCGGCCTGAAACTCCCGTGAGCGGGACACCGCAAGCTGCACCACGCCGGCAGCAATCGGTCCGAGCAGTGCCACCAGCATGAGCACCAGTGGGTTCGGGCGTTCCTCGCCGTCACCGCCACCACCGAAGAAGCTCGCGAACATCGCGAAGCTGGCCAGGCCGGTCACGATCGACGCCAGCGCTCCCGCAACCGAGGAGATGAGGATGTCGCGGTTGTAGACGTGGGAGAGCTCGTGGCCCAGTACCGCGCGCAGCTCGCGGGCGTCGAGCAGCTCCAGGATGCCCGCCGTGCAGCAAACGGCCGCGTGCCGCGGGCTCCTTCCGGTGGCGAACGCATTCGGAGCCTGAGTGGGACTGACGTAGAGCGCGGGCATCGGTTGGCGCGCCACGGTGGCCAGTTCCCGGACGATGGCGTACATCGCGGGCTGCTCCGCCTCGGTGATCGGACGAGCGTGCATCGCGCGAAGCGCCAGGGTGTCGGACTTGAAGTAGGCGTAGGCGTTCATGCCGACGGCGAGCACGACCGCGACGATCAATGCGGTCCGGCCGAACAGGCTGCCGATCACCACGATGAATGCGGACATCCCCCCGAGCAACAGTGCCGTCTTCAGACCGTTGAGGTGGTGGGGGTGCATGCCTGAAAAACGTGCCCCGGACGCTGTCAGTTCCCTGGACCGTCGCTCAGCGCACCGGAGGCGGTACTCCCGCCACGAGCTCGGACAACACGTCGCGCTCGGCAACAAGGTGCTGCGTTGCCCCGTTTCCAGCCCCGTCAACGCCCGGGTAGTCGTACACCGGCGACCAGTGCAGAGCATCGAACGGACACACTTCGACGCAGATCCCGCAGTACAGGCACTGCCCGTAGTCGATGGCGAACCGTTGCAGGACCGGTCGTGCTCGCGCCCGGGAGCGTCCCGAGTGGTCGCGGTCGGGCTGTTCGGTGCTGGACTCGATGTAGATGCACCAATCGGGGCACTCGCGGGCGCAGATCATGCAACTGGTGCAGTTCGCCTCCAGCAGCGCGATCACGCCACGGCCACGCTGCGGCACGGGTCCGCTCGGCGCGCTCACTGCTCACCCCAGCCTTCGGGGGGAACACCGGGAGCACTCGCCCGGCGACGGCCTGCCGAGCCCTGACCCGGCCCCTCCCCTGGCTCCACGCGCCCGGGCCAGGGACGGACCGCCCGGGCGACCAGCAGCGCGTCCTTGCGCAGCGGATGCATCCCAACGCCGGCGCTGAGCAGGAGCGGTCGCAGATCCGGGTGACCGGAGATCTCGATGCCCGCCATCTCGGCCGCCTCGCGTTCGTGCCACGCGGCCCCTGCCCACACACCGGTGATGCTCGGCAGTACAGCGTCCACGGCGAGGCTGGTGGCCAGCAGGAGTCCGGCGCAGCCCGCAGGCACAGCCACATGTGCCACTACTTCCCATTCACGGCCGCTGGCGGCGGGGGTGCCGAGATCATGCACGGAGAGATGGTCGAACATCGTGCATCCCAGTACCTCGTGGGCCAGCTCCGCCGCCCGGACCCAGTCGCCCAGCGGGACATGCGCGGTGGCCTGACCGAAGGATTCCGTCACCGCCCCGGCGCCCAGCTCGCCCACCAGTGCCGCGGCGGGTGCGTGGTCGCCGACACTCATCCGGGGTCCCGGACGGCAAGCAGCGGGGCGAGCGCGCGCAAACCGCCCAGCACGGCCTCCGGCCGAGGCGGGCACCCGGGCACCGAGACGTGCACCGGTACCAACTGGTCCACACCCTTGGTGACGCTGTAGGAGTCCCAGTAAGGGCCCCCCGTCGCGCAGCAGGCACCGATGGACACCACGTAGCCCGGCTCGGGCAACGCCGCGTAGGCCGCGCGCACTGCACCCGCCAGCACGTCGGTGACAGTGCCGGAGATCAGCAGGACGTGCGCATCAACTACCCCGTCCGCCTCGGCGGGCATCCGCGACCCGTCGTGCATGGCGGCCATCACCTCGACTCCGCAGCACGCTAGTCCCAGGTCGAGCACGTGCACAGCGAGCGTCGCACCGTCGATCTGGACCCTGGTCTGCACGTCGACGAGGGTAGTCCTGGCAGGATATGGGAATGACTGCTGCCAGCCCCTCCGTCGGCGTGCACACCCAGGTCGAAAACCACGTCGCCGTGATCACGGTCAGCGATCCCGAGCGGCGCAACGCCCTGACGTTGGCGCTGTCCGAAGGACTGGCCGCCGCCGTGGCCGACTGCGAGGCGAACCAAGACGTACACGCAGTGGTGGTCACCGGCGCAGCGCCGGCCTTCTGCGCGGGAGCGGACCTCACCGCCCTCGGTGCGGCCAAGGAGGAAGGACTGCGCCGCATCTACGCCGGGTTTCTCGCGGTGGCCAACTGCACGTTGCCTACGGTGGCCGCCGTGAACGGCGCAGCGGTAGGCGCAGGCATGAATCTTGCGCTGGCCACGGACGTGCGTCTGGTCGGTCCCAGGGGCCGTTTCGATGCGCGCTTCCTGCAGTTGGGCTTGCATCCCGGCGGCGGCATGACCTGGATGCTGCAACGAGCCATCGGCCCGTCGGCCGCGCGGGCGAGCGTGCTGTTCGGTCAGATTTTCGACGCCGACGCTGCCGTCCGCAACGGCCTGGCGCTGGCCATGCTTGACGACGTTGTCGCGGGGGCCGTCCAACTGTGCGCGGCCCCCGCCGCAGCGCCACGTGATCTGGTACTGGCGACGAAAGCCAGCATGCGCGCGACCGCAGTACCGGGCGTCCTCGATCTCGAGCAGCACGCGGCCGCACTGACCACCGAGCTTGCTCCGCAGATTTCCTCCATGGAGTCGCCCGAGTTCGTGGCCCGCCTCGACGCGATGCGGACCAAAATCAGCAAGCGGTGACTCCGTGTTCTCGGACACGTCCCGAGAACACGACCTATGAACCGCGATAACATGCATCCGAGGCCATGCTGCCCGCGTGCAGCATGAAACGTCATGCACGTATCGTCGTGAACTGGTCTTGCTGACGGGAGAAACGCCCGTTGCGCACTCAGGACGTCCATGGCCTGGAAGGGGTCTTTTTCTCGATGACTATTGATGCTTCCTCTGGTAGTGGTCTTCCGCGTGAGACGCTCGACATTGATCGGGTGGTCATTCGTTTTGCCGGTGATTCTGGTGATGGGATGCAG
>JAABUK010000797.1_pt1 | contig 63609 bp, 82 predicted proteins | sample 5559141 | NCBI WGS metagenome assembly JAABUK01 (sample SAMN10711869, study PRJNA513367) | rock metagenome | isolation source: Antarctica rocks | place: Antarctica: Victoria Land, Pudding Butte nord | collected 2016-01-03
CCTAAATATGTGTAATGATCGACAATCCGCAAAGCTTGACCACCATACACAAAAGAATCTGTATGAGAATGTCGAAAGTCGTTGAAAATGACTACCTGGGTCTTTGACATGTTGACTGAAAGCAGCTCCAGATGCGACTCCTGCCGGACGTGTCCCTAGCACCCCTGGTGCATGTCGTACACTAAGCTAGGTCAATATCGACCCAGCTCAGCGGCATCGCCGGTTCCGTTGGCTGACTGTATGTGATCGCTTTGTACGAACTGTTGACGGATGCTTGGAATCAATAGAGAGGTTCTCGAATTTGCTGTCATTGGACTGACCACCATTCGGGTTGGGTACTCTTTGTGGACTGCTGCAGGCTTCGGTGCGTGCGTCAGCTATTGTTGGTGTTTCGTGCGATGTTGTTCATCTCCTACCTGTCCGTCGACTGCCGTGGTCTCCATGCTTTCAGGCTGGGAAGTGGTTGGCTTGCTTTCTGTCAGCGTAGCTGCTACTGCTCAGGAGATCATAAGCGGCCAACATCGAGCAAGTAAGCCTTTGCACACCATACAGCTTGTTGGGTTTGGCAGTGTCACAGGGTCAATGCAGAGACGCCACAACTTGTTGCTATGTTCTGATGCAGTATATGGCTATGACACAAAGCCAGCTGATTCTGAGGGTCTGGCCCTGGGGACAGTGACCCTGCCTTGGACCTTCACAGCCTTATTGATCACTGACTTGATACAGAAGGGCTCTTCAGGTAAGGCCATAGCTCTGTGCTGAGCAGAGTCAAATCCAGCTTTGATACTGGCCGCAGCTTTTGCATACACGCACGCTTCTTTCAGTAGCCACCTCATCACTACATGCTGCAATTACTACTCTATACAAAGCCACATGTGCTCCAACGCAGGGTACAGCCTGCTAGCATGCAGGAGTGCTCTTGCTTCCTCTACATGCATGTTGCTGTGGCTCAGCGGCAGGGCATGTTACATGTCCAACCTCAAGCGATCGTCCAGCCCTTCCCCTCCCCCCAGCACCCCGCAGCCGCGGTTGCATCAGCCCCCGCCACTGATCACACCGAAATCACCACCGCCGCAACCATCCACACCACCGGTTGCGTTGGATGTGGAGGCCGGTCCCAACGCAAGCAGACTCAACAGGTACAGATGCACAAAGAAAAAGAAAAGAAAAAAAAGTTTATGCTTTTCAGCGATCATAATGGGAGCCTCCTAATGCAAGCAGACTGAACAGGTACAGATGCATCTCATGTGTTCAGTTCACAAGCTGACAAACCCACTGCATCTGCTGTGAGCATCTAGCATTGACCAGGCAGAGATGCATCTCATGTGCTCAGTCCACAAGCTGACAAGCCCGCTGCATCTGCTGTGAGCATCTAGCATTGAACCATTCTGCACGTGCATGAGATATTGGGAGCCTGACTCATTTTTATTGTTGTTTTTATCACAACCATCATCATTTTCAGCATCATCAATACTATTGTTATCGTTGTTATCATCGTTATTACTATGACTACTACTATTACTGGTATCAATGTTGTTACGACAGTGCTGTTACCGCACCGTCGAGACAACAGTGAAGCGTGGCTCTATTGCAATGCGTCCTGTTTGTGTCTTGCAGCCAGAAACGCAATGCGCGTCGCTTTTCACCTCAATGGCTGTCTCAGTAATAGGCCTGTGCCAAAGTAATAAAAATAAATAATAACAATCATACTGCTTTCCAGCTGATGATGAGCTAGGTACGTGCGGGACAAGTCTTGTCTCTCCAAAGCAGTCTGTCTTGCGCATCTCTATAAGCTCTACCAATTGGTAACATGCCTGTGCCAAAGCTTTGTGATAACAACCAGCATGCGCTTGGGTCTTGACTGCTAATTTTGCCTCTGCATCAGGCGCATGCCTAACCACCAGGGCAGGAATGCAGCGCGCTTCCAGCTCATTCAGAATGCAAGGCAGGCCATTCCAAACCTGAAGCTGCAGGAAAATCGGGGCGAGGGGCTGATGATTGGGGTCCTGGCAGCTTTACTATTCATCCTGCTGTGCATCCCTCTCCTGCCGGGGGGGTTGGTCTCGGGGGTGCCTGGGTGGATGGGGCACTTCAGCAGTACTGCTGGCATGGCTTTGAATGCTGTAGTGGCTGCTGGAATCCTGCATCTCATGCTGAAGCACTTCCCAAGATGTTTCACTCTGGGTAGGTAAGACTGCAGTCTGTTGCTTGCTGCAAGGGACCCAGAATCTTTGGGCTTCAGCATCCAACCAATTCTCACACTCAGACTCACACACTCATAAACTCACACTCACACTCATGCTCAAGTGCTGCACAGCTTGAACAGGAGACAGCCAACTTTCTTCACACCTTGCACACCTTGCACAACATGCAGACATGCAACAGGCAGACATGCATTCATCCATCCATTCAACCTTACATTCCTTCATTACTTGATTGATGCATTCATTTATTGATGTGTTGGACTAGGGAAGCCTTGCAGCACCAGCCAGTGTGCATATCATGCGCTCCAGCGTGCTGCGTTAGGAGGCTCCTTTCACAATTCCTGAAAGGCACGGAAGCTTCTTTTCCCTGGCAACCCATAATTGTGCCCATTGTCCTACGTGCGTGTGTGTGTGTGTATGTGTTCAGGTGAGGCAATGGTGGTGGCTCAGAGTCTTGCCTTCCTAGCAACAGACTCAGCTTCTCTCCTTATGGCCCTTACAGCCTCCCACCTGAATAGCTCACCCAGCCTATTTAACCCCCCTTCCAGCCCAGACAAGTCCCCCCACCCCCTGTTGACGGCCCAAATGGACACAGTGTCTGCCACTATGCCCAATAGGGGAGCAGGTAATTGAGCTGACCATTCACGTCTGGTATACACATTTGCATTGGTTGCAACACCTTGTGCACAGGGTTCAGCACCTTTGGCACAAGCTTCAGCACCTTGTGCATAGGCCACAGCACAATTTGTACAGGTTACAGTACGTCATGCACATTAAAATAAGCACAAATCAGCTGATGCGCGCGCACAAACGCATGTATGCATGCATAACTGTATAGAGATACATTTCATCAGATGTACACATGAACATCAAGTATGTACACAGGGTATATCGAGGCATGCACACACACAAACACAGACAGACAGGTATACCATTTAGAACAGAGGGATGCATTGGGCTGCTGGACATTGCATTTGTTATCCCTGCCACCCATACCGTCATGACAGCATTCAGGCAGGCATGTATAGGGTCACCAGCAATGTTTCATTTTCAGTTTATGTTAGTACAATGTCAGCATATGTTTGCATGGAGAAAGGTCTCAACTTTTGCAGCTTTGTGGCACATCGTTTCTGTGCATTTCAGGGATCATCAGCACCAGCATACGCAGCATGGCACAGACAGTTTTCACTGAACTCACAGCACAGGCACAGGCTGTCTCCTCTTTCCTCCTCCCCTCGATCTCACCAAGTTGCTCCTCTTCAGGTGGCCTGAACAGCAGCCGCAGCATTCGCAACATGATTCTGGACAGCATTTACGAGACCCAGAACTTCGGCAAGGGGTGGTGGGGCTACAACATAATGCCCCGGGCCCCGGCAGCTGTCTTTGTGGAACTGCTGGTAACAGCTAGTCTGGTAATGGCGTTGGTGCTTACGCCGTTGACTCGCAGAGTTGTGCAGAAGCTGTGGCATCAGCGCGAGGTCACCTGGCATGCACCAATGTTTGTAGGTAATGCTCCAGTCATGCAATCTTTCGAGGTGTCATGCAATGTTTTGAGCATTGTAATTATTGATATTATTATTGTTGTTATTATCATTATTACTATTATTACTATCATTATTATGACTAGTATTATTAATATTATGATGCAATCTTTGGAGGCGACTGGCAGAGACTGCTGTCGATGCTTCTGGGGTTTAGTAAACAGAGGTGCAGGTGCATCACCTGCTAGCACAGCTGCCGCTCAGAGTCGTCGTCTTACTTACGTCTTGCTAAGTCTTACTAGACTTACGATGTCTTACTACGTAAGACTTACTTATGTCTTACTTACGTAAGACGCCTTACTACGTCTTACTTACTTCAGCTAGACTGCTGATTGCTCACCCAGCACCGATGCTGATATATTTTCCAATCATTATTTTGATGCCGGTAGGTTGCTAGTTGCTCATCAGCTCTGTTCAATCTTGAAACGTCTATTTTAACTCATGAACGTCATTGATACAGTGGGAACCTAAACTCAGAAACGCCTGGGGACGGTGTAAATGCGTTTGTACATGGTGGAGATGTTTCAGAAAGTACCCAATGCTGGTAGATCTTCAGTGGTGTCATGCACAACAACACCACGCCACTTGCAATTGCATGTCATGCTCCCTAATGTGAGACCTGCAGCTCATGTATCAGCATCATCATGGCACTAGCACTCACAAGTCCTGGTCTCTGTTGTTTTGTGAACCTGCAGCTGATGCTCCAACTGCACTGCAGGCCTCGTGCTGCTTTCTTTAGCAGCAGCAATCAAGCCAGCTTTGTGGGTGCTTGCCTTTGCAATGGGCACCAACCGCCGGCAAACTTTGTTGGCGTACTGGGTGGTCCTGCTCGCGCTTGTTGTGCCCTTGATACACTGGGTTTCAGCAGCGCATGCAGTGCCGACCATCTTAGTCAGGAAGGGCTATCACCTGCTGGCCCTGGGGCTGTTCCTCCCAGCCCTGCTGTGGGAACCGCAGCTGCTGGCTGTGTCATTGGCCATTGCATTGGCGCTGCTTGTTGTCCTAGAGATTGTGCGTATAGGGGAGATACCATATATTGGTGAGGTTGCCATCATCTGCTTGACTGGAGTGATTCACCAGAGCTTTTTGCTGTGGTTAGCAGCATGTTCACAGCAAGTCACTGCTTTGTGCAATGCTGCAGAAGCCTGTATGCAGTTGCATGCATGCTGCAGCTCAAGAAGTACTTATACATAGCTGTATGTGCACATGGCTGCATACTTGCTACCATTCAGATTCTACACAGAGCTCATGATACCTTCAATGAAAGCTCATTGACATGCACAGCCCTAGACGCAAAGTCAACCCGTGGCAGCCTGGTGCCAAGTTGTGTTAATGATTGTTGGCATGGCTGTATGAGTATAGGCATGGCTGCGTAATTGCCACCATTGAGAATCTCCACAGATCTCATGGCAACTTCATTTACACGACATTTACATTTTCATGTCATGAGCTGGCAAGCGACTTTAGAACGATTATTGTTATTAATATTATTATTATTATTGTTATGCCATGCAGGTGACTACATTCACAAGTTCATGATGTCCTTCACTGATGGCCGTGATGCTGGTGTCCTCTTGGTCAGTCACTTCTCCCTGCTGACAGGCATGGCTGTGCCCATTTGGCTATCTTCAATCACTACTACACCAATCAGCTCACGACGTGAGGTCTCAGACCCATCAAGCCTGGACAATCCACAATTCGGGAGAAGCAGCACAGTGACACGCACCGGGGCAGTCGCTCCACTGCCTCTGACAGCATTCGCAGGCATCATGATTCTGGGCATTGCTGACTCAGCGGCTTCGGCCATAGGGAAGAGGTATGGGAGGCACAGGATTTGCATAGGGACGAAGAAGACTGTTGAGGGCACTCTGGGGGCAGCCCTGTTGACGCTGCTTGGGTGGGCCTTGCTGGCCATTGTGTTTCAGAGTCATCTGTCACACAGTGCCAGTGCTTCTTGGGATGGTCTTGCAGGGGCAAAGTTGCTGATCAGCACATTGGCGTCGTGCCTGCTTGAGGCATCAACAACTCAGCTGGACAACATTTTCATGCCTCTGCACTATCTTGCAATGTTGTCGTTGTGACACTGTGGGATGATGTTACTGCATCAGACCTTTTTTGATTGCAAACGCACAGCAATGTAGTCTGTGACAAGCTTGAAATGTAGTCCCAGTGTCGCAATGCCACATGACATGCGCAGGGCTGTGACCATTGATGTTCAACAGTGATGTGTTGTCAGACTCAGTGATTTGTGTAGTTTAGATTCCTTGACACGTGAGCTATGTATGACTTCTGCAGCACTTCACAACCATCTTGTGCTGTAGTGCAGCTTAGGAAAGTTGTATCAGATTCAGGCACCAAGATTACCTGCGTATGCATAGTCATGCCAATATGGTCTGAAGGCAGATCAAGAATGGCATCTTAATATTAGATGCAAGCACTTCAGTGAGATCAGATTCTCTGCAATGACCGAGTCATGCTCAAGTACAATAACACAGCAAGACTTGTACTTAGTAATGGCAGTTGGGTCAGCCTCATCACTCACACTTTACTGCACGCAATCATGACGCAATATCAACAGGTTTCGACTTCGCAAAATTTGGATCCCAGGCATGCACGCAGCTAGGATAAAGCAACTGATCACAGACATCAACAACGCAACATGGACAGCAAAATCAAACAGCCCGACACTCTTCAAAGCCTTCACGAATCAGATCCTTGTCTAGGTCGCGTCCAATGAAGACCATCTTGCTGTACCGCTTCTCATCTGCCTTCCAAGGCCTGTCAGCCATGCTCTCAAACATCATGTGCACACCCTGCAGCAACATGCAATGCTCTTTTCAATCCCAAAACAACTATTTTATTTCAGAAACGTCATCCCTACACTGGAAGCCTAAACTCAGAATCGCTTGGTGACAGTAAAAATGCGTTTCTACGTTGGGGAGATGTTTTAGTACTCGACGCAGCAGGTGTTTCCTTGATAGATTGGATATCAGATATATGTCCCCAAGGATACACTGATTTGCAAAACCCAGTGAAATGCCTGGGTCATAGGGCTGCAGCAGGTGCTTGCAAACATTGTTTTCAAAACAGGTTTTGGGTTTTGATGGACAGCAGCCGACTTGAATGTGCATCACATGTGCAGCACGAGTGGATGCATTTGCCCTGGGTGTGCCACAATTCAGCACTTTCCTTGATAGATTGGATCTCAGATACACGTTCCCAAGGATACACTGATTTGCAGAGCTGCAAAGCAGTTTGCAGTGTGCCTGAGGTGATAACAGCTTGTTATGCACAACACACCTTGTGCATCAACAAGCTGTGACACAAACTGTGACGCTTACAACATGTCACATCAATGCCAAGTGCTGCATGCTGAAAGCCAGGGATCAGAAGGCACAATCTGATAGGCCCACAAGGAGTAAATCATGACTGCCAAGCAATAGTTCCTCTATGATCCATACACTTTACCAAGCTCCTCAAATCAGTGTGCCCTTGAGAAAGTGTAGCTGAGATCCAATCTATCCAGGAGGCAATACCAGGGCAGCCCGGTATAATGCCTGGCTTCTCATCAAGTTGACGCCGAAAGGCGTAGTCTTTTTCTTTTCCAGAAGGCAATTTGATGATGTGCAACAGAGAAAAAGCAGCTTGCCTGGAAGACATGGCGATCAGGGTGTCCATCCACAGCCAACAAGCCCTTGCAGCGGTACAGATTTTCTGCGTTCTCTTGAAGGAACGCCCCCAAGAAGCCGTTGACCTTATGGATGTCCACACTGCCATCTAGCACAATGCTGACAGATGACACACTGTCATCATGCACATGATCAAGGCCGTGATCATGACTGTGATCGTGCTCGTGATGGTCATGACTGTGTGAGTGCGCCTCTGAGTGAGAGTCTGACGGATGCGAGTCTGAGCTGCTGTGCTCTGAGTGGCTGTGCGACTCTGAGTGCTCTGAGTGTGAGTGGTGGCTGTGTGAGTGCTCTGAGTGTGAGTGGCTCTCAGAAGCTGCATGACTCTGCTGATGATGGCCAGCATCCACCTGGAGGCAATACAACAGGTCAGAGGGTGCTTGGGGGGGGAAAGGGAAAAAAACTTACGCCTTTCGGTATCAATTTAATGAGAAGCCAAGTATTATACCGGGCTGCCCAGGTGAGGGTGCTTACTATGGGTAAAAGTCTGCTTACTACGAACTGAATCCTGCTTGCCGAAGCTAGATTCTGCTATCTACCCTGCTTCAACATTGCTGGCACTACTTCAGATGAAGATGAAGGACAGTGCTGTGCTCGTCCATGTCAGCTTGCCCTGATCTAGTACCTTGTGGGCATGTGTCAGAAATGTGCCAATGGTATGCCAGAAATGCGCCAGAATTGCTTGAAGTACAAGCCTTGGTAAATACCTAAGCAGGCCATGTAGCTCTGCTAAAACGTTTTTGATGACAGTGAAGACAATAACATGCCAACTGCTGCTTAGCAAGTCACACCTGTGATCTGATTGCTAGCACACACAATGCTGCACATGCATGTTGGTAATCAAAACACAGGAAGTATCTGGACTAGAGTGAGTATCTCGTTGCAACAAGAGACTCTGCAGACATTCAACCTCTGTGTCAACACGTTCCAGGTCAAACCCTAAACAAGACACACTGCAGACACCTGACCTCTGTGTCAACACGCTCCAGGTCGAACCCTAAACAAGAGACACAGCAGACATCTGACCTCTGTGTTAACACGTTCCAGGTCAAACCCTAAACAAGAGACACTGCAGACATCTGACCTCTGTGTTAACACGTTCCAGGTCAAACCCTAAACAAGAGACACTGCAGACATCTGACCTCTGTGTTAACACGTTCCAGGTCAAACCCTAAACAAGAGACACTGCAGACACCTGACCTCTGTGTCAACACGTTCCAGGTCGAACCCTAAACAAGAGACACTGCAGACATCTCACCTCTGTGTCAACACGTTCCAGGTCAAATCCTCCAATGCCAAGGACGTAGTCCACTGCCACATCTGCTCTTTCAACACGCTGGATTTGAGCCATGCTGTTGATGGACTTGATGCGCCTCTCAAGCCTCTGCAAATCTGCTGGAGAGACCTGCGCAAACAGGGACGAGCTTGTGGAAGTTGGGCACAAACAAGACAAGGTCCAGTCTGCTCTGTCAGGGATTGCTTGCTATGGACTGATTGCTTAGAGACATGTTGTCTAGGCCGATGTTTAATTCCAGGTTTGTTCGGTACCTTCATCAGCTGACAGAGGGTGGACAATTCCCCTGTAACCTTCCCCCCCCCCACCCCAAAAGAAGCAGAGTACACTCTGCTCAAGGCCTGCTACAGTGCATCCTATGAACAACCAACTTGTGATCATCTGACATGGGAGTTACATTGGAGCACCGCTGAACAGTGCATTAGGGTTTCAGAGCCTCCCTGTTACTGCAGCCTTTCGAACTTTCTGCTGCAGCCAAGTTAAAGCGACAATGTCTACTGTTACTGACACTTTTAAGGATGCTGGTCCACCACCTAAGGTTGCAGCAGGCATGATAAATTAGCATTAGCATTAGCGTTAGGATTAGCGTTAGCATTAGCATAAGCATTAGCATGAGTAGTAGCATCAGCATTACCATTAGCATTAGCAATATCATGATGCTGATGACAACGCTGATGACAATGCTGATGACAATGCTGATGCTGATGATGACAAGACCAGCAATGTACCTCACAACACAGCACAGCACAGCACAGCACAGCGCAGCGCCTTTGCGCTGGGCAGGTGCATTGCAGAAGTCGTGTGGGTTCTGTCACAGGGAAGTCTGCTTCGTCTCACGTTTCACATGAAATCTCAGCAAAGCAAAACACTCCACTCCAAAACACCGGACACATTGCAGTCATGCAGCAAGCACAGAGCATGGCAATGACATTTAACAGGAACCCACCAGGTCGACCTTGTTCAACAGGATTCGGTCAGCATACGCGATTTGCTCAACAGCTTCATTGACAGCTCCTGGGCTCTTCAGCTTGTCGTCCAAATGTTGCTCCACATGCTTGGCATCCACCAGAGTGACAACGCCGTCCAGTCTGATGTTGTCTTGCATGTCCTCATGCACCATCAGGGTGTTGATGATGGGGGCTGGGTTGGCTAAGCCAGTTGTCTCTATGACTACTTGATCAAACTGATCACGCCTCCTGATCTACAGCACATTGTGCATGGCAATTATGTAACGCAATTGTGTAATGCAATTGTGTAATGCATGCAAGACTTAGACAAATTGGACAGCTGAATGACAAGCTTGCAACTGTTGTGTTTGACTTGGGACGCATGTTAAGTGGCTAAGTGGCACAAAGCAGAGGCATGAAACTTCATTGGGCTGCTAACTCTGCATGAAATAGCTTGTTGTAGTAGGCATAGGTGTCTTTGAGTGGACACTTGAGTGCTTTTGTGTGTGTCAACTTGCATGCATGTCATGGCACAGTGACGCATCAAGCATGAGGAGATGCTTACCAGATCATTCAGCATATTCACGAGATCATCTCTCACTGTGCAGCACATGCATCCATTGTTCAGCATCATGATTTGCTCCCCGCTGTCAGGTAGGGTCTCCTTTGAGATGACCAAGTCACTGTCGATGTCAATCTCTCCAAACTACAGTGGCATAGTCAAGTTATTAGTGATGAGATTTGGAAGCCTTGGTTACTTGTCTGCAGCAGGACCCTTGTGGAGAACTCACAAGAGTTGCGCAACACCAGTGCTTTACCTCGTTTTCAATCACTGCTATGCGTTTGCCATGGCTCTTGGTCAGTATGTTGTTCAACAGGGTGGTTTTGCCAGAGCCAAGGAATCCAGTAATGACCTGTGAGAAGGCAGGTAGACGGCGGATTTGCCAACGTGCGCGTTCAGCTGTGCAATGAAATACGACATAGCTTCAGGATCAGACAAGAGATGGTGGCTATCTTGTACCAGTGTACAGCATTGCTGTAACAGCAAAGCCAGACTACTGACCGTGACAGGATTTTTTTGCATTTCAATCACACTTCCTTCGACGTCAATCACGTCTGCTTCAGCAGCACTGGCAGGAGTAGGCGCCGGTGCAGGCTTCTGTTTAGGTGCTTGCTGCTTGCTGCTGCGCCGGGGTTCTGCGAATTTCTGTTTGCCTGCTTTGCCCTTCGCTGATTTCGGCTCGCTGGATCCAAATCCCTTGGCCTGACAACATATGCTGCGGTGTTGCAGACGGTACGAGCGGGGTCGGAAGCTCAACAGAGAGCTCTGCCGGCAGTGTACTGCTGCTTGCTGACTGATCGACGAACAAATTGACATACCGGTCTTGAACCTGCGAGCCTAAATATCGGGCAATGTCCCAAACCTTGGAGTCAAATCCTTCGGCTCAGGATGATACCGACAAAGGTAAGAGTGAAGCTGCCAAGCTGTACAGCAATACCTGTATGCCTGGGGCCCTGGGCGCTTCAGCACACGCCCTGTACATCCGCCCTACACAGCCATGACTGATGCAGTGACTGCTCTGCAAGCTGCTGCTGCTGTACCACCGGGAAACTCACATACGTCCGCCTGCACTGCCTGCCCCATTTGAGGTTGCACGCAAATACGCCTTGAGCAGTTCAGAGAAGCGCTTCATGGTCGTCTCGCGAGGCATCTGCTCGGGCCCGGCCGGCACACCGTGTCTTGTCGCATAACTCGAAGATGGCTCACCTCCCTTGCAACGCAACGTGGCAATGAATGACAGTCACACCAAGGAATTTCAGACTCAGGTGCGCAACTTGCACATGCGCTCACCGCTGACACCCAGACCTGAACGCTTTACAGTGTAAGGTTTACACCAGCAAGCGGAGCTCGCCTGGTCACCCTGAGTCATCCTTGGCTCTTGACCCAGGCCAGCATGATTTGAGTGGATGTCAACTTCTTATAATCCTGTTGACAACATGTCTGCACCACACCTTCAGTGGTGTAGAATTCTACCTTGGAGCACCACATGCAGTCCATGAAGTCCCGCAATTTTTGGATGGTAGCAAAGAGCAAATGGTGCATTGTGCAGCCTTTCTCCACAGGAACTCCACAATTAGCTCATGATCACTTTGATGCCAGTGCGCCTTGCATGAGATGCAATGCATGTTTCTAGACCATGAACTATATATATTACATAATGTATACAAGGTCAAGAGGACTCTGAGGAACCTAGCAGGATTTCTGTCGGTGCTGCCACTCAGGTACAACCACATATACTCTGTGCTTCAGGTGGCAAACATCAGCAGGGTCTAAGAGGTGGATGGGAAAATGCCTGCGCATCATCCTCACAGAGACGTCCACTCAGCAGCTGACTGCTGAAATCACAGGCGATGCGGGTTACGCTGACAAAATAGACACAAAAATCACTGTTTTGTGGATTGCCAAGATGACCGCCTGTGGATGCGCATCCTTGTAGCAACAGCACTGATTGCAATCAAGGAACAAGAGCCGATGCCCCCTCACGGGGTAGGGCCTTAGCAGGATTTTGATCTATGCTGGCAACCATCGGGGTAGCCTTGTACAATAAGCCTATCAAGACTAAATAAACAAAAAAATGCTATCAAGGAGGAGAGGCATAACGCCAAGGCCAACCCTGGTTTTGGCTCATAGGACCAGTGGCTGCAGGTACGACTGCATTTGCCAGGCTGTCCGGCTTGGATTCCAAGGCTTTTGCAGAAACATTTCTGCTGAAGCAGCAATTTCACAGACGCAGACTGCAGCTGGCCATGAGCTAGAGAAGTTTTATACTAGATCTGAGAAACAGTTACTGTTGGACGTGATCTATGAAGAACTGAAGACTTAGTGTGATCACAGCGTGGCGTGCAGAGGGTTCATGGTAGCATGCTACTCTACGACAACAAGTAATGTGCAAAGTGGACCATCTGGGATGTTTGCACCCTGTAAAGGTGATGCGACTTGCAACAAACTAGGAAGAAAACGAGTAATTTGAATGACATGCTTTTTAACGTGTGGACCAATCGAACTAAATTAAATTTCATGCCTACAGTCCAGCAGTTGGTAACAACGGATCCAGAGTCTGTGCAAGATGTTATACAGATCTGTTCGCATCAACAATTGCATCCAGCAACTCAAGACCCTGCTGGCATAGCAAACTGCATGTGCATGCCAGCCCGTTCCATACAAACATGCCCCACTCCAGAAAACTCTATATCAAATGATAGCAGATGCCCAAAACGTGGCTAAAGCTGTGAAACAACAATGCTGGGTAAGCAGTACTTATACGCATATGCTACTGCTTTCAAACCCTATTAGGCTTGGTATACTGACGAGTAAGACTGAGCCCATTTCCACCAGAGCTTGAGCATTTTGACATACTGTTCAACGAGCAGGCACTTGTGTTGGCCCCTCTTGCAGAGATCAAACATGATGTCTGCTAGTGTACAGTTGGGGCTGCAACTGTGCTGTGTTGATGGTGTTATCACCAGGCACTTCCTTGATAGGTTAGATCTCAGATACACGTTCCCAAGGATACACTGATTTGCAGAGCTTGGTAAAGTGCATGGGCTTGTGCAGAGGATCAACCCAAGTACTCCTGGGTTTTGGGGTCCCTGAACATGGGGTCTCTAACAGTTTCCACAACTTTGCCAGCAGCCTGAATGTCCTCCTGCAGAACATTGCAGTCAGTTGAGGCAGGCAGGTGGGAAGGCAGCTTTTCACTTTGCCATCTATAGCTGTAGCAATGTGTACTTGTCCGCCATTGTCATTGTCTTCTCATGAGCCTCAGCAGCACCTCAGATCACGTTGTCTACATCATGCAAACACTGAACCGAAAAGAAACTTTCAGGGCAGCGGCACCGAGGTGACCTCCTGAGCGTGCTGCTCTATAATTTGACGCTCAGGGCTGAAAATGTCAGGGCTCACAGCAAAGACAGGACACAGGTGCTGGACAATGGCTGTAAGATGACATCCATGTGCAAGACTACAGACTGGACCAGTTCAGGTTTGAGCAGCCAGGCCATGTCAGTAGAAAATTTCGGCGTCAATTTAATGAGTGGGCTGCCATCATACTCTGCAGTCTGAATGGCTATCTCGCTCACAGACTTTGTGCCCAGCACCTCAGTCACTGACAGCATCAAGCTGATTGCAAAGGCAGGCTCACTGACACCTCCTGATCAGCGCACAAAGACATAGCGCATCAGTTTCAATACTCAGAAGCCAAGTATTATACCGGGCTGCCTGGCCCATGTCAGCATCTCTACCTGTTGATCATTTGGGTAAGACGCAGCCATTGCTAGCTCGCATGCCATTCTTAATATGATCAGTTATTATTATTTCTATTATTATTGTTGTTACTATTATCATCATTATTATTACTACTACAGTTATATTCTTATTTCTGTTACTATTATTAAAATGCCATTCTGCAGCATGTAACTGACAGCATCACATCACCAATGCAGCCGAACAGAGATCCCTCAAGAATCTTGACAACGTGATGTAAATGCATGTGCCAACATGCTCCTGTTTCATGAGTACGTTTCAGATGCAGACTCCTTATGCATGCCAATCTTGGGTCTGTAAATTACTTCTGCCAGGCATCCATGATATGCCTGAACGTGCCTAAATGATATTAACTTGAGTTCCCGTCAAATCAGGCCCTTATCTTCAACCAAGTCCAGTCAGCTCACTAGCATCAATCCGCTGCACACTTAGCTTTGTTTTTGGAAATTTACCTCAGGAACGTTGAACTTCTGCAAGGCTCCCACAAGGTGCTTGACAATGATGTTGAAGTGGTTATCATTCAGGCCCTGGTCCCTCACCAGCTTCTCATGCGCCTTCCACATGTTCTTGCCCTTGTACTCCCCTGGACCCCCAAATGCAAATGTCATGAACTGCACCTGCAATGAATGGATATATCTGCTTCAGCATACATTTGGCTTCCTCGATGCATTTCTGGGACTTGCCATGGAAGTCCTCTGGGCCCCCAAATGCATATGCCATGCACTGCACCTGCAACGGAGTGATGCATTTGCTTTAGCATACAGTGGCTTCCTTGAGGCATCTCTCTGCTGACTTGCATGAAAAAGTCATGCTGCATTGCAGCCTTCAGCAATGCCAGTTGGAAGAGCAGCAAACTCATAGTAACCAACAAGTAGCCCCTTGTCTGTCTGCGTGTGGCTGTCACAAGGAATGAGTTTTCAACAGTCCCGCAATGGTTGGACAAGACAAGTATCATATCCCGTGTGATTGGCGCTGCCACTGTGTGAACTGGCTAACAGCCAAAAGGAACTGACTCATAGGACTGCTTGCCATTGTAAGAATTTGGTGGCCTTTGGCACAATAAAGTAATGGCTGCTTGTACATTAAGCCTGGGATTGTGACTTGCAGACACTAACTTCTATGCCTAACTACTGCAAGCTAGCTTGAAGACCTCAAATAGGGGTTTCAACCTGGTGCGCTTTCAGCTTTCGCTTGTCGATCCCCTCAAAGAAATCCTTGACGTCATCGTCAGCAAATACGCGGGTGTAGAACTCATCGACAACGCCCTGAATGGCTGCTGTACCCCCCAGCTTTTGGCACATGGATTGTGACGCATGCTTGGGCTTGTGGTCGGTAGCTACACCGGCTTCTGTTCGCAGCAGCAGATATAGGTGACGCATGACCACAAATACTGTTCTGAACGCGGCATGCACGTAACAACAAAAAGCCTTGACTGCAGCTCGCAGTTGTGAAGGGAAGATGCGATTGTGACCTGGACATCTCACCGGAAGTCTGCACGGCTCTGGTGCTACAGCGACCGACGCTGGCACGGTCATCATCTTTCGACCGCTTAGGCTGGATTACTCCGTTCGCAAGATTCGTCGGTGGAACACTAGGGGCAACGCTGACCATCGTTCACGTATATATATAGCAGGCTTCTCGTTTGAAAGGCTCAGCGGGGTCAGCAACTGATGGTGTATGTGAACGCTTAGTACTATCAAGACGCAAGTTCGATCTATGGTGAACTTTGAAGCGGTGTTGGCCCGGAGATTCTGCTCTTGTCACCCTGCTCGTACGCTTACGTTTGTTCGTTTCCTAATTGTCTGTTGAGATTTCGTAATCGTGGAGTCAGATATGCACATATGCTTGATCAGACTTGGCTGGCTGGCTAAAGCATTGCAATCTCTCGCTCTCTCTCTCAACCTCTGCATGTAAGCTTGCACGCAAGACGTGCCTTTGTACGCCAACATGTCGACATCGATACACGTTGTTGCTGAGTATCAGGGCAATGCCACAGTTCGCCAATTGATGAAGCATTTGAACACATTCCACAATCTTGAAGCTTCGTCAGATGCCAAGTTTTACAGCAGCCTGGTACCCGCAAGTGTTGCATGCGCATATGTGGGGCATGAGTGCATGCCTGTTGACAGTCTGTACATTTGCGATTGCGCCTGCAATCAATACGCCGGCGCCATAAACATCACGCCCCTAAGCTTTAAGGTTATTTGAAATAGCATACCTTCACCGTTCAGTGACATATCAAAAGTTTGAATTGTTGCAAGTTGTTTTAGTACACAGGACTGAACATCTGGGAAGCTGTTTGTGGATCAGGTCAAATTCAGGACAGACTCACTGCCTCTTGAGAGTGGTTCATTCGCACATTTTAGCAGCACCATGACTGGTGTACCCTGCTGAATCCAACCTGCAGGTGCTAGGAACACTAGATGTCAGCAACAGTTACTGTTGAACATGAGTTATGAAGAGGTGAAGACTTACTGTGAGCACAGCGTGACTCACAGCGAGATTATGGTAGAATGTTACGCTGCGACGGGATGTAAAATGCGACATGCATGCATCCGATGAGATGCGCATGCGACATCCATATGGACCACTTGGGATGTTAGCACCTGGTAAGGATGGTTCAATCAGATGTGAGTTGCAAGGAATTAGGAAGAAATTGAGTAATTTGAACGAGGTGCTTTTGCATATGGCAGGCTATTCGACGTAAATTCATGGCATTGCATACAGCCCAGCAGTTGGTAGCGACGGATTTAGATTCTGTGCAAGATTTTATACAGATCTGCTTGCATCAACATGTTGTACAATTGCATTCAGCAACTCAAGTCCCTGCTGGCATAGCAATCTGCATGTGCATGCCAGTCCATTCCAAACAAACATGCCCCACTCCAGATTACTCTACATCAAATGATAGCTGATGCCCAAAACGTGGCGAAATTTGTAAAACAGCAGCGCTGTGTAAACAGTGCTTATATGCATATGAAACGTTTCAGTTAACTCCTTTCAAAACTACAGCCGACTTTGTATACTGAAGAGTAAGACTGAGTCCATTTCAACCAGAGCTTGAGCATCCTGACATGCTGCTCAGCGAGCAGGCGCTTGTGTTGGCCCTTTTTGCAGAGATCAAACATGATGTCTGCTAGTGCACAGTGGGGAGTGCAATTGTGCTGTGTTGATGGTGTTATCACCATGCAATGCTACTGGACTGGTGCAGAATATCAACCCAAGTACTCCTTGGTGTTGGGGTCCCTGAACATTGGGTCTCTGGTGGTTTCCACAACCTTGCCAGCAGCCTGAATGTCCTCCTGCAGCACAGTGCAATCATTTCAGGTTTTCAGTAAAGAACTTCTTTCGGAAAAGGAAGGGAAGGGAAGGGAAGGGAAGGGAAGGGAAGGGAAGGGAAGGGAAGGGAAGGGAAGGGAAGGGAACGCCTTTCAGCATCAATTAATGAGAAGCCAAGTATGATACCAGGCTGCCCAGGGGCAGCATTGCACTATTGACATAAAGCTCGGTGATGCGGTCATATTTACAGCTGTAGCACTGTGTACTTGTCTGCCATTCTCTCTGTCTTCTCGTGAGCCTGACCAGCTCTTAGGACGATCCCATTGTCGACGTCATACAGACAATGAACTGCAAGAGACTTTGGAGCAGCAACATCAAGGTGATCGCCTATGCGCGCTGCTCTGCTCTACATTTCTGAGTTGAAAGTGTCAGGGCACACAGCAAAGACTGGACACAAGAGCTGGACAACGACTTAAACTCAGTGTTCAAGGCCAGAGACTGGGCCAGCTCACTAGCACCTGTCTGCTGCACACTTGGCTGTGCGTTTTCAAATTACCTCAGGAACGTTGAACTTCTGCAAGGCTCCCACAAGGTGCTTGACAATGATGTCAAAGTGGTTATCATTCAGGCCCTGGTCCCTCACCAGCTTCTCATGAGCCTTCCACATGTTCTTGCCATGGTACTCCTCTGGACCCCCAAATGCATATGTCATGAACTTCACCTGCAATAATGAATATTTCAATATAAAAAATATGTAAAGTATATATTCATATATAATATATATTCATTTATATTCAATACATCTGCTTCAGCATACAATGGCTTCCCTCAAGGCGTCTCTCTGACTTGCATTAAAAAATCATACTGCTGTGCAGACGGTTTTAAGCAACGGCGAGTTGAAGAGCAGCCAGCTCATCGTAACCAACACCTGGCTCCTTGTCTGTCCGGGTGTAGCTATTACAGGCACGACTATATACACTGTGGTGGGCCGAGACAATGCTCATATCGCTGGTGATTGGCGCTGCAAGCGTATGTAAACAGCTGACTGCCAAAGAAGCTGACTCATAGGACAGCTTGCTTGCCATCATCAGATTCTGGTGGCCTCTTACACACCAAAAGAATGACTGCTTAAATATCGGGCCTGAGATTATGGCTTGCAGACACCAATCTCCATGCTGGCACTTTACTGCAAGCTAGCTTGAGGGATGTCAACCTGGTGCGCTTTCAGCTTCTGCTTGTTTATGCCCTCAAAGAAACCCTTGACGTCATCGTCAGCAAATACGCGGGTGTAGAATTCATCGACGACGCCCTGGATGGCTGCTGTACCCCCTAGCTTCTGGAACATGGTTGGTGTTTGATGCTGTGGCTTGTGGTCGGTAGCTACACCGACTTCTGTTCGTAGCAGTACATTAGGTGATGCGATGCCAAACAGACTCCATTTACAGCGGCATGCACGTAACAATGAAAAGCTTTGACTACAGCTTGCACTTCTGCAGTGATGGTGCACTTCTCACCGGAAGTCTGCACGGCTCTGATGCAGCAGCGACCGACACTGGCACGATGAGCACATCTTGATCGCCTGGGCTGGACTATTCCGCTCGCAAGGTGCGTTGGCAAAAAACTTGGGGCAACGCTGAACGTGACCATCGTTTATGTATGTACCAGGCTTCGCGTTTGAAAGGCTCAGCAAGGTCAGCAGCCGATGGTGTGTGGTAGATGCGTAGTATCGACAAGACGCAAGCACAGCCAATGGTGTATTTCGTAGCGGTGCAGGCCTGCAAAATTTGCTGTTGTGACCCTGTACGCTTACGTTTGTTCGTTTCATAATGTCATGACAAAGCTTTAGTAACGTTAGATGCAACAGCGCAAGGGCCTGTCCTCAGACTTCTTGGGCCTCAAGGTCAGAGGCTTCAAGCCTTTCTTCAGGGGCACCACCCTGAAGTACAGAGATGCTGGAGTGGTGCGCCAGTGTGCCAAGGGAGGGGCTAACAAAATCAGAGCGCCAGCTCCTACAGTTCCTGGCCCTCGCCCAGCCCTCAGGCCTGAACATACCAATGTGGCAATGGACCCTGCTGAGGTCCTGCGGCAGGCTGGTGTGGCAGTCAGCAGGGAGGTTAATTTGGGCCAGCCCTGCCTTTTACCATGGGGACTGTGGGGTCTGACAGCGAGTTTCAGGACTGTGCCAGCCTCACAGCTTTGGCTTCTGGGCTCATGGGCGCCTTTTCCGACTGATTATCTTGCCTTTGTTATCACACGATGCCGATACACGATGTTGATCATGGTGATTGCTCTGCTTTTCATGTGCAGATGCGGCCTTTGGGTTAGGGATTTGCTTTTGTTCAGGCCTTTGTTTAGCCTAAACAGCTCAGGCATATGGTGTTGACAGGGCGTCTCTGTCTGGAGGTCGCTGACATTTAGTTTGACACAAATGAATGACGTTTGGCAGGGTTGCTGAGACTTGTTGGCTGGCCAAAGCTTGTAATCTTCTTCTTCTTTCTTTTTGTGAAAATGTTCATCTTCTTCTACCTGGGGGGTCAACATCTGCATGCAAAATGCCGACGCTGTCGACGTTGATACTGAGTAACAAGAAGTCATGTTCGATCTTGAGGTTTCGTCAGATGAAAGGTTTTCTAGCACACTCAGTCTAGTGAGCAATGCGGCCGGCAAGCTGTAGAGTGCTGCATGCGCATATGGAATGCATGTACGTTGACAATATTCACAAGGTCTGTAAGCTTACGATTGGGCCTGTAAGCCATATGCCATAAGCGTTATGACCCTGAACTATAGGGCTATTTGAAATAGCAGCTGTTTGAAATCGCTTTTAAGATCAGTGAATGTCACATATGAACTGCAAGGTTTAGACATGCCATAATTGTACTTGGTGTAGACATGAACAGATAAGTGAGAGAAATGGTCACTCGTACCACAATGATGGAGGTGATGGTAGGATCAGCGTCAAGCAATATCTGTCTGCCTTCATTGAGTCATATTTATACCCTAAACCCTGTCTAGAAAAGCACAGCGGGAGAACCCTTGATGCCCCTTCTGAGCCTCAAGGGCATGTCAAAGGCCTTTAATATTGCCAGTTGTTGATTTACAGAGGACTGAGCATTTGAAAAGCAATTTGCGAATCTGGTCAAATACAAGACAACATACTGCCATCTAGATGGTTCATTTGCATATTTTAGCAGCACCATAATGACTGCTTCGACCTGCTGAAATCAACCTGCCAGGCACACAAGCCAAGATGTGCAACAGCTGGTCCTGAGACAGCAAGGTCACTTCCTGACGGTAGTGACAATCAAAAGCAGAGTCTGACAAACAACACAGCACTCTGGAACATTTCAGCCAAAACCCAGGCGTCACATGTCTTATGACTTAGCCCGAGCTTTCTGCCTAACAACCCCACGAAATCTTGGCGCTCCGCGACCTGCACCCCCACCACCCCTAGACCCAGCCTGACCCCTTCCCCCAGATCTACCACTAGAACCGCCTCTCCTGCCAGAACCACCTCTCCCGCCAAAATCACCCCTCCCGCCACGAGATGAGACTCCCCCACCATGGCGCCCCCTATCACCACCCCTGGAGCCCCTAGTACCCCCCCTTCGTTGACCCCCTGTGAAGGCCTTTTGGCTGCCAGTCCCTCTGCCCATCTCATCCCCGGGATCCTCTCCAACCTATGCACATTTGCACCATCTCAGTAACACACATTTGCACTCAGTAATGTACACAAAGCACCTAAAGCGCCATGGCAATGTATGATATCATAGTCGAGACATTTTATGCTTGGACAGTCATGACGTATGGTGACTGCTGTGCATTGCATTGCACTGTGTGATGAAGGTGATGCAGCATGCATGCTGTGCACGCTGAGCCAGGTGCTCTGTTTGTCATGATTCAAATGCAGGGCAATCCAGGCATTTTGTCATGGGCCAGCTGTTACAGGCTGCACGAACGCATGCATGTAGATTGCTTGCTACTGCTGTGTCACTTGGGTATTGAAAAGAGCTGAGTGCACAACATTGATGAGCTTGCTGATGCTAGAGTCAGCCTTGCTGATTGTGAGCTAGCCCTCACCTGTTCCTTGTAGTACGCCCTGTCGTCGTCATCAGAAGCATCCTGGCCCTCTTGCTCTTCTTCCCACCACTGCTTCTTCCTTTTCTTACGCCCCTGAGCCTCTGCCTGCTCCCCAGCCTGCCGCTTCCTATCTGAATCTTTCCTCCTCACATTCTCCTCCTGCAGTAGTGGGAGAGTGAGTGAGTGAGTGAGTGAGTGAGTGAGTGAGTGAGTGAGTGAGTGAGTGAGTGAGTGAGTGAGTGAGTGAGTGAGTGAGTGAGTGGCTGGGTGAGTGAGGGAGACACCGAGTGAGAGAGTGAGTGGGTGGGTGGGTGAGTGAGTGAGTGGGTGAGTGAGTGCAGCAGTGAGTGAGTGAGTGAACAAGCGAACAAATAAATGGCTGCACAACAGAGACACATGCGCTTTTCCACCTGGCTGTTACAGCAGCACAGCGTTGCCCACCTGTTGTTTCCTGCGCTTCTCTCTGAGCTCCCTTTCCCTCTCCTTCTCGCTCTGCTGCTGCGAGGCCTCTCCGCTGCTCTTCTTCACAAAGCTGTGGAACAGCACCTTGCCGTCGCACAAGCCCTCCTCGACTTTCACCACTTCCAATTCCAGTCGTGGCCCAATCTACATGCAAGGGTAGCAACTGTCACCATACATATCACATGGCTTCACTCGTACATAGTACGTGGTACTTGTTGTCATGTACGCTTACTCGGTAGAAAGGTTTTACCCAAGGGTGTGCAGCATGCCGCGTTGTGCTGCCACACGCTATGCTGTGCTGCCACATGCTGTGCTGTGCTATGCTGTGCCGTGTCGTGTCATTATGGAAGTTGAGGTTTGAGGTTGACAGGCTATGGCGAGGCAGGAGCGCGCTGTGCTATGCAGTAATGCTGCACACTCAACCAGGGCCACAGGCATAAACCCTCACACAATGCTTGTGTACATATTTGGGTGTGCATGTGATGCTCTCTCGGGTACTGTCAAGGGTGCACTGTCTGTTACAGAGTGTGTGCCAACATCAGATAATCACCTCCTGCAGTTTGACTCTGCTCTGCCTTGAGGCCAGATTCCCCCGCCCCACATCCTGTGCCAGGGTCACCCTGCTGTCTGCTGCATCCTCCCCCTCGCTTTCCTGCACCAAATAGTTGAGCAATATTCATTCATCCATTCTTGCGTGGATCCATTCATCACCTCATCCACTCACAGTTCGTTCGTTCATTCATCCGTTCATCCATCCAACCATCCATCCAATCAATTCACATTTCCTGTCTTTTAGACTCATCAGGGGGTGTCAACAGACACTAACTGGAAAAAATCTGAGAGTGCTGAATTCGAAAGATACAAGTCATTCAATGCTGTTGTAGAAGAGACAGCTGTTTTCAATCCAGAGCAAAACGTCTGTTGTCATCCAGAAACGTCATCCCTACGCTGGAAATTGAATCTCAGAAGCGCCTGGGGACAGTAAAAATGTGTTTCTACATTAGGCAGATGTTATCGATGTGGGCCCAAAAGGTCTGAACTTTGAAACCAAATCCTATGTCTGTGATGTCTTCTGATGCACTTCATAGCATGCATGTGTACATAACATCAATTTCAACTTGGTTTGTCACTCTTATATGCTGACTTCTACAAGACACTTGTGGTTGTGCAAGTATGTACACCAGCCTACAGCATAATTCTGCCTAGACATGTTGAAGACTAGTGTACATGCTTGCACAACCAAATGTGTCTGTAAAGTCAGCAAGAGACAGTGACAAACCAAGTTTGAGTCGCCAAGTGCATCAATGTATATGTGCTTGCAGCTGCTGAAAGATCAGTACAAAGATTCAAGTTGAACTGAACTTTGGGCATGAGGAGATCTAGTTGCCCCATGCCTCTTGCATGTGCGTGTCTTGACAGCACGGTGGAACTTCATCGAAGTTCATTTACTCATTGCATGTACGTTCAACTTATTCATTCCATGCGTCAATGCACCTGATTGATCGCTGGCTCACTCACTCACTCATATATCTTTTGATGGGATACACACAGTTTTGAGTGACCTGAGTTTGAGGTGGACCCCAATTTGGGGTAATCCCCAGTTTGAGGCAGTCCCAATTTGAGGCGATCCCCAGTTTGAGGTAATCCCCATCAGGCTGCATGATCTGTCCTTGCACCCACAGCCACCTCACCCTGAGGCATGCCCTGATTGTGCATGGCCCCTTGTCAGGCTCCTGTCTGCATACCTGGTGTCTCGGCCCATGCAGCATCAAAGTTCACCCATGCGGCAAATGCTCTGCTGTGTTTGTCTCTTTGCATCAATTGGCGCATGGGAGAACACAACGTAGCAAAGAACGCAAGGGGGAAGCCCTGAGCTGCTTGCGCTGAGATCCCAGGGATGCAGACAAGAGCAACAGATAAGAAATCCTCTCTCTTGAGCAAAGATCTCAGGCTGGCTTCTACCACTTTGGTGAAGGGGTACAGCCAATTCACTGCTCTCACCCAGTTGGCTGTTGTTTGGGACTGTGGATCATTAAGAACATTGCTCATAGAGCTGCTCTGTGCACCAATGGTGTATGGTTACACATACACATACACATACACCCCTCCACTCCTCGCCCCCTAAATACTGATCCCCCGGGTACCCCCCCTCACTGCCCCCACCCCCCAACCCCCGGCCCTCCCATAAACCCCCTGCCTGCCCCCCCCCCCCCCCCACCACACCTAACACTGCTAGACAAACAGCAGCAGCTCATGCCAAATTGACTCACTGAGCCATATCCGCTCTTGCTGAGGAACTCGGACACATCTTGAACGTTGCCCATGTCTGGGACTGCTCTTTGGCTTACCAAAGCCTTCACGCTCTTGCTTACGCCACTGGGCTGAGCTGAGATGCTAAAATGCCTCAGGTGGATGCGCTTGCTTGTCTTGTCATAGCTCAACAGCAACACTCTCTGCAGCATGAGGCACATGTTGACACACTGTTGGAAATGTTTGTACCTGGCTGAGTGCTGTCAGGACATCTTGATGTGTGACTCATCAGCAGGTCCATGCATGTACCTGGCTCATCATGAACATTGTTATCTGTTTTTGACTTTGTCCTTATGTTTGTTACAGCCATTGTTTGTTATCTAACCATCATTTTGTTTTTGATGTTTTTTTTAATTGTTGCTGTTACACGTAGACTGCTTGAGTGAGTGCTCTGATGAGTGACTCACAAACTTGACGCTCTGTCAGACCTGCACTGCGATCTGGACTTCACTCTGAGGTCTGAGTGCAGGCAGATCAGCTCGCCAGGGGCTAAAACACTATTCTATCTGCCATGTTGTTTCAAAAAAATACAGGCCGTGCTTTTGTGTGAGGGTCAGTGTGCTGCTGTCTACTCAGCAGCAACAAGTAGGCAGACAAGGTACATTGTAAGAAGCAGTAGATTCAGGCTGGTATGGCTGAGTTTGTGGCATGCAGGATGGCCAAATGTATACACTGCTTGCTTCTGATGTTTTTGACCAGGTTGTTGGCAATCCTGGCACATCTGTACAACCTAGTTGCTTGGCTGAAGATGTGAAGTCCTCCTCCTTGCAACACACATTGAGGCAAAGACTGTGTATACGGAAAGTGCTTTACCTTGCACTGCTTCAGGCTGGTGCTGTGCACGTTGATGGCTGGGAACAGGTTCTGGAACAAGGTGGTTGCCAGCTTCAAATGCTCTTCCCCGCCAAAGTTGTTCATCACTACCAAGGGGGCGTCCTGTATATTGAAGCAGGCTACTTAATGCCTTTGTTGTTTCTAGAATTTGTGTTTGCTGTGTTTCTTGTGTTGCTTTTTCCCAAAGTTGTTCATCACCACCAAGGGAGCGTCCTGCACATCAAAGCAAGCTACTTAGCTTCTCCACTGTCTTGAGAATCAACGTTTGCTGTGTTTGTTGTATTCCCTTTACTCTCTCAGTGATACTGCAACAGACTTTAGGGACGATGCTTTTGAGCTGATGCTGCGAAGATTGATGGGTGTTATCATGAATAGCGCATCTGCTTTGTCACAGGGCTGTTGCTGTACCTGCCTAGGGCTGTTGCTGTATCTGCCTAAAGCTGTTGCTGTACCTGCCTGGGGCTGTTGAACCTGTTTGCTTGCCTCGTGATGTGAAGCCACATGTTGCTGATAGCGCACAGATCAGCTCTATCCATCTGACTTTTGGGTTTGACTAAGTTTGACCCTAACACCATCACTGTTAAGCAGCAGTCAGCAATGCTGCCATCAGCAACGCTGGCATTCAACTGTATAACAGCAAGTCTGCTGTATGGTGTGTTTGCAAAGTCCTCACTGCCGCTTCCATAGAGCACAAAACTGGCCGCTTCTTTTTGCCCTGTAAAACTTCCATATGGCAGTGCATCTGCCGACCAGAGAGTGGCAAGCATGCAAACCTTTGCAGTATTGTTGCCAAAATACAACAGGTGTTCTTCTGCTGTTCTGACAGGAGAAGAAACAGGACCTGCCAGAGAATGTACCTGCCTACTCATAATCATTGCCAACAGACAAACACTTTTCTTTTCCTGGCAACAGGTCAGACAACCTACCTGCCCAGGGGATATTGAGCATGCAAGTCTTGCATTACATCTGCAACACCTTTGTGCCCTTCAAAAAAGCTGTTTTGAGTTTGACAGGAGCAGTTACCTGCCAAAGGGTGTCCGGCATGCGAGGCTTGTTCTGGACAGCTGTCACGTCCTTCATCAGGGAGTACTGGTGGATCTTCATTGTGATTGTGGGACCCTGCATGAAACCGCCATTGTTACCTTCACAAAGTTTGTTTTGTCAGTTACAGTTATTGGCTAAGTATTGGGTACTGTACTGATGCACCTTTGTGGTGATCGTGCAGCCCTGCGGCTGAAATGTGCTGTTAAGTTTACACAGGTTACACCATCATTGACAGTGACTGGCTACCATATTGGTGGATCTTGATTGTGATTGTGGGGCCCTGCATGAGACAGCCACTGTTACGGTTAAAGAGTGTACTTCATCAGTTATGGTAGTTGGCTACCACACTAAAGGATGTTCATTGTGATTGGGGCCCCCTGCACGAGACACATATTGTGACAATTACAGAAGCAGTGACTACAGTACATCTCTACACGTGTTTTCAACAAGCCATCCATTATACAGAGTAAGATCAGCAGCTGCCACAACTGCTGCCACAACTGCTGCCACATGCACTACTTCAACGTGCATGCATATGCAACTATGACCAGTGGCATCCGCTTTGCAACAAAATGCCCTTGCTTGATGCAGAATGTACAGGCAGAAAGTGCGAGTGACACCTGAAAATCAAAACCACGCACAATAGTATAGTGAAGACTTGCAAGGCAACACTGACGGGTAACAGGCAAGTCTGAAAGGCGATTCCAAAAGGCAGATTTGAAAGGCAACAGGCGATGGGAGCCTACTCTGGGTGCCTTGGCAATTCTGAGGTAGCATGCATTCTCTGTGGCAGTGAGTATGAGGAATTGCGTGACCCCCAAGGGACCGGCAATGTGCACAAAGTCCTTCAAAACATTCCTCTTGGATTCCTGTAAGCACAGCAGTCACACCGTAAGCTACACCGCAGGTCAAGGGGAGACGCAGAAGACAAAGCCTTTGGCACATTGATGTAGAGAAGCTTAAAGTGACCATGCATTTGCAGCTTGGGTTCTTCTTTTTCTTGGATCCAACTTTCCTTTGATCTTGGTCATCTGGTCAGGTCTGAAGAGATGGCAGGGGACAAAAACAGTGATAGCAGCAGCTGAGCGCTGCTTCTGAGTGATGCCGATGAATGCGTGGCAACACAGTCAGGAATACCGTATAATGCCGGGCAAGTACAGCAGCATCTACAAGCAGAGTGTGCTCAAGTGGGCCAAAGAGATCAGCAAGAGAAACATAATGTTAACACTGCTGTGACAGTCTAGTCACGTTTGCTGCTAGCAATGTAATCCAGCAGGCACAGCCAATATCCCTCAAAGGTGATGAACAGCTGCTCTGTTGCAGGATATGTTTTGCAACGATCTACGTTGGAGCAAGCACAGAAAATGGCAAATGGCCAATGGCGGTTCATGGAAAATTCAGCTTGATGCAGTGATGTAATCTCTGATCCAATCATACACAGTGGTGATGATTCATCCTTGGCAGAAACCAATGACAGCACAGCAGCATTCAGCAACACATGCACACTAGTACGTATGCATGTTTAAAACGCACACAGCATGCCAAACTGCACAGGTATTCATGCCTCACCCTGAGGTTTGTAGCAGTGTTGGGGGACATCATCTTCCTCAAGTCAGCCTCCAGGGCCTTCAGAATGAGCTGCACACAGCATGATGTAAAGTTTGCAAGCGCAGACTCTAACTGCATAATATAAATGGAACAAAAGCACAAGTGTCAGGCAAGGATTATTTCTGTCAAGCAGCTCACCCCATGCTTGCCTCTCCAGAATACGAAGGTCTTGGGGCCAGTGTTCTTGGCCTTGGCCGCCTCTTCTGACCCTGCTTGCTGCGTACGTTTCTTGACCTGCACGTCAGCTTAGCTTAACAGCGTTGCAGCGAGGCACTCGCAGTTTTCACGTCGGATTGACTGACAACTTGTGCACGGGTCGCTGTGGTTTCACGAAATTGGCAAGCATGCCGACAACAGCTGCCAAGTCCGATACTGTGCAGCGCGGAAAGCTTTACCCGTCGAGTTTTCGCCATGATAGGTGCACCTGCGTAGGCGGCCCAAACGACACCACTGAACTACCTTGTCTGCAGCACTATCGGATGCCTCGCTGACGCTCTGCGCGGCGTTGGTCGCTGAAGCTTGAATGTATACGATCACAGGCTCGCATGCGGCCGTGCGTCTGCCGTGCTTGCACCGTGCTCCGTGGCAAAGGGATTCTGGCTCGATAGGTTTTCTCTCGCGACGTTCAACATAGGAAACTGCAGGCGGCCGTTTCTCTTCAAGTTTTGGAACAGCAGCACATTTGCTGCCGGTACGTACATTCCCTTCTGGCACTGCTTTCATACTTATGCGTCTTGATCGGGCTGCATTCATGTTTGCTTGCATTCGACCCTAGGTGCTGCTGCTCAAATAAACGCTTCTTGACTGCTGACCGAAGTGTGTGTTGATACAGCTCACCGGGAGTCGAGTTGGCCTTTGAGCCGACGCGGAGTACTCCCCCTACACCACATAATGTTGATCTCCAAGAAGAACCGCCGTGAGGTCTACAAGTACCTGTTCAAAGGTACCATCCGGTCTTTTAGCATCTGTTTAAGCCCGCAGTTGTAAGCCTCCATCAGCTGTATAAAGCGTCGCGAATACCGTTGAAAAGATCTGTTCAATTGCAGAGGGTGTTCTTCAGGCAGAGAAGGACTTCAACTTGGCCAGCCACCCTGAGATCGAAGGCATCCCCAACCTGCAGGTATGATCAAATATGACTCTGCAGTCGTGTCAACTTCAGCAGTCAGTCATATCTTTGGTGCTCTGTGCCACTCACATGTACACAATGGGCCACTCACATGTGCACAATGCTTGGCAATGAAAACAATCAGCCATTCAAGGGGCTGTCCTGCCCCCTGTTGTTGACCTTTGTCAAAACAGCATGGTCTTTGAGCCTTGTTGGGTTAGCAGTGTCTGTTGAGCAGACATGTCAGTTAGGATTGAGTTTATAGAACATACCTGGCAATGAAAGCAGCTAACCATAATGGGGCTGTCCTGCCCCCTGTTGTTGACCTTTGTCATGACAGCATGGTTGTTGAGCCTTATCTGTTTTGGCACCATGATTGCTTGTGCTTTTCTAAGATTAGGCAGATGCTGTGAATCCCCACAGTTGGCAATGAAAGCATTCATCCAGTGAAGGGGCTGTCCTGCCTCCTGCTTGCTGATGTTTCTCAGAAGTACCTGGAAATTGAGCCATCTGTACTTCTGCAGTACCATTTGCTTGTTGCATTGATGTTGCATCTCTAGATTTTCAAAAGCTGTACGAAGTGTCAGGCTGTCTGGTCAGGTATTAATTTTGTATGTGCAGCAGCACAGTTGGCTATGAAAACATTAAACCATCTGGGGGCTGTCCTGCCCCCTTGCAATGACATCCATGTCATCAGATCATGGTTGTTGAGCCTGTACATACTAAGGGATTTGGTCTTCAAACAAAATTCCTACATATATATATATACAGATGTGAAATTTAGTGGCGAGGGTTATCTTATTGGTGCTGCTGTGCAGTAGCTGTTACACAGTTGGCAACTAGGGCTTTAGAGTGTAAAAGTGCAAACACACTTTCAATTCAAATCTGATACAGAGTGACAGTGAAAACAGCAAACCATTGAGGGCTGTCCTGCCCTTCACGCCACTGATCTCCATGCTGAGTTCATGGTTGTTGAGCCACTCTGCACCTCAATCCACCCAAAATAACGTGACGCAACATTCTGCTTTTCTCAGCTGCCTTGTCTCCTGCTGGTGACGTAGCTCCTCTTCTTGACGTAGTTTCTCTTCTTCTTCTTCTCAACTTGGTTCCTCTTCTTGACGTAGTTCCCCTTCTTGACATAGCCCCTCTCCTTGACGTAGTCCCTCTTCTTCTGCAGGTCATCAAGCTGATGCAGAGCTTCAAGTCACGTGAGCTGGTGACTGAGCTATTCGCCTGGAGGCAGTACTACTGGTTCCTGACAGACGAGGGCATTGAGTACCTACGTGTGTACTTGAACCTGCCCAGTGAGATCGTGCCAGCCACCCTGAAGAAGAGCACCAGGCCTCTTGAGAAGGATGGCGGCAGACCCCCCAGGAGGGACTACGGGGACAGACCCCCCCGCCGTGAGGGTGGCTTCGGTGGTGACCGCAGGTGAGTCATGATCATGTGCTTTGTTTGTCTGTCTGTATGTGTTTGTTTATTGCAGAAATGCTTTGGCGTCTTGCTGTTGTACCTAATATTTTCAACTGTCTGTACCCATGTATGTATGTGCCTCAGCATGCAAGCCTGCAAGCGACAGAAACAGCAACCGTGCACTTTCAGCTGCACAGTAGTCGTGTTTGTGTTGTGGGCAATGAAAATAGCAAACCAGCTGGGGGCTGTCCTGCCCTCTACCAATCAGAGCAACTCTCTGACAATCTGGTCGTTGAGCCTTCGCCTTGCACCGCTTGCAGCCTGTTCATGTATCGTTTTGGCATTTACTGTTGTACTTTGGTATGTTTGACATCATTGTGGACATCAGCAGAAGTGTATGTCAGCTGTCATGTTTGGCAGCAGCGTTGGGGTGCATGCATGATTGCAATCATGTCCCACCCCCCCCCCCTCAGCATGCTGTCGTGCGTTCTTCAGCATGCTGTCGTGCTAGAGACACATATATATGTATATGTTAGCTCTGTACCTCGTGAGTGCTGCTCCTGCTGCATATTATATGCATTAGCTCTTTCATGTCTTGAGCTACGCAAATGACTCATTGCAGGGAGGGTGGCGGATACCGTGAGGGCTATAGAGGGGGCCCCCCTGGCGGTGGAGGAGGCTTTGGCCGTGGTGGTGGCGGTGGTGGTGACAAGGTATGCTTCCCTGTCTTCTTGTCTGACACACAGGCTGTATCAAGACCTTTCCTGCCCTTCTCACTTCTAACTTTTCACACCGCTACATTTGTAACCAGGGTGTCATGGCTTGCTGACAACGCACTTGCTGAACCCTGTCTCTTGCGTAGGCATGTGACTTGACACGCATCTCTCCTCTTTTCCTTAGGACTCTGTATGTCAGCAAGCACATCAAACCAGCTTGAGGAAGCTCAGCAGTAGACCTTTTTCACTCTCGTCCAGAATTTAGTTGTTAGCTTTGTGCGTCCAAGCACAGTGCAGAGCCAGATATGCTAGCATAGGTTCAGCAGCAAATTGTCAGTAGGATTTTGGTAGCAGCATTCAGTGTATTATGATCTGGCACTGACAGCATCAAACCTGAGGGCTGTCCTGCCCTTCATTCCTCTGACACTATGTGATGAAGCTGTGGTTGTTGAGCCTCATCATTGTTATTGGTATCCTAGTCAGTCCTGGCGACTGACTAGGGTAACAACAAGAATGACGAGGTTCTGGATCTTTTCCTCAGTGGTGTGGCAATGAAAGCAACAAACCTCAAGAGGGCTGTCCTGCCCTTCATTCCTCTGACTCTATATGCAGAGGTTGTGGTTGTTGAGCCTCATTGATCCGGTTGTAGTCATAAACAGTCCTGTTTTGCTGAGTCGTTGAGCGTCTTTTTCTCACTGGTCTGGCAATGAAAGCATCAAACCTCAAGAGGGCTGTCCTGCCCTTCATCCTTCTGACTCCATATGCTGAGGCTATGGTTGTTGAGCCTGACTCACCTGATTGTCTAGTGTAGTGTAGGTCAGTGTAATGTATTGTGTGATCCTCCGTTTTGTCAGTGGTGCTCTTGTCTATTCTGCTCAGTGGTTTGGCATCGAAAGCAACAATTTCAATAGGGCTTCCCTGCTCCCCTGATGTCTACACCTCCATGCTAAAGTCATGGTTGACAGGCTTCATTAATTTGGTGGCATGCATATGTTGCTTTGCTGAGCTGAGGAAGTTTGGACCGCAGCTATGCAGAGCACTATGGGCGTACCATCCAATCAAAGCTCCTCTTCTTCGTGGTGTGTGTATCTATTGCGCCAACTAGGGTACGGCAGTGAATGCAATGCTACATGAGTGCTGTCATCAGCACTGTACCATTTTGGATCCACCACAGTGCTGACAGTGCTAATAAGCGACTTGTGGCCAGGCAGTGCTTTTAGGTAGCATACTAGGCAACACAAATGGTGAAAGCCGTGACACAGTGCCCTTATGTCATTACATGTGATCACAGATGACGACATGAGGGACACTGCACTTAGCAATGTGTCATGGCTTTCACTGTTCTTGTTGTCTACTATGCTTCCCAGGCACTATTTGGTGACGAATCACTTGTTGGGATCCCACTTTGTGTAGGATGGGAATGTTCACAGTGCTGTGTTTTGCTCTGTTTGGTTTGGTAATTGCTCTCCACTGATTGATCTTCCAAGTTTGTAGAGCTGCCCTGTCCTTCTTTCTTGACATCATTATGGGTCTTAACATCATTATGGTTCTTGACGTGAATTGCCCTGACTCCCTGACTCGTGATTGATCCCATCACACTGTTTCTTGGCAATGATAGCAACAAAGCGCATGAGGGCTGTCCTGCCTTTCATTTCTCTGACATCCTGCTGATGCCACGCTTGTTGAGCCTTCCCACATCATCAGCCCTACCTCATCACTGTGTTGTGTTGCAACAGCATGTTTCTCACTTCATGCTCCATGCTAGTGCTCTACAACCTGCACAGTAGCTTCAGGTCATGCCAGCTGTTCCAACAGTACATTCAGTATGAATGACACTCAGCAAGAGGTGGATGAACTCTTTCAACTCTGGTCAGCCAAAGTTGCATCCGTTCATCCAGGTCTTCCTGATCTTAATTTGGCTGTCGTTTGTAGCTGCCTTTTGTTGTTCATCAAGTGCCTGACGCATGTATCTAGCTCATCAAAGTATTCTAATCATTACCGTAGTACTTTTAATGTTAGTCGGATTTTATATAGGGTTGCGCCTTTGTCCGGCCGTCATTACCATGTATTTACGGTTTGTAACGTCATGTAATGACGGTTGGGCAAAAAATAATTCATTTATCTTTTCACCAACATGAAAAGCACTATGTGACAATACTCTTGTACTGCAGGCTGGTGCTCCAGGAGGTTACCGCCCTGAGTTTGGTGGTGGAGGAGGCGGTGGCGGCTTTGGCCGTGGCGGTGGCGGCGGTGGAGACCAGTAGACTTCATGCAGTAGCACTCTGACATAGCTTGCTGGCAGTATAGCTTGCTGAGCCAGGCTTGCAGCGATGTTATTGCATTTGAATGAAGCTACTGGTCCTGTAACAATAATTAAAGGTTTCATGATGGTTACTGGTGCTTTGCATATGTAGCGCTTTTACGTCACGATCAAATTATATATTTGTTTAACTGACTACTATTGCTTGTTGATCATGCACCACCCTCACATCAGGATGAGCTCTCACATCATGATCTACATGTTATATTGTATGGACGACAATGGCCTCGGCCAATCCTAAGCACCTTGCTGCTGACATGTACAGCTCTATGCAAGACTTCTAATGCAGATTGTACTTTCTGTGTGCTGAGGCAATGTTGTGACTCAAGCTACATGGCATGCATGACCTGTCTGATACCGTATTAAGCTGCCTTGGCTGACGTAGCGATGTCATAATCCGACGGGCATGAATAGAAGAGGTGATCACGTACACTCAAGCAATGATGTGGAGGTTTGTTATAAGAGGGTGTAATGAAAGCAGAGATGATGCAAGAGCACGGTGCCAGTGTGTCAAGAAGCTAAATTCCCACTCGTGTACAGGCGCTAATTGTGTACTACACGCGTGCTGTAATCATGTCACATTGCATGAACGGCTTCATACAATCTCCCCATCGACCCTCATGCACTGCCTTTAGCAGCGCTGCTGGAGCCCTGCATTTGCTAGCGCATGCATGTGACATGAGAGAAGATGCTAAGTGTACAGCCTGGGTACAGGAATGTCAGGTATCATCCGCTGTGACATCCATGCATTCAACAAGGCCTCATTGGGGTTGTGCACCTTCCCAGAGCTGTCATCTCATGGAAGATCTTGCCTCGTCCCAAGGAAGTATAGCCGCTAGTGTTACGAGTGAGCTCAAAGAAAAGTTCGCTGTGGTGTGACCATGCGCAGTGTTCTTCAGTGAGGGCACAGCAGCAGTCAACTTCAACTCGTAACAGTCAAACAATTTTGCAAGGTACACATTCCTTGACTAGTTTTGCACAATAGGCTGTTTGACTGCAGGCCTTCTGGACATACAGGATCAAGTCTGTAGTGACGTTGCAACATTGAACATATGTTGCCATAGTACCATGCCCCAAGCGGAATGCACCACTCCTTACGTCTTGGCTAATCTGCCTTTCAGGTTTGGTTGCGAGTCATCTCCTGCTGTTAACACAAAAGACCGACGTGGTCTGTGCATGACTGAACCTGTTGATGGATTGCATACTACGAATTAAGGGCTTGGCGTAAGTCTCAAGTTGTGCGATGATGAAACTGTATTGTCGTAGTCAACTGTTTGACCTCGTTGAATTTGTATTACCTCTGCTTTGCTCCCTGACCTGTCATCGTATTCAAACTTGCCGTTTGGGACGTGAAATGCTGTCTAAAACCAACCATCTGGGCGCTTGCTCCACTGCGAAAGCTTGCGCTGTCTTTGCGTAGTTCTCTTGGCTTATCTTGTCTGGCTCACAGTAATTCTCACAACGTCACATGACATGCAGCTGTTGACCGTATTGTGAGACAGAACGCAGCTCAAGCCTGCATAGAGGCGGTCGCTCACCCCCTGTCCACGTCATGGAGGGCGGTAAAGAAAACACTCAGCCTGGTCAAGAGTCGGGGCTGGCACGGATGTTCAGAGAGGGCAACAAGGCCATCGGGACGCACAAGTACAGATCTTTGGTTGTTGCCGGCAATACATTTGTTAGCATTGCGGTGCTCAGCAGGGCATGATTTTAGTCTGTGCAAGCAGGACCAGCGATCTTTTCAAACAGCTGGAGTCCAGAAGTCTAACAGAAGATGAACAGACTATCATACAACAGCGTGTAAGAGCAACCCTGCTGTATTGATATGAACGATTGTGCTTCTGCTTTTAGTACAGTACCTCGATCGTTGAACATCTGCGAAGCTCTGCTGCCCCTGTGCTGCAGCTCGACTTGCAAAGGAAAATGCTGCTGGCATACGAAACAAGAGAGAAAGCTCGAAAGGTGACTAGCTTCACACCCCACCACTAATGCTGTTTGTCACAGCATCTTGCCAGCTCTCTTGTCTCCGCATTTGCCACCACATCCAGTCATTTGCAATGCTTTGCTCTCTTCCAACGCGACATGCTGAAGCTGGTTGTGGTGCAACAGATCCAGGACTTGCAGCAAGTCTGCCCAGAGCTGACAGAAGAAGAGGCAGAGAGAGCCTTGGAGCTTTGCAATGGCAGGTAATGATGCTATAGCCCACAATTTATACATTATATTATATTCAGTCATGATAGGCACATTGTACAAGCCTACCCTGATGATTGCCAGCATAGATTTACAAGTCCTGCTGAGGCTTGGGCCCTACCCCATGAGGGGTCATCAGCTCTTGTGATGCCATAGCCAACAAATTCCTGAACAACAGTGTGACGCTAGTTCAAGTGTCTAGCAGCCTCAGCAGCACCTCCTGAGGTCTCCGCTGTTGCTCCATAAAGGCAACAGCAACGCATAAGTTAAGCAGCTAGGAGCTCATGGCATGGACAGAAGCTTGCACCCTGCTGCTTGCTTAGTACAGCTCCCACAACATGCCGATCATTCACTCTTTCATGTGCACATACATGCATTCATTTGCATGTTCATGCGTGCATCTCACATTCAAGCATCCATTCGCAGGTCATGAAACTATTTACACATTCACGCATGCCTAGAGCTTCAGAACAAGCACCTCTGAGGACACTCCTCTTGCAAAATGTCTTTCAGAAGCAGAATGATGCCATGTGCAGCTCTCATGCCTGGCAAGGACATGCATGTTGTCTGCAATTGCCTTATCCAAACAGTGGACTCAAGCTCTGTCTCTGCCTTGTGCCAATCATAGTCACCACTTATTACTGTGCACCAAGCCGCGCAGCAGCAGCAGTTGCTCTAGGCAGACTGCCATTTGCTAGGGCCATAGCATGTCTGATCTTTTCTTGCAGGCAGAAGAAGGCTCTGAAAGGCTCCATGTTGAACAGGCTATGGGTTCACCTCATTGCAGAGTGCACAATGCTCATACTGCTGCTGTATGTGATGCACACAAGGCATTGCCACTCAGAAGATCATGTAGTCACCTGCCGGTGTTCATTACACACTGCCAAATACGCATTCCAAACTTTACTTGTTGCAGTCACCATGTCAGATGACTCATCAGTGCGCATGATGCAGCAGGGCGGAGATTCAAAAATGTTGCATCAGTAGGCTTCATAAAATTGCACAGAGCAGGATGCTGTGGAGAGACAAGACTTGCCCTGCACATACCCAGCTCATCATGAGGCGATGACATTATGGGTGCTCATCATGAAGCAATGACATTATGGGTGCTCATGAGGCAATAACATTATGGTTGCTCATCATGAGGCAACAACATCATAAATGCTCATCATGAGGTAGTAATATGATGAATGCTCATGCAGGGAGGATGTAGCTGCTGGCCAGATTGTGTCAGATTCTGCTTTCAGGAGAAGGCTGCAGCCCCCTTCTGCTGCCCCTGTGCCTCGCACGGGTAACCCCACCACTCACGCCTGTCTGTGCATGTGTTTGTCTGTGTATGTGTCTGTGCATGCGTCTGTGTATCTACTGATGCCTCCATCTGAGCTTTGGTTGGTGCCTTTGCACACTCAGCCAGCAGCCTGCATCATGTCTCAACCTTGTCACTCTCGCACATGCGCATGCTCAGACAGGCCACAGTCTGTATCTCGTTTCAACCTTGTCACCTCGCACATGCGCATGCCCAGACAGGCTGCAGTCTGTATCAGGCCTGCTGCGCTTGCAGCATAAGCAATGGTGCTTGCCCCATCACGAGATACGAGTCTTGCATTGCCACTACTCAGCCAAACTGTCTGTGTTAGACAGCATGTGGGTGATGGGGATGCATCTGCAGCAGCTTTGGACTCTGCTTGCATGTTTAGGCTTGTCAACACGCTTTTTGTTTTGTCATGATAGGCCTATGGTACATGGTTGCCGGCATGAAATTACATTCCTGCCGAGGCTAGGCCGTACCCTGTGAGGGGGCATTGGCTCTTGTGATTTAGGCTTGTCAACAATGCACGGCAGGCACTTTGACAGAAACAGCGTTGCATACTTAGGCCTATCAGCAATGCGCAACAGGCCATGCAACAGGATTACTGATGATAGTGTCACATGTCACATGAGAATGGGCAGTCCGGTATAATACTTGCTTTGTCATCAAATTGACGCCGAAAGGTGTAGTTATCTTCTTCTTTTCTTTGTCTAACATGAGACTGGATGGGCCTGCAGGAGGCACCACAAGAAAGTCAGCAACGTGGAACGCCAAGCCTTCTGGCAGGAGGCCAAAGCAAGTGGATGCAACTTCTCTGAACAGCTCTGTGAGTCCTCTTGAAGCCTCTTCATCACTTGCTTAGGTTTGTCTAGGGTTGAGTCTGAACCTTGAAATTTACACAACAAGGTCCAGCAAAGCCTAAGCGTGTGTGCAATATCCTGCGTCCTCTGAAGCATAAGATTTCTGAGTAGTCCTAAGGCTCATGATGAGTAGGCTCAGAGTTTAGACTAACCCTAGATCTTATAATCTTGCACGTTGTTTGGCAGGATGCCCAAGAAAGTAGGCATTGCGCGTAGAGACCTCTGTTAGTGCTTGTTCATTTGCAGAACCAATATAGACCAGGATAGGGCTGTTGTGATCATAGGAGTTGTAGAGCCCATGTCTGCATCGCATACATCAGCTATGTCAGCTGCGCTTTTATCTGGAGTTTCACACACGGTTTCATGCTTTAGCATGGGGCACTCTAATCGGCCATTTGTATGCCTCTCCGCAGGCAGCTGTCTGGTACACTGTACTGCCATGCTGGCCAGATTGACATTAGATTTCCGGCTTTGGCTTTTGTGGTTTGTTGGCGTGTGTCGAGTCTCAAATGTGGGCCTGTGTTGCTGTCACACTGACTGACATCATCATGCAAGTAGTTCACAAGGCTGTCTTGCTTTGCAGGTGTTTGTGGGCGCCTTCAGAGGAGGCAAAAGAGGCGGCAGTCGCACGGCACATCTTCACGCAGCAGCTGCAGATGCAGCTTCTGCAGATGCAGCTTCATCAGAAGCTGACCTGCCTGTCACGACGTGGCGCACATCCCGGCCGCGTTCCCGCCAGAAGGCTGACCACCCTGCAGATAAGGCGGCAAGCTCCCGCCAAAACGCTGCTCAGACTCAAGTCCAGCCTGAGCACAAAGGCAACCAAGAGCAACAGCAGGAAGAAGAGGAAGGCAGTCAGGCAGAGCAGATCGGGGACGAAGAAGCAGAGGAGAAGGAAGAAGAGGAAGAGGAGGAGGAAGAAGAGGATGATCACATTGAGGAAGACGAAGAGGCTGATGCTGCTGCTGCAGCGCCCATGCATGCTGAGGAATCTGGGGAGCTGATGTTTGAGGCTGATGTGGTGGATGCTCTTGCAAACCTGCCCAGCAGCCAGCCTCTAGAGTAAGTCACTAAACTTTACCGTCATATGCGCGTAAGAGTCAGTATCATCTCAAACTTGCAATTTAGCTTGCACACCTGCCCAGCAACCAGCCCCTAGGGAAATGTACTAGATTTAACTGTCATATGCATGTAAGAGTCAGTATCATCTCAGACTTGCACTTTGGCTTGCACACCTGCCCAGCAGCCAGCCTCTAGGGTAATACATTACGTCTTATCGTTATGCAGTATCGTCTCACAGTGCTTGCTTGCAAATCTGCCCAGCAGGCAGCCTCTAGGGTAACACATTACGCCTTGCAGTCATGTGCACTTGGGAGGCATGGTCATTGCACAATGCTTGCTTGTACAGTGCTCAGCAGGCAGTCTCTAGGGTCACTCAGTACATCCTGGAGTTATATGCACATAAGAAGCATAGTCACCCCACAGTCATTGCCTCCAAATTGTGCAAGGAATTGCTTTGCTGGAAAGCTCATTTGCAAGAGACCAGTGCACACTGCCTATGCACATGACGCCATGTGGTCTGACCATCGTGTGCTGTGCTGCAGATTGGAGCCCCACAGCAGCAGTGCGCCCACCAACCTGGCCATCATGTGATGTGGTCTAACCATTATGTGATGTGATTTGACCATCATGTGCTGTGGTCTGACCAACATGTGCTGTGATCTGACCATCATGTGCTGTGCTGCAGATTGGAGCCTCACAGTAACACCGAGCTGGCCATTGCCACAGGGGTGCATCTCCCTCTGAAGGCGCCTGGGCCGACAGCAGATGCTGTAAGGAGCACCCCCTTGTCACCAAACACAGGTATGCTCTCACGCCAAGGTCAGAACCCAGGAACTGCATACCAGGCATTACAAACTAGGAGTCACAAACCAGGAATCACCAACCAGGATTCAGAGCTCGAGAAACCAGCATGTTTCACGCTTGCCAAGGTTGTTTCCAGTGTTGCATGTGTGAAGCCATAACTGACTCGTGCATTGAGCATATTGCATTGTGGCTTGCATGTTGTGCCTTAGTCATGGTGAGTGGGGGTTTGCATGTGCTGCTAGTCATGGCGGGTGGCAAACCGGTGCCTTAGTCATGGTGGATGGCAATGTGATGGAGATGACTTGGGATGCACAGGGCGGGACTCTCAAGATGAATCCTTGAATTGCAGATTGTTCTTGACGTCTCAGCATCTGGCTTGCATGGAAACTCCTTGTTCATGCTGCCTGCAGCAGCAAGCCTTGTATATGTAGCCTTAGTCATGGTGGTTGCATCAGGAATGCTTGTACATGTAGCCTTAGTCATGGTGGCTGCATCGGGAACCCCTGTGTGTGTAGAAGCATTCATGATGGCTGCATCAGGAACCCTTGCATAGCCACAGTCAGGGTGCCTGCATCAACAAGCTGTCTTTTTATAGCCTCGGGCACACTCCCTGCAACAGGAAGTGCTTTGTATGCTGCCTTAGTCGCAATCCTTGCATCAGAGTCTACTGTGTATGCTGCCTTGGGCACACTCCCTGCAACAGGAGGTGCTGTGTATGCTGCCTTAGTCTCGATCCTTGCATCAGAGTCTACTGTGTATGCAGCTTTGTCCAGTGCTGTGCATGCATGTTTTAAAAGGCACGTTCAACAGCACTTCTCCTACTGCGCGTACAGTGTTCTGACCCCCACAACAGGAAGTCATATGTTGAGCCGTCCAGAACTGTACACACCTGACCTCAGGAACAGACACATGTTGAAGGACCAACAGAATGACCGAACAGCGTACAACTGAAAGAGTGAATGGACAGATGAATAAATGAAAGCATAGACAAATGACTTATTGACTGAATGAACAAGTGAATGCATGATGACAGGTGTGAGACAGAGCAGAAGGCTAGCAGCGCTTGCAGAGGCCCCATCTCACAGCCCCTCTGATACTCATGCTGCCCAGCAGCAGGGAACAGCCCCCCAGCAGCAGGGAATGGCCCCTGATCAGCAGGGAAGGGTCTCTCATCAGCAGGGAACGGCCCCTCATCAGCAGGGAACGGCCCCCCAGCAGCAGGAGAGGGCTCCTCAGCAAGCAGGGCAGCCAGGCGCACCACAGTCTGCAGCGCTGTTGCAGGCATCCACTTTGGAGGCCAGCGCAAACGTGCTGAAAGGCCTGGTAAGGGTTTCGACTGCACACCATGTTGCTCAGGGTTTACAGTGTACTTGCAAAACCCTGAGCTTACACCACGCTCCTCTAGATCCTAAAGGCATCAACCCCCAAGAGCACATCATTCCATATCATGCTCAGAGAGACATGTTTGGCTACCGGCTTGATTGGGTCTCCAGAATTTGTCTGTGGGTGCATGCAGACTGTGACAGTTCCTGCGTGAAATGTTTGCCCTGTCAGCAAGATGTCCACATCATGTTTCAAAAGACATATTTGGCTACCAGCTTGCATGGGTCTCCAGAATCTGTCTGTGTGTGCGTGCAGACTGTGGCAACAGGAGTGAAGTTCCTGAGCAAAATGCAGGCTGAGGCCATGCAAGGGACCCTGGACGCCCTGCAGGTCTGTCCCCACCCCACCCCTTTCTGACCCATACCCATGCTCTTTATTAATCTATGCTGTCTGTCCAAACCCTGGTTCTTTACCCAAGCCAATCAGACCAGGCCAATCTGATCAAATCCTTGCTGTCTGTCCAAACCCTGGCTCTCTACCCAAGCTAATTTGACCAAACCTTGGCTGTTTACCCAGGCCCATTTGACCAAACCCTTGCTCTTTTTGAAAACCCTGGCTCTTTACTGAAGCCATTCTGACCAAACCCTTGGCCTTCACCAAAACCCTTACTCTTCACCTCAGCCTTTGTTGATCCTGCTCATCAAGAAAGCCAGTGCATACACAGTATACACACCCCTGTGACACCCCCCCCCCCCCCCCATATAACGTGCCCCCTTGTGACATGGCCCCCTGTAACGTGACCCCCAACATTAACTTGAAGGCAGATGCAGCCCTTTCGCCGTCAGCTGGTGCCTGTCTGTGTCACACATATGTACCTGAAGCATGCATACAGCATATACTTGTAGTAGAGCAATCTAATATGTAACGCCGGGTTGCATCACCCACTCGTAGTGTCTATTGTAGGGAAGGGGAAGGTAGGTCTGCATGTGTGCCTGCCTTGCTTGTTGGCTACAAAGTTGACACAGGCATTTTTTGACTTTTTGTACATCAATCCCCTAGGGACAGCCCCAATGGAGGAGACGTGTTTAGCAATCAATGAATAGATGGGCATTTGTGACTGCCCTGTCTGTTCTTAGTGTACAAGGCAGATAGTGCAGGTGCAATCAGCAAATGAGATCAGCAATCTTACTAAGCAGCGACCACACAGGTCTTGGATATGTATTCTGACAAGAGAGACCTGCCTTCAGGGTCTAGATTCTGTCAAGGCAGATCTGCTCAGGGCACAGCTGTTTGGCAGCAGCACAGCGTCACACCACCAGGCTGTGTCTCAAGCACCACAGCTCCCACCAGCCCCATCAGGGCTGGCGCCAAACTCAGAACTGCCCTCAGCTGATTTGCACAGCCCTTCAGCTGAGCTAGACAGCCCTTCAGCTGACCCTCAACTGCCCCAGCATGAGTCACAGCAGACGCTGCCTGAGAAGGGAACAGCTGGTAGTACAATAATCACATCCAAGGTGCCTAAACAAGCAAGTTCTGGTGGGGATGATCTCCAGCAGCCATCCCGATCTTCATCCCCAGGTGCTAGGGCAAGCTTTCCCGGGCTGGCAGCTGGTGGTACACAGAGCAAGAAGAGGAAGGCCGACAAGGCTGATGTCACTGTAGAAGGTGACACAGCAGCTGCTATGGAAGCTGAGCATGCTGAGTCAGCACAGCAGGCTGAGCAGGAGCGTGCTTTGCCCAAGCGAGCTGCAGTCAGATCAGGCGGTGGCGCGAAGAAGAAGCAAGGCACGCTGCAAGCTGCGTTTGCAAAGGCCAAGGTAGGGTACATTACATTTCAGTACGCAGCCTGACACAACAAAAAGCATGTCAGCGTTTTGACCCACCGTAACATTTGAATAGTACAATTGACTTTTGTTGCTTTTGTTCTTTTCATTATGCGTAAGTGATTGATCACTATTGTTCTCTGAAAAACACAAGGACAGGCAGAATACCGGCAAAGATGTTCTTGTCAGGGTAGAGATTGTGAGTGTAGCTCACCAGGACATGGGCCTTCAAGCAAAAGCTTGGTGCAGAATGCAGCAGAATGGATGATTGATTTCACAGGGCATGTCATAACGTCCGCCATGCAATCATTGGTCATGTCGCTCTTGCTGCAATACGCTGATTGTTGAGAACTCTCGGAAATCAGGGTTGGAAGCCAAATGCCTACATGCTCGTTAGACTGCGTTTGACCTGGGTGTGACCATTTGCCTGAGGTCACATGCAAAGTAGTGCAATCCTTGTGATTAAGGACTGCTCATTATCTGCGACTTGTCCTGCACCTACCTAGCTCATCATGAGCTGGAAATCGTCTTATTTACTATGATTGTCTGTAGGATGCTGGCTCACAGCGCTTGAGCAGTATTGAAGCTCATCAGAGGAAGAAGAGAAGCACTAAAGCCACAGCAGTGTCCAATCAGGACACAGAATCATTGCCTAATCAGGCCACAGATCTGTCGCCAGAACAGGCTACTGAGGATGAGGAGAAGAAGAGGAGTGCAGAGGCAGTGCCTGACCAGGCCACAGCATCTGAGCAGCCGAAGAAGAGGGGTAGGACCATTAGGGCCAGGAGGTCGCCTGATCAGGACATGGTGGATGCTGTCATCAGCGATGCAGAGACAGAAGAAGAGGATGAGGCATCTGATACAGACTTTGTGGCTGTCGCAAAGGGCAGCAGAAAGGTGTGTCAAGCAAGATTGGCGCCAAAAATGCCAAACATAATGTTGCATATGCTATGAAGCACAATTGCATGCAACACACCGCAATCAACACCAAGAGTGTGGGACAGATCAACTCTTGATGATTACGTATATATATACGTGATTCCGTATAATTGTGTCACATGCGCATTCATTCATTCATGCATGCATTAAGTTTTTTGTTCATTTGTTTGTCTCATGATCATTCTTGCATTTCAGTAAATGCATGGCTTTGCCTGCGGTCATGTACAGTCATGCATATGCCTTGGTCCATGGTGCTGAATGCCAGCAAATTGGGTCAAGTTTGAAACAGCATCTGTCAGTAGCCATTACTTGCCCTGGGCAGCCCGGTATAATACTCGGCTTCTTATCAAATTGACGCCAAAAGGCGAAGTCTTGTCTTTTCTTTCGTTACTTGCATTACAGACTGCAGAGCTGCAGCGCCTCACGTTTTGTGTCGTGTATGCAGAGGGTCAGGGCTGCTGCAAAAAGCCCCACAAAGAAGCAGAAGAGTAGAGCACGCCCTCAGCCCCAGTCCTCAGCTCCGGCCTCCCCTCCCAGCAGCAACGCAGCAAAGAAAGCGAAGAGCGCCGAGCTGGTCAGCCCTGGAAGCGCTCCGGGCTCTTCTTCTTCGCCCAGTGATGCAGTCAAGCAGCGGCGCTCAAGGCGGCCATCAGTGGTGAGATTTCTTGTTTAGGGTCTAGCTGATGACTTGTTTAGGGTTTACATGATGGCTTGTTTAGGGTTTACATGATGACTTGTTTAGGGTTTTCGAGATGACCTGATCATTTATATCATGCCAATGTGTGGCTGGCTTGGTCTACCACCTATATACCTCAACCCTCAGCTCTAAATATAGACTTGCTACATTCACATCATGCATGGTACCTCTTATCAAGCAGTACCGCACAGAGAAGTGCAGTACACCTCACCCCCATGCATCTCTTGAGGGCGTGTGCAGGTGTATCTCAAGCTGTGTTTATGCACTTATGCTTTGCTGTATGTGTGTCTGTGTCTGTGTTTATAGACAATGCCATGTGCAGATGCATTGATGGAAAAAGGCGTGCTTCTGTGCTTGCGCAAGCGCAACATGTAGAAGCTTTGACTTGATTTCACCATTTGGATGTGGCCAGAGCATAGAGTGCAGAGAAGAGGAAAGGGCTCTCACTTTTTGTGATAAGTGCAGCATAAGACCTGAGCTTTTCACAAACGAATGCTGCTTTCTGTCCTGGTAATTGCATATACTCATCAGCAAACAGCGGTAGTAAAGCACAGTTGCATGAGCAGTTGTGCATGCTTGCAGGTTGCAAGACTAGCTGAGGAGGAAGCTGAGCAAGCAGCTGCTGTTGCAGCAGCAGCAGCAGCAGCTTCTCCCCTGAAGCAGGTGTGCTTTGATGCTGAACCCCCAACACAGCTTCTATGACTTGCTGGCAACTCAGTCACAACCAGACACACATGATGTGCTCTTGAATTTGGGTCAATCTTGAGTCGATTTCTCCTGACTAAACCTGCCCCGAAGCCCCCCAAAAGCCCCCTTACCAGGATCATGAGCTCACATGTTACAGAGACTCTCCAGGCAACAATATCTGTCTCTACTGATAGGAACTGCTTCAGACATCATCAGCTTGTGATTGTAGAAGGGCCTTTTGTTATTCTGCTGTACGCATGGGCATGCTACTCAAACCCCAAACCACTCTGATCCTGGATGCTCAAAACCCACTTAAAACCCTAACACTAGTCATGTATGCATCATCTGCTGCGATGTGAACATGACTTCATATGCAGAATAAGGGCAATGGGGAGGGCAGAAGGGCCAAGGCAGGGTCAAAGGCCCAGGGCTTTTCAGCCATTGCCAGATCAGGCCACACCAACAGAGGCCGAGTGAAGCAGAAGAGTCACAAGGCTGCCAACATTTTGGAAGTGGGCTCTGTCAGGTCAGATGCGTTCTTCTTCTGCCATGCCATGTCTGTGCATCTGTGTGAAGCAGCAGAGTCCACACCATGCTGATGCTTCTTGTCAGAAGCAGAACGCTCTTCTTCTTCCAACATCGCTTGCATGTCTCTATGCTCCTGCTGATTGATGCTCTTCTTTTTCTCCAAACAGTGCTTGAACGCCTCCGTGCTCCTCATTATCACTATTCTTCTTCCTCCTCTTCTTCCATCACTGCTTGCATGCTTGCTCAAAGTCATGCTCTGAACATGACATTCAAAACTTACTTCTGGGGATACCCCCGTTTCTTGCTGTTTCGATTTTTGAAAAAGGCAGAAGAACGGTCTGGAGTAGGTGATGTCCACTGTTTGACTTGAAACCCTACAAACCAATGAACCCTAACACAAGCGCAATGTTTGCCCATACACCTCAAACATGCCAAGGTCCTGCCAGCTGGCTCTATTGGCTTTGCCCTTGTTCAGCTTTTTCTTCGTGTGTCATGCAGTGCTGTTTATGCTTCCGGTCTTGCTCTTCCTCATGTGTCATGCATCGCGATGTGTGCTCCCAGTCTTGCTCTTCTTCATGTGTCATGCTTTGCGGTGTGTGCTCCCAGTCTTGCTCTTCTTCATGTGTCATGCAATGCTGTTTGTGCTCCCACTCTCGCTCTTCTTCATGTGTCATGCATTGCGCTGCGTGCTCCCACTCTGGCTCTTCTTCACGTGTCATGTATTGCGGTATGTGCTCCAAGTCTTGCTCTTTGCATAGCCTCATCACTTGAGCCTGGCAAGATCTCCCCAAACCAGATGGGATCAGTCAGCTGATCTGACACACTGTGTTGTGTGCAGGGCAGAGAAGGGTTGGTACAACAGTGGGTACATTTTCCCAGAGGGCTTCAAATCTCAGCTGCCCTTCAGGTTTGCCTTTCACCCTGCCCTTCACATTGCCTTTTGTGCCGTAAGTATACTTTGCAGGTTGGCCATGTGTTCTGCCCTCTGACTTACCCATCGTTTGCCATTGCTTCCCTTTGTGTACCTGTCCTGCCTATCAGACAAGACGTGTTTGCCCTTCAGATGTCTTTCATGTGTCCTGCCCTTCGTGTTGCCTTCTGTCTGGCAAAGCTGCTCTTTGTAGACCTGGCTAGCCCACAGTGTGTAGCATGCTTGCTGCACAGCTTAAGTGCTTTTGTGGCCTGAATGCTTCATGCACATGCTGCATATCCAGAAGATCAAGGTCTAAAGGCATCTGGTCTGCCTATTGACCTCAAAAGGCCCCTTTGCTCCATAAGGCATTCTCATGGAGAGTCTGCCTTTTGAACTTGGAAGCCCCTTTGCTCCACAAGGCAACTTCATGGAGAATCCTCAAGGTTCCTGGTCCTTACATGCGCGTTTGACTACTACACCACTTCTGTTCATTTTTTTCATTTGAAGCTGCATCAATGTACCATCATTGACAAGGGGGCCGCCGTCTTGGAAGCGCCCTGCCCTCCTTGCCGCCTTCCTCTGCCCCCCCCCCCCCACACCCCCAAAATCCCGCCACCCCCACCCCCACCCCACCCCTGACAGGGGCCTGTGACTGGTACAGGTCTTCTGTGGAGTTGGACCAGCTGTGCCTGCATGAGTGCACCATCATTGGCAAGGGGGGCGCCCACTGGCCCCACCCCACCTACAAGGTGGTAGCCATGGACAGGGCTGATGAACCCCTCTTGGCCAAATCGTGCACTGGCTGCTGGACTCAGGTGGGCAGCCTATGCTTTCTACTAATAATAATAGTGTTAACAATAATAATAACGATAAAACCGCTTTCCAGCTCAAGATGAGCTAGGCACGCGCGGGGCAAGTCGTGTCTTTCCATGACTATGCTCCCTGCTGCCTTTCAAACATAGGGCTGCTCAGCGTACACACCCATGCTCAAGAACAGGGGACATCAGGTTCTCTGGGCCAAACTCTGCATCAGCTGTTGGACAGAGGACAATCAGCCTTTGCTCTCTGATGCATTTCAGACATAGGGCTGCTAGGTGCTGCACATCCCTGATGCACATGCAATGCCTTGCTGCTCAAGAAGGCACACTCTTGCCTGCTTAGTGTAGTCATGATGTGTTGCAGCACATGCTACATGACTTTTGTCATGGCAGCGTCAATTCAACGTGTTTTGTTTAGTATGGTCATATGGCTTCTTCTGGTAGGGTGGTGAGTCTGACCTGACAAGCTTGGTACCACTTGCTTTCATCTTGATTGGCCTGTTGTACATGGCCTACCCCAATGGTTGCCGGCATAATTAACATTCCTGCCGAGGCTAAAGCCCTACCCCGTGAAGGGCATCAGCTCCTGTACTAGAAGACATATCAGATTATGTTTTTGATCATGTATCAGATTATGCATTAGACCATGTATTGGATCATGTACTAGATTGTGCATTAGATTATGTACTAGATAGATGAGTACCACTGCAGGTGTTGAAGCGCATCAATTCAGAGATAGAGGCGCGGCGCAAGGCGGGGGAGAATCTGCCCCCACCCCCCAAGACCGCCATCGCTGGCCCTGAGTACTTTGGCCTCAACCAGCCCGAGGTACACCGCCAAACACTCTCTCTCTCTCTCTCTCTTGTGAAAAGGAAAGAAAAGAAAAGATTGCGCCATTCGGGGCCAGTTTAATGAGAAGCCAAGTATTATACCGGGCTGCCCAGGCTTCTCTCTTGTGCCCTGCATTGCCCAGTTGTAATGAGTATCAGCACCCCAATTTTGTGAAGTTTCTTCAGATTTTTTTGTTGTTCCATACCCTTTCAGATTTAAATGAGCACCTTATGGTCAGCAAACAGCATGTGCTCGTTTTAAATCTGAAAGGGTGTGTACAACTTGTGAAACAGTTTACTGCAACAAAGTCCACTCCTAGCTACTGCAGCTGGACATCCTGTAACTATCACAATTGATCCCAAAGCTCTGGGCTGTCGCCTTAAAAATCTCCCTATATGATCGCTGAGAACTGTGTTTTTTCCCCTTTTTTCAAGTGTTCCCACGAGCGATAGATCCTGGTAACAGACTTGTGTCTGTGCAGTTGACTGAAGCCATTGAGGCGCTGGACCCACAGCATGAGTGCAGTGAGTATTGGGACGGCAAGGCTGACAGGGAGGCGGCTGCGGCAGGGCTGGCCCCAGCTGACAGGGGGCCCAGACCCCCCCGCCCTTCAACTGGGGGTGCCCCCCGCCCCAAACGAAGTAGAAGAGCCAGGTACGCCCTGCAGTCAAATGGACTAGCTGGCCTCCAAGGATTGTAACACCCCTGTTTGACTGACTGAATTGCATGATGAGTCATTCTGTTGGCATGAGAACAATTGTGACAGCTGTACTGCTGAGCTGTTGCCCTGCGCAATGTCAGCAAGATACACTGGCTGGCTGCATTCTATTATCATAGCGTGCATTACTTTAGATAATATGCAGGCCATGCAAATCTGGCGAGCTTTTCATGGACACATATCATTGGAAGACTACATTAGTTTTGCAGGCAGTCAGAGTAAGCATACTGCAACTCAGCATGCAGCAGCAGTGCTGCCCAATGTACTAAGGATTGTGATATGGCAGCTCATACTCTCTGTCTGTCTGTAGCACCTGCAAACATGACAGATGCCATCATGTGTGATGATGCATGCTCTACCAGCCCTCAGATCTGCACTGATAAGGGACAAGGTTATTGTGTGTGCTTTTGGGCTAGGTACATGCAGGGCGAGTCTTGTCTCTGGAGAAAGCAGTCTTCGCTGACCATCCCTACAAGGTCTGGTGATACATTTAGTATCCTCAAATCTGCGTTCACACACCACATCCTTCTGCAGGGAGGGCTCTGATGAAGAAGCGGCTGAGCCTGGCCGTGAAGATGAGGAGGATGATGAGTCAGCCAACATGACCAACAGGTGAGTCATGCATCGCCCGCACCTCACTTTGTTACAGTTGCTGAGGCAGCTGCATGGTCACTGAAGGGTACCGCGCCCGGCATCCTCTTTCCTTTTAGGGTTATGCCTTAGGGTTTAAGCTGTAAACGCTAAACCCTAACCCTCTATCTCAGGGCACATGGAGTGTCAGCAAATTCTTGCACATAGAAACTACAATTCACTGCGAATCAGTCACAGCCTGAATGACAAGACGCGCTCAACTTCCTAGCCCACGGCACATGCTCTGTTGCACGGTGTATAGGAAATATGTCAAGAAGGAAAACCATGTTGTAAGTTTGACAGACCCTAACTCCCGGTCTGGTTTGTACAGGTGGTCAGCTGTCAGTCGCACAGACAGGTACAGGAGGCGATGTGGGGATGAGGGAAATCCTACTGTGGACGAAACAAATCCCCTGCCCAAATTGATAGACCCTATCACCCTAGAGCCTGTAGTCACTCCGGCTATTTCGCCATATGGGCATGTCATGGGGCTTGCCACCTGGAAGGTAGAGTCTCACAACTTAAGCAGCAAAATGTTCTCCAACCCTGCCATTGTATGGTGTAGGGTTTGCCACCTGGACAGTGCAGTATGCACAAGTGCATACAAATTGGCTTGCACCCTAGCTCATAATACTGTAAACCTTCCCCCTGGATGGTAGGGTTTGTATGTTTGTGGTCAGGCAAAATGGAAAAGGCTTGCAGCCTTGATCAACAGCAGCAGTCAATCTGACCCACAGCAGCAATTTTATCCCAATCCCAACTGGCTGCACCCCAGCTGGCTGCCCCTGTCTTGTCCTGGGGCTTGTGGCTTCCCCTTAGTAATGAGGGCTTGTGGACTCTAATCAGACAAGGGAGCTCTGCATTTTGTACAATGTGATTTGAGGAGTAATGCTTAGGTGCAATGTCTTTCTGGTCAAATGGGCGAAACTCATCAAAATTTTGAGTGACAAGACCATGCATGCAGTCACGTCAGTGTCCAACACATTATGCTGTCTGGGAGATTGGATCTCAGATGAAGGATGCACTGATCTAACAGAGCCTGCTGCGTTTACAGTCATGTTGGGTATGCCCAACACATCTTGTGATTCAGGGCGTTGCTTTGGCTCATGATAGATTTTGCATGCAGGCGGTGCTGGCAGAGCAGGGCAAGTGCCCCTTCACCAAGAATGACTTGAGCTGGGAACAGTGCACCACTCTGACCCTCAGCAACATTGACAGATATCGGGACCGCATTAAGTCCCTATAAGCAGTCAGAGTTGCAGTCTGAGGTTCACGTCCCTTGCACTGGCAGCCACATCAGATTGGAGACACCTGACACCTCCAGAAGGAATGAATGAATCCTGTCTGCAGCCTGCATGTGGTACATCATGCATGCCTGGACAATGCAAAGAATAGCTGTGGTCTGCTGTGCAAGTGTTGGGTCACAAGGAACGCATGATATGAAATGGAGTTGATTTTGTGGGTCCACTCCTGGCGACCACTCAGCAAACATGCGTGTTGACAGTGTTTGAGAGTTTGGCAGATAGCTCGATAGCGCATGGCAACTCTGGCCACAATGTAAGACCAATGACCCAATAGTCTTTGCAGACAGACTTCAGGACCCTAATGTTAGCATCAGCAATGCTGATAAATTTTGCTGGGAGTATAATGCTTCAGTAACTGTTGTTTCAACAGCTCCTGTAGGATGTGACGCTTGCTGTACAACTGCACGCTCATCAAAGTCGGACGCTGACTCATGGCTATCGCAACAGACTGAACGCAAGCAGCAGCTGATGCAATCCCACAGCTGTGCAGCAAAGTTTGTTTAACAAGCCTTGCATTTTAACCAGCCACTGTGCCAACCATAGCGACCCTTCTTCACAGACGCATCAGTATACTCAAATTGCTAAGTGGCTGTGCAATACGAATGTGTCCCTTGCATACGAAGCAGGTGAACAAGGCACCTAACTGTCCAGAATGTATTTGATTTTCAGGTTGCGAGGCAAGGTGTGCATGTAATGTGTGGGAATGTCTGTAGATGTGAATCAACATGGTGAACTTAACACACGTTGTTACAGCATGTCTGTGAAGTTTGAAGAACATTGCACAGCCATCCAACAGCACACCACGCACTACCTGCAAGTTTGCGTGTTGGTTTGAAACTTACAAAGCTGCAGGCAGTCACGATGATCAGCACACGGCTGCAAAGTCATGCTTATTCTAAATTAAATTCAACATGTCAATAATATGAGCCCAAAAAAAGTTAGATACTGCATACTGCATCAAGCTCAGACACTCCAGCCATCCTACATACTACATACTGAAAACCAGCCTGGGTGACCCTGTTGTAAGTATGCAGTATATGCAAGGCATTAAATCTCGAGCGCAATAGTTGCTGGGCAGTATACTGCAAGCGCATTCATAGCAACCTCAATCCCTCAAAGTTTGAAAACCAAATAGTATAAAATAAAAAACAGGCACACAATGACTTGAATACATAGCTAAATGGCGGTCTCAGGATTTGAAATTTTAACCCAGAAACTCAGGTAACCCCTCGGTTTCAGTGACATTGAGGACAGTAGGGTCATTTGTGAGTGCAAAAGGGAGCTCTGCCTCTTCTTCTCCTGCACATACCATGGCACAACATCAGAAAACATGACATAGCGCAACTCTCTCTATCTCTCACACACTCAGCATGGCACCTCAACATCACACTCTGTGATCGCAAAAAGTTGCTTCCAGCCAAAGCATGGTAGCCGAACTCAATGCCCGCATGCGTCCCTGTTTCCACACTTATAAAACCAAGGAACAAACAGGGCTACTCACGCACGATGAACCATGACCCGTTTAGGATCTGTCAAGACCATTTGTGACAACAAACTACTCCAGCAAGCGAATGCAAACAGACCAAAGCAGCATTATGATGATGGTGACATTTGCAACTCACCAGTGAAGGGGTCAATCAGGGCCGCTCCGTACACAGCTGGGACTGGTTCTGAGATGATGCTGGAGCTGTTGAAAGTGCCCTTGATGGCACCATCTGGGTATGGCATGGTGTGGATCTGCAACATGCATAAAGGTTATTGCAATATGGTGTGCATCTGCAACATGCATCAAGCTTACTGCAACATGGTGTGAATCTGCAGCATGCATCAAGATTATCGCAACATGGTGTGGATCTGCGACATGCATAAAGGTTATCGCAACATGGTGTGGATTTGCAACATGCATCAAGGTTATCGCAACATGTGCAACTTCTTTGCCAACCCTTTGACATCCAAAACAGCAGACACATGAAGTGGGTGGAGCAACGCAAAATGGCAACAGCAGCAAGTAAACATAGCTGGGTTGGAAAGATGTATTTACAGGGAAATTTGCAGCGTGCACGGCACATGCATATTGAGCTTACGCAGGGCATAGCATGCAGCTCAGGAAAGTCCTGCGGCGTACCTGAGCATAGGCAAGTCCTGTCTGGACATACTGTGTCAACACAGCGCTGACATTGACGTTTGTGTAGTCTGGCAGGATCTCCAGGTATGGTCCAACGAAGACTGCAGGCATCAGAGCAGAGGCAGCAAGGAGGCCGGTGCTAGTGCTTCCTGGCAGACCAACAAATGGTGCCTGGTACAAGGGGATGGACACTGATCCGTTGGCTCCGACTGTTGATGAGATGTGGATGTGAGCAGCCATGACCTCGGTGATGTTGTCAGCGACCAACTGGTATGTGATGTTGTTGCTGTCGGTGTTGAAGCTGATGGCCAGAAAAGCCTGTCCTACGGTGGGGTCACTGATGGGAGGGGAGTTTTGAGCACCTGCAACAACGAAAAGTAACAGTGAGCAGAGGGCAGATCGTACGTGCGTGTGAGGCAACCGCAAACACAAAGCGTGCGTCTGCAACACATGGCCACGGAACAAGGTAACGACCCTTATGCACGGAATAAAGTGGCTCACAACAGGACGGAGCTAAAAGTGGCCTTGTTGATGACATTACACTCTTGCATCACTCTAGGCAATACGTACAGCACACACTCGTGCGTGTAAAACAGCAATACTGCACAAGCTCACCGGTCAGCGTGATGTTGTAAGTGGTGGACGCGCCTTGCGCACGCGCTGATGCCAACAAGCAAAGAGAAGCAATAATGCCGACAGCGAAGGACTTCATCATGTCGACCAAAAGACGAGCAGCCAGTCCTGCAGATCAACACAGAAAGGTCGACGAAGCTTCCCGCTAAGGCTGCAGAGCCCCATGAGCCAGGCAAATGCAAGACATACGTACCTTTTGCGTATCCAAAGTGTGAAGACAGAGCTAAACAAGCGTGAGAATGGGCGAGTTATCTCTGACGTCGGGAAGTCCGATGCTTTGGCCTCACAAAAGGCCTCGAGCAGCTGTGCATGCAAGACCACGTCGGAGGAAATCAAAATGAAGCTATTATGTCATCTGGATTTTGACCAACATCTGCTTCCTGCGCTGGGCCACGTCTGTCAGCGAAATGTGAGCCAAGAGACGATTGCCATGTGCCGAACAAACCATACAGATGGCAGCATACCATGGTAGTAGTACCTGGCACGCTGCCTTGAATACTTAAGTTCAAGCCGCATATGTATTCCTTAGCAAAATTGCTTGCGTTTTAGTTTCTTGTACACTCTAGGGGCAATCACAGTCACAATTACTTTCTTTGGCACTAAGGCAAGTCTGGTGGTAGATGGACGCTGGAATGATTCTCGTTTACAAGCACCACAACCTACACTGTGCAAGGTCGGGAGATCTCAGCAGTCAAGCAGCTGGTACACCCAACGTGAACAGCGTGCTCGTGACCCCAACCTAGCTGTGCCCAGTGGAGAAACATATGGTAGTATGGGCAATACGAACACATGCTATGTTTTACAATAAGTGAGGCACAGGTCATTGCGTAAATTTAAGTTTAAACCTGTACCATGTCACCAACGCCCACTAACCAAGGCATCACTAAAGCCAAAGCATCATATGCACTGACTGCTGTCAACAATCTTGCATTGCTTCAAGTAACAATACGGGTGTGAACCGCTTGGAGCATTGGTTACATCAACGTTTCAATGTTGCAGAGGATGTGAGAATGCAGTGTTGTGCATGGTTTGTAGGGCAGTCTGCATTTATCAGGAGTGATCTTCATTAACTGTTATAACACTTCTGTCAGAAGTGGTCTTAACACTTCTGTCAGAAGTGGTCTTAACACTTCTGTTGTGATCACTAGGCCTATAACATTGCTGCAAGGGTCCCAAAACCTGGGGAAGAACAGCGCATTTATGGGCAATGTGTCTGGGCGACAGGCCTGCTAACAAAGGCCACCATACACAGACGCTGGTAGTTGTGCAATTGACAAAGTTTTCACAAGCGTATCAGCTGATCTAGCTGATGACTGTTGCTGCCAGCAGAATTGTTGAGTGGCCGTTGGGCAGCTGAGAACACCACTCCATGGGAGTCAACTCAAGTTTTGCAACAAGTTGTGCAATGATTCAGAAATATCACCAGGCTCGGCAAAATCATGGTAACCCTGAGCAACACATGCCTGGACTCGACATGTCAGGTAAAGCGTAAACTGTATATCCTATGTAGACAGGGCACCTTCTGGTCCCAAGCTTTGGCCTGCCGCTTGGAAACCCAGCGGGAGGTCTTCTACCCATAATCACAAAGCTTCCTGGCACCTGCTTCAGATCACTCAATCCTGCTGCGCATGTGTACACTGTATTACCCAACTGTCAAACAACCTTGACACGCAATCTAACATACTCTTTTCCTCCAAAGCAGTCGCAGCTGTCATGACTCACGCTTCCTTATGGCCTGCATCAGCTAGCTGGTGTTTGAAGTTTCTGCTGGCTGATGATTGAATTGTCCACTAGACGGTAGTTGGAGTGTCCGCTAGCTTGTAGCGAGAGAATCCAAACTACTGAAAGACAGCTGCCTCTTACGATGACCACCAGACGTAATTGATGCCAGCCTAGGCATGCTTGCTTGTCTCTGATGGCCATGCTGGCAGGAACTGTGCTGCCTGAAGGGTGGCGGGGAAAACTTCCCGCCCAAATTTCCCGCCTGAAACGCTGTGACTGGCTCCATGCTGCTGAAGGGGCTTGGGCTGGGGATTCTCAATGACAGTTTCTCCTGGGAGGGGGGCAGCCCTGGGGAGGGCGCCCATCTGAAGTTGTGATCGGGGGTGCTTCTGTTACTAAGCACAGCATCTGATGAAGAATCTGACGCGCCCTGCAACAACAAGCAGGAGCTCACAGACATGGTTTCAGATTATGGGTTTAGTGATACACACAGGATTTGATTTACACATCTGTCACAGCCTGCACAGTGCTTGGGTTCAGGTTCAAGTAAATCCTACACCCTTGAATTAAGGTTTCAAATGTAGAGGGATAGGCAACGTCTCAATCCTGGGCAGCCCGGTATGATACTTGGTGGCTTCTCATTAAATTGATGCTGAAAGGTCTAGTATTTTCTTTTCTTTTGTTTTCTAACGCCTCAACCCTGACCCTCGCCCTGAATTCAGTGCAAAACTGAAGGTGCTCATACCAAATGACATAGACAGAATAGCGGTACCAAACTAGGAAACAATGCAGCAGCTTGGAGAAAGAGACAACAGACAGTTTGACGTTGCCCAACAATCCTAGTCTATCACGGCCTCTGTTTTGCATTGTTAAGAATGACTTTTTTGAGGGCCGGTACAATGAGCTCACCTGCGAGCAATTGATGTAGAGGAAGAGTGCCAGGGAGATAGTGACAAATAGGGCAAGGGCTGCCCATACCATGGGCTGTACATGCGGCCATGTGCCTGTACAAAAGGACACAGTCAGCATCTGCACCAGCAAACCCTAGCTGCGTGACACAGTTGCAGCATCAAACCCTCATTGCATGTTACTGTTGCATCAGCAAACCCTATTTGCATGTCACTGATACACCAGCAAACTGTAATGACACAGTTGGACAGTCAAAACCTCACTGCATGTTGCAGCTGCACCAGCAAACGCTAACTGCATGTCATTGTTGCATCAGCAAACCCTAGATGCATGTCACTGTTGCACAAAGGCAGTGACAGATGGGGCTGGGTCACAGACACATGCACAGATACAGCCAGGCAGGAGTGTGGTCACAGACACATGTTGATGTGATGACACGGCAACATGCACAGCTACAGATGCACAGTCTGAAGGACAGATATGCGTACAGGGAGTCACATGCATGAACAAGCGCAGTCAGGGATTGCAAAGCTTTTGGGGGTACAGAAACATCACTATGTTTTAATCACTGCCCGGTCCATGGTGAGTTTCGACAGGGAGCATATCATGCATCTTGTCTTCAAGACACTATGTTTAGAGGGAAAAGTATTGATACAGATGTGTCTGCATGAGCAAATATCTCAGAGATTTGCTCATGCACAAGGGCGGAATTGTAGCAGATACATTTGACAGCATTCTCATGCTGGCATGCACACAACAGGTTGCATGTCTCTTGCCTGAAACCAAAGGGTTGATGACAGCAGAATGGAGTCAAGCTACTCAAGAAGATGACTCACCATGGGAGAAGAATGAGCTGGTTGATCTGTTCGGAAGAAGAACCTTTGATCCTTCAGCCAGGGCAGCTCCTAGGGTCCAGCCCTCTTTGCCAGACCCTATGCTGATTTGGGACTCTGGCAGCCCTAACCCCTCCCTCAACAGCTGAGTGATGTATGGGACCCTGCAGCACTCACCTAGGGTTTATCCTGACCCATACTGGTGTCATGGCGCTACTATGCTTGCCATTGAGAAGGTGAAGAAGAAGAAGAGGAGGAATGGAGAAGGAGGAGGAGGTGAAGAAGAAGAGTAATAGTAATAATATGCAGCACTCAGCGTAAAATTTCGAGATTCAACCCTAGCATGGCTGCTCACCCAGTACATTCCTGTGCGTATGTCAACGTTCACCCAAGAAAGATTGTGGGAGGCATACGACCACTCCCAACAAGCTTGTTCTGAAAATTCAAGGCAGCCCCTGCTCAGCTGCTCTCTCATCATGAACGCTGCTTCAAAAAATAGAGTTCCTTTCTAGATCTAAGAACTGGGCTTGTGCACATGTCGAGTTGGACTTCCAGTTGCGCTAGGAAGTTGTGGCCAGCCAAACCGAGGGCCTGTATTTGAGGTCGAATTTTGATTTTGAATTGTCTACAGCCTATCACACAGCAGCAGCACAGCACACTGCAAGCAACGTTGATGGGTACGCCCAGCCCCACCTGAAACAGTATCTGTCGACATGGATTTCTGCTCCTCTTTCAGCGTTGACGCTGCTCCAGAGTGTGTTGCAGAACTGCTGACCGGCCTCTTCCAAGTCAGCCAGACTCGCAGAGGAAGGCAGGTGGAAGAACTGATACACCACGAAGAAACCTGCACATCAGACTGTGTCAGTCTGATAATTACGTGTCTCTTCAAACAAAGGGATTATTTCTTCTTCTCTAGGTGGCAGAGTATCCTTAGTTGGTGGGATCTCTTCAAACCACCAGCGCTCAACAAAAGTTGCATCTTCTTCTTCAAGATTACTTTGGGGGGAAAATGGGTGACATGACGTGTGATGTACCACACAAAGAGCCTGCAAATTTGGGTTCTAGTCCTGGACCCTCAACTCTGAGCCCAAGCTCAGCCAACCTGTGATATGTCACATGCTCTTGATGATGCACTAGGCAGAACTCCAAATGCGCCAAAAGAAGAAGGAGCAGAAGACCCCAAAGAACAGGCAGCAGCTGCGAAAGAAGAAGATGCAGCAGAAGTAGTGGGAAAAAAAGGAGAGAAGCAGCAGCAGAAGAAGAATGCGGCAGAGTTGAGCTGGCCCATAAAGTGCAGTGCAGGCGAAAATTACTCAAATTTTACACAACCTTCACACAAAGTAGGACTGTGCAAATGCAGCATGAGCATAGCCCATGCTGATGCACTCACCTGTGAATGGCAGGTCCTCACACACACATGCAGACGCCCCCGCTCATATGTGCAGCAGAGGACTCACAGAGGTACCTTGAGGCAGAAGAAGAATGAAGAAGAACATGACAAGCTTTGGCCAGTCAACAGCATGTTGGCAGAGCCTCATTAAGTACGTGACAACGGACAGCCCAGCAGGCTTTACCGAATCACACATATGCATGTGTCACATACTAACTGCTTGTCTGCCATGTTCACAGACCTGTGACTGCATACATCTTCTGAGAGGGGACAGGCTGAAAGGCACCCATGGCACAGGCCCCTTCAGGTGAAGGGCAGGGCTGACTGGCATTCACCACTGCTGCTGCCAAAGCCTGGCAGGCACCCCAGTCAGGCCTGCACACCAGTGAGGGGTCACATAGAAGGGCGTCAAGAGGATCTTCCCCCCAAGGATGACATGCTGAGCAGCATGAAAGGGACAGGCTGGATGAGTCAAGAGGCAGGGAGGGTTGGTGCTGCTGCCAAGGGCTGGCAAGGAGCTCAGTCAGCAGTGCGAGCAGAGGTCATTACAAGTGAGACATCATGCAGAAGAACATCAAGAGGGTGTCCCCCCCCTTTGCAACTGGTGACACGCTGAGCAGCATGAAGAAGACCGGCTAGATGAGTTGAGAGGCAGGGAAGATTGTTGTTTGTCACTGCTGCTGCCAATGACTGAAGCAGGCAACAGAACAAGGAACAACTACCTGCCCAGAAGCTGCACCTGTGGCAGAGCAGCCACGTGGGCCCCATGTGCCACCCATGCATACTCCTTCGAGTACCCCTCATGCAGACAAGGGTGCTCCACTGTTATCCTTCCTTGCAGCATACTGCGACTTCTGGCCCTCTCTCTCCCCACGTTGGGACTGCTGCCTGAGACTGAGTCAATCCCTTGCAACATACTGCGCCTTCTGCCCTCTGCTGGGTCCACTGCAGTGATTGCCGTGTCATCCTGTTCCAAGGGCTTGGACTGGATTGAGTCTTGCATCAAGCTATCGGTCTCACTGTCCAGTTGCTGGGGCTGCTGTGTTGAAAGCAGATGCGCCACAGAGCGGTCAAAGGCGTCGTTGAGGCCGTAACTGTGGTGTACGTACGTGTAAATGGAGTACTCTGTTCCCAGAACTGTCACGTTGACTGCATTCAACCGGCACAAGTCAGGATTGGTCACATGACTGCCATGTGACTGTCATGTGACTGTCAGGTGATACATGTACCATTGATATGCAACTGCACACAACCATAAATCGGTTGCATGCCTCATGTTTTAATTGTATGTGACGCATTTTACACAAATGACACCGCTAAATACATATGGTGAATCTTCGGTGTGTTGCCAAAGCCTTCGCATCAGGTGTGAACAGAGAGACTGTTATGCCCTAACTGTGATCAATGTGATTGGAAGCAGTGACAGTGTGAGTGGACAGTGAGTAGACAGTGAGTAGACTGTGGGTAGACAGTGAGTGGACAGTGAGTAGACAGTGGGTAGACAGTCAGTGGACAGTGAGTAGACAGTGGGTAGGTAGCAACAGAGCGAGTGGACAGTCTGAACACATCATGGCAGCCTTCAATGATGTTGCAACAGACCAGAACCATTTCTGCAGCTACCCAGTAACATGAACAACAACTGTGATATGCATGAAAACAGTCTTGCCTTGCACGAAACGTATCCTTCAGAGTTTGCCATTGAGCCTACCTACCTTGTGAGTCACCAGCACCAGCATGAGTTAGGTCATCAGGTACAAAGGACACCTCCAAAGATGAGCCCCCCAGATCCACGGCCCCCACTGTGCCCGACCCCTCACCCCTGCCTGCAGCAGATTCATCCTTTCAATGCTCACGTGCTGCATTCCACCAAAATGTGCAACTTTCAGCACGTACAGCCACAGTCATTTATCAGATGCAGACCTGTTCTGTCGTCACGGCAAGCTGCTGTGTTCAAGGTTAAGGCTTTGTTGTTGTCACACAAGCTACTAAGTATGTGTGTTCACCTTACCATGAGGGCTGGAGTGCTCAGAGTCCTGATCCCGGCCAGCATTGGGGACCAGGTGGCCTGTGAGGTAATTGAGGGCTGTCCAGCCATACACTCCTTCTTCAATGCCAGAAATCACCTTTGCCCATGAGGGCTCAAACCTGCAGCAGCCAGAGCGCCATTGCAGCCCCGTCAGACATTTCTCCTTGTCAGATTTATCAACAAAATTGATTCAGTTTTTGGGGTGAGCCCAGGCCCGTCAAAATTCCCCTTATCGGATGTATCAACAAGATTGATTCAGTTTTTGGGGCAAGCCCAGGATGCGAATGCTATAATCTTGAGGCAAAGCATGAGCTGCCCGAGTGAGTGCCTAAATTTGCAAATCATGCTTACTGCTGCAAGGTCTGCTCCAGGGATAGGCCGTGATGATATAACAATAGTAACAACAACAATATAATGATGGTGATGATGATAATGAAGATAATAAGAATAATAAAACTAATGACAATAACAATAATAATAGTATTAATGACAATGACAATGACAAGAACAATGAAAATAATATCAAAAATGATAATAGTGATAATGATGGTAATAATAACAACAACAGATTTGCTTTCCAGCTCATGATGAGCCAGGTACATGCAGGACAAGTCTTGTCTCTCAAGAGCGGTCTGTCTCGCGCGTCTCTATAAGGCCATACCACCATGTAATCAATCGAGCAAGATTGCTGGGTACAGGTTCAAGAGGGATGCACAGACCTGAAAGGAGAGCCTTGCAAAGCATTCTGGATGTTGCTGAGTAGAATGCTCTGGCTCTCAGGGGTGAGGACTCTCAGGCCTGCCGTGCCAAACAGGAACAGTGGTGTGTCTTCCCGTTGCTTTCTGGGTACAACATTTTCAGCCCAGGCTAGCAGAGGCTGCAAGGCGCTTGTCCATAGGCCTGTACAGGCAGGGTCTGGTTTAATAATAATGATTAAATAATAACAATAATACTAATACTAATACTAATAACAGTGATGATGATGATGATAATTATTATTAAACGCTTTCCAGCTCATGAAGAGCTAGGTACGTGCAGGACAAGTCTCTCTGGGTCTGGTTTGTCAACACGCAATTGGCAGAAAGCATTGGCATCATCAATGCAAGGACTGTGTGGGGATGTGAGTATCTGGGTTGGTAGGCCTGCCAAAGCAATCTTGACGTGATGATGCCAGATGGCCAGATGCACAACAAGGCAGCTTGATGGAAGTGACCTTCCACTTTGTCAAATTGAAGCCATGCATGGCAGACTCAGCTTACATGCAACATGGTTAGCAAGGGTCAGGCACAAGAAACAGTGGCAAGGGTACAAGAAAGAAGCTGGTGCTCAACTAGGTACACTGGTGTGAGAACTGGTGTGGTATGTACTGCAGTATTGACAGGCGTCGACAGGCAGGGGTAAAAGAGGCAAAATCGTGATGCATGATGGAGAGGCAAGACTTGTCCTGCACCTACCTACCTCATCATGAGCTGGAAAGCGTTGTTATCATCATTAGTATTAAGTCCAGTCAGAGCTTGTGGCGGGAAGCAGCAAGGCGAGGTGAGAACAGCAGCAACAAACTGGTGAACGGCACCATACCTACCAACAATCTGGTAATCTTTTGATTCTGACACCGAAGCATGTCACACGAGCAGAAGAAATGGTGTAAAAGGTGCTTGAGTACATAGAATTTGCTACAGACGGACCAGCCATGCGCTTGTGGCTGAAGGTCTGCATATGTTCAACATGGATGTGTCCATCATCCCACTGATGGTGCAGAGCAGGGCAGAAGAGGGCAGGACAGGGCAGGGCAGGGCAGGGCAGGCCAGGCCCAGGGCAGGACGAGGGCAGGACAGGACAGGGCAGGACGAGCATGGGGGCAGGACAAGGCAGGACAAGGCAGGGCGGCACAGGGCAGGGCAGCATAGGAGAAGGCAGGATGACACAGGGCAGTATGAAACAGGGCAGGGTGACACAGGGCAGAATGACACAGGGCAAGATAGATGAGGGCCAGATAGGGCATTGCAGTGTGACTGTCAGAGGCATGTAGATTTTACCTTCAGCATCATTGACAAACTTGTCTAGACCTGGCTCTGTCTCCACCCTGTCATATGCTCTCACATCCCCAGCAGCTTTCCTAGGGACTGCAACGTCACTCTCTGCTTTGAGTTGACCCACTTTGTGTATCAGCCACAGGGCCACATAGTCTGTGCAGATGCTGTGCATGCTTTGCAAACCCTTGCAAGTGATGAAGGGGCATGCAAAATGTCAGTGATCAGCACAAGCGCTTGCCTTTCTGTTGTGCCGTCTGTGGCACAACAGCAGTCACGATTGGGGCTTGCCCAGGGTTTTCTTTCCACTTGTATGCTACTCTGCATTGAGTCAAGCAGCAAGCTCAGCAAGTTCGCTGGCAGCATTGCTCAGTACTGATCTTTCAGCTTTGCATGAGCTGTGACGCACATTCTGGTCCCTGTGCTGCCACTATCGATCACTAACACGTGGTGGACGTCACTGCTGGTTCTGAAGGTGAGGAAGGCCAGGCCTGCTAGGATGACCTGTATACGGTCGGCGTCAGACCCAACTCGCAAAGCAATCAACAACTTTTGAGCACCTGCATGATGGACGCCTACCAAGATGACGAGAGTGTTTGTTTTCGCCCGTACGCTCGGCAGTAAGTCAAATGGTGTCGTAAGCCAGAGTTTGGAGGTGTTGTGCATAGACGGCTGCAGGTCACATTGGCCGCAAGCGAACAGCAAAGGTGATCGATGTGTCAAGCAGCTCTAATCGCGACTCCTTTGAACTCGTAAACTGTCGAGCTGAACCCCTGATCAACCAACAGGCTTCGAAAGCAGACGATCTCTGCGATTCAGCTGACCTCTTTTGGAAAGTGGAAGCCTGCTTACGATGAGCTCTCAAATGGCTTCGGCAGCCGCACAACGTCGCTTGTGGCGCGGGCCTAATGGCTGAGCGCAAAAGCGTTATGTCTCGCCAAGGCATCGGGCACTGCTGCTTTACATTTCATTACAGGGGCAGCACTATCCTTGACACACATTTAAAAAGCACGGTAACACAAATGACCAAACTTCAGTCAGCATCAAGCATACATCCATTCACAAGTCATGTTTGTCCAGCCATGGTTCACAAAAGAGCACAACCTCAAATCAAACATGGTTGAAAAGGCTTGAACATACACATGCCAACATCAGCAGCAAAAAGACCAAGGATAGCAACAACAGGTGTTGCGACAGACAGTGACAAGCAACACAGAGATGCTAAGGAGGCATATGCTCAGCAACACGAGACACTGTCAGCATCCTCTTCTGACCTACCACATGTTCTCCAGCACAACCTCAACACCAGCAGCATACATTGTCAACAGGACCGTGACC
>JAABUK010000799.1_pt1 | contig 63496 bp, 77 predicted proteins | sample 5559141 | NCBI WGS metagenome assembly JAABUK01 (sample SAMN10711869, study PRJNA513367) | rock metagenome | isolation source: Antarctica rocks | place: Antarctica: Victoria Land, Pudding Butte nord | collected 2016-01-03
GAAAGGCTTAGTGCTGATGGGCGCATGCATGCAGTCTGTGGCGTGCAACATGTCTTTGCAACTCTCAACTTCGCTGTGAGCAACCCCTGTAGCGTACAACACCATCAAAAAGCTTATGTACTGTTGCGGCATGCTGCGTCAGGTCCGTCCATGTCCTTACTTGGTGGCATGTGCAACATGTTACATAAGCGGGATTCAGAATCCGACTCCGTCCAGATCTGCAGAGCTCAGCCCTGGCGTAATTCAGACGTCGACAGCGCTCTGCGAGGCCGGCAGGGCTGCGCTCTGATGCCGAGCCCTGCGCAGAATGTAGCTCTGCAGGCTGGCAGAGCTCAGCCCTCGAGAGCAGAGCTAGCGAGCCAGCCCTGCCAGGTTTGCAGGGCTCAGCCAAGCAGAGCCCTGCACGCACCAAGCCATTGCAGGGCTTTTCCGTCCCCCGGTCTCTAGTGCGTGAATGTCAGATTTGCAAGCTCTTGCCTGCAAGGAGGTGATATCGAGCTTGATATGCTGCACTTCAGACTTCCCTCATAGACAGCTTTGCTACTGTCGGAAGCTTCAGCTGGCAGGCAACAGTTGTCAGCATGCCAGCGCCTTCTTGAAGTCCTGAAACCAGCTGATGTTGTACTTTTGCAATGCTGCAGCCCATGACTCATTTGCCCACGTGCAGTCTCAAACAGCAGGCTGTGTGTACCACTCAAATCACCCTCAGCATCAGGAGTCCGGACTGAATCAGCAAGGCAATGAAACAGTGAGAAGCGTGACAGTGAGACAATGTGACATTGAGCCAGACACTCAATGCAAACCATGCTGTAAGTTGCGTGACCCTCCCACCCAGAGGAGTGCCTTGTGCAGCTGGGGGCTCCTGAAAAGTAAGACAGACCTCATGTAAGTCACCAGAAATCACCATTTTGAACCAGGTGAATGCAACCATGTAGCATCTGACTGCAAGCATGCTGACTGCACAGGAACAAGCATTGTGTATGCCTATCGTTGAGTACATCAATGCAATATGCATCAAACCCTGCTTCTCTGTTGCCTACAAAAGATTACTTGCATACATGGGCTCTGTTGAGCGCACGGCTATTGACTAACAACACTGCTACCCACAGCCTGTTGATTCTGTGATATGCTTACGTGTGGCAAACAGAGAAACCAGAGCATTAGCCTCTCAGAAGTTTGCACTGCAATGCCATGTGCCTTGTAAGTAGTTAGCCAGCTGTTCTTTCTGTGATCTGGCCTTGTGTTCAGGCTGCTTAGAAGCACCCTTTGTGCATGCGTGTTTGTGGCTGTATTGCTTCCCAAGCTTTCTAAAGTGCAAACATTGCCCTGAATGCCCGCTGAAAATCCTGGGAAAGGTGCTGCAAGGTCACCGTTGCATGATTTGCACAGATGTATGTCTTGACACCGCCATCTAGCAGCAATACACTAGTACTAGTGAGGCAGACATGAACACTATCTTCCATGCTGTGCTGCTGCTTGTCTGGCTGGTCCAGCTCTGCATGGTCACCACCCAGCTTCTAGACTTACAGCCAATACTCCTGCTGTGAAATGCAAAAGCAAGCAGTCCAGAAGATCTTGAATCAGATCAGCATAATGAGCAACTGACTTTGCATAGCTAGGTGATGAAAGCAGTCAGTGACACAACCTGCAGAACAGACAATGGAGCAATGCCACAAAGTTATGGCTTCAAAGCAGGGCTCAGTATGGGGGCCTGCACAGCGTCAAGCCCTCTAATGCTGCAGTCTTGGGGTATGCAACTTGAGTGCTGCATCATGCTGATGGGTCCTGTGTGCATGTGCACAGCAACAATGTTGGTCTTCTGCAGGATGTTGATGATTTACAGGGGTTGAGTGTTGAAAGAGTGATCATTACATGTTATACGGTCAAGTCATTCTAGAACCTGTAGCCTACTTAGGACACTTAACTAATGTTTTACTAAGCTAGGTAGTGTTAGTAATCCGCGTCCCCGCTGCCTTGCTAGGCTCTGCAGGCTATATAAGCCAACCTGAACTCTTTGCTTAACAATCTAAGCGAGTTGTGACAAGTACCTTGTAAACACGGTTGATCCAGTTACTTGACATTGAGGTATCCAGCTGCTGCAAAGTTGTTCAAATATGTGTTCATCATGTAAAGGTGACTAACGATGACTAAGTTGTCCGACTCATCCATACTATTAATCGTCCCTTCGAATCGCTGCGCCTGACAAACGAAGCTCACAAGCGAGAGTATGCGACATTTACTTGCAGATGGATCGGGAGTCAGTTGTGGGGTGGTCTGCGATTTTCAGTATATGTGCTTTCTTTGTGATCTTCCCTGTGCTGTTGGTGGGAGTTTCTGCACTGCACCGGAAAAATACAGGAGGCGTCGGGACCTTAACAGCCGTCACCATTGAGAGTTTCCACGTCTGCAACGGGAACATATATTTTGTTACAGGCAAAGGCGAGGCGGTCACTGCAAGCGTAGCCATCCCTTGCGAAAGCCTGGTGAACAAGACCGGGCTCAACTTACCAATCGATATCCGTTACAACTGGAGAAACCCTTCCAACGTTGCTTACAACAACGTGTTGGACGAGTGTTCGGGCTGTAGTAGCACAGGACACAATGTAGCAAAGAATCTAATAATAGTGGGCATTGCGTTGGCTGTGGTATGTGTCGTCGGTGTAGTCGCTGTGGTGGGGAGCACCTACAACTGGGGCAACTGGTGCAAGAGGCTACGAACTGTCAGAGCTGCAGTTTCGCCCGAGGCGGGTCCCACCCCGGTGTAGGACACATCATGTACAGCAAGCATCCCTGCCAGGCATAAGTAAAGCATGGAGTTTCTGTTCTGCCTGCAGAGCTTGTTTTAGTGGTGGCAAAGTTTAGGACAATTCTGTGCAAGCCAAGCTCAACAAATTTCCTGGTGTTGCTGATTCAATCGTGGAACGCGCGCTTGTTGGACAAATCCGTGAATTTGCTTTTGCTTACAGCTCAATCAGTGTAAAATACTCTCAGCAGCCGCAGGCCTGTAGGCCAGCTGGCATGCCACATGTGTATCAATATTGATAGCTGCAGCTTGCAATTGCTACGTGCACTTGATTACTTTCCAGCTGTAACATCAGGACTATTGCATTTTCTACTTTCAGCAATGAGTGTCATTATGACAGGGAGCAGGCGTCAAATGGCAACAGCCATGCTTGTCTTGAAGAACTTCAGACTTGTATATACACGGACTGCCAGTGGGCAGTCCTAGCCAGCTTACTGTCAAATACTCTTCCAAAGCCCACCTTCACTCATTACATCCTGGGCGATAACACAACCAAAGTTCATTTCCACACAAGGAAACCAGGGTTTTGCATTCAGAATTCAGCAGCTGACCTCGAAGTCGTCGTTTGGTGGTACTTCGCAATAGTGCCGGACGGTGTCGCAAGAATGCTTGCTCCGCACGGCGGGAGGCAGCGTGCGTGCCAGGCTTACAGGCGCAAGCGAGTCACGAATACTTAGTTTCGTGCTCTGCAAGCTGTGAGTATCTAGTTTGCGAAAGTCTCGAAAGGTTGTCTGCTGGTATTTGCGTTGAAAACCTGGCATTTGACCAAACAGGGTGAGGTTCTGGTTCACAAGAGTACATGACTTTGCAAGACTGTTGGGGACTCGCACAAGCCGCCTCGTGCAGAAGCCTGAGTTAACGCTGCTCTCGAGAGGCAAGATCTGTCAGCAAAGAGCATGACAGGCGTGGAGACCGGTGTACACACCGCTGACAACACCCAAGAGTTAGCAGAGCTGTTTGATGCGACGTTGAAGTTCACCTCTGTGTTGAAAAAGAAGGGAGTTTCTCAGTCTACCCTCACGGTGGGGACAGCCTTGACACCAAAAGATTGTGCTATTGTCTTCTTCAGCAAGGTTGCTGCAGCCAAGTCCGCCCCTGAATGTCCTGCAGGTAGCAGTGCGATGCCGACCACTGACGCGCAAGGAGAGGAGCTCTGGTTGCCACCTGATAACTCGCCTAGTAGAAGACAAGGTCGGTCCTGTTCCTCACCTGTGAATGACCTGATGCAAGACTCTCGGCAGACATATGCAGACTCTTGTCACTCCTGCAGTCATTTTCTAACGAACTGACAGTCAAGCCTATCGTACCTGCAATTTGTACATCAGCAACCAGAAACCCTTCCATACATGTATGTGGCCAACATGAGATTGCAGAATTGAATGGATGATCTGGCATGTTACAGGTGATCATTGTCATGGATCCTGCAGCAGCTGGCAAGCCCAGGTTGCCCATCATCAGACGCTCCACTGACATCAAGGTGCCTTCCAGAGAGAAGCGCTATGTCTTTGACAAGGCCTATGATGGCAACACTGACAACAGGACCCTTTACAATGGTGTCGTCAAGGCAAGCTTGCTCTGCTGCTTTTTCTTTTTGTACGACGGCTTGTGACATCTGCGCGTGATTGTAGTGCATGACACAATGAAGCTGTGGCCAATCTGCAGCTTGCTCTCAACTCTTGTCTGTATCTGATCACAGCATGACCAAGCCAAGCCCCATCATTATCTGCCCTGCGTGCGTGCTGACTGCCTGGGTCACCCTCAAATGCATCAGTCTTGTCAGTGAACTGCCTGCATGTGCTGAGCTCGTTGCATAATGAGAATCATTGCCTCAGCCAGTGGCCAATAGCCAATAGAGATGGCAACAGGCCTCTTTCAAACAAGACATGCCTTGTGAGACATGGTGAGCAATAGCTCTCCTCTGGCAGGACAAATCAGCAGCATGCAGCGCAAAAACACACAGCGCAGCGCAGACCAGGCGACACAGCAAGAGAAAGGATTCTCTTGTACATCTTCAGCCAACCAACCAGGTTGTGCAGATGTGCCAGGATTGTCAGTAACCTGGTCAGAACATCAGTACTGCAAGCATACACAGCCATGCAGCATGCCAGCAGGCAACGAAGCTGCCACCACCAAGCATTCCTGCAAATCAAGCTATGTTGCTGCTCCTTTGGGACACAATGTCAAGCTTCTAGCAGCGTCTGCTGTGAAGACAAGCCCAACAGCAGCACATAAGAGGCCTTGCATGGCAGATGTACTTGTCAGAAAGCAATGCTGTCAGCGAGTGTGCAGCATGTTTGGAACAAAGCTGCCAAACCCATTGTGCGCGTCACTCTTAGCAAGTACAGAGGTCCAGCAGCGTCACAGCAGTACACTGGGATACTCACATGTACCAATTGACCCAGGCAGATTGCAATTACAGGCGTGGCAGCACGACAAGATTTGCAGCTCTTCTTGGCAGTTGCATTGTTAGCATACACAGTCAGAATATGCAGAGTGCAACAGCATCAGCACTGATCACGGCTTTGACCATGATTGGATCAAGTACGCCAGGGTCAGCTGGTTCTACAGCTGTCTCCATTGCGCATGTCTGCTCTGGGACTCCCAGGAGGTCTCCCAGAAGGCAGACTAGTAGCACCTCAGCCAAGTATCCAGCAGCAATTTGCTTGCTTGAGCTTCTATGGGTACTTGCCCCTCCCCTGAACTGGACTGCAGGCACGGCTGCAAAAGTCATGTTTGACGTGTTCAGCGCGTCTGTTCTGCAGAAAGCTATAGCTACCATGTTACCGAGCCTCAATGCTGTGATCTGGCCCTATCCTGCAATAGGCTCAGGCAGGACACTCACTGCCAACACTCCGCTGATGTGCACAGACAGCTGCAGCCACCAACTGCTGATGCTGCTAGAATGTGCAACCTTCAGCCATGCTCAGCTGCTTACAGAGCCAGATGGCTGATGTCTTAGTGGGGCATGATATCACAGCGTCTGCATGTGGCATGGGCAAGACTTGCACTGCCAATGTCATGATGTGATTTCACCTAAAAGGACACCTCAAAAATCCTGCTGGATGGCTTGCAGGGCCAGGCGGCTGGTGCCTTGCTGGGGCTGAACAACACAGATCAAACACGTGGTACACACAACGGACAAGACACGCACTGCCAACTGCACAGTGTGCACGTCTAAACAGAACTTGTCCACTCTGTGCAGGGCCTGATAGCTGGTGTGCTGCTGGGACTGAACACCACAGTCTTCGCATATGGGGCAACAGGGTCGGGGAAGACCTACACCATGGTGGGGACCCCCACAGACCCTGGGATCATGGTGCTCAGCATGAGTGACATCTTTGCCTTCATGGTGAGGTCAGGCCCTTGCACCTTGCTTGGGCCTGCCTGCTGCATGTGGTAGCCCAATTACAAAAGACTGCTCTGGAAGCTCTTGGTGAAACAAACCTAGCTTGACCATGCTGGAACTTACTCATGCATTCATTTCATTGCTCACTCATCTGTTCATTCGTTTGTTTGTTTGACGGTTTGCGTGTTCATGTTTTCATTCATTTGTTTCAATCAATCATTCACTCCCTCACCACTCACTCACTCACTCACTCACTCACTCACTCACTCACTCACTCACTCACTCACTCACTCACTCACTCACTCACTCACTCACTCCGCTTCAAAGGTGGTTGAGTTGCCAACCAAGTAACACATCAATGGGAAGCACTCACTCACTCACTCACTCACTCAGTATGTGCCTTCTCTTGGGGTGAGGTACGTATCATCCTGAGATGCTGCCTGTTTGAGGTCCTGTTTTGGCATTCAGTGTACGCACAGCAAAGACTGTTGATGTGTTCTGAGTCACAATGCTGTTCAGAAGCTCAGTCTAGTGGCTGCTGCTCTTTGCAGCTTCCGCCAGGCAATCCAGCATCCCTGATCAGTCACATCTGCTGCAAGGCATACACTGCATGCCTGTCTGTGAGAGTGTGTTGTTTCTGGATGAGCAGGCAAAGGAGCCTGACAAGCAGTGGGATGTGACATGCTCCTACTGTGAGGTTTACAATGAGCTCATCTTTGACCTGCTTCAGGACAACTCACCACCATTGGACCTCAGGTGACAATAGCTGCCATGCATCTCTCAGCCCGTTGTTCCATCTGTAGATTCAGATATCATCGTGACATGCAGAGCACCATGCCTTTTCGGGATCTTTTGACTGTCATGTCAACTATTGATTTGCTGAGCCGCAATGCAGTATATGCTCCATTTGTGCAGCGACAGGTACAGCAAGCCTTGAGCCTAGCAAATACACACAATACAGTTTCATTGCTGTATGATAGTTTGCTTTCAGTCATTGCAGCAGCAGGCAACATGACAGAGGCTTCAGTCCCACAATGAAGCTTGGCACACCTAGTAGGTACCTGGAACGCCTGTGAGCATTATTGTTATTATTGTTAATGAAGGTTGGTGCGTGTGTGATATGCAGGGAGGACCCAGAGGCCGGCCCGACTGTAGCTGGCCTCAGCAAAGTCAAGGTAGACAGCGTAGACACCATCTTTGCTCTGTTGCAGGTAAACTCATTCATTCACTTGCCCACTCTGTCACCTTTGCACTCACTCACCTTCTCAACCGCTTGATTGCTTGCTCGCTCGCTCGCTCGCTCGCTCCCCCACCAACTCACATGCTCATTAAAACCCCTTGCCCACCCACCTAACCCCTCGCCAACCCATCCATTCAGCCCTTCACTCTTGTGCATGCAAGGCGGGTGAGGCCAGCTATGCCCACTTGACCAATAGACTGAAATGACAAACACAGTCATCTAAAGGTTTCAAAGCTTTCATGTACAGCATTGCCCAACCCCCATCAGCACATCTTGCACGCGTTTCAGCCCTGCTTCTCCTGTCATCTGGCCCTGACATCAGCCTTGTCATGCTGTTGTGAGGCATGAATAGTCAGATGAAGGCTGGTGTGTTTGTCATGCTGCGACCTCATTACCTGAGTTTTTTCACATAGTGTGGGTGACAGACTCAACTTGTAATGCCAGTACACGTGGAAAGTTGCAAATGCATGTGTGACCTGGCAAGGGTGGGTTCAGGAGGGCAACAAGAGGCGCAAGACTGAGGCTACAGATGCAAATGCTGCTTCCTCACGCTCCCATGCCATCCTGGAGGTCACAGTGTGCCGCAGCGACAAGAACCACTACAGGAAGCAGGTTCAACTTCTCTGTTGTTTCCAAGCTGCCCACTTTCTCAAAGCAAAAGTCATGTCAACATGTATTATCACTGCGGCATCATGGTATAGGTCCTCTATACTGTGCAGTAGAGAAATACGTCTCCTTTTTTCACAACAGCCGGTGCCCCCCCAAAGGGTAGGGCCTTAGCCTTGGCAGGCAAGTTTATGCCGGCAACCATTGGGGTATGCCATGTACAATAGGCCAATCATGACTAAATACATTTTCGTAATGTGCTGCAGTGATACTGCTGCTTCTCCTGTGAGCTCTTTAGAAATGCACAAGCCAGCACTGCATTCCTGCAGATTCGTTGTGCTCACATACAGGCACTCTCATGTCCCTGTCTGAAGGGCACGTTTCATGCTGTTGTGTCAGGGTCATGAGGCAAGACACCACAGGAGCTGCTGCAGTGCACGCTGTGCCTGCTTGCTTTGCTGTGCTGTGTCGTGCAGTATTGCACCACCCAGCTGCACAATCCTGAACTGCCATGTGCTGTGGTGTCCCTAAGTCTCAGCAGCAGCACCCAAGCATGGTCAGCATGATTAGTGATGGGTGCATGTGTCCTGGCACCAGTCAGCAAAGCCAGTCAGACAAATTCTGATGCTATGCATGGTGCTGCCATGTTTGGCTTGCTTGCTTGCAGTTCCGCACCCTGACACTACTGACAGGCAGTGATGATTGGGGACGGTTTTAGGGCTGTTAGTATGTGTACAGGCAGATCCTGCAGCCCTACTTAGTTTGCGAGTCATGATGAAGATGCTGATGTCATTGGTGATGGTGAATGGAGGTTGCCCATGCCAGCAATCATAGCACATAGTTGTCATGATGAAGGCGATGCTGATGTTGATAATGAGTGAAGGGTCACCATGCCAGCAGCCATGGTACATAGTATGCTGTGATGATGATGATGATGATGAGTGGAGGTTGACCATGCCAGCAGCCATGGTGTACAGTATGCCATCCTGATGATGATGAGGATGAGTGGAGGTTGACCATGTCTGCAGGTGTACACAGGCAAGCTGTCACTGGTTGATCTGGCTGGCAGCGAGCGTGCGTCTGAGACCAACAACATTGGCCGTCAGCTGAAGGACGGGGCAAACATCAACAGGTAAACCTGTTTATGCCTGCTGCTGCTGCTGCTGCTGTTACAGGTCTTATGTAAATGGTCGTTTGTCATGCTCATGCTGTCAGTGGCCCCTGAAGTGCTGGCTACATCAATGCAATGACGTGTTCCTTCACTCACTGCGAAAACTTTTAGCGGTAGCTTTTCGGTGCTGGCAGCTGACTACAGCATTGGAATGAGTGACATGAGTGTGGTTTCATGGCAGTGCTGCAAGTCCTGGCAAGCTTGAGAGCATGGTTTGATCAATTGACATAGTTGCATGTTTTATGTGTCTTCCCTTTGGGCCAGGTATTTAGGGCACAGTCCTGAGTAGCTCCATATCTGAAGTCCTGGTTTGGCAATTAGCGTACTGACAATAACAATGCATGGTTTGCACTGATGTCACTGCCTGAACAAGCATGTTGCAGGTTGTTATTAGCCCCCTGTCTGAAGTCCTGTTTTGCTAGTCAGCATACCAACCTTGAACAGCAAGCATAGCTGTCACTGCCTCAATAAGCATGTTGCACTGCTGTCACGCCTGTGCTCTGACTGCAAGACCTCACAAAGGGACCTCCTCGGAGTGTACACACCTGACCCTAAAGTCAAACATGCATGTAATGAATCAACGAATGAGTGAATATCACTGCATGACAAAGTTTGCTGCAGGTCTCTGCTGGCACTGGCGGAGTGCATCAATGCATTGGGTAAAGCCAGGAAGAAGGGCCTTGTCTTTGTGCCCTTCCGCAACTCAAAGCTGACTCGCCTCCTCAAGGATGGCCTATGTGGAAAGTAAGCTACAATGACCATCACAAAAGCAAAAATTTGCTGGATGTGCGCAAGGCACAAGCTGCACACCCAAGAGCAACTGGAGGACACCTATTGTGGCTGTGTTTGTCTGTTTGCTACACCGCTCATGCAGAGGAGTGACAGGCCGTTTTAGTAACACACACACCCTGTACAGGGTGTGTGTGTTAGGGAGCTTCCTGCCTTTCAGTGAGTAACAGGCAACCACAGTCACATGCACACCCTGTTGAGCTTTCTGGCTTGCACCCAGAAACCACAGTCACATGCACACCCTTTTGAGCTTTCTGGCTTGCACCCAGAAACCACAGTCACATGCACACCCTGTTGAGCTTTCTGGCTGTTCAATGAGTAAGACATGTCCATTGACGTGCAGCTCACGCACAGCCATGATTGCAACGGTGGCATCATCTAGCGTGCAGTACCATCACACGGTGAACACCCTCAAGTACGCTGACCGAGCTAAGGAGATCAAGACCCATGTGCGCCAGAACGCAGGGACAGTGCAGGAGCACATTGCTCAGTATCAGGCCATCATAGATGATCTTAAGGAGGAGAATGATCAGCTCAAGCGTGAGCTCAACACCTTGCAGGTGAGCTCTGCTCTGAGTGTTTGTCGACACTGCTCTATGCAAGCGGTTGAAGATGAGCAACATTTCCTTTTGGACTGCCCTTTTTACAGCATCATTAGAGGTCAGCATTTTTCGTTATTTGGCCCAAACTACCAACAACGGGACATTAGGCTCTTTTTCGAACAGAACTCCCACCAGCTTGGTTTTGTTGCACACCAAATACACCTGTGCTTTCAAGCCAGGATGTCTGATGAGCCACAACTGGCTCCACACCCCAGACTGTAAGTTAGAAAATGAACATGAATGAATGCCCACGAGTTTGAGGGCAAGCCTGTTAGTATGGGCTGCATAGCAGCGCTGCGTGACAATGATTGAGAGATTTCCAGGCACTGATTGCCTGTGTGATTTGCAGTATGGGTATGGGCTTGCACAGACTGGCAGATTCACCGTGTGCATTACAGGCAGAGTACACACTCATATTGAAGGATGATCGGTGATCTGTAACCTTGCCACTGTGACCTCAGAATGTCAAGACTGCTACAGAGTGCTGAGCCGGCATTTTGACTGTGTTAGTAAATATTGATATTGTTATTTGAGCGCTGAGCTAGGTGAGCTAAAAAGCATGTAGGGATATCTGGTGTTTTCAGGGTGGGGAGGCAAACCCAGAGGATCTGCCAGTGGCGCTGAGTAATCCTGCCTGGGCCCAGCAAGCCTCCTCAGCTCTCGCTGCAGCCACTCGCGAGCGAGTTGAGTTGCAAAGGGCCATTGTGGAGGCTGAGGACAGCATTGTCAGGTGTGCCCTTGCATATGAGCAGCTGATGCCGTGATTGCATGAGGTGCCGGCGTTCTTTTGCAGCAGCTGTGTGCCTGTCCAACACAGCTTTTTGTATCTATTCTTTGACAGTGCTCATCTGCTGTTGCAATGGATGCATCTCTCAGCGCAGATTGCCGGAGCAATGTTCAGAATGCTCAAATGAATCGAAGCATGTGAAGTGAGTGTGATGAAGTGACATTTGTCTAAGCTACAAAAATACCAGCCAGCAACTTTCCTTGACCTGCAGTTGGGACTCTCTACAAGGCAAGATGCATACTTCATGTGGCACCTGCCATGTGCATCTGTACTCGAGAATTATCTCTTTTGTCGCAGGGCGCAGGCAGAGCTCGATGGCCTACAAGAAGAGCAAGCACGCATGGGTGAGTTGGGAGTAGGCATTTCTCCTCTGCAGGCAGCTGACTTGGACCGCCGCAAGGAGAAAGTGGCCAAACTCGTCAAGGCCAGTTTCCCCTAAGCTCCTGTAAGCATATGCTGCTGATCAACGTGTTAAGGGATGCGTGCTCCACAGGAAGGCGAGATGGAGAAGCACCGAATACATGGTCTCATTCTACAAGCGGATGCCAAGCAGCAGCAGGTGCAAGAGAGCATTGCCGCCCGGCCACGCGGCGGTGCTCGCGACGAGCTCATCTCGGAGCTGATACAAAGCAGGCTTGCCGTCTCTCGAGCCCAGATGAATGCCGAGGCCAGCGTTTCTGAGCAGATGATTGAGGAGCAGCAGGAGGTCATTGCTTGGCTGTGGCGCATTTTGGAACACGCTGGAATGACTCAGGCTCAGGTGACGATTTCTGCTGTGTCTGGGATTGGTTGAAATGTCAAGGATCAAAGACTCTGTCATTGCGGATGTCTGCTGTGATGTGCTTTCGAACAGTTGGCAGAAGCCGTACAACGTTTATGCGGTTTGGCAGGGAAATGCAAGAAACAAATGGTAAGGTCGAAAACATTGCTTCATAATTACCGGAAATAAGCCAACCAGCATGAAGTCACCTGAACCCAGATCATCCTGGGACACCCAAGGCTTGAAATCCTCAAGCACGGGCCGGAGCAGCTCAGTTGGTAGAGCGCAAGGCTCTTAACCTTGTGGTCAAGGGTTCGAGCCCCTTCTTCGGTGACGTATAGTATTTGCTTTTGCCAGTGTATATTGTTTGGGGCTGTGAGCTGAAGAAGCCTCACATACACTCATTTCCTGCTTGTTCTCGTTTCCTCATCAACAAGGTGTAGCCGCCGGCTAACTACTATAGTCATATGCATCAGGCTGACTGACAATATTCAGCTTGCAGCGTGGAGCAGCACACAGGGCGGGCTGCCAAGCAAGATGCTTTGTTGCAGTGCCTACCTGCTGTGACTGCTTTCAGACTACCTGCAATACCTCAGGAGTCTGTACCGCACAAGTATGCAAGCATCGAGCTTGGGCAAGGCGTCATAAGGCAGCACAAAAAGCACTTTGAACTACCAGCAACTGCTGAAAAATCTTGCCAGTATGTAATGACTACATATACTTTATGACCTGACAGTGATGCTTATGCCAGGGGTTAAGTTGTACACCTGACACAGTACTGAGTTGTCTCATGCAGGCAGTTGAGATGGGGCGCAGGATAGGGCAAGGGCAGGGGTCCAGGCGGGTGTCAATGGCGGGGGGTGATGGCAGGCTCCCCCGCAGGCAGGGCTCCTGGGTGGAGGGGCCCCGCCGGCAGAGCAGTGGGTCAGGCTCCAGGCTGGGCTTGAGGCGGCAAGGGTCCAGTGGGGTCATCTCTACCAGAATGGCTCACATGCAACTTGAACAGCTGCTCACTGGTAACCAGCTGCCGTTTGTACACTAAGCATCTTCTTCTAGGTGTTGCTGTCGGTTTGTCTGTGTGATGCACTTGCAAGCATGTGTGCAGCTGCATGCTGGTATAGTACAGCATTGCAGTTTGCTGCCTGCCTGTCTATCTATCTGCTTGCCTTTCATGTCTGTCTACCTGCCTGCCTGCTTGTGCCTGTCTGTCTGTCTCTCTCTCTCTCTCTGTCCGTCCATCCGTCCGTCCGTCCGTCCGTCTGTCTGTCTGTCTGTCTCTCTGTTTGTCTGTCCATCTGTCTGTCTATCTGTCATGTCCAAAATTTCCAAATCACAGGGCAAGACCTTTCCAAGTCAGTCTTATGTGTGGTGTTTGCAGGTACCTACACAGCCAAAAGGTACTCGCTATGGCAGAGCAGGCAGGCGGTCTTGAATGCCCAGCTGACAGGCCCAACTGGAGGCTCCAGCAATCAGCTGGACACTGAGACTGCAGCAGCTGATGCCATTGCAGCGCTAGGTAAGCACATCGTTAACAAAGAAACGAAAAGACAAGAGAAGACTTCGCCTTTCAGTGTCAAACATGAGAAGCCAAGTATTATACCAGGCTGCCCAGTCATTGGTCACAAACATCCTGTTGGCTTGTGCACCAGCTGTCTCAGCTTCCCAGCCGCCCCCATTCTGTTAGTCATGAAGCTTGCCATGCTTGATGCTGAGCCATTGCATCTGCTGTGGTGGCTGCTGTGTGTTTTGCTGACATGGTACCTGTCGCTGTCAACTCAGCTGCCCTTTCCCCTTTGCCCTTACAGTCTGACTGGCAGTTTCTTCGCCTCTTGCCACTCTGCTGTCCCATTAAAGACCAGCATATTTTGCTGTCTTCTGAAGCGCACAGAAGCCGCCTTCCTGGCTGTTTACTCTTCACAGGCAATGCGCAACTCAGGTTGCACACAAGCTCATGATGTCCATTACCTTCACTGGACTGCCATGTCAATGTGTCTTGTGTGTTGACATAATGGAAGTCTGCCTCACTGCCTGGACCTGTTGTGTTGACGGCCCTGACAGATGTGCATCAAAGATGGCAGACGCACTAAGCGTTTAATAATCTTGAACTACCATTTACCACTCACAGACTTGTCCCGCACGTACCTAGCTGATCATGAGCTGGAAAGCATTGTTATTATTATTATTGTTATTATTACTACTATCATTATTATTGTTACTATTACAGGGCCAGTTCTGGAGAGCTTGATGGGCATGAAGGGGCTGCCCTCAAGCTCTGGCTTGCCTTTGGAAGACAGCAGCAAGGGCGCCCAGCAAGGACCCAGGGGGCCAGGCAGGGATGAGCGCACAGCCAAGGAAAATGAAGTAGGGGAGGGCCCAGACAAGCTCAGTGCATCGCCAAGCTATAGTGTCTCCCACAAGGGATCTGGATTGGTATGAATTGTCTGTCGATCTGGTTGTGAGTCTGCTGAGTATTTGCTATTATGGTGCATCTTCCATTCTGTCGGTGAGTCTGTGGCTCTGATGAGCTGTGCTGCTATCTGTCTGTCTGTCCGTCTGTCTGTCTGTCTGTCGCTTCCCTGTTGAGTTTGTGAAAAGACCTGACATGCTCTGTTGATACATAACAAGAGGGACAGCTGAGCTGGCAGAATATAGCTTGCTTGTTGAGATGAAGGCACCATATGGGCTGTATACATATGTTCCCACCTTCCCATGAAACATCAGATCTGCAATGTATCCTGCCAATTTGCACATCAGGGCAGCTTGTACTCAAGACCATCGACGCGAGCTGTGTCCGACCAGATTCAAGGGTTTGGCAGGACGAATTGCAAGGGTTTGGCAGGACAAGGTTTGGCAGGACACACTGCAAGGGTTTAAGCCAAATGCAGTGTGTCTTGCTTTGAGTGCCTCAAGCACTGGTTGACCATTAAAATCTGGAAAATATGACGTTCCACTTTTGGCTTTGTCAGCTAGTGTCTGTCTTGTTTTTCTCAAGAAGATGTTGCATTGACAATAGGAAGCCATGTTGCGGCAGAATCAGACAGACAAGGCAAGCCTTGTCAACCCTTATTTAGCCAGGCAGACCACCAATAGGCCGGCCCCCGGCCCCCAACCATTCTCCAGCAGGACCCCCATCATCAGGACATCTGAAGGTACAGGCACGCCGCCCCCCCCCCCACCCCCAACCCGCCCTCCCACCTGGCCCCTGTCAAAGCCGCATCTCTTCTCTGGCTTGGGTGTTACAGCAGCTTCAGCAATGCTGAACAGGAAAAGCACAACTTGCATGAAGTTCCCGAAGGGTGCATGACATCATGATATGTTATGAACAGGGGCAACTGTCAGAGACTACCTGCCCTACTGCAGTACACCTGAATAGTAACAGTTTGCATCAAGCTGAAGCACTAGCGCTAAGGAACAAGGCATGCATGAGTGGCGTCCAGGGGGTAAGCACAGCAGCGATCTAGTCTTCTTTGGCACTGAATGGCACTGCAGTAAACACACTTTGTTTCTGGCTGTAACCAAGTCATGACAGTCCAAAAGAATGTCGCAACTGGCGTCATTGTGAACATAAGCAGCTCTGTCTGGTACCAAATGAGCTATAGAGCATGTGTTTGCGTTAGGGAACAGCAGCAGCAGTCAAGCGCCAGCACGCACCTTCTTGAGAAGCAACAGGACGCTGCAGCACCGGCAGGCTCTTCTTCCTTCTGGCAGCAGCGCCTCGTCAGATTCCTCCCTGCTGTCTCAGCAATCTGGAGTGAAGTTTGGCAGGGCAGCCAGGGTTGGGGCTTTGGGGGTTGCTGATGGGGGGAGCCCAGCACCACAGAGAGGTACAGTTGTGAAGGGTCTGCACAAACACATCAGCACCTTTGTACCTGTTGGCGATTTCAGATTGCTGTCTTGTGCCATGCTGTGCTGTGCTATGCTGTGCCATGCTGTGCTGTGCCATGCTATGCTGTGCCATGCTGTGCTGTGCCATGCCATGCTATGCTGTGCCATGCCATGCCATGTCCATGTCCTCATTGATTTCAGAAGCAAAGACCAGCAAGTTCAAGTTGAGTGCCTCTCCATCTGGTTGCCAGGAAAGGCCAGCTCGAGCCACAGGCCTGTTGAGATGTTGAGGTGACTGTGTCTGATGTTGTGCTATCCCCAGGCTCACACCCACTCAGGTTCAGCCACAATAGCTGAGAAAGCATGAAATGTCAGCAAGGCAGAGAATCTTGCGCTGTTATCTCAGACATTCCATCAGGCTTGAGACTCTGAGGAGCCAGCACAGTGTAGTGCTAGAGTTTCCTTGACAGTGTGCGCAACACTCAAAAGTGTCACGTAGTGGCGCTACATTGGTATACAATCCAGAGAACTGAACTAGTAGACATCTTGGCCAGGGGCCTGGTCTCATCACTTAGGTAGGTTGTTTCAGTCTGATTCGTTGCAGAGCTCATCTTGGCATGTTGTGAGTGCAGGCAGTCAGGCAAGGCCACCACGACCACCTTCAGGCCGAATTCAGAAGCGCACTGCTGCTGGGGGAAGGCCCTCCTCTAGACCCAGCTCTAGAGGGCAGACGAAGCAGAGCTCAAAGGAGGGGACAGGCAACACCAAGCTGAGGCAGCTGGCGAGAAATCGGGCAGCTCAGGGATCAAAACGGCGCGGGGAATGATTTGAAGGCTGATGCATGCATCTGACTCCTTGGAGCATGCTAAGTACTCACTATTGTTGATGAGGCAAGCAGCAGGTCAAGGCACAGTAATTTGGGGGGTTTGGGTTACACTATCAAATCTTTGGAGACTCGTCCCTTTGAGCAAGGGAAGACCTGTACATGTAGCCTGAGGCTATATAGAGTCTGGCAGTGTCGCAATCAACTAATTAGATCAAAAGACGCCCAACAATTGACTTTGTCCTCGTTGGTTGCATGCATGCGTTGCTTTGTCAGTCGTTGAATACAAACTGATCATTACATGTACTATTCACGTCTCAACATGTTGCTCAAACTGCACAAACTTCCAAGACTGAGGTGTGAGGCTTGTCTTGCGTGCACCATCCATCTGATCTGGTCAACAAGACCACTAGTAAAAGCTGTCAATCTTGCTAGTAGCAGCAATTTGTGCTTGCACAAGCATAGCATGGCAGCTACACTTAGCATCACACTTCACAGGTGTGACGAGGATAGTCAGCTGTACACAATATATATGGTTGATCTAAACACACTGAACCACACAGCGTGGTATCATATACAAGCAGCTGTTCCAAAAGCAAGTCACACATGTTCATCAAATTTTCATAATAAACGAGCATGAGCTAATACTCACCTCACTCAACTTAAGTGTGAAGCTTCACACTCCTGCCAAAATGCAACAACTTCGCACACAGTAAATAGGTTCTTATTTTTGCACACAGCACCATCGCCAGACAGGTTGCAGACTTGAAAGCAATGCCTTCAAAGCAACGTAAGAGCTCACTGATTGGGGGGAGCAATTTTCAGCAGCTGTGGCACTCAGGTGTATACATGACTTGTCATGCACACATGTAAAACCAGGACGTCACAGTGATGAGGCTTTTGCACAAGTGCTTGGCTGCATCCTGCCAGAGCCCCTCATTGATAGGTTGCAAGCTGGCCCCATGGGTATACGTTGACCCACATCCTGTTTGTAGCTGTCATGCCAGCGCATATAGCAGCCGTAGCATGTTGCAGCTTGGATGTTTCCTTGCACAGAAAGCCGCCATCTGCTGCCCAAGTCTGCCATAGTCTGGCCAGACAGCCCTTGGCAACACTACTGCGCTTTGCTGCAGAACTCCCCTTTGCCTGGACGCGGCAGCTAGCTGCATTCATTGAGTTGCAACTGAAGCTGTCAAAAATCTAGTTCTGATTGTTACATGGCCTGTGCATGTCTTTCCATCGGCCAAGGCTGCAAGAAAGCTGAGTCTATCCTTTGTAGGCTGTCTTCGTGCTGCACCGTGGCAGCATATTCAACACTCCTGCAGTGGACGCCACTTTCAGACCAGCAAACACACAAGATCAACACGACTGCAGCTTGAAACCGTGTCTGCACATATTGCCGTCTGCAGTGCCTGACTATTGTGGGAGCAGTTAGATCTACTGAGTCAACGTAGCAAGTGCTCATAACAATCCCAGAGCCAGACAGGCGCTTTACCCGTCCGGATTGGTTATACATACTGCGTCGTGCATTTTGACTTGTCGATGCGTGAAGGGCTTCAGCCGTGACGAAAGCGCGTACTCCACGTTCTGCGTTGATCTGGTCGTTGTTTCAGGACGCACCTGTAGTGTAGCTGACAGGTATGGCAGCTGCTTCATGGCAGTGTATGTTTGATGCATGATCGCAAGCAGCCTTTGGAACCGCACAGACCTGGGGCGCGCCTTGTAGGCGACTTTTCCGACGGACTTCGCAGATCCGCGCCACAGCCAGGTTGAGAAACAGCAACACGAAGATGGCTACCAGACCAGCGTACATGTACGTAAAGCCGCTCGCCATCTTTCGGCCAGACTGCGAATTATCGCGTTCACTAGCATTAACTAGCCTTACGACGGAATCATTGTAAGGTCAACGGAATCTTTTCCTGGCAAACATGAAAGCTAAATGTAGCGGCAACTGGTAAACCATTGCAAATTAGGGTTGCTCATCTGATTGGTGAAAACTCAAATCAATTTTCCATTTGGACACGGCCGATCTTAATTCAAGGCACTGCTATTGCTCAGGGAGATGCATCTGCCAAATAGTACAATTTCTCGAGCAATTTCCCCACTTCAAATTAAGGATTTATCTGTTTCAATGGGTCTTGCAGACCTAGGTTTGTGTTCGCCAAATCCTCCCAGAAACCGTCAACAATTTTTGTATCGGCTCATTCGGGCCCATTTCTGAAGAGCTGCGGACCGATATGTGCTATGCACACATGTACAGCGCAAATGGTTATGACTGGTCCAACCGGTCAGACCGTGGGCATTTGAGAGATGATTCGGTGGAGAAACCCAGACGGAAACCCAGAATAGGCGTACGCAAAGAAGTCTGCATATGCATGCTAGGTGGGGGTCCTCCAACCCATTAACAACCCTATATGGTCATCGGACTCATGATCATACGGTATGAGTCATACCACTAACAAAAAGCCCTATGTGGCTACACACTGTCTGATAAAGTGCAGAAGAAGACATTGAGAAGCGTACCTATACCAGCCATGCACAGGCGCCTTCCGACATACAAAACGCTGCTGAACGTCGTGAAGAAAATCTTTACGGCGGAGGCCGTGTTTCTGCCGCAACGAGTGGAGTTGTGGACGTCACTGCCAGAGGACACGCCAAAAAGAATTGTGCGGAAGAGGTCCGATTATTTAGGTCACGATACCGTCAAACTAGCCGTCAGTACCAATTTTAAATGTGACGAGCTTCACTTCAGCACATGTTACAACAAGGACTTGTATCAAGCCGTGATTGTGGTAAACAAGACAAGATGGTCTGAAGGAATTTTTGAAGTTATGTGTTTCGATCCAGAGGCAAAAGACTCACATATTATTTTTCAGAAATGGACCAACTTGGAGTTTCAGCTGCTCTGGGGCGAGGACACAGTTGGCTGTCAAGCTATTGGCAAGTTCTATGCAGAAGGAACACGGGTGAAACAATCATTCCTTGAGAGCGCAGCAACTTGTTTTGTTAACTTTTTGACCTTGGAATTTCTGCATACAATGGGAGTTGGAAGCGAGCTTTGACCCGTTCTGTGTGTTGATTGATGCAGCTGCATGCAGATGCTTGGTGTGCAATGTTGCATTACATGATGTGTGAGGTTCACGTCTACACAAAACGATGATATTAGATTAGGGCTAGACATGCCGCAGCTTTGTCGTCGACTTCCTGTTCACCATACAAATCTGGCATCATCTGGCTGCGTTGACTGGCTTACAATAAATACAATATTGTAAGCATTGTTGGATGTCATATGTTAGCTCGGTTCCAGGCTACAGCAACCTTGATGCTGGCTGTCACAAAGAAGTCTGAAAAACAACCTTTCTTGACCATGTTGTCAGAGTGATGGTCGTCTGCTTTACATTGCTGTAGCTTCAACAGGACTTAGGCGACGCATTGGATTCGTATCAGAGATGATTAGCCTGGATGTCCAGGAAGTGCAAGTTCACACTGAGAGCTTCACATACCAAATGCATGCCTTTGATTGTCTCACTGATTAAGCACAAGCTTGCTGCAGTCTACCAGCCACTTTCTGTAATTGGTGGATGCCATCATCATACTGTATTGTACTCAGGTACACTGGCAGAAAATGTCGGTGACATAAATTAGCTGTTTCCCAATAACTTGAAACAGAGCCTGCCTTATGCTGTACCTACCCTCAACACCTGCGGCACAGGGCCATTTGTCAACAGCAAGGCTTTGCGGAATCTTGCTCTCCACAAATTGAAGTGACCATTTGGAATATTTAGAACGAGCTGTAAGCATGCCTGCATGGAGCTTGAAGCACTTACTTTCATACATCTTCAGGCTTGCCTCCAGGCACAAGAACAGCTATGTTGTTGCCGTTCAGGAGAATTTGGTCCATTTGTGTGGTTTTGACTCCTTCTGGACTAGCCTCGTACTCAGTGACATCTTCAAGAACCATGTTCACGAATACATCGAATCCCCGCAGTGTGCCGACCAGTTCCTTGTCACCTTTCATTACCACCCATATTTTAGACCCGATACACCTGTCGATCAGCTCTGAGGGCATGAGGTGACTTGGGTTGCCAGCATACGCAGCTTTCTTGGGTGCAATCATGATGTGAGGACAAGATTTGCGTCAAGTTCTCATGAGTCACAGAGAGCTGGATGAAAATATCAGTACCAACTTGCGTGATGCATGTCTAAGCGAACCAGGTGCTTCTGTCAGTGCTCCTGTGCAGCCAACAAACCCTCAACAAAAGGCTGCACGGGTGAGACTGCCGACGTGCACCTGTTTGTACTTGCTGGACGGAGTGCGCATGCAATGCTGTCGCGGACCTCTGCAAACCTGCCGCCCGAGCTTTCTTCGTATACCACAGCGCACTCCGTGCTTTTTACGGCTCAGGGCCGGAAGCTGGAGAGGAAGCTGGCCTCTGCATCACAAACCGTACATCAGATTTGACTTTTATGCAGTTTACACAAGCTGAGGCCATCTGAGAAGCCTCACACTTAAGTGTTGACCAGCTACTGCCACGGTATCATGGGCTGCCATGTTTGCCATGCCCACACCCACGCTTTTGGGACTGGCAACCGCTCTGCAACAGGCTTACACGGCAGTCGTCGCTGCTGTGTGCGTCGCAAAGCTGACACAACGCATTGCAAAGCCAGCTCAGCAACAGGTACTTTACCCCTTTTGCTACTCATGGGACCACCCTGTATCCCCAGTTTTTGGAAACTCATGCATGTAGCCATGCTGACAACCTTTGGGTTGCAGCATCCGCTCCTGACACAGCCATTTTGGGCAAGAGTGGCCTCACCGTGTCCTCCTTGGGTATCGGCACGTTGCAATGGGGTGATACACAGTGCGGCTATGGCAGCCAATATGATGAGGTATAGATCAGTTTGCAGATCTGCCAAGTTGACGTTCAGTTGCCTTGGGTGCTCAGGCATCCTGCAAAGCTTGCCTGTTTGAGATGCTTGGACCAGGAACATGCGTCGTGACCATGCAACGTGATTGTCTTGCTGCAGCACAGGCACAGCTGCAGGATGTCTTTGCAGCAGCTGTTGAGGGTGGTGTGACATTCTTTGACAAAGCTGAGGTATGTTGCAATAAAGACCGTTGCTTCCAAGTGACTTTGAACGCTACCATTCCAGCATGCTTGCGTTTGTCCTGCATCCACAAGGGACCTATCACAAGATTTGACAAACCTGAAACTTCACAGTCTGTATACAATAACAAAACACACTAGCGGCTCATTGGCCCTGCTGAGTGTATATCTGTCAGCGCAGATCTATGGGTATGAAAGCATCAAGTCTGGTCAGTCCAGTGAGATCTTAATTGGCAAGTTTGCCAACAAAAGTCAAAGTGCCTCACAGCCCCTCATCGTGGGAACCAAATTCTTCACAGTGCCCTGGACCAATCTACTGGTAGGGGGAGGTTTTCGATTGGGCAGGCGTTCAATGATGGATGCCTTGCGTGCCAGTCTGAAACGCATGGACAGAGACAAAATAGATCTATATCAGGTCAGGACTACCCGTCACCTTGCTACAGTAGTGTACCAAAGGCCCAAAGGCCAAAAGTGCTCATTGCCAACTCTTGTAAGCCTGCATTCTGCACTCACAGCAACAGCCTCATTGATGGCAACGATTGCATCTGCAGCCTGGACTGTGTCTCAGACAGCCAAAGGTAGCATGCTCAAATGTATCCACGCATACATTAAGCTTTTAGACACTAAAATAATGATAATAATATGGCGAGATATGCTCCCATGTCTTTCTTTTTGCCTACCAAGCCCTGGACAAATTTCTCCAGCTATGGAAAAGTCGAAGTTTGGAAGGAAAACTTTTTAGCTGGACCTTGTGTGGTCTGCAGATCCATTTCCCCTTCCCCTTCTTCAAGCAGACCACTCTGGCTGATGGGTTGCAAGAAGCCCTGGATCTGGGCTTGGCCACAGCTGTGGGCGTCTGCAACTACAACACCTCACAGCTTGAGCAAATACACGACCTTCTGGACAAGAAAGGCATTCCTCTTGCCACAAATCAGGTATCCACCGTTGCTGCACTACTGTGAATCTGCTGCTGCCTTTGCTGTTGCTGCACTGCTTTATTTATTGCTGCTGTTAATGCGGAAAAGTGCTGCTGTCAGCCTTGCACCTCATGTTTTCACCATCATCCAACATGTACAGATCAAGGTTTGAATAAACAGCCACAAGTTGCACTTTTGCTGCTCCCCGTGCATTGCTGGATGTTTTTACCAGCTGGCTCTTTGGCAGTATTGGTCTATTGATCATCATGTCTTGCCAGCTGTGATACTTGAATCAACTGCTGTTATTCAGCAGGTGCGCATGGACAAATGGTCTCACTAGGAACCTCACTGGCTACAGCACATGGTGATGCATAGTAAGAATGTATTGCCATGCCTTGAGTCTTGGTGCAGGTGAAGTACAATGTGCTTGAACAAAAACCAGAGACATCTGGGCTGCTGGAGAAGTGCCAGGAGCTTGGCGTGACACTTGTGGCTCACAGCCCTCTGCAGCAAGGCATCTTGACAGGTGCTCACTGCATGGCATTGCGCTGCATTGCATTGCATTGACAGGTCCTCCTTGCATTGCACTGCACTGCATTGCATTGCATTGCGCTGCGTTCTGTTGCATTGCACTGCATTGCCTTGCCTTGCATTGCATTGCATTGTACTGCATTGCATTGCATTGCCCTAGGTGAGCCCATCTTGACAAGTGCTCATTGCATCGCGTAGGCTCAGGCACAGGTGCACACTGCATTGCATCACTGACGTATGAAGAACGCACATTCTTGAAGATGAGGTGACAACTCATGCAGCCTGCCAGGCACTGCATGCTCTGTGCAGTCAATGCACTGAATGTGTCATGGTACCTCGGAAATAATCAGGTTTGGGTTGAAAAGAGTATGGTCATGTCCATGCTAGTGAGAGGAACCATGCCGGAGTGAGACGCAGATTTTCAATGCACATTGCAAATTATGTGAACAACTGCCTTCAAATGATTTTCTGGCAGCCAGAGTGCCAGCATGATGGCAATAGCCCATCTGTTACATCTGTGCAATGCAGTCTTTTCACATTTCTGTCCCTCCCAAGGACAGGGAGCCTTACTCAAGTTGTGAGTGTCCTCTGCATTATTTGCACCCATTATTGTGATAAGTCACACGTTGATGGGTGTGGTGGGCTTGTTGTGCAGATAAATACGTCAGTGGCGGAGGTCCCAAGGCAGCAGAGAAGGCAAGGATATTGCTGAAACTGATGCAGTTCATTGGTGCGGTCAGTGGCGGCAAGACAGTCACACAAGTGGCTCTCAATTACCTCATGTGCAAAGGTATGCTATGAGCTCTGCTTTGGAGTGACACCATCAGAGCAGTGATTTGCTCACAAGGGACGAACAATCTTGTCATGGTCAGCCATAGTTTGCCGAGGCAGCTGGTCTGATGCTGGCATTGATGGCAGGATATGCATGTAGACCGCGCAACCGCTTTGATTCTAGTAGCATTGCGTCTTGGCATTCTTGGCATTCACTTATCGCACGCACTATGCAGGTGCAGTACCAATCCCAGGTTGTAAATCAGTAGCTCAAGTGCAAGAGCATGTGGGTGCAATGGGATGGCGACTGGAGAGCAACGAAATTGCCATCATAGACGAAAAGTTGCAGACTATGTAAAATGTGCATTTGTAGCACAAGCTGTATATCTACAACCTGATGCGATACCTCAGAGTAGCAGCTGCTGTTGCTGCACCATTCCCTGTTGCTTGACAAATGCTGTTGAGCAAGTGCTGTTGACGTGAATACAGCAATGCTTACAGGATGACGTGTGAACGCCACAGACACGCATACTGTAGAGGCAACACTTGTTTGTGTCGATCCAAGCATATTGCTGCAGAAACTAGGTAACCTCATTTTGAGGCTGCAGCACTCAAATAAAGTTGCTTTTGCACATATGCTTGAGCCTGACTCGACAAGATCATCGCAATTATGTGGTAGGGCATCAAGGCTTTGCATCCTCACAGCTGCCTGATACTGGCTCTAAGTGAAATGATACCGTGCTTTTTATGGCATACTGGCTAAAGCAGGTCAGGCCTTCGCTTGTACCCCTTCAGGCGTTATATCCGTGATGACTGCAGGTACAGACCGCGAGTGTTTAGTTGGACCTCCCGGGTGTATGTGCTTATATGCTGCTATATCTGACTACAAGGTAAGGTCAGCGCAATTCCAATCAACTCACTCTGCTTTTGTGGCTGGCCATCCTTCCAGTCCGCACGTCTGAAGAAAACGACCTCACGTGTTCTTGCTTTAGTTTTGGCTGGCTCTTTGAGTGCAGCACGGACCATGTCCGCGCACAGACCAGAGTACTTCAAATAGCTCATGCCGGCCACACGCCAGTAAGCGCTGGCTGAAGCAGAGGACGACATGGCTCACCACTCCTCGCAACCTTGCTCAAGATTCAGATGCAGCCCCACGGGGCAGTGTCGTTGATCAAACGTTGACGCTGCAAACGAAATGCTTGCCTTGATCGACTTCAACCACCTGACTCTGTGCATGTAGTCATGGAGACCCTACACAACACAACACGCAAGCCCTAAAGTCTCGATACGTCATGCAGGACAAGGCACAAGGCATCTACCAGTTTCTGCCATCCATCTGACCTCAATTGTTCATTCTGTTGCTGTTGAATCGCTTCACTGCCCCGATACTTGATTAGCCACAGACTACAAGATGCCTAGAAGAGGTGGTGGTAAGCTTTACTCGAACTTTCGATCTGCCTATCGTGACACAGGGTCGCGGGTATTGAGACTGACTTGGTTGAACAGGTGGCAGTGCCCGTCGTGCCAGTCCTTCACCAAGGCCCGCAGCTCCTTCAAGGGGTTTCTTTGGTGGTGCTTCCAACCCCACTAAGCCCTCCCAATCTGCTCCTCCCCCAGCTCAAAAGACTGGTGAGTCTGTCTAGCAGTCACGCTGCCTGATGCAGTTTGCCGTGCCGCCATCGCTTGATGTGCTGTGGCGTCCGTCCAGTTTCACTGACATGCCTGTTTGTCCTCTGCAGCACCTCCTCCTCCTGCTCAGTCTCATGGTGGCGGTGGAATGCTATCAGGTCTAGGTGGCATGGTTGCACAAGGTATGTTGTGAAACACACGTTACATCATGTCAGATGCTGCCATCTTGTCATCATGCTGGCACTTGTTATGTTTTGCATGAGAGGACATCAATCACTACTCTGTCAGTTTGATCTTGCATAAGTATGTGCGGTTACATGCAATTTGTACGCACAATGATGCTGCATGGCTGTGACGGTGTAATATGGATCTATAGGTATGGCTCTAGGCACTGGCAGCGCTCTGGCACACAGAGCTGTGGACTCTGTGCTTGGCAGCAGAAACCCAGAGCCTGCACAGGCACAGCAGGCAGCAGAACAGATTGCAAGGGAACCAGACACACCCTGCAACCGCCAGGCCAAGACCTTTGCAGACTGCATGTCAGACAACAATGGAGACCTAGAGTCCTGCAGATATTACTTTGACAACTTGCAGACATGCCGCCAGCAGCTGCAGTAGTTGCATCAAAGCTGCATCTTCTGACTTACCTACTGACTTGAATCTTCACAATCAGGGTACTCATTGATTTCTGCCTTGTAAATGACACGGATATAGCAATCTGCCCATGTGGTACAGTTTATGCATTGCAGAGATTGATGGACTGCTGAAACTTGGATGCAAGGGCCAGAACTATACATGGCACAAATTACGAGGTTTTATTGCATGTGAAAGCAGCTTTGTGCTATGCTGTGCCCATTTGAATGCAAGTTGGCACTGCACAAAGCTGAGGCACATCTTGCAGCTGCGTCGCACTTGGTTGTATGAGGCACACGGTGACTGGCTGTCACTGCTTGGTGCTAACAATTTCCAGCTTGAGAAGGCTGGTTACATCACATTATGCTTGGCCTGCGCAGTACTGAATGCAAGTAAGCTGCTCAGCAGAAGGGGGTTCATATACAGTACTTCAATATAAGCTGTTGATAAGGTTCAATATTTGTGCGGGGTGAAATAAAGGGTCATTGTAATCAGCAAGCCTATGCTGCAACAGCAGCCTCTACAGTGATACCCATATTCTTTGCAGTGCCCTCAACAATTCGCATGGCAGCCTCCACGTTCATGCAATTCAAGTCTGGAAGCTTGATCTCGGCTATCTCCTGCACTCACAAATAGGGCAAATTAGGAGGGGCTCGCATTGGCCTGTAGTCTAAAATGCCACACAACACTCAACAACAGTCTTCAGAGAAAGCATGCATTTTGACATGACACCAGATGTGCATGTGAGCAAGATTGTTCAGATCCATGTTATATTCAAAATTGCGCCCTCCAGGTGAAAATGTTAGCTGCGTGAACATTCAGCAGAGTACAGGTCAAATGAGCTGAGAAGGGTACCTTCAATTGAGCCTGTGAGATCTTGCCAACCTTTACTGAGTTGGGGGTGCCAGAGCCCTTGGGGACTCCTGCAGCTTTAGCTAACAACACAGACGCAGGCGGCGTCTTCAGGATGAATGTAAAACTCCTGTCCTACACATCAGAAGAGCAAGTGTCAGATTGTACCTTTAAGTCTGCTGCGCAGTGCTTGCCATGTGTGTTAGATGTCTGCTTTTGTGAAAGCTGTTGCACTGTCTATTGCCAGCGCTACACATTGAGGAACAGCCACAAAACAAAACAAAGCTGTAAATTAGTCTACCCAGCATGCCTTTTATGCATGCATACCAAAAGACAAACATGGATGCACCAATTGAATGGCAAGGCAGCACGTGAGCATTGACTCACCTCAAAAACTGTGATCTCCACAGGAATGACAGTGCCAACCTTGTCTTGTGTTGCTGCATTGTACTCTTTACAGAATGCCATAATATTGACACCCTGCAGGTAGTGTTCTGCAAGTTCAGAGTGCACGGCGCCATAAAACATAGCCCACTTTTCACATTGCTATGGCCTGCACCTAACACAGGTACGCATGGAGTAAGCATGTTACCTTAGCACCAAGTGCAGGACCCACAGGGGGAGCTGGGTTGGCTTTGCCAGCTTGTAGGGCCAGTTTGATCAGACCAGTCACTGCAGTACATTACAAGCCGAGTCGAGCTGCCAGCTACGATGCCTTTTGCACAAGAAGCTTGCATTGCTAAATCAATCTGGTGAGGCTTGTCTGCTGACACCTTTTGACGCCATGCTAGTGACGCAACGCTGCGGTCTGCCTGACGTTCGCACAGGTCTGCATACCAAAGCAGTTCCGGAAAAATTGGCATGGCTGACTGGAGTGCCTCGAAGCGAGCAACATAATTGCGCTTGTGGGGCAACGCTGAGCTTTCGTCGTTGCACAAAGCTGTTTGAGGTGTGGCAACTACACTGCATGGTGAAGGTGGCCCAAGGCCCCGCCTCTCAATAAGCACCGGCGCAGTGATGCGGAATATCAGCTAAGAATATTGCGTAAACTATATCGTAGCCTACAGCTGAGCGCACAAACTGACAGACGTGCATCAAGTTTGCGCTGAAACCTAACGTGACCCTATGACGATAATCCGTAACGCTTGCAATAGGACCAGGTCATTGCAAAATCCAAAGCTACGGCACCCTGTCTTTGTAGGGGGCATCTGCTTTTTGATGCCGGCGCGTTGCTACTCAGCTAGGTAGCATAGCAAGTCACAGTTTACCAAGGTGGATCACCTGTTCAGTCATGGTACAGTGCACATGTCTGTAATGTTCAACTGTGTACATTCATGACTCCAGCCAGGTGAGTCTGTCAATGGTGTTCCTGAAATATGTACAAATCTGCAGGGCTTGCCTTTAGTCTTGCCTCGTAGAGACACCATGCCCGCATGTGAGCAGGGTGACACTATTTGACTGCACCCTACAGGCTTGGCCCACATATTGATTAATTGCAGGCGTGCATGTCAGTGCCATGCATGCCAACAACCATTTGCATGCATACTTTTCACTGTATTCCTACGATCAACTGGATCAACCTTTTGGCAAAAAAGTGCGATGGGTCACAATTGCTTCTGATGCGATGCAAGGCCTGCCCTCTCTCCTCTGTGGTGCTATCCACAATGGAAATCTGCAAGCATGACACTGCAAGTCATTTCTGCGCATAAACCATCAGGTTTGCTTGGCAAGCCAGGGTAGTTGGGCGTTAACAAATGCTTTACAACATGTTCGAAGTACGATGCAGCAATACTTGATAGCAGACTCAGCATTTTGCAGGATGCCGCCCAAAATCAACCTTTGAACGAACGCGTGATACAAGCAAAAACATGGTGTGAGGCACTGATAGCAGGTCCATCATCTGCAAAGCAGACCCCTGATCAAGACAACTCTCAATCACCAGGCATTCAATGTCAGATAGACGGGCTGCATCAAGTGACGCCACGCCATCCCACGAGTGTTCCCCCAGCAAGTCTACATGCAGGTGAGCCCGCAGTGGGTTCCGCGACTTCAAGCCTCTGCGCTCAGCAACATCATGCCTCATTCAGCTTTTGCTTTGCATGCATACTGGATAGGCTTGTCTCCTTGCTGTATGCAGTTCTGGGGACAAAGGTTCATGCCTCTGCACTCAGCAACATCATGCCTCATTCAGCTTTGCATGGACACTAGACAGACTCTTGTCCTTGCTGTATGCAGTTCTGGGGACAATGCTTCATGCCTCTGTGCTCAGCAACATCATGTCTCATTCAGCTTTGCATGCACACTGCATAGACTGCTGTAAACAGTCTGAATTTACAGGGGACAAAGCTTAATGCCTTGGCTGCAGGCAGGAGCAAACACAGCGTGTGCTGACACTACTTACAGCTTGTGCACAACAGCATGAACCTGCTGCCAGGGGTTGTGTGTAGTGACCTGTATGTAGCATGTGCAGCTTGCATGCTGAGAGCACTGCAGTCAGGAGTGTGCTGACTGTCCCCACCATCAAGGTTGGCAGTAGCCACTCTGGGATCCAACGCAAGGCACTTGAGCACCTGCAGATGACAACATAATTGCGTGAGGACATCAGGGAGATGTGATGTGAAGGGGGGCGGGAGGGAAGGAGAGGGGATAGGGAAGGGGGGGTAAACAGCACTCGAGGGACCTGCATGGTTGGCTGCATGGGGTATCTGCTTTTGCCTCACAGCACCCTGGAGCATTGTTTCGACAGCAGTGTCAATTTCTGACTCTTGAGCAGTGTCATAGGTGATGAGAATTGGCTGAATGCAAACAAGTTCTCAGAAAGCTGTGTTGGCCATGCCTATTGCTGGCATTGCATGATGACCCTGCTCCTCTTTCTTGTTTTGAGTGGCCTTGCCGGCATGATGACCTCATACAAGACAGCATGCTTGGCTCTTGACAGATGGGAGGCATCAATGCACCGTGCGGTCTTCCACAGCCATGCTTGCATGCATACTGCATCTGGGTTCTATTATTGTTGATCCAGGTTTGTCACCAGGCTCTTGCTCAGATGATCCAGGCATGTCACCATGCTCTTGTTTGCATGATCCAGGCGTGTCACCACACTCAGCAAACCAATGCATGCTCAGAGACTTGTTTTGCACCCAGCACTTCAAAAGAAGAAGAGCATGCAATGGGCGTGTGTCACTCTGTGGTCTAACCAGCGCTTGGCTTTACCGATTGCCTCCTATGATACAGTGACGTGAGCAGCAGCTGCTGCCTGACAGAGATGTGGTCATCATCAGGCCACACATTGCACTGGAACATGTGTCGCTTGGCACAAGCCTCCCTCATGTACAAGAGCTGCTGCCGCTGCTGCTCGTCTGCGCACTCCTCAAGATGATCAGCTTGGAGCTGCCACTGCTTTTCTTTGGTGCTCAGTTGGCTCAGAGGGTGCCAATCAGGCTTACCTGCATTGCCACGCAAATCAATCCTGGGATTTGAGTTTAGACTTTTTGTTTGAGAAGGCTGTTTAGCTGTGACAGCTGGGAAGACCACTTGGCTACAGCAAATGCCAGCTCCCAACAAAATATGGACATCATGGCCGGCAATAATGGTAACAGTCATGGTCAAGACTGAGGATAATACAGATATCAGAACAGTATAAATACGAACCAAAACAATGTCAATTTGTTCCAACATTCAAGATGCAAACAGCAATGAAAAGGACAAAAGGCATGCATGACAAGGCATACGCACCAAGACTCTCTAGGGCTGCTGAGATTTCTGATGTTGGAATTTGAGACAGGAACGCCAGCAGGTGTGCTTTCCTGATTCCTGCTCTGGGTGCCACATCACCGGCTGCCACATCATCAAGTACTGCCTCAATGGGTGCCACATCATTGGGCGCTACATGACCGGGTGCCACATGACCGGGTGCCACATGACCAGGTGCCACATCAGCAGCCGCCATACCACCGGGTACTGCCTCCATGGAGCCACTGTTGTCATCTGCTGGGCTTGGTGTTGCACATGAGGGAAGGAAGTCAATGTAGGGGTCCTCCACAGCTGGGGGGTGGGAGGGGCTGTGCACCAGGCCACACAATGCAGTCAGAGCCATGTAGAAAAGAAAATAAGAGGAAAGACTACACCTTTCGGCGTCAATTTGATGAGAAGCCAAGTATTATACCGGGCTGCCCAGTAAAGCCATGAACAGCATGGTCCCATGCAAGTGACATCCTGGGCCAATGCAGCCTCTGTGTAAAGTGAGAAAAGAAGAAGAAAAAGAAAAGAAAGGAAAGACTACGCCTTTTGGCGTCAATTTATTGAGAAGCCAAGAATTATACCGGGCTGCCCAGTAAAGCCATGTACAGCGTGAATACCTTGCAAGTGACAGCCTGGGCCCATGCAGGCTCTGTGTAAAGTGATATTGTTCATGACTCTCATGTAGTCAAGGTGCAAAGGGTGCAGGCCGACACTGGTTATAGCAACTCTGTAGCAAAGTGCTGCTAACAGATTATGAAGCAGTCAAAGCACCTGGGCCCATGCAGCCTCTGTGTAAAAGTGATGTTGCACATTATGCTCAGGTTGCTAGTAGTGCAGGCCGGCACTGGTTATAGCAACTTTGTGACAAAGTGCTGCTAACAGATTCTGAATGAGTGAGACTGGCTGGGCATGATGATAGTGTTGTCATGCAGAGAGACACGCTTGGTGGCTGCCATGCTGTGGAGCCTGCAACTTCTTTGCAGAGTATTGACTCAACACGCAGAAGAACGCCACTGCAGACCTTCGGAGCAGACTTGCAGGCACAGCAGGGAAGCAACAAGCAGAATCAAGGACACAGCAGGAGAGCAATAAGCAGAAGCAGAGAGACAGCTGCAAAACCGAGGCAGAATCAGAGACAAAGCTGAAAAGCAACAAGCAGAGTCAAAGACACAGCTGAAAGACAAGCAGAATCATAGGGAAAACACAAGCAGATTTGCGAAATGCAACAAGCAAATCAAAGACACAGCTGACAACAAACAAGCACAGCTTCTCACCTAGCACACTCCAAGATCTGAAGGAGATTATCAAGCCCATTGGCAGACCCATGCCTGACCAGCTTATACCAGGCACTCTTATCTTTGGCCCAAGCACTCAGCCCTCGCCGTTTGGCAGTTTGGTCCATGTCAGAGCTGAAGTCTTGGAATGCTCTGTGAGAAGTAGGACAGCCGTGCATGCGATACCTCTGCACCAGAGTTTGGCAGAGCTGAAACAGCTTGCCAGCTCTGTCCATGTCTCTGAGCTCTTTGTCGGTGTCGTCCTGCTTGCATAGGACTGCAAACATGGAAGCGCCAAGATAAGAAAAGAGAACATTACACCTGTTGGCGTCCATTCAATGAGAAGCCAAGTACTATACCGGGCTGCCCAGGATGCAAGCATCATGTTATCATGTTTCGATGACGTGATGTCATTGTCACAGAATCAGTGCTGAAAGCTTTCTAGCAGGCCTGCAGGACCTGCCTGAGTGTATGCATGCATGACGCTTCTTGTATTTCAATGTGTCTATTTGTGTAAAATTGTGTCACAACTGTGCGTCAATTTGAGCATGCATAAATCTGCTTTCCAGTGTTAAAATTTGCAAAACCTTGCGGTATTGACTCCAGCTAGATCACAAGGCATGTCAGAAGTGGATCAGGCATAATGAAAATTGAGCCCCTTGCTTGCACTGCTGCGCCTGTTTAAGATGTAAAGCAACTTGCAGAGCATTTGCCCATGCAACGCCTGCAGCTGCTGTCAATTTTGCAGCATGAGGACAGAGCTTGCAAGCCCACCTTGCAGAAGTGAAACCTCTGCATTGTTGAGCTCGCTGCAAAGGTAGAACGTCACAGGAGACGAGCTCGAGGGGACAGGTGCCAAATGCTGCTCACAGACATCTTCACGAGGCCAAGAACAACCCCACGTTCTGAACTTTTGCTCAAGCAGCTGTCCATACTCAGGGACACTTGCAATGTGACGAATAGCTGCTGCCCAATGCACTCCAGCAACCACCTTGAACCTGATGCCATCTGCCTGCATATGCACTCAAGCAATCAGTTTACATTTTATGTCTTCAGGATTCACCAGAGGAGTCAACAGACAACAACTGTGATGCACATTGCACATTACAATCAGTCAATCAACCAGTTACATTGCTTGTCTTTAGGACTCATCAGGGGAATCTGTATTTGTAACCAGCACAATGTCACATGTCATATTTTACTGACCACAAGGTTGCAACGCTGCCAACAGAAGCGTGCATCGCAGTAGAAGTTACAAGCAGCAAAAGGAAGGCTGCATTGGGAATGATGCATGTCTCTGTCAAAGCAGAATGGAGGGTGCAGTAATGAAGGAGGCTGCATGGGACTTCATGCACCTAACCCTAAAGGCAGACAGGTGTCCAGTGAATGAATGAGAGAGTCGAGTGACAGGTGAACGAAGAACAGAATAGTTGATTGAGTCGAGTGACAGGTGAATGAAGAACTGAATAGTTGATTGAGTCGAGTGACAGGTGAATGAAGAACTGAATAGTGAATGACTGAACAAATGAATGGGTGGACAAATGGAGGACAGAGTGCAAGAAAGAAAGAGGGGTGCGTCACTGCACAGGACTCATGAAGGCCTAAATGAGGGCGTGCATGCATGCGTGAATGCATGAGTCGACGTATGAATGAATGAATGAATGAATGAATGAATGAATAGATGGATGGAAGGAAGGAAGGAAGGAAGGCACAAACAGAGAAACTAGAGCACAGTGCAGCTGACACCTGGCAGTCTTCCACAAGCTTTGCAATGGCTGCCTGACGTGGCCCGGCAGGCAGCCTCTGAGCACCAAGCAACCTGTCTTTTGCACAGACTTCCTTCTCGGCCTGATCAGCCATGACGAGCAAGGCAACTGACTCAGCTGCTCGCTGCTTGACATCACTGCAGATGACAATGTCATCTATCTTTTCCCAATGCGCCAGCCCTAAAGGCAGTAGCTCTGTCTGCCTGCATTACATTGCCATGGATTGTTGGGATTTTGACCAAAAAACCCATCCTTTGCTCACCATGAAACAAATTCTGACAGTGCATTGACAACACCCTTTTGGGGCCTCAAAAGTTGTGGTGTGCAGTGCTCGCAGTACATGTATATTGCGCTATTGTAATGAAGTGAGTGTGTGAGGCTTGTCTGCAGCCACAGCCAAGAAAGCTCCATGCTTGCTTGCATTTGACATGATTGGAGTGACAGCAAAGCGCAACCCTTACAGCAGAGGGAAAGCATCCAGCCGGTGTCCAAGCTTGTCAAGGTTGGCAATGGCATGGTCCCTTACATCACCGTACTCATGCCGCCCCAGGTAGAACTGCATTCCACAGGAGCAACAAGTGAGCGCAGCTGCATAACAGTATCTAGCAAGATGCAAAATCCAGTGTGTCAACACATATTTGCATTCCACAGAGGCAACAAGTGAGCGCAGACTGCCTTTGCACGAGCTATTCATTACGTGTGTGTGTGTGTGTGTGTGTGTGTGTGTGTGTGTGTGTGTGTGTGTGTGTGTGTGTGTGTGTGTGTGTGTGTGTGTGTGTGTGTGTGTGTGTGTGTGTGTGTGTGTGTGTGTGTGTGTGTGTGTTGGTGAGCCTGTTGGTGAGCCTGTAAGTGGACACAGCGCCCTAAAGGGAGATACTGTACTGCTACATGCAGAGGGATCCCCTTTTGGCTGAGTGCAAGCTCATACAAATGCTTCTCCTGAACAACAGTTTGCCATGCGCTTGACTGACAGATTTAACATACCGCTTGCCCCCGCCGAAATACACGCATGTCTCGCAGTTGCGACTCCACATCAGTAGCTGGAAAACTTGACTCATACATGCTCTTGCGCTCTTTGCAAGCTTCTACATGTACGTCAGATGCCGCCGCTCTTGTTCATCTGTGCAAGCCTCGAGGTTGTTTGCGTCCTGCAGCCATTGGCTTTCCTCCCTGCTGAGTCTCCCCATGTGGTGCCAGTCAGGTTTGCCTGCAATGCAAACGGCAGTAATGCATGACCTGCAACCCCAAACAAGTTGACAATACCCTTTCACAGCTACTGAGTGATCCTCATGATGCCGTAATCATGCTCAGAGCCTCAGGATGTCAAGTCAGCTCGTGTTTAAGCTCAAAGTCAGGCATTATGATGTGCACACGTGAATGAGTGCATGAATCAATACTGAATGGATGAATGGACAAATGAATGCATGGACAGATGATTAAATGGACGCATGAATGAATGGATGAATGATTAGATGCATGAATGAATGCACCAATGACTCGAATGCCTGTTTGAATGCACCAATGAATGAATGCATGAATTAAACAATATAAGAATGCAGCCAAGCTCACCCAGGTCCTCAAAGGCACTTGACATCTGTGAGGCTGGAATGTCATCAATGAACTTGAACAGGGTTTTCTTTGTGACACGCTGGCCTGATTTTCTCTCGCTGCACACAGAGGCAATGCAACTGCTTGGTTTGGAGGGAACGGTATGCTATGCAGCTTCTGTTACATACAGGAAAGGAGCCAATGAAGTGCACGTGTATATAAACTTGAAGTGGCTTAGGACAGCCGTACTGAAGCACCCGAATGACGGCGTAACCATAAGCAGAAGTTAATAGTCGCTGAAATGCATGCTTAGCTGACTGGCATCAGGTACGCGCAGCACAAGTCAGACAATCTTGTTTGAGCATCACAAATGTTGCGGTTTGACTTCAATGTGTGAACATTAGACAGACGCAACCATGGCTATGCAAAGCAGGGCTCGTGCTGCTAGCTGCAACTCTGAACCACCAATGCAAAGCAATGTGTGCTGCAACAAATGGCAAGGCTTGTTTGGCTTGTCTGGCTTGTCACGGGACCACGCAATAAGCAGGGTGCTCATTCACCTTGCTCGCCACAGCACAGACATCAGGTTGTCTAGCCCCACTGCAGAGGTTTCAGTCACAAGCTTGCCCCATGTCTTCAATTCCCGCCCAAACTGTTCACCCGGCCCCATTGCCGTTCCTGTCTCCTGCATGTCATGTTGGTAGTCCTGCCAAGCAGCGGTTGCAGGCTTTGGGCAGCCATGCATGCGGTAGCGTTGAATGACCATGTGGCAGGTCTGCAACAGCCTGGCGTTCCTCCCCATTTCAGGCTGTGCTTGCACATCCGCATCTGATCTAAACACTGCAGTCACATAGTCAAACGCGGGCTGTATTCGTCTGTCTATAGGGTTTTGTTGGTGAACAGGCACAACTAGGCTTGCATGCTTGGTTGCCAGATGCAAAGCAAAGTCTAGCGCTGGTATCTGCCCTTGTTTGTGCGGCTGTTACAGTCACAGCAGGAATTTTGCTTTTACACTCAACACTTGAGCAGAAGCAGCTCATCAATGGCGTTTGAGGTATAGGAAGCTTCAGTCAGCAACATGAGAGTGTGTGAATGGTGTTGCGCTTCAGGCACCAGAGTATGAACAGCAGAGTATGCTTGCGCGCATTTGATCACAAGAAAACGGAAGAAAAGACTACCTCAGACAAAACCCATATGCACTGCAGGCCTTACCTTGCAGCAGCGCTATCTCCTTTGGGCTGAGCTCATGCGCCAGGAAACATGCCGCTGGACACTGAGACATCTCAGCAGTAACCTCCATCTCTTCAGGCGTGGAGCAGGCTGATGTACTCTGGCGCGCTCTCACAATCTGGCAAACAACTGCAGCAGTTCGTCTACCAGCCAAAGGCATGAACCTAACTCCCATTGCCTGCACGTCATTATCAGTCCAACTGAAATATGCACACTGGTTTGCTGCAGGGCCTCCATTTTGAGAACATGGGGTGCAACAGGACAGGTGTATGCATCTGCAGCTGTTTTCGCCAAGACCATTGACAGCTCTATGCTCATATTGTAAAGGTTGCAAGCTGCACATGCAAGCGCTGAAGAAAACCGCTGCTGACTTGTAACAATAGTTTACCTTGAGGTTCCTCACAACATTGTGGAGGGCTGCTTGGCGTGATGGCAAGGGCTGTTGCTGAGCAAACAATAGCAGCTGTTTAGCATGGAGCTCTTCACTTGGTGACTTTGCAAGGACTAGAAGAATGACATTATACTTCTTGTTCACATCAAAGTCAGCAATTCGCTGCTGCAGTCTGTCCTTGTCCAGCAGTCTGTACAGCATTCCCAGGGGCAATGGCTCCTGCTCCCTGTTCAGCAGCACATTGAATGTGACTGGAAGTGTCAATGTATGTTGTCAAGGATGTCAGTTTTGCTCGTATTTCCTTGCAATTCTGATGCCTGCTGCTGCAAGATGCATGTGCTAGCAGCATTACACAAAGACAATGAAGCCCTGCAGATTAACAGACAGCTAGGGCAACACATGAATAAACATGCATTGTCCTCAGCAGGTAGCAACGCATGTTGAAACAACAGATGACTTACAGCAGAGGGAAAGAGTCAATATCACGCCTGATGGGCCGAAGCACCTTCATGAAGATTGACAGCTCCGCAAAACCCTCATACCCAGCCTGCATTGAAGGCGCTGTGGCCACATATGCTTGCGCAAACAACAAGACAGGCAATGCACTGACATCTCAGGTCAAAAGGTGCCTTGGCTTGCTGGAAATCATACAGATAGTGCTGAATGACATGAGCAGCTGCAAGTATCATGTGTGCTGCCATGAAAGCCATTAGCGAATCAGATGCAAACATATCTGAAAAATCTGCCAAGTCACCTCTTAGGACACTAGCAATTAACAGATGTTGCCTAACCACAAAAGATCTACGTGATGTGGTTGTTGACGCTGGGAGATGGCAGGAGCTGTTGTTGGCAGAGCAGATACGCCTGTTTGAGAAGCAACTGCACCTGCTCGTGAAGAGCTTGGGTGCTGCTCTGCATAGCAAAGCAGGAGATCTGATTTACATGTGAGTACAGTCATGTTGCACTTTGTCAGCACTTTCTCAGCTGACGCAGACAGAGTCCTGCAGACAAGCAGGACTGCAACAATTGCACACAAGCTGCAGAGGAGTATAGAGCTTGTGCATTCATGTAATCATGAATGGACAAGCTTTATACTCATCAAGGTGTTGTATACAACGGCTGGAAGTCTGCACCTGGACCTCCAGCCTCAACAACAGGTTGGCTCATACTGAGAGGGGTGCTGCTGGCCGTATGCTTTGCAGCTTTGGAAGCAGCCTCAGGGAGTACAACCCCTGTTGCAGTGCGTGCACCGCTGTCAACAGTAGGACCACGTGCTGTGTTAACCTTAGGGCCAGCTGCTGCCTCCAAAGGTCTCTTGTTAGACTGATGTGCAGGTAGACCGGAACCAGCTTGTGCGACAGGCTGCTGAGACCTCGACATGGCCTGCACACATGCAGGTAACCATGAAGTACGCTGTACCATTCTCCTGCATGCGGAGCCCTGAAGTGTACAGGTTCTGTGGCTGTAACAAGAGGCACTTTTGTGAGGTCTGTGCCTTGTTGTGAATGCAACAAAAGCCAGCTTGTCAAGTCACACATGTGCCTTTACCATGGCTCGCTCAAGGTAGCCTTGGTGCAATCGTCCATGACGCTGTTCTTCTTTTCTTGCATCATCATGTTCTTGCCGCAGCTGTTGAGCCTTCAATCTGTCGGCTTGTGTATCCCGACGCAGTTGATCCAGCTGAGTCTGAAGCTGTGTGCAAAGAGTTGCCTTCTCTCTAGCAGCTTTTAGTGCTGCCTTTCCTTCCTGGGCACTGCAGTACATGCAGCAAATGTCTGCACACGTTTATGAAAGTCAGATACATTGTGCTGATAAGTCAAAAGCAACTTAACTGTCATATAGCCTGCACCTATGACATGTATCACAACAATGCGCCTGGTCTGTAGTTTGGTTTGAATGGACCATGCCATGGCAAGGCCTCAGTGCAGTAACCTCAGAGATACCTTTGGTCTGCTTTTTGGCGCTTCTGCTCAGCAAGTTTTGCTTCATTGTCAGCTTGCCTGGCAAGCTCTGATGCTTGCATCCATGGACTACTCCGATGAAGACTGTTCGTGGCCAAGTGTGGCACAGAAGAGTTGCTAGACATAAAATTGCAGGGCTTCCAGCTAGCTCACAACCTGTAGCATAGCAGCAGGGTCCATCAAAGCAGGGCTCAAGCCTACTGTGGGTGCTTGCAAATGCTGAGTCTCTTGACTATTCAAAGTGTTGCTGACCTGTGATCCTGCAGAAGGATCTTGCTGCACTGTGTGTCGAAACTTTTATGCTGAAGCTACGAATCACGCTGTTCTGAACTCGTAGCACGACAGAAAATACAGCATGGTTCACGCTGCCCGTGTTCCAAAACGCCTCTGGAGATAGCAGTGATCACCTCTTGCGACCGTGCAAGCATATCTGTCAGTGGCACGGAAGATGCAGCATCTTGTCAAGAGAAGGGCTGATGCGTATGCATACGAATTATTCTTGGCATCAAGCTATCTGCTGTGCCATGTCTACCGCGCTCCAACACAAACACAAACACCTGCAAATGTAGTCTGCTTTTATATTTCGCTGGGCTCAGGAACTGATTTGGACATATGAGATCTCTGTGTTGCATCATCCTTGGCTCGTACTTTCTGATATGGTCATGATCCTGATGTGGGGGTGAAAGAGGAACCAGATGGAGATAACACCAGCGGAGGCGCCTGACGTGAGAGACATCTCAACTGTGCACGCAACCCAGGCTGCTTGCGGTGGTCTTACATCAAGCAGCGCCAACACCTTGTGGCTTGCCTTCTAGGTTGCGGTCAGGCAGCTAGCGCCGCTGGTTCCACCTCTGCAGTTGCCTCACTCTGGAGTGACTTGGAGTCATCAGCTTGATGGTGATACACTCCGCAAAAGCAGCTTGGCTACGCAGCCTAGCTCAGGCAACAAAACCGCATTCAAATCCAGGGAAAGCGTTTCCATGTACGTCGATGATGACAACAAGACCTTGCAGGTCGTGGAAGCTCTGCGCCAGAAGTAAGCTTCAGGCTTTCAGGCTGCGCTGGCCAGATAGCACAGATTTGCTGGCACATAATGTTGTGCAGTTGCATGGGTTTACAGCACATTTTCATACTCTGTAGCTTATGCTCAATCAGCTTTCCTAGCCTGGTGCTGGTGCCTTGCTGCTGCCAGCTGCACAAACTTCCCTTCGCCACCGGCACGCAGCTGACGAGTCTCTGCAGCAAGTCTCTTACGCCTCATGCGTATGCAGAGTTGGGTCTGAGACAGGCAGCAGACCTAGCTCAGTGCGCATGGGCATCAGAGGGGACCGAGTGGGAATGGCCACAAAAGCAGCCCTGGAGCCTTCTCAGCTGGAGACCCACATCACCTCACTCATGCGTGCAAGTTTTGGCCGTCTCAAGGTGCTCATCAATGCAGTGCATTTCCCCACACCTGTGCAGTCATAGCTTCAAGCTTTGGACACAGGTTGATTCATGCCAGAAGACGGCTGTCCCCAGATGCCTCACTGCTTCCTCTTCCACACAGGCAACCATCTGCTGCAGACTGCACTCAACAGAAGTGCATGTGTTTTTGCTTCCACAGTAGCAACCCTGCAATAACTACCTCCCGCACCCCACCTTGTGCCTTCGCACAATGTATGAGCCGAAACATGCACAGTGGCAAAGTACACACCGCACTGTCACGCTGCTAAGCCATTCAATGCAGCAGACTGTCGGCAGCACACCTTGATTGCATGCAATTCACAGAGACACGCCCACCAGCACAGAATCACCCTGCAGCCCATCCCTGTCAACATCGCGCACAGAAGGGTCAAGCGTTGATTCTTTGTGCTCTGCTGCTGCTGCAGAAGCGTTACCTAGCAGTGGGACCAGACGCTGTCCTCACGTCATCTCATAAAGGTTCATCTGTGAACAGGCTGCATCCCAGCCTACCTATATCACCCCGCAGGACCCCCAGGGGGCCCACAGGTCCCAAGAGCCCACGCAAAACCCCAGCTGCCACCCCGCGCTCCACCCTACCACTGGTCCCGGAAACCAGCCAAGCTGCAGCAGTCCCCATTTCTGGGACCAGTGCATCCCAGACATCAATTGCAGTCCCGGCATCACCCAAAGGTGCATCTGGGGACGCAGCAGCAGCCCCCAGGAAGAAGCATGTGGCCATAGCAGCAGATTCCCCTGCAGGGGGGGGAAGCACATCAACAGAAGGCAGCAATGCAGCAGGCAGCTTGCCTGCATTGGCAGATGCTGGAAGTGCACAGTCTGATAGAGCGCCTTCATCAGGTGGGGAAAGCCGGCTGTGACTCAAACAATGCTGCTAGGTCACCATTGTGTTAGTGAACGATGCACCGTGTTGTACAATACACTGCTCTGCATGCATGGTAGTCAGCTGAGCGTATGACCTGTGGTTGTTGTCTGATGGCCACTGACATTGCATACATGCGGTTGTGTACCACCCACTCCCTACACAAGTCAGACACTTGCTATCCATTTCAACAGGTCTGCAATGCTCTGCATCTTGATTTGCTGGTCACAAATTGTCTGGCAGTGTGTCAAGTTTGTGCCCAAGCGCAAGCGCGGTTTCTGCCCACAAGAGCTTTGTCAAACTCTGCATGTCTGTCACACCAAGGTGTTGGTACAGCATCACATGGTAAGTTGCATCGCATGTCTCCTGGACCAATCTGCTCATTAAAGCTTTACAAGTAGAAGCTTCATATAGTCATGCAGTAAGTGTTCTGTATGGGTGACGTACCAGGGTGGGCTGCCTTGCGTCGTGAAGCAAGTACAGGGGGGTTAGGAGGATTCACCGGCCACAAGGGTGGCTGGGGTTTTGGGGCCCCGCCTGATGAGACCCCAAAAAGCCACAACATGGACTTCACGGACGTGGCCTTTCAAATGATCGGTACCGCCAAGAAGTAAGCACCATGAATGCTGTCTGAGTGCATGGAGATGCATCTAACGCTGTGGTGTAGCATTGCAATGACTGAATATAGAAAAATGGTTATGTTTGCCATCCCTGCTCTGCCATTTGCATCCAGAGAATAGAAATGGAAGATCTTACTTGCGCTGCCGCAGCAAGCGAAGGATTCATAAAGTAAGTTCAGCAGAGCTGGTAGAATGTCATTGGCAATCTAAGGCATGTGCTGTTGTCTCATCTGTCAGCTGCTGGCACTGACAGAGGCCTACATGGGCCGGACACACAGGTCACCAGCTTGTCGTCACACAGAGAAAAGCAGCAGCAATTCAGCAGACATTGCTTCCAACTCAGGTTGCTGCTGCTCACATGCTTTCTCCTCATGCAGTGGCACAGCTTGGCCTCCTGAGTCAGTGAATGAAGTCTATACAGATCTTGATCCTGAGTCTTCAGCTTGTTGTCAGGCCTTGATACACACAAACAAACAGCAATTGATCCAGCAGAACTGACTTCTAACTCAGATTGCTGCTGCTGGCAGGCTTCTTCTTCCCTCGTGCAGGGGCACAGCATGGCAACTGCCAGCATTGGCTGAGGTCTATATAGATCTTGATCCTGAGTCTTCAGCTTGTCAGGCCTGGAAACACAGAACAAACAGCCGTCAGTTCAGCAAAACAGAATTGCGAATCAGATGCTGCTGCTGCTGACAGGCTTCCTTTCCTTCATGCAGGGGCACAGCTTGGCAACCCCTGGTAGCCATTAATTTAGCAACTCAGATGCTGCTGATTTCAACTCAGATGCTGCTGCTGCTGACAGGCTTCTTCTGCCCTCATGCAGGGGCACAGCATGGCAACCCCTGGCAGTGACTGAGGCCTACATGGGTCTTGCTCCCTGAGCCCTCAGTTTGTTGTCAGGCCTTGGAACATGCAGCAATCAATTCAGCAGAACTGCCTTTCAACTCAGATGCTGCTGCTGCTGACAGGCTTCTTCTTCCCTCATGCAGGGGCACAGCATGGCAACCCCTGGCAGTGACTGAGGCCTACATGGGTCTGGACCCTCAGGTCTTCAACTCAGAAGTCAGGCGGCGTGCCCTGGAGTGGAAATCAAACCAGGAGGCAGACTTTAGGGCAAAGGCATCAGCCACCCTCAAGGAGAGAGTTCAGGCCGAGACCCATGCTTACCTGACTCGAATGGGCATCTTGGACACCACTAATCCTGTCCTCAAGAACCTGCAGGTGAGAGCAGCTTCACTATTGATCAGACCAAGTCTGCAAATTCCCTCCAGTCTGAGAGCTGATTCCTGGGCAAAGTATGATGACATGTGGGTCTGGTCTACTTGTGTGCAATCAGCAGCAGTGTATGCTTAAAGCCATGACCCCACACATACGGAGTTGTTTTGTGTCTGCATCACAGAAGACACTGCATCATCTGGGCACCATGCATGCACAGATGATGCATTTTCTTCTGTGATGCAGACATGCGCGTGTGTGTGTGCGTGTGTGCGCGCTGGCGTGTGGTGCAAGTGTGTGTGTGTGTGTGTGTGTGTGTGTGTGTGTGTGTGTGTGTGTGTGTGTATGGACTGATCAAATCCAGGAGAACAGCTCTGTGTGCCAGACAGCTATTACAATGATGCAATTGCGTTTGCTGTGCAGTCCGGTATAATACTGGACTTCTCATTAAATTGACGCGGAAAGGTGTAGTCCTTTCTTTTCCTTTCTGCAGTTGCGTGTGCTGTGCAGGAGCGGGCACACAAGCATGCGCTCCAGAGGGTGCTGAGAGCAGACGCATTTGCTCTGGAGCACAAGCGTGTCAATGACTGGGACCTCAGTTACGCCATGGCTACTTTTGCAAACCAGTATCGCCAAGAGCTCAGGTCAGACCCTGGTAGTCGTTTCTTGTCTTTCCTTCCCTCTCCTCTCCTCTCCTCTCCTCTCCTCTCCTCTCCTCTCCTCTCCTCTCCTCTCCTCTCCTCTCCTCTCCTCTCTTTTCTTTTCTTTTCTTTCAGACCATGGTCTCAGATGGTCTCATTGGTGCCTTCCTTTGAACAACTGATTGATGCCTGTTAGTCTGTTGTCTTGGGTTTCACACATGTCCAGCTGCAAGAAGGCTGAGGCCAATGTAATGTTCATGATGGATTGGTGGGTATTGCATCATGATCACCGTACTACAGGTAATTACCGATGGTAACTGTTTGGGACTTTACAGCGCTACAGGGCATCCTAAACATCTCCCAAATGTAGATACGCGGCTTTACAGTCCCCAGGCATGTTTGAATTTAGATTTGCTCTGTAGGATGGGCGTTCCTGTCAAAATGTAGACATTCCGGGATTGACAAGAGCTGCTGCTCCATAACAACACAAGCTGACTGCTTTGTGTATCTGCCTAAACATAGACATTTTGAGATGCAGAAGCAGCTCTTGTCTTAACTCATGTAAGCTGACTGCTGTGTGCGTCTGCCATGTGTAGGGAGGAGCGCATTGTTCAGGAGCTGATTGCTGTTTCTATGCCATGTACAGGGAGGAGCGTACTGATCAGGAGCTGATTGCTGTTTCTATGCCATGTACAGGGAGGAGCGTATTGATCAGGAGCTGACTGCTGTTTCTCTGCCATGTATAGGGAGGGGCGCATTGATCAGGACCTGACTGCTGTGTGTGTCTGCCATGTATAGGGAAGAGTGCATCGATCAGGAGCTGATTACTAATTCTCTGCCACATATAGGGAAGCGTGTATTGACCAGGAGCTGATTGCTGATTCTCTGCCATGTGTAGGGAGGAGCGCATTGACCAGGAGCTGAAGAGGCTGAAGGCGGTGCAGGAGGCAGCGCAGTACAGGGCTGAGGCTCAAGCCTCGCGCCGCCTCCTGGAGCATCAGAAGAGTGTTGCCAGGGTCAGTGTTCCCCCCCCCCCCACTTCTGCATCACTGTGTTGCGTGAAGCCCTCTATCTTCTGCATCAATGCCATACGACATAGTGGACTCATATGAGACACACAGTGGACAGACAGTGGACACACAGGAGACACACAGTGGACACACAGTAGACACGCATTGGACACACGGTGGACACACAGTGGACACACAGTAGACACGCATTGGACACACGGTGGACACACAGTGGATACACAGTGAACACACAGTCGACACACTGTAGATACACAGTGGACATCTAGTGGACAGACAGTGTATACGCTACAAACACATGGGGCACAGATCCTGCACCAGCAGATGAAGTCCCCACAAGTTGTCAACCTGTCATCAAGCAGTTGCCAGCTGCCAGGAAGCTGTTGATAACACTGTATCCCTCTGTTCATGCTGCACTATGTCCAAATTGATGGGGCAGGGAAGCTTGGTGCTATCATTACCCTTTTCCTGCGCTAGTCTTTCAACCAGCACAACAATGTCTGTGCACTTCAGCTGAAGTCATGACTAATGGTCTGGCGATTTAATTTGTCTGTTTGAGCGGTGAGTTTGTTTTGCTTCAGGAGCATGCTGCCATCCATGCTGCGCTGGGTCTGAAGCCTGGGGAGGGTGGGGGGTTGGGGCGCACCTTCACCCCTGAACCCACCATCCTGCAGGAGCTCCAACTTGTGGAAGAGCGCATTGCAGGTCCCCTTTTCACTCACACTTTATCTCCTTGCTCTTCTTGTTGTCGGTGTCTGCATATGATTGTGCTTCCTGTCATGCTTCCCCTGGACTTGTGCCCCTTGCGCCTTTCCAACAGTTGATCTGTCTGCTTTGATGTGTTGCACGGGCATATATTCAAGACATTGGTCAATGTCATAGGGCAATGTGTGGGGTCTGCATTGCATTGACATGTCTGCAAAGGCCCAACTGCATTGCCTGCTAATGTGCACAGCCACTCTTCAACTTTCTCGCTGACAAACATGCTTCCATCACATGTTGTTATAGTGACTCAATCAGAGTGTAGCAGCAACCAATGCAAATGACAGCAATTGTTGTATTTCAGGTAAGTTGGAAAGAGCACTGGGTGCAGCCAACACACCCCTGCTGAAGCCAGGGGTTGCTAGGCCTGCAAGGCCTGGGTCAGGGGGTGGGCGCCCCAGCTCAGGGGGGCGACCCAACAGCCCCCATTCAGCCATGGCAGCAATGGGCAGAGTCAGCCCATCCAGTAGGCCAGCCAGTGCCCTTAGAAGGCCCCAATGCTCCAAACATGTAGCCATGCTAGCTGACTCAGACCGTGCACACAGCTCAAGCTCAGCTGGCGAGTCTCAGACTCAAGACCCAGCTGCATCTCAGGCTCAGCCTGCTCAGACTGATGACTCGGCACTCCATGGCTCAGACTCAGCAGCTCAGCCACCTGATGAGGCAGACACAGCCATCGGTGAGTCATCTGCAGCTGCTGAAGAAGCTGAACCTGCAGCTGAGGTAGCAGCTGCTGCTGTGCCCAGCAGTGGCAGAAAAAAGTCCTTTACCTTGAAGGCTGTCATCGATCAGACCATGAGGCGTCAAATGAGTTCAGGCCTGGGCTACAATGATGCTTTAGATTCTCCCCGCCACCAGATAGGGCAGGGCTTTGCCAAGTGGATCAGTAGGGCAGTTGGCAATGCTGGCCTGAAGGAGAAGACCGAGATTGAGGATCTGCCTGCCTACAAACTGAGGGTGAGCTCTTGTGCCTTGTTATATTTAGTTGTCCCTTTCTTTGTCCTGCCTACAAGCTGAAGGTGATCTGTTGTACCTTGCTATGTTTGTTTGTCCCTTTGTTTGTCCCGCCTACAAGCTGAGGGTAAGCTGTTGTACCTTGCTATGTTTGGGTGTCCCGTTCTTTGTCCCGTCTACAAACTGAGGGTAAGCTGTTGTACCTTGCTATGTTTGTTTGTCCCTTTCTTTGTCCCGCCTACAAGCTGAGGGTAAGCTCGTGTGCCTTGCTCTGATCTTGATTGATTGATTGATTGCCAGGTAGGTATCAGGTATGCTTTGCTATGATGTTGGTCCTGCTGATTGTCCAGTCTTCCACTTGCCCAGCCGTTTCATCCATTCCTCTGTTCATCCATCATTCCTTCACTTATTCACGATTTTCCTTCACTTCTTTGTCCATTTGCTTCAGGTCCAGAATGTAACTCATGTCACAGATGTGCACATACACAGCTGTTTCGCAAAGCCTGTGTGCCTTAGCCAGCCAACAATTTGGACACGCAATCAGTATTGTGTACATGTTTGTTTGAGGGCACAAATGGAAATAGTTTCCAAAGCATTCACCACTTTATATGACATTTATTATGATTATTATTGTTATCATTATTATTATTACTACTATTATTATTATTATGAAAATGCAGGAGGATGACCCCAATGCTCAGCCCAGGATTGTGTACATGCACAAATGTGTGGAGCTTGAGTGCTGGCCGGCCACAGCTGTGGTGTCTCAGCTGCACCTGACACACATCAACCTCTCATATGTCATCATGGACGACAAAAGTAAGCAGCTGTTGTGCAAGACTGCGCTCACATGCCCTTTTGGTGACTCACCATTACACTACAGTGTGCTATTGTTACAGTGTTGGTGTCATGCTGCATTGATGCTGTTATTAGTGTGCTCTTCAGACTTACATGATGACCTGACATTGACATTGCTAAGCACTTAGCACTGATGTCCACCCCTCGCTCCCCAGGATTGCAGGATGCTGTTTCAGTGCATTTGCTCAGGCTTGCATTCTGATGGCATCCTTTGGTGATCATATACCTAAAATATTTCCTCAATGTAGCAACGCGGTTTTACTCTCCCCTATAGAAGTGATGCATCAACATTCGTGTGTAAAGTGTTGATGTAAAGTAGTGGTTATTTCATGCAGGTTGTGAGGCCCTGGCCCGGACTTTCCCTGTCATGCAGCATCTCAAGCAGCTCTGCCTCAGTCAGACTCAGCTCACTGACTCAAACCTGGATGTCATGCTGAAGGTCTTGAAGGTATGTTGCAGTTGCTGTTCCTTGCATTGTTAGCGGACATCCCTTGCTTGCCTAATAACAACATGCTGCACCCAATGTGTGTCTTGTCATCCAATCTCAATGTTGAGTATAATTTGCGTTCCTTTCCGTTCCCAGCTGCGACAGTTTGATCAGGAACATACCAGGTGTGTATTGAAAACATGACGTCCACATTATAAACAATACAGTGAAAGGTTTGTTACACATGCTTTTACAGCTGTGAACCTGAGACTTGAATCTGCATTGTGCTGAGCATGCTAACACCCATGACACCCATGAGGTGCTTGTGAGACAGAAATGACGCCTGCAATGACACAAATGCTGACATTGACAGTCACAACATTTCACTTAGCTGCTGTGACATGCAGGACTTAGACTTGCAAGTGCTGGATTTGTCTGACAACAAGCTGACGTCAGCAGCATGTGACACGCTGTCCTTGGCCCTTAGTAAGCCCCAGAACCCCAGGGGATGGGCCGTGTCTGGGGCTTCCAACCTGGGGTCCAGGAGGGAGGGCCCTGGGACCCCAAAGAGGCCCGCCCAGACGCCAGGCAAGGGCTTCAACAGCTGCCTGCAGGAGCTCAACCTGTCTGGGAATCCGATAGGTCAGTGACAAGCAAGTATTATTATTTTTATTGTTGTTATTATTATCATCATTATTATGAATATTGATTACGTGTATGTCATATTACTATTATTGTTACTGTTATAAGTGGCACATTCAATGTCCATTCACTTATTCATCCATCCATCCATGCGTGCATTCATTGGTTTGTTTCTTCCTCTGTGTGTTTGTTCACTCCATAGCTCATTCATCCATTCAGTCAGTCATTTGTTCTTTCAGTCAGTCAGTCAGTCGTTCAGTCAGTCATTCATTCATCCATTCATTCATCCATTCATTCATTCATCATTCATCATTCAACATGAATTTGCTTTTAGGGTCAGGTATGTACAGTCCTAGGTAGTCTCCTGCATGAGGTCCTGCATTGGCACTTAGGGTCCTGTAATTCAGAATGAAATCATCCTGGCAATATCTTTGCCATTGATGAAGGTGACATACATACCCCTATATGGGGTGCTGTGCACAATCAAGGCCATCGCTAGTATGCATTCATGTGGCCTGTGACATGGTCACAGAGAAGCCATTAGGCCTGTCTGTGCGTAAGGTTCAGCATTTTGGCTTGAATCCTGGCAAAAGGCTCTTGAATTGGGCTTCAAACGCATGCAGGAGGTGAGGGTACAACTTGGCTTGAACCCTGCCAAACAGCTCTTGAATTGGGCTTCAAATGCATGCAGGAGATGAGGGTATTGCAGCCCTAGAAGAGGTGTTGTGCACAACCAAAGCAATGACCAGCCTCGTGTTGGCACACACTGAGCTCACAGAACATTCTGGACCAGTCCTGGGCCGCCTGGTAGAGTTTGTGCCTAAACTGGCACACCTGGATGTGTCCTGGAATCAGCTAGGGCCATTGACCGCAGAAGCCCTTGCTGGAGGGCTGGTGCCAGGCGGCCACCTGGTCAGCCTGGATGTGTCATGGAATGGGCTGGAGGCAGGGGCAGGGCTGATTGCTGCTGCCCTGCAGAAGGGCGGAGGGGCCCCCCTCAGGATGCTGAACCTGTCTGGCACTCGGCCCTCTGATGAGGTAACACCCCCCCCCCCTCCCGTCCCATACCCCCCCATGCTTCGCTTCCTGCAATACAGCTGTGTATCAGCACAGTAAGGGTATGTATTGTTCGGGCACTCCAGACATGCTGTTCTTGAGCCTGATTTCTGTTGTAGCTGCTCTGGCAGGTATGCATGCTAATCGATGAATGAAAGCATTCTGGATTTGTCATGCAATTGAAACACTCTGGTGCTGCATTCTGCCTTAGATTCTGAGCACCACCGAGCAGTGACACACCATACAAGGCACAGCTTGATGCCTGGTCACAGCCTGAGGACCAACATGAGAAATATTTTGATATAGATGTTCGATCTTGAAATGGCACCCAGGAAAGCTCGTGCCCACCTCAAGCTTCTGTCTGTAGAACCGCCTCATGGAGTTGTCTCTTTGTGTTGCTGTGTTCAACAACAATGAACGCATGGACAAGTGGCTTACTGTATGTCAGCCGTTCTGCTGATGATGGTACATGACCTGCCAGGCCTTGTTGAAGATAGCACTGATGTTCAAGAACAGCAGCAAGCTTCAGCTGACCCACATGGGGCTGGGGGGCAACACCCTGGGGGGTGTCTCAGGCCAGTGTCTGCTGAGGAGCCTGCATGCCTATGCAGCAGCTGCCATGCCAGCTGTCACTGTGGACACCCGGCAATGCAGCACTGGCAGCCTTGAGCCGTAAGTCTGCTTCTCCTTGAGGTCAAAGTCACCATTGCTTGTTTCATCTGCAATCAATCACATTGTATTAGGATTGATAGACCTTATAGAGATGCGCAAGACAGGCTGCTTTGGAGAGACGAGACTTTTCGTGCACGTACCTAGCTCATCATGAGCTGAAAGGGATTTTATCATTTATTATGACTACTATTATTATTACTGATGTTATTGTAGTTGTTATACTGTATTCCTGCTGGCAGCAAGGCGTTGCAGACTGAGCAACACATGGAAGCAAATCATGAAAGTGTCATGTAAGGCTCCTGTGCAGCCCGCTACAATACTCGGCTCTTCATCAAATTGACGCCAAAGTAATTTTTCCCTTTTCTTTTCTGTCATGTAAGGCTGTATGGGCTTTTGCCTGCAGGCAGCTGGCAGAGGCCCCAGAGGGAGGGGGCCCCAAAGGCAAGAAGGGCAAGGCCAAGAAGGGCAAAGGCAAGAAGGGGGAGAAGGGCAAGGAAGACAAAGGGAAGGGCAAGGAGAAGGAGAAAGGCAAGAAAGAGAAAGATGATGGGGAGGGGGCTGAGGCCCCAGTCATACAGGCTGTGGGGAAGCACTTCAGTCTGGATTTGAGTCAGGAGCAGCACCGGGCTGTGGCTTGCCTTTTGGCTGTCCATGAACTCCAGGTGGGTTTAATAATAAAAATAAAAATAATGACAACGCTTTCCAGCTCATGATGAGCTAGGTACGTGCGGGATAAGGTGGGTTTGCATCTGCTCTTTCCTCCACTCAGCATATGAGCTTTACCTGCTCCAGGCGAGTCTGATTCTGCTTTGTCCTCCACTCAACATATGAGCTTTACCTGCTCCAGGCAAGTCTGATTCTGTTCTTTCCTCCACTGAACATGTGAGCTTTACCTGCTCCAAGATGGTATCAGATCTGTTGGCTGGTTGAGCCTGGGCAGCCCGGTATACAACTTGGCTTTCTCATAAATTTGACGCCCAAAGGTGTAGTCTTTTCTTTTCGTTCCTTTTCTTGGCTGGCTGAAGCAATTTTGATCCTTTTGTCTTCTCAAAAGCACCTTGCAAAGGCACCACCCAAACAAGGCCAAAAAAATTGACTTTGTTGCACCTGCTCAAATTGACCATGAGCTGCTGATGAGCGCAGATGATCCTGTCTCTCAGGACATGGCAGGTGCACGTTGGACAAGGCATTGCTTAGCACAAGCTCCTGACCAATGGTTTGTCCCCAAGTGTTGCTATTGCAAGATTCCTGGCACATAGAGACTGTTTAGTTTCTCGTCAGTCTGCTGAAGCAGCAGTCAGATGGAGAGTGGATGCTTGTTCTAAGAATTTGGGGTGATGTAAGGGGAGCCATGTTGCAAGTTTGGGATCTACGCAACCTCATCAAGATTCCGTTTTGCTATGTGTGCAGGCACAAAATTTTGGGCGCTCTGCCTGGTTCAATGCCACGTTAGATGGACGCCTGGTTGTGCAAGGCAGCAAATGGCTGACACCAATAGACCTGCAGCAGTGGCCTAAGAGCCTGCCCAGTAGGGGCACTTTGGAGCTGGACGTTTTGCAGCTGCCCCTGAGCAAGGTGCCCTGGATTGCAAAGGATGGCAGCATTGCAGTGGGCAGAAGATGCACGGTGCCAGCTGCTGCAGCAGTGCTTGTGACAGAGGCAGATGAAGACGCACAGCAGCCTGTGAATGATGCAGTAGCGGATGTTGATGCTGGCTCCGAAGCCAAGACTGTGCAGCAAGCAAGTCAACAGAGAGAAGGCGCCGAGGGGGGTGGTGTAGAGGATCATCATGCAACACTTGGGAACCACAGCAGTGAAGTAGAAGGAGAGCAGAGCATGCAAGGAGCCGTCAGCCTTTCTGTGCCAACTGAGAGTTTACCAACATAAACAATCAGACAGTGCAGCTTTGGCAGCAACTAGTGTCTGTCCATGTGCAGCTTAGTATTGAAATCATTGGTTCACCTAACGTCTGCACATGACTGCAAGGCAAGAAATGCTTTCCATAATGGAGCTGAGGACTGACAATTTCGACTGGGATTTGATTGTTTGGCAAACGCAAGACCTTGACAGTTGTGTCATGTTACACCTTGTTTGATATCGGCTGCTTATCAATTTGCTTGCCCACGTACTCTGCACTATTTCTGCTATGTTTGTGAATGACAACTGGGTATTGGGTGCGAAAGCCTAGCCCAGCCTGGCCTGCCTGTGACAAAAACTGTGCCGGCGGATCAGCAGGTCGCCTGCTCGACTATAGAGCTCCATATAGGTCCTTTAGTTGCAGTGACGTAGTGTAATGAACTGATTTCACACGTAAACAATGCTACCAGTGGCGGTCACAGTGGTGCATAGTGTCAAGCTACAAACTTGCAAATGAAACCTCGTGTTTACAGTCGATTCTATTCTTCACAGGTGTCTTCACAATCTGCACTGCTACAACATTGATTGTCGAATTCAAAATGACATTCCCTAATGGCATAATCAACACATTGTTTGCAGTGCATCACGAGCTGCGCAAGAGGCAAAGCAGAAGTAAGAAGCAATTGACGCTGACAAAACAATGACTTGCATCACGGGTGGCAAGAGTAAATCTGGAGCCGCTGCATATGTACACCCTGCTCCCATCAAGCAGTGTCTCGAATTGCTATAATGAGTGGCTGATGCAGAGCAGTGCAGCGTAACCAAATGTTGACCTTGAAAAAGGTAAAAACGCCAAGCAAGCGAGGAAATCAAAGATACACACGTATACTAGCATCCCAACTCTCAATGATTCACTGATGTTCTTGACTCTGGCAGATTGAAACACTTCTGGAATGATACAAATCCATTTCTTCTCAGCTTCCCAGTATCTGAGTCCTGAGTGGTACTGCATCTACTCAAAGGCACTCCTCTGTACCTTGCCCTGTACAGCAGCAGATAACAATCAATCGTTTGCATGGGCCAGGACTCTGCAACGCAGCACAATGAAGCCTTGACAGCTGTTGCATGCCAGCCGTGAGGCATGCTCTAGTTTGGTATGCTATACAAAGTGCCGAAGTGCAATACTTGCTGCAAAGGATGTTGCACCAGAAGCAGCAGGCAGGGATGACATGCTGGACAAGGCATAACAAGATGAATTGTAAGAGTCTTGGTCTCTTGTACACTAGATAGACACTAGATACACAAGTACTAGAATACGTACCAAGGCACAAAGCAGGGCAAGCAGTATCATCCTTACCTTTTTGCGGCTGTGGCGTGGGATGAAAGCAGGCGCAAGCTCAGCAGGGGCTTGTACAGCAGCTGCTGATGCCATCACCACCGCCTCTGCCTTGAAAAGCTGAGGCTCAGCTCTCTGTGCCTGTGACTCATGCTTGACAACTCTGTGCTCGAACCTGACTGGCCTGCTGGCATGCTGTGGTGCCCTGGGATGAGGAACTGCCCTTGCAGCTGCTGTGGCAGCTGCTAGCTGGGGCCTTGGTGCCACAGGCTTCAACACACCTCCGGACACAGTCCAGCCCAGGAACTGATCAGAGGGTGTTGCATGACTTGACCTGTGGCCTCTCACCCTTTGGGCCCGCTTGCGTGACCCCCAGCGCAGAAGGGGGAGCCCACTGTGGCTCATGGGAAGGGGCTCAGCCTCATGCTGCTGAGCGTGCATCTGAAGCAACACCTTGTGAGGCTCCTCAGCTTCGAGCTGAGCTGGAGACTGAGCGAGGTCTGCAGCCCGAGCTGCCTGCCTGCTGGATCTCTTCACCTCTGGAAGCTTGCTGGGCTGCTGGATTGGTACAGACGCCTGCTTGGCTTCGCTCCATTGCCTCTCTGCTTGCCTGAGGTCAGCCAGCAGACTTGAGCTGCCCTTGCGAGGCAGGGCTGCTGCCTGGGTGATGGCAGCAGTGGCTGCCAGTGACTGTTGGGCAGCATTGGAGGCTGCTTTGGCGAGCTGGATGGCATCTGCTGTGGTGTGCTGACCGCAGGCACGCAAGGAGCCTGAGGGCTTGCGCTGAAGGGCTGCGTAGGGGGACTGAAGGGGGGCTGGGGGCTGCTGGGGAGAGTGGGAAGGGGCCCAGTGAGCTGCCTCAGGCAGGTGTGATGAGGTGACATCTCTGCCTGAAAGCTGCCCAGAATTGTGCAAGCAGTACTGTGTACCTGCACGGCATGTGACAGTCACATCAGTACATTGCATCCCCATATCGGATGCTGTATACATAATACATTCAGTCCTGTTGAAATGCCAGCATACAGCCATGTCTGCTGTTATGTGTCACTACATAGATTGCAAAGATGTTTAACCAAGCAGGGACGAACAATGGAGACATACTAGGCTTGGCATCAAGCTGCTTGCATGCTAAATCGGCTCAGGCTGATGTGTGTCAACCCGAAGCGGCTCAAACTCAGCAATTTAGACAGAAGCAGGATGTGCACTAACCTGAGGCTTCTGGATGGCTAGCACTGACACTCTGAGTGCAGGCAGTCTGCTCGGCACCCCTGCCAGCACGATCTGCCCATGTGACTGCGCTGTCTGAGTCATCAGCACACCTGTGGTTCCCTCCGCCAAAATGAGGTTTCTGCGGGTCCACTGAAGGGGAATGCCCTGCCTTTGGAGTGCTGCCTGACTCGTTTTGCATACAGCCACTGTCATTGCTGCCTCCTGAGCTGTTGCACTCTTGTGACAAAGGGGACGAGGTATTCAACATTACGACTGGGCCAGGGCAGGATGGTTGGTGTGTTGAGGCAGACTGTGCTGCTGCACTGGATGGCTGCTGGCCTGCAGGGGCTGGCATCATGGGGTTTGGCTGGTGCAAAGGCCACATAGGGACTTGCTGGTGTTGCATCTGGCTCCACATCAGCATGGCAAGCTGACTCTGCAGGACAGGGTTGCTGAACATAGCAGGGTGCTGTCTGAGCATAAGCAAGCCTTGAAGCTGTTGTGGGTTCATTAAGGCGGGCATCTGTCCAATGAAAGGTTGCTGTGGCATGCGAGACGCTTGAAGCTGCTGCAGCAGTGTGGCTGGCGGTTGTTGCTCGGCACGAAGATGTGCCGGCAGGCCTGCACACGGGAGAGACAATGCTTAGGCAATGCGTTGTTTCCACTAGTCAAATCACCTTGCAGCTAAAACCAACGCAGTTATGAGCAGCATAGTGACATAACGACCGTCGTTGAGAAAAGCAGACGCATGGGTTACCTGCAGTCGCCTCCGACAATTCCACCTCTTGGCTACCTTTCCTTGGCTGCATTCGCAACGCTGCCTCGTTCCCCAACTTACAGGACTTGCAGTGAGAATGATACCGCACGCCCCCCGCCTTATGTCTGCCAGCAGTGTAGAACCTGTCAAGGGGTTTGCTGCAGTGGCAGCTTGTGCACAACTTGGTTCCTGCAGACCAGATAATGAGTCGTCAATAATTCGTCCATCATTGCCTTTGCCTGGTCATGGTGAGTCTAGTCTAGGTAAAGCTTTCGTCTAGGGCGGTAGCAGGCCTCTAACGTGACCGCGCCTGACGATTGCTGTCAAGTTCGAGAAGCAACTCTACACTTAGGGCTCAATGCAAACTTTGTCTCAGCAGTGCAGAGCACACAGCAAGCGAAGCTTAAATACCTGACTCGTGCTGGGGAACGCGGTTACGATGTCCCAAAGAAGGTGGCAATTGACTGGGGGCCGAGGAACACAACGAAGCGGCACGGGAGAGCCCTTGCTCAGACTCTAGACTTCTAGCCGCGCGGCGCTCTATCTCACGATGGAGCTTGCAACTGCAACAGTCCACCAATGCAGCTTTGAGCGTCAAAGGTCACGGGCAACTTGACTAGTCACAAGTGGTGATGATGAGGTGTTCCCTCGAAAAATTTACGTCAAAGCCACGCATTGCGTATGTGCCACGTATGGAATTGATCCTTCCAAGTTGAACTGCCTGTGCAAGGTGCCAGATGCTTACCGCTTGCAGTGGCTGTGCAATCTTGTCTGTCCAGTCTTGCTGCGCCCTGCTGTGTAGAAGGCATGCAATGGCAGCCGATTGCTGCAACTTGGGCATCTCTTGAGGCGAGGCAGCGCTGCCAAGGAGGCAGAGCTATTATCTGAACTGTATTCGTGAGGCACCTGCCCCATGATGACCGTGGAACCTGTGCAGGATGGAGTCGCCAACCAGAGCAGGCCAGCTGTATGCCTGGCTAGTGCAAGCTGATCTGCGCAGTGCACAACCAAGCTGTTACGAAAAGCAAGTCTGGGAAAGGCGCTCACAGCTGTAGCTAGCTAGCGAGCACGGGTGAATCAACAAGATGGGACGGCAAACAGTAGATGCTGACTGTTATGTTATGTCAGAGCCTGGCCGGTCAGAGCCTGGCCGGCATGACTTGAAATCACGATACCCGGTTCACGGACCTAATCGCATATCGGACGAGCAAGCGACGAAAAGCAGGCATGCCGAGGCACGATAAATCTCTCAAACTCATGGCTACCTGATTCAGCTTCCTTCTCAGACGTCGGAGCTTGTTACTTTGCGCGTCCGACAGTCTTCTGCAGCGGATCAACAGAAGATGCAACCAATCGTAGCTCTGCAACGCGCTTGCAAGACTCGCAGACACACAAGTGATGCCGGTACGCAGTGCAACTGCAGTACGCGTGCAGAATGTCAACGAATTGGGTTGAGTATGGCGCCGGTACGCAGTGCAGCTGCAAAATGCGTGCAGAGAGGTCAACGGGCTGTGTCAAACTCGTGCCAATTTTGGCGTATGACTAAGTGGATGCTGCGATCCCGACCAAAAAAACATCTCGTCCCTGTGCGATGGATGTGCATGACGTAGCCAGGTCAGCTCAGAGAGCAGTAGCCCGGCAGAACCCAAGAGGGATCCGACAGAGGGCTCTGATTGCATCTTTCACAGGACATTCTTTCCGCGAAGACCAAAATGATGCGCATTGCTTTGCTTGTCGCTGCAGTCTGTGTGGTGCAGGCTCGCGTCATAGCTTTCGGAATACAGGTGCGCTCAGTTGTGCCAGAGAGTTGGTGAAGCCTTAGACGCTTTGCAATGAGCAGGAGCCAGTCTCAAATGACAGCACAACAGGCTCTGGCGTCGTGACACACCTACTTGCTGACTGCAGGATAGTGCAAGCATTCAGGGCAAACCTAGTTATGCTGACTTCAGCGGTACTCAGCCAAGGCCAGTGAGCGTATCTCAGTCTGTTGACGATGATAGTGATGGCGCATACTTGCTGCTCCCAGATCAGATGCAGCTGGCCTGGTAAGCCTATGCCTGAGCTGCTTCGGGCTATTTCGCATCACAAACGGTGGAGTGTGCTGGTCTGCGATGTTATTGATGCTAAAGATGCTGCTTCGCATCATCCTTTGTGCAACTGGACATGCTGCGCAATTTGGTCTTCACCTTATGTCCGCAGATCTGTGCATCTCACTTGCGTCCCCTCTGCTTGTCTCAACACTGCCAGCGGAGTTTGGTCTCACAAGACCACCTTGACTTTCGGTCCAGCCAAGCAGACTGTTCAAGCTGCTTATTGAACCCCCCCAACTGTTGCTTGCATCCATCTGTTGCATGCTTCCAAGCACGCACGGCATCATGGCTGACACACACCAAGGAGGTCAAACAAGCCTCCATGCCATGCAGGGCATACCAGCAGGTGGACCTCCTTAACTCCCTGCAGAGCTACATGCTGACTCCTCGCACCCCATGTGGGCATGCCAGCAGGCTCAGGGAGCAGCAGCAGCAGCAGACCCCACACTTGAGTACCAGCACCATGAACCCTGTAGTCATGTCTTATCTGGCTTCCAGCAGACTCAGCTCCCTGCCTGCATCCTTTGATGTCTTTGCACAGGTCAGAAATCAACCTTGTCCGTGTTGTCTCACCTGTGTTTCAGATGGTTGCTTTTGCAGTTTGTAAACAAATGTTGTGATGACACGTCACCTGTTCACAAGCAGACTCAGCTCAATGCAGGCATCGTGCGACATTGTTGTCTGCATATTTTAGTGCAATTATATGGGCTTTGCACAGCCATTTGTGTGGCTGAAGCACAGAGGTACTCACACTGACTTGAGGATCAGAGGTGCTCCAGGACAAGTGCATTTTTGAAGAAAACCCAATGCAATTATTGATTGGCGGTATAGTTGTGTGAGCAGATCACCTGCTATGCATGCAGGCTGAAGAAGATTCAGTCTCAGACACCTCATTCACAACTGCAGCAGATGACATGGTCAACAGCGCAATCATGGGTGCCCTGTTGGGCTCAGACAGAACCCAGCTTCAAGATGAGTCAGAGGCCTCACAAAGCACTGCCACAGCTGCTGACGAAGCTTCCACCGAAGCTGCTGATGAAGCTGACGCTGATGAGGAAACCTTGGTGGCCAGGGCACTCAGCAACGTGGTTCCAGAGCACTTATCTTTGATGAAGGGGTCGATGGATGCTGCAGACTGGAGTGAGTTTGACCAGCTGGCAGAGCAAAGAGAGGGCACAGACTCCCCACTCAGCTGGAGCCTTGTGGTATGTCCCACTCATGAGCAAGTGTTTGTGGTCCCTTGTTTGCCAGAGTGTTTTGATGGTGGTTGCTCTTCTGGCCAATTGAGCACAATTCAAACCTGCCAACCTTGCGTTAGAAGGAAGTCCTTGCACTTCCACTGATACTGCTTGTTGCTCGTTGGTGTCCATTACTGAACAAGGTGCATGTACCAGCTGCGGTGACACCAGTGACGTCAAACACATGCCATGAGCTGAGCACAGTTTGACCTGACCTTATACCAAATGTCTTTTGATGTCCCACAGCTTACATGCACGTGACAGTTCTGCCTACACTTGGACACGACAGCTTCTCAGCCAGTTTTGGGCCCCCGTCTCCACCTGCAATCCCCCAAAGTACCTTGTGAGACACAATGTGTCATGCATCAAGGTCCATCATGGGTTGAGATGTTTTAACATCCACCAATCCTGTCTGCGTGGCCTGGGTGGGTTGAATGCCTACCCAGGGTGGGTTGAACAGTAATACTTGGCTTGCTGGAGTACTATGCCCTTTGTATTTTTGTCAGGAAAGCCATCCTTATTCTAATAGATTAAGTATGCGCTGTCACGTGCCTTGTCTGATCAAGGTCCACTGTTACCATTTTGATCAACCATATTCCAATTGTTTGTGATTTCTCAGTCAGCATTTAAATTCAAGTCTGTGCCAGCACTTGACCATAACCACGTCTGCAAAAAGAGGCTGGCAAGCCGCTGTCATACTTTACATGCCTGGCAATGTCACATGCACCTGGCCCAAGCATGGCTGGTTCCCAAGTTCATGATCCATGCAAATGGAGATTCCCTATGCTTAAGCCCTCAACCCTATGCCTGAACCCTCTCAACCCTGTGCAAGGCTGTCTCATGTAAGCCAGCCCTTGTTGAGCCCATGGACTTGTCACACACTGGTGAGTTGCTGACTGCCCACTTGTTGAGATATAGGTTGGGGAGTGAGACTATGCTTCAATCAATTCACATTTCTTGTCTTTAGGACTCAGAGGAGTCAACAGACAATAAATGGGAAAACAGCATACCCTAAGCACTAAATGTTTGCATGCAGAATGATGCAGGGCATGTGAACTGGGATGTGCTGCTGTTCAGCCTGCTGTGCACTTGCTGAGATCATGGTTGGGGACTGAGACTCTGTTTGCATGCAGGATGATGAGGGCCATGTGAATTGGGACGTGCTGCTGTTCAGCCTGCTGTGCACTTGCTGAGATCATGATTGGGGACTGAGATCATGATTGAGGGCTGAGACTGTGGTTGCATGCAGGATGATGAGGGCCATGTGAACTGGGGCGTAATGCTGTTCAGCCTGCTGTGCATTGCCTGTGGGGCTGTGTGGCTGGGGCTGTTGCGCACCTGGTGTGCCCTGGGGGCCTCCTGCCTCTCCTGCCCTCGCAAGCAGCGCCAGGTCAGCATGCAACCTCCCCAACCCATGAACAACATAAATAAATAATAACAGTAAATTCGCTTTCCAGCTCATGATGAGCTAGGTATGCACAGGACAGAAGGACATTGATGTCTTAATTGGAGACTGTTGTTTGTAGTCCTGACATGTGTCAAAATCTACCTCACAGGTTGACGAAGCTAGGTAATGACCCACTGTAGATGCACAAACAATCACTTACAGATAATGCTTTGAAGTGACGTGTAAAAACCTCTTATTGCAGACAGTGCATGCGCAGAGTGAGGCAGTAGTCTTCCTTTCTTGAAGCCGTCATGCTTTTGACCTGCGTTCTGATGATTGTTCTGAATCCAGTGGTGCTGCTGCATCTTTATCAAGGAAGGCACAGTGCAGCTGCTCATACCCACTCAATAAGTAGGCATTGTGCAGCCGTCTGGCAGGCTACAGCTTCCAGAATGGATGCATGCATGTCGTTGCCTCTGCTGCAACCTGCACTGCTGTTCTGATGCAACAATGTCACAGCTGCAGATAATGAATCATGTCTCTCGTATACTTGATGAAGTCTGACATATGCATTGTGCAGGCCCAATTCTTGACCCTGTCAGAGGATGACATGCACAGCCCCCTGCTAGCCCCCCTCCAGCAAGAGGGGCTGGGTGGGCCCACTGGTGCAATGACTTCTTCAGTCTTCAAGCGTGCCAAGAACATTGAAGTGGCGTCCGAGCATGCCCCTGCAGGCATTGAATATGTCACAATTGCATACGCTCCCTTAAAGGGGGAGGCATAGATGCCTTCTTGGGTACATAGGAAAGGACAAAAAGCCTCTTTGGAAGTGACTGGCAGAGTCCAAAGCAGCCGAGAATTGTAATGTGTTTTGTGAAGCATAGCTGGTATTTGGTGGCTTGTAGTGGAATACTGGTCAGTTGGCATGTGCTATTGAAGGAACTAAGGAGGGTTTGGGTGTAATGTAGGGTGCATAAAGAATTATTGAATGAGAGTGTGTCTGATCTGCAAGTCTTTGGTGCAGTAAATGCACTTGGTGATGTACAGTAGTCACTGAATGGTGGACAACAAGCAATTTTAAGATCTGCAATGTGCTGCCTGGAAATTTGTCTGCATACAACACAAGAGCAGTAGCACTCTACACATCTGCAGGGTAGAATGCATGCATGTCACTGCATACATTAAAGTCAAGAATTTGCACACCGTCCACGTATGGATGCCTGACAGAACAGTATCTCTGAACGAAATCTGTGTTATCACTCGATAAGCATCGTTTGCAAGTTCGCAAAGCCAAGCACTTGTGTCAATTGTACATAGCATGTGTCTGAACAATTGGCACGGTGTATGTCACTGTGGGCCTGTGCATGAGCGGTCACTTTCGGACTTTGCACCCAATGGGCCCGGCCAGGCTGCTGCTTGTGCTCAACAGCATGTGTCTGAAACTAAATTTGTGTGCGTATATGGACCTGTGTGCATGTTGTCACAAGACCTGAGCGCTTCCACTTGCAGCCACAATTGCTCAGCATGCAGCATGAACCCAAATTTTGTGCAAGGTAAGCTTGCTCATTGCCTGCCATGAGCTCACTAGTATGTTAATGGGTTTATGGCAATGCGGGAAGCATAATGGACGTAAATGCAAGCTTGCCTCGTAACATGGCATGAAATTGAGCTGTACACAGGTGTCAATGTCCCTTTGAAATCCTTGATTTGGTACATGTACAATAAGCAACACATGCACACATAATCGAGAAATGAAAAATTCATTGGAAAATTGGTGGTGATTGAACCAGCATGGCAACAGAAGCAAAAAACCACAGACAAAAGTGACAGTGACAGTGCAATGAGATCTCAGATGTAGATGCTACAAACATCTGACACAAAAACCTTGTGTGCTGACAAACACCCAAAGCTGTGCAATGATGTCCATAGCCTACCCATAGCAACCGCCTAGATGAACCTGACACATACATAGTTATAATGTACATGAGTAACCTGCATACTGGCACAATGGTGGCATCCCTAGTGTTCCAGTTGTTTGCATCAAAATGCTGCTCAATCAAGTGCAGCTGTGTGTAGCATGGACATCAACCAAACACCTACGCTGTAACGTCTGGGATGCGCATATGGGCTCTGTAATTCCCATGACAGCAACAACCGTACCCCTGTACTACATACGCATGGAAAGCATGTGATTGCAGGTCATGCACCTCACCAGAGTCCCTTCTCTTGGCAACCATGTGGTACACGCATCCATAGAATTCATGCCATGATTTTACGCTCTGTGTTCCACATTCACACTGATATCAACAAAGGCTGACTGCTGATTCCAAGCATGCTACTGCTTCAGATGGCTAGCCAGTACAGGAGTCATGATGTCCTTGCCAAGCTCCACCAGATACTGTATCCAGTCTATGAAGGAAGCTCCACCAGACACAACATGCATGCAGAATCTGCATCTGCTGCATATGCCAGAGCATTTTTTCCTGAACACACTTTCCTGGCCTGTCCCAGGGTAGAGATATGGGGCTGATGGTGTGATATGTACAATTAACACAGCAGAGCTTGCGCTGCTATGCTACAGCACGGCTGCCATGCTGCTGGACACCGCGTAACGGGAATCACAGACCCCTGCACGCTCAGTGCGCAGGTCTAAGAGATGCTGGGCTGGCGTTAGGCATAGCCAAAGCCAGTCCCCTGGATGCAGTGCAATACCAAACGTCAGACCTCCCGAGGCACTCAGCTGCATAGCGATTTCGACAGCAGCCCGTGTCGGCAGGTCAGAGACTTACCCGTCTGGGTTTGCGACGGTGTGCACCCCACGCCCTGGATTCCTTGTGCCGACGCTCGCCTATGTGTCATCAGCAACGCCTTGTGAGGCTTCTCAGAGCTACGTTTGCTGGGTTCTAACGTACGCTTGAGCCACGGTCAAAAGCAGCAAAGGCGTACAAGCGACGGTGATCCACGACGACTTAGTTCAAGACTTCTTGGCCAACTTCCGCTGCGTCTTTGAAAACAGTGGCAGAGGCACGCTGACGTGACGATCAAACTCACTCCGACGATGATACCTATGTACACGTATATGAGAAAACTGCCGGACGACCCGAGGTTGCCGACTTGATTCGTTGGCGGCAACCCGTCCAAATTCATTGGCTACCCAAAGAAAGCAGCATCCCGGCCTGCTATGTCGCCAGGCTGTCATCTCCATGTCTGTGTAAAGTCTCGACTTAATACTTCCCACCCTGCTGATCCGCTAACCTTACAATAGCAGCTGTGCCCAGCTGTGCCCAGCTTCTTTTCTTTGTTACGGTTGTTTCGAAATG
>JAABUK010000801.1_pt1 | contig 63429 bp, 77 predicted proteins | sample 5559141 | NCBI WGS metagenome assembly JAABUK01 (sample SAMN10711869, study PRJNA513367) | rock metagenome | isolation source: Antarctica rocks | place: Antarctica: Victoria Land, Pudding Butte nord | collected 2016-01-03
CTATCTGGAGGTCACTGACATTTAGTTTGACACAAATGAATGACGTTTGGCAGGGTTGCTGAGGCTCTGCCACGAGCGATCAGACTTGTTGGCTGGCCAAAGCTTGTAATCTTCTTCTTCTTCTTCATTGCAACCCTTTCTCCCTCATCAGTTCCAAACGGCGTTGTCGATGCATTGCGCAGCCTAAGACAACCTTGCTTGACTGCATACTGTATAACATATCATGATGCAATACCCTTATCATCCAGGCTTTTTATCAAGCTCTGCAATTTAGTGTATCCTTGGGAAAATCCAACCTATCACAGAAACGGCGTTTGGTGGTAAAATTGTCACTTGCATTGCGTTTGATACCACGAGAACAAAACGTTCCTGATCATGTGCACCAAACCAAGCACGGCTGCATGAAAAATGGTTTGCAGGTGTTATGTTTTCACTACCACTGACACATCATTGTCCAGAAGTCAGTCGTCTCAACTTGTCAGCTTGCATCTGAACAGAAACAGTACCTTTCTTCTGGTCAGAAAACACACGGATAGTCTCGTCAACATACATGACCGAGAAATAACCAGTCCCTGAGATTGGCAAGGGGATTTTGCGACCCCATGCTGTTATCTGGCCCCCACTGATGTTTGCCTTCACTAATTTAGGCAAATTGGTATTGCTATCCTGCATTCACAGCAACAAGCACCTCAGTGTAAAAAATATATACATACATTTGCTTAACAGACAACTGGCTTTAAGGGCAGCAGCAGGCGGCTGGGGACTGCACTTATAAGTAATTACACCTTTATATGTAATCACACTGTCCAGCTTGTCAGAGGGGTGGAATGCCATCAAAATGAACACACAGTCCATGCAATGTGAACGCTGCCGCAACAAGATATAAGTATCTACTGTGGCTACAGGCATCGCCTGTGATCATGCCAGAACAGTAAATCAAGTCTGCAGCATAATGGCTGACTGCCCGTATGCAGCTCGCTCAGGGGTGTACCTACCTGACCCTAGGAGAACATTCTCCTAGGGTCAGGTAGGTACACCGGGAGTGAGTGAGTGAGTGAGTGAGTGAGTGAGTGAGTGAGTGAGTGAGTGAGTGAGTGAGTGAGTGAGTGAGTGAGTGAGTGAGTGAGTGAGTGAGTGCATGCATGATTGCACTCATGAACACAGGCAGGAGCATATTCACAAATGAGTGAGTACAAATCTTACCTGGGGTTCGTATGTGCCTTGGGCTGTGACTGTCACTTGGCTGCCCAACAGCTCTCCTTTGTTCAGGACCAAGCGATCAGAGGGGCTGAAGTCTTGCCCTGCCTGTGCATGTTGCATAAGTGTCAACAAAGTACGAAACCAGCATAACAACCAGATGGAAACAGAACAAACAACAAGTAGGCATGCCTCAGTGAGTTATGCTGTCACAGACAGGGCATAGTGCTGTGTCCAATCCAAGTATGTGACACATGGGGATGATGATGGCCATGCTGTCTGCTACAATGAGGTCTCAGAGCAGTCTAAGGGCAGTCCTGTCCACTTCACAAGAAACTGATGCGTATCAGATGTTTATCAGCAAAGATCTTGTCAGCAAAGTGGTGAAACACTTTTATGAGGGGCCACTGCAAAGCTGTCATGCAGCAAAATCTGCATTCTCAGTTTTATGCAATCGCTGCTTGCAGGTAGAGTCAGAGCTGTAATCACAGCAGCATGGGTCAGCAGCAAACAGACAAGATGCATTGGGTTACTGCAACATGCAGCACAATGGAATCTAGAGCTAATCCTCCCCCTGAAGGTATGTCCATACCTCTGTAGCTCGCCTGGGACCAGTGTCACCCAATACGGGGTTCTGGCAGGAGTAAAACGGAAGAATACTGCGTATTGCGTATTACATATGCATGCTACGATGGGGTAACACTGCCACAGACATACAAGACTGGCCTCTGCTAGGCCTACCTCTCTGGCACAAATCCAACATATGTTCTTATCTTTCACTGTGGACCTTTGAGGGGAAAAACAAAACAAACACAAAAAGAAACCCAAAAAAATTGTGGACCTTTGATTATAGTGTGTCTCTGGTCGATCGCAGTGTACACAATGTACATTGCAACTCCCTGGCCTTTTTGGCACAGCTTTGAAGTACGCTAGGATGTATCACTGTGGTCTGTCAAGCATGGTGTAACTCTCAAATGAATGTCATGGTGTATTTTATGCATTGGTTGTATAATACAATATACAACACACGATATTCTATATATAGCGTTATGTATATACATGCAGTTTCATAGTATAGTATAGTATTGCAAAGTATATAGTAGTTGTAAATTTATAGTGATATAGTCATATTATATGTTCATTTATATAAATAGTGTACACAATTTGCAACATGCATGATGTGCATGATGTCAACTACCTTGCGCTTGGACTTGTATGACAGGCGCCCTGTTGACTTAACTTGACCGGGAGATGTGAGCTGCTGCCATAACAGTGCCCCTCTGGTATACACAACCTGCAGGCATCAAACAAGCATAAGGCAAAGAGCACACACAAGCCAACAGAACATTGCTGGGCGAGAATCATGGGTTGCCTCAGCAGCGTTGCTTCTTCTTCTTCTTCTTTTTCTTCTCCTCCTCCTACTTCTTCTTCTTTGCGGTGCATCACCTTTAGGCAACAGGAAGCTGCCCAGATGAGATGTAAGGGAGAGAGAAGAAGCAAAGCTGCAATGCAGGAGGGCGATGAGTGATGAGGGCAGGTCGTTTGCACAAGAGCGTTGCTCTGCTGTACATGTTCTGCATGGAGCATGAACAGGAGAAGAACGAGTGGAAAGACAATGAGCTGCACGGCTGCAAGAAGAGGAAGAGTACAGGAGGCATCCCTGGTGGTGTTGAGACCTGCAGATGTCACTTATGCAAAAGGAAGAGGAAAGGGAGAGAAGGCACCTGTGACGGTGTAAGCTATGCATGCACGAAGAAGAGGAAGGGGATAGACATGACATCCCTTGCGGTGTAGGGTGTTCATACCCAAAGAAGAGCAATAGGGGAGTCAAGGGTCCTGAACAAGAGTGTCAAGTGTGTTGTGCTGCTGCTGCAGGCAAGCTGCATGCAACACAGTCTTTTGGTGAGTAGTTGCTCTAAGCAACGTCAATCAGCCCCTCTAAGATATGCTAGTATCTGCTGAAGCCAGAGACTGAGACACAGGGCTTTGGATGTTATAGAGCTGTTACAGGGTTACAACAGCCGTATCACAGGTCGTTCCATGACTATTGCAGGGTTGTTACAGGGTTTGCTGTGAGTCCACAAAGCAAGCAATGCATGGCTGGATGTGATTGCATTGCAGCTTGCACAACAAATGCAGTGCTATGTGCATGCACAGCATGTATCACTGAAAGCATGGTGACAGTTGCACAGGAAGGGCCTTGCAATGCAAACCTGATCATCCAGGAACCATTGATAACATCAACAGAGAGGTTCTGACCTGCCACTCTCCATTGCCTAGAGATGCCTCCTTGAAGGGAAGTTCTGAGTCTAGCAGGATGTCAACAAGCTGACCAAAGCGCTCTGCATCATCACTGCCTTCCTGAATCATTGACTGCATTTCTTGGCTGGCAGACTTGTAGGGTGACCTGCACATTCAAGTAACATGCATCAATGTACATTGCATTGTTGTCTTGACAAACTGCATTTGCCAGGCACAAAGAAACGTTGTTGAACACACCCTCGTGAAAAGATTTGCTGCAGTTGCTGTATGGGAGATGCTGCCACTGGCTTCACATTTGTTTTCTTCCCCCATGACCGTCTGCCATGGTTGGGCTGCAGCTTTCCAGAAATATGCCAGTGTTCTGGTACATTGCGTTCTACGGACTTAGCACCCCTGCAAGCATTGCCTGGAATTATAGCGTCTGGACAAAGGTCTGGTCAGCAGCGGGAAAGCGGAAATTTGGAAAAACTGCCTGCCTTGTTGGACTTATGCGGACGCCAAGTGAGGAAATGCCATGACAGCAAATCACCGGCGGGGTGCCAGGCAGCGCGACACGCATCGCTGATCACTTCCTACTCCGACGGACAGGACCGGCCAGGTCTGTGCACATTGTTGATCTTACTAAATCTTCAGGAGGAAGATTTGGCACTGGGCGAGAGCGATCTGCGCCGTGCAGCAGCGACTGGCACATTGATCAACTATCGCGACTCTGCTTTAGTCATGCGAGCGTTTCATTTTCTGTGGCACATTGTCGACGTGAAGTTTGACGCAAGTCTCTGCCACACTTTGGCCTGCTTTTAAGTTTCGTCACTGCGCACGCAAACATAACGTGACACCTCGCCTGAATGCTGCACATTCATCGTCCTTCCCCCAACATTTTGCTTGCTTCAAGGCAGAATAACACGACAAGCTTAGGCCGTTGCGGAAGCGCCTCTATTCCCACGTTGTTTCGACCCAGAGCGGCTTGCGATTATCTGCAGTCACCCGCAAGGTCGGCTCGCGTACGGTACAACATGACTTTGGCTGAGATCAACGTCCTCACCTTGCTGGTGGCTTGGCGCAGACCCAGCCCAAGAAGGTCTATCTGCATGCGATCAGCAGCAGGAAAGGCGGATGTAATGACGCAAAGCAACAGCACGCAATGTAGAAGCTTATCATACACCGCATACGAAGGGAACAGCTGGGAAATTACTTTTGACCAGTCAGGTTTGTCAGGATCTGCAGCTTCAGTACCAGTACCTTGTTTCCGGATCAGCGCCATGCAGATTCGACATGCCTTGATCTGTGCAGGTGTGACGGTGCTTGTGGATCCTTGGCTTGAGGGGGACCTTGTCTTTGCAAATCAGACGTGGCTATACAGAGGGCAAAAAGGGGCACTGAAAGATGTCAAGCTGGATATTGATGTGATTGGGGCCCATGCAGATGTCATCCTTTTGTCACAAGTAAGCAATCTTGCTTTGCCCTCCAGTGCGACTGACTGTGGCACAGCTATTGTCTTTGTAGTCCAAACAAATGCTTCAGTCTCAGTACAGATGCACAACACAACCATTGTATTGCATGCAACAGCATACCTCACACACGCTGGGTGAAGACTTATCCATGCATGCCTTCATTCACCTATGCATGAGGTTTCAAGGGCTGCCCAATGTTGGTGGGTGTGCTGTGTTTAGTTCATGCAATTGCTTTGATGGGTACTTTGCGCAGGAAAGCGATTTTATTATTACCATTACTATTATTATTTGCATAGGGCCTGGATGATCACGCGCACAAACCTACACTTGAGCGCCTGCCCAAAGACAAGCTGGTGGTTGGGTCCCCGGCTGCAGCAGCTGTATGCCAAAGCCTAGGATTCACAAACGTGTTTAGCCTGGATCATGGCAAAACAATGAGTGTTTGCAATGGCAGGCTGCAGATTACTGCCACAGCAGGTAAGAAAAGAAAAGAAAAAGAAAAGAAAAGACCACGCCTTTTGGCGTAAGATTATTGAGAAGCCCAGTATTACCGGGCTGCCCAGTGACACAGCAGGTGAACATGCCATGACTGTCACTACTCCAGTAAGAGCTTGGGCAAGCCTTGGGCAGCATACATGGCCATGTCTGTTTGCTGTGATGTCAAAGCTTCAGCATGTATCTTAGTACACGTATCATGATGGCTCAGCAAACCACAAATCTTGTAAGCTGTTTTGCAAGGTTCTAAGCACCTGAGTGACCTTGGTTGACTGGGTGGTTGAAGGCACAAATGCATCACAGGCACTTCAGGTGTTGTTGCCTTACTACAGCCCCCAGGTTCGTAACACACTTGAATCAACATACCTGATCTTTGCAGAATAAAAGAAAATCAAATGATAAATTCGCTTTCCAGCTCATGATGAGCCAGATACGCGCAGGATCTTTGCGTCAAGTCTGTAAATCACCATCCTGTTTTGGGCCAGCCGGCTCTGTTGCCAAATGGTACAAACTCCAAAGCACAAACCCCAAAACTCTACACATCGATGTGATATTAGAATCATGACTTGATAGTTGCTGTGTAACCAAGGGCTGTTTTTCTTGGGAGTATGTATGTACCAAGGGCTGTTTGGCTTTCAGGGGCATTGGTAGGGCCCCCCTGGTCGAAGAGAGAGAATGGGTTTGTGCTGTCAGAGACACAGGCTGACGGCATCAGGTTGTATTATGAGCCCCATTGTGACTATGATGAGGCCGCTGTTACCCAAATAGGCAAGGTGGATGCAGTTGTGACCCCCGCTAATTCACAAGTGCTGATCAATTTCCCGCTGGTGAGGTCCTAGCGCTCATGTTTGGCAAGAACTTTGCGCATGCAGGATTTCTTTGCATGTGCAATGTTGTACTCAAGGGTTGAGTCATGAGTTTAGCCTCAGGAAAGTACTGTCTCAACACTCTGCTGAGAAGGCTCAATGTCAGACTCTTGCTGAGGAGCTTGACTGCAAAGATTGCTATATTGCCTGCATATTTGTGGACACACATAGCAGGGGTGTGTGTGTAAAAGAGATCGCTTGAGAGCTTGCTCAAGCTTTCTGGACCTCACAAACTGCACTCACCAATGTTACCATATGCATTCTGGGGGCTGAACTGTGCACAACTGGGGCTTTTGCAACTACCTTTCCTCGCTTGGGTGCTGATGTCGCAAGTGACATTGTTGTCATTTAATGTTGGCATACAGAGGTTGTGAAGTGTGTTAGCCTGTAGTGTGTCTGTGATGCTATACTTGCAGACCAGTACAATCACTTGTGCCGGACAGCAAGTTGCAGCTCAGCATGTGCTGTGTCACATGGTCTGCATGAAATGCAGGTCAAGGGTAAAGAGAATGCACTCAAGCTAATTAAGAGCCTGCAGCCATCAGTGGTAATTCCCCTCATCAACGCCCAATTTCACCAATCTGGCCCCCTGTCTAAGCTAATTCATGCTGAGGGCTCTCCTGAAGATCTGCAAGGGCTGTTGCAGCATAATGGCCTGCAGCATGTGAGAGTGAGGATGCCAGCAGCACCTGGCAAAAGCTTTGCTGTCACTCTGTGAGAAAAGAAAAGAAAAGAAAGAAAAGAAAAGAAAAGAAAAGAAAAGAAAAGAAAAGAAAAGAAAAGAAAAGAAAAGAAAAGAAAAGAAAAGAGAAGAAAAGAAAAGACTACGCCTTTTGGCGTCAATTTAATGAGAAGCCAAGTATTATACGGGGCTGCCCAGAAAGCTGTCACTCTGTGACCAGTAGGCTAAGCCATGAGGCTTCATTGTGTCATTTCCCTTTATATCCCTTTGAATAAGGAAACAAGGAAGAGAAGACTACACCTATTGGCGTCAATTCAATGCGAAGCCAAGTAATACTGTGATAATAGGCTGCCCATCCTTCTTGGTGTGTCATGTGCACAGCTACATGTGGTTGGCAGTGTGCTGTCACAAGGTGATGGCGCCCATATGTCACCCATGGACAAACCAAGAACGGCGGCAGTCAATGGTTACGCCAAACTCTTCCCCAATAAGCTGATCAAATCGACTTGCAAAAGCGAGATTTGCCCAAGACAGTTTCCTGGTTTGATTGAGCAAAATGCGTGGCCTTGTCAAAGGCTGTGATGTAGTAACAGGTTGCATGACAGCAGATTGGCTGTTATGCTACGTAAGTGGCCATTCTGAGACAACAGCATTGTCAAATCTTCATGCCAGAAATCTGCATTGGTTGCAACCAGCCAACAGCTTCTGGTGGGTCCTATTGGTTTGGCGCATGTCATTGAGCAGTTTGTGACGTGCTGAAGCACAGTTTCACCTTGTTGTAGGTTTTGTTGGATTGCTAGTGGGTGTTTACTGCAAGAGTCTAGAGCTGAATTCATGCCTCAAGCTGTGAAGGCTGTTGTCCCATCTGCTGCTCTATAAAACTTCGAAAATTTCCATTTGCTGCTCCTACCTTCATGCCTATGTTCCAGGATGAACCAAGGTGGCTGGCATTAGACCTTCAGCTCCCGCCTGGCGCATGTAAGCAAATTCATGCTGCACATGAGTAGAGTCATCATCACCGACATGGTATGCATACAAATGCATGTCTGCTAATGTTACAGTGTACGATTATGAAGCATACACTCATAAATGCATTGAGCAAATCACAAAAAGTTCTATGAAGACATGTGTTCTTGTTCGGAAAATGATGTAAAAGGCAAACCCTCAAGTTGACAACTCTGTTGTGCGTGCATCAAGCATGTCATATGTGCAGCCAGGCTTCTGCCAGCAACAGTACATGATTAAATCTTCCAAATTTTCGAGAGCTGTGAACATTGAGTGCTACACTGTGAGTGTGACAGCGGCAGCATGATGAACCATTGTGATATGTACTTTGTGTTGACACAACTGCTTAAAGGTTCATGTGCTTGGAGTCCCCTCTGTCCTCATGTATTCCACTGTATTCAGACACTCATTGTCAAGGAAACGCTTCAACATTGGAGCAAATGGGTGAGCTCTGACCAGCTCAGAGTCTAATTCCTCATCCTCATCTGCAAAGTCTGTGGTAGCCATGTCCCTCTCTTGTCCACGGTCAGTACGCCGGCGTTTGATCATCGGCAACTGCATGTCTGACATGCCCTGCTGGCATACATGCATATTGTGTTATGCTGTCCGACATCATGCACATCACCGGGCTCTGCAAATCAGTGTGTCCTTGGGGACGTGATCTGAGATCAAATCTACAAAGGGAACATCATGCAGAAGAGGCAAGTCTGCAGCATCTCAGCAGCGACATGCAACCTTCACAAAACAAGTCAGCCTTCGATGACAATGCTCATGGATGGTGAGTACATACCTGGACTGGCTGGACTTGACAAAATGCAGTGACGTGCTCTTGATGCAAGCAGCCTTTGATGAGCCCTAGGGCCATGCCTGGTCCATCCACAATATGGTGGAAGATGGTGCGGTCGTCCAGCCAGTAAAAGCAGTAGTGCTCATTCAGATCTGTGACAACCACCATGGGCTTGAGGCTGCCTGAGAGCTGGTTGGATAGCAAGAGCGTGATCAAAGCATGGTAATAGTCTTCCCGACTGGCCTTTTTCTTCAGCAAAAACACTATGCGCAAGCCAACAGCTGGCTGATGAACGTAAGCTGCCTGCTTAATGACAATGGCCACATCTGTTGTGCCTGAAAACTCATATCCTAGCTGCTTAGCAAGACTCTTGATGTTCAACATTGTGGGATGGTGATTGGCAACATCCACAAGCTGGTAGTCCTGCGTATTCATGGGCAGGTACTTTTTCATATATGGCATATACCAGTCTGCCTGACTTGTTTGTGAAGAATCATCCCACACAAACGGAGGTGGCTTTTCTAGCTCAGTGGCAATTACATCTCCACAGTATGGAACAACTCTCAACCTGGCGTTTGCCTGAATCTCATACCAGATTTCAGACCCCACGTTTGAAATACTCACAGGTTTATTTTTGAACTGCTGTTCCACATAGTCAAGGACTGTGTCAAGCTGGAATTGCTGCTCCTCAGACAGAGCAGATGCGCCTGCAATTACAACACCAATGTTCATATGAAATAAACACCAATGTTCGTATGAAATAATCAAAAACTATATATATATATATATATATATATATATATATATATATATATATATTCTCGGCACACAGTGTCATGTCTGATGTCTTGTGCCAAAAGCAAGATTATGCACAACAGACTGGTTTGTGTTGTCAGCAGTTACAGCCCAAAATTCTGACACCAAAACAGTGGATGTGAAGCCCAAAATTTTGACACCAAAACAGTGGATGTGAAGCCCAAAATTCTGACACCAAAACAGTGGATGTGAAGTACTGAGACCACCAGACCCAGCTAAACTACACTTGTGAGCACAACAACACATACAAGCCAACACCCAACATTTAGTCATGAACTCACAGACAGTATTATAAAGCTCAATGTATCAAACGGTAGCATCAGAAACACCTTCATAACACTGTTGGACTGTATCACATGTTGCATTCTGCACAATGAGGCTGCGAGACACAATGAATATGAGAGCATGGCATGAACTCAAGCCTAACACCAAACACATACACTCAAATCAGACAGTACTGTGGAGCTCAGTGTATCAGTCAACAACATCAAACAAAAGTCAAAAACAAGGTCTGTTGCTGACTGCATGCTGCACAGTAAGGTGCCAGTTCTGCTAGTGATTCTGAAGGCAACTTGCAAAAAGATGGCAGCAGCAAAGAAAGGTTTCACGGTGCAGGCTGAAGGCTGTAAGCCTGTCCTCTGATGGCACTTCCACCAGGCCTGAGGCTGGACAAAGGATGTAAAGTCTCATTCTGGTCCCTTTCTGGTCAGTTCTGGTCAACGGTGCCCAGGACCGTAGTACCATAACAAACTTGAGTGATTGAGGTCATGCAGCCGCCGCAACTGTTCTGATTGTCAGCGCACCTCTCCGTCCCCCGGCAGCACGCCAGATGATCCTGGCAGTTCCAAGGGGCAGATTACACTCTTTGCTCAATCCCTGAGGGCTGCCAGCTGCCAGAATGCCAGCAGGTGTATGATATCCCTGCTCCTTCAGCGACTTGGCACAGCCGACAGGGTCGCCAAGATCAACAGCTATTGACTGCAGAAGATCGTCCAGCTGGTCCATCTGATGCTGCACAGCGCAGAAGAGTAGAGTCAAGCATGCTCCAGCTCAAAGCATCTAATTATGAGAACTGGGGGGCATCATTGCACGTTGAACAACTGCAAAAGCAAGGAAGCACACACACTATGTCTCAAGCAAAAGATGCGAAGATGAGACTTACTTGAGTGTCACCTAGGAAGAGTCAGCGTAGAGCACCAGACTCGGCTGACACCACAGCTTTCCGACAAGTTATGACATCGAGGCTCCAATGTCCTGCAGCTCAGCCGTGACTGTACAGAGCGAAAGCTCACATCTCAAGGCTGAGCTTGTAGAGCCAAGGGCATTTGCAATTGCAATGGCCCCTGCTCATGCGGCTGACTAGGATGTTTGACTGACTAGGATGTCGCTCTAGCCAGTCAAACAACTCTCAACCGATACGCTGTTCTGCGCGGCGGTCGACTTTGTGCGAATCTCTGCGCACGTGTATGTGCCTGGCGATATTGCAGCCCAGCTCATTGCGCTTCTCCCGAGCCGCTGCGCGAAGTTGGCACCGCTCGACAGCAACTTGCTTCAGGCTGGAACACAAGTCGCCTGAGCGTGATTCAGCACAAGCTGCTTTCACAAGCAAGAGTTTGGCAAATAGCAGGCAGTGTACCCGGCAGAGGGGTTTGCTGCTACCAGTGTAGCCAGCTAAGCTGGCCCCGCAAGGCTTAAGGCCCGCAAAGTGAAGTTACACAGCAGCAAAAACAGCAAAATCTCATCTGCTGGTTGGAACAAACACCTCTGACTCCTGCAGCACAGCATGCACAGAGGGTCAGAGATCCCCAGATCTATCAGACCCCCCAAAGGTGCACAGCAACAGTGCGGCTGGCCTCAAAAGCATGCCTATGGCAAAGCTGGGTATGGCGCATCTGGAGAAATTGAGGACAGCAGAGTTGCTGTTGTGCTGGCAACCTTCTACAAGATGGCCTGGAAATGGCCTATTTGGCTGCAAGCAAAAATGATGAAGGCCACTTTGGGCGGCCTTCCTCAGGGCTTGTCTTACGGTTGTGCCCTAGGGACGATTGTAGGCGTGGAGGCAGGCTATAGTCACACGGTGGCAGACATGACATGTACGCAGGTAATTTTACCACATGGCGTGAAGCTAATATCTCAGTCTATGTATGAGAGGCATATCAGCATGCATCTTTGCTGAAGCCCAGCAAGTGTATGTACAGCTGTATCTGAGGGTGACGTTTGGATGCGTACAGAGGGTGTGCAATGCTCTGTTGCCCTTCTTGTTGTTAAGACCAGTTCTGCAAATACATCAGCAATTCACAAGTTTTGTGGCGCACGTGCACCTGGGATTTTCCCTGAGCATTTTGTATGCACTTACATGCACTGGCATTGGTCATGCTGTAGTTGCTGCTCAGCCAGAGCATCCTTTGCATGTAAAGGAACTTACTTGGAATCAATCCTCATCCCCTTGACATCATTCCTCATCTCCTTTGAATCATTTCTCATCCCCATGCAATCATCCCTGATCCTCATGAATGAACACAGCTGAAGTCAGCCTGCGCAAAGCTGATAACAGGCCAAACAGCCCCCAGCTCCAAAGGTGGCAACACCCTCACGTCATGTAACAAAAGGCAATCTTCATCTTACAAAAGGCAATCTTCATCTCACAAAAGGCAATCAAGGCCTTGAGCAGGTTGTGTGCAACATGCAGGTGGACCTTGGCATGCTTGGAACTGTGGCAGGGACTGTTTCGTGTGTCTGTAACTTTGGGCGTCCAGAAGTTGCTGCAGCGTGCTCCTTTGCAGCCATGGTGGGTGGGAACATGGACTGCGTCCGGGACATCACTTGCAGAATGATTGATCAGGTATGGGAGTACGCCCAACATCTGGGTGGCTTGCTGCATCCCATGTTGAAGCCAAGTAGATCTAGCATTTACCCAAAGCCACATACTCTGTTCCATGATCTGCAAAGGGAAATTCATGTCCTGACCTCAAAAGCCCAATCTGCTCAGGGAGAGTCCTCAAGCTGTACCAGCAAGTCAATTAGAGGGCTGTCCTGATTGCTTTCATTTATCACTCAACTCATCCCGCGGTATTATTCACGGGCATATCAAGCACACTTCATCCACAGCTTCATCAGCATGTTCTTCTCTCAACTCTTCTTTGACTCTGACTCTGACCTCTTTGCAACTGCACGCCATGCAACGCCACACACCCACTGCATCTCAAGCATTTGTTGGAATGCTGACTGGCTTCAGAACTTGCAGGATCACTTTGAGCAGGCCGTGTCATGTTCCTATGAGACAGTACTGCTGGGGCACAGATCGGCCCAGCCCCAGCTCATAGCCGCATCCACCATCAACGTCGCCAAAGCTGGGCAGCGGTATGTTGAGATGCTGGCAGAAGTTGTAGCGCGGCTCGTCAAGGATGGCCATGGCAGGCCGGCTGCAAAAGTGAGACCTACGCAACTTCTCTAGCACAGCGTGCATCTGTTTACTGTGCATCCTGCAGTGCTGTACTGCTGTTGCACAGTCACTGCTGCCTACTGATGGCAGCGTGATGTTGCTTTTCTCTGGCTTTGTGTTTGCTTGGTGATGTGTGCTGTGGAATGAGCCACAGCAAAGCAATAGATGTGAACTCAGATATGGCTTTGTCTGACACAGGCAGCTGTTAACCTTTCTCGGGCGTCAAGATAGCAACAAAGGGGAGTAATATATACTATCAGTACTATTAGTATATGTTGCTCTCTTTCTTTGCTACCTCAACGCCTGAGAAAGCGTAGCAGCCGCATGTGCCAGACGAAGCCATATCTGAAAGCCGATGGGGGACTGGATTTGCTGCACTGTTGACTAGTCTTGCATGGTGGGCCAACAAGGTTGTCTACATGTTCAGTAATATTGATGTATGAGCGAGTGAGTGAGTGAGCGAGTGAGTGAGTGAGAAATTTTGAATGGTCAGCCTAAACTAACCCCCATGTCCATACTATGGCGCTGCAGGTGTGTCTGTTGGTCATTGCACAAGGCTACCTAGGCATCGCCATGAAAATCTCGGCCACCATGATGAAGAGAGGCCACCTGAAGGAGACAGCCAAGGTGTCACGCTACCTTGTAGCAGCTGGCCATAGTGACTTCAAGAAGTGTTTGGATGGTGAGGCATTTCAGCTACAGGCACTGTCAAATACATTGTACTGTGCTTTGTCATGTCACATGTCATATGTAATGTCATGGCAAATGGTATTTGGTATTTTACATTGCGTGATTATGCATGTTATATGTGTATCATATATGTGCATATCATGTGTGTATTGTGTATAAGCATTCAATACCGTGTAGGGTAATGCATGTATGATGCTGCTGTGTGTCACACAAGCAAACAAGCAACACCATCCTGGGGCGGTCAAGGGGAATCACCCCCTCCCCCCCCCTCGCCCAGGCCCTCTCCCTTGTGAAGGGGCCATAGCTGCATCCTTTGACTGCTGTTGTGACTGAATGCAGGTCAAAAGGAGTGCAAAGAATCCAGCCCACACCCCAATGTGTGCAGAATGGCACGCAGATGGACGCGTCTACTTTCTCTGGCAGCCTTTGTTGGCGGTGTTGTGGCTCTGCACTACTTCCCCAAACATAGGTCAGCCTACATTGCAGACTGCACCCCCTGAACCCTGCGTGATTTTCTCAAACATGAGTCCGCCTCTGCACTACTTTCCCAAACATAGGTCAGCCTACACTCTACATTGCAAACCCCCAACCCTGTGCAATCTCCCCACGCGCGAGTCAGCCTCTGCACTACTTGCCAAACATAGGTCAGCCTACACTTCACATGGCAAGCCCTGAACCCTGCGTGATTTTCTCAAACTTGAGTCCGCCTCTGCACTACTTCCCAGGCATATCAGAAATTTGGCCCTGGCCCCTGCACTCCTGGCACATAAGTTTGCCTCAGCTGCTCAGACAGAGATTTGCTGTGGCGGCTCAGCTTGTCTGCACCATCCCACATGGCTCAAACTGTCCCCTCTGCCAGGCAGCCATTTCTCAGGCTGCTGCATGATCATGTCATTATGTTTGAATCTTGGTCATCTACCATGCTGGCATGCCTATAATAAAAATAGTAACAATAACAATACTAATGATAGTCTTAATGGTAATGATAGTGATAATCATAATCATGATAATAATCATGATAATGATAATGATAATGATAATGATGATAATAATGATAATAATAATACTAATAATAATAATAGTGATAAAAGTCCTTCATCATTGCTGGCATGCCTGATGCAAGATTCACAAATGGTGCTTTGCTCGCATGCAGGGTGGAGATTTCTGATTCAATATCAGAAACAGGGCGGCGCAAGAAGCGACAAGTCGCACACCATCTAGGAAACGCCAAACGCAGCATCAGCTCGCACAGCGTACAGGACTCAGAGTCAGACTCAGAAGACGAGCTGGGCTCGCCTTCCTCCTCTTCGCAAGCAGCTGCTGACTCACGCAGCCAGCATGACCTACAGTTAGGCACAGATCCTAGGCAAGGTGCTATGCTGCGGGGGAGCAATGCAGTTGCCTACCAGAGAGGCGGGCAGCAACAAGCTTACAGTAGTGATGAGGATGACATGCGATGACAGATGCAAGGCTTCATACACAATTCATGATTTTGTTCATGATTGCTCTAGGCGATGATGTAGACCTTCACTTGTGATGTCACTAAGGGGTTCTCATGATAGCTTCATATCGTGGAGTCGGAAACAGGAGGCATCACTGTGCAAGAGCTACCTATATCAGGCTTTGATTGCAGCTCATGTGAGAAGTGTCTCTGCTGTGTTTTGTCAAGTGGCAGCACCCACTGGATCAACAGTGTTGCAAAGTAATGCAACAACAGCCGCAGTGATGGTTTTTTAGTAGGCTATGAGCAGGTGTTTTGAGTAAGCTGTTACAGTGAAGCGTGGTCATAGAGGTCTGTGGCAGATGATGTAGATGCATGTTGCACCAGGTTGTGTGCATGAAAGCCAGTCTGCTGTATAAGCCTGATTGCACGAGTGAATTGAATAAGTGCAAGTAGTGTATGAGCGTCTTTTGAGCCGCCTCAGAAGTTTAGACGTCTGTGGGCATTTGACTTTAGACATGTGTTGTCCTCATGTGCGTGAAGCCAAGGCCTGTGCTGATTGACTTTTCCTCAATAGAGGACAAGCACAAATTTCTCCAGCTATCTAAACAGATGCGTCAAAACGGTCTTAGGCTTGATGACTGGCTGACAGAACAGCAACAAAAGGAGAGGGGCATTCTTGACAATGATTTCCAGGCTTTGAAAGAAAAGGGCTACAAGCCTTTTTTCAGAGGCTCAGTTTTGATGTACCGCCGTAGTGACAAAGCATGTGTTTGCCAGAAGGACAAAGCAGACACTGTTCCACTTGCTTTGTAATGCATTGATTGTCATTTTGTTGCATTCACAACAACCGCCTGATCTTTGATCATTTGTCTGCAAGTATTGTCCAAATGACATTTCTTTCAGTATATGGTACATGCAACTCTACCATGTCAAGTTCTTACCTGTTCTAACAGACTTGAACAACAGCTCTTTACTTAAGCACATAAAGCATGTGGAGACAAACACAAACCTCTTGCAACTTGTTAGACCATAGTTTTACTGTGATAGAACTTCTTTTGCGATGAAATGCATGCAGATTTAGTTGATTTTACCACCAAGTTTGGATTGGAACAGCATTGAATGACTTTTTTCATTCAAACTCAACATTCTCAGAAGTCACTGAACTGATATTTTGTCTGTAACAGTTGGGTCCCAGTTGCCCCCCAGGACATTAAACATATCGAACCGAATCGAATCGAAGCCTTGTGAGACTCTCTTCGCAATGGTGCCATGCTGTAATTAATGAGCCAAATGCCAGTGAGTATTACAGTATGGCAACCAGCATACCATTAGTACCGCACAGGCCATCACACTAACTGCAACTTACCATTCCCGTTGCCAATAGGGTCCGTGGATGACAGCAACATTGCTGGCAACCTCGTTTGCGTCAGCATTGCGCCCATAAATACATAAGCCCACAAATCTGCTGTCAGCCGGATGTAAGTCATGTGCATAGACATCACTGCAGACGAATCTGCATGCAGGGCGACAGCACATGCTGACAACAAAATTCATGTGGTCACCCGTCGTGCCTGCTGAGTTTTCACAGCTCGATGTGTAACTTAGTCCCATTCTTGAACATCTGTATCAATTGCCATTGCTTCCAGGTCATCCAGCCCAGATGCAGCCTTACCCAGTTCACTGCATAGGCTGTCAAATGCTGAGCTGAGATCAAGCTTCAACACTCCTATACGGAACTGGGCAGCAGCTTGCTTCTTTACAGTCTGCACAGACAAGCATGGTTGATGAAGGTTGCTGCGTTGATAGCACGGGTTGGATGCATGTTTCACTGCTAAAACATGGCACTTGATGTGACCGGTGTTTTCACATCAGTCTTGCTTCAGCAACATGGCGATTGGTCTGCCTTATTGCTGCTATAGACAATGCCAAGACGCAAGTAAGGGTGACACGCAAGCAACACACAGGCTCACCTGCTTTTGGTAGCATGTATCAAATCTGTCAGGGGTGGTTACAATCATGTGAATGGGCTTGAATCCATCAGTCAGATGAGGCTCCACATACTTGTTGACATCACAAGCTGGCAGCCCTGCTGCCTTCAGAGCGGTGAAGCCTGCCATCTTTTGAGAGTGCTTTTTGGCGACAGTGATCTGCAGTCAGACAATGACATGAGTTCGTTTGCACACAGCCTGACAGTCCCTCATGTACGGCAAAGTAAACACTTTGCATTGCAACATATGCTTGAATAGTCGGAGATGTCAACTCGCCTGAAACCACAATGTTCCACAGTTTAATGCATCAAATGTAGGATGATTGCTGTACTTTGGCCGAGCATAAATGGCCATAGAGTCAACATGAGTCTCGTGTGCCAGCTCTGTGATACTTGTGAACACCAGGACCTTGGATGCACGCGGCAATCGCAAAGTGTAGCCGGTATTTGAGCCTGCACATCATTGCCACAGCAGTCATCATGACAGGTGTCATTGCGAAATTGCAAAAAGCATGATATTATGATGGCATGCATAACAGTAGCATTGCCAACATGATGGCTGGAGAAATGGCAACTTGGAAGTGACTTGCTACAACAGCTTTCTTGGCATGATGCCAGGCTGAACATGCTATACGTAACAGCAGGTAAAGCATGCGCTGTTGCTAAACCAATGCCAGGCAGGCTGCGACAAGCTACAATGATGCAAGCATGGCAAGCAGCATGCAGACAAGCGAAGTATGCTCATCAACTTACCCAGCAACCTAAAAGGAAACTCTCCACCATTTGACAAGACTTTGTGCGCCATACATTCAAACCAGTAGCCTCTGGCAACCTGCCGATGCGTATGCTCAGCTGCACTCTCAAACCAAGCAAGCTGTTGCTGCCTTGCAGCTTCTCCAAGCTTGTAAAACACAAGCTGGGCTGCAAATTTGCTTGCGTACTTTATGTTCGGGTGAGCTTGCTCAAGCACATCATCGCATGCCATGTGAAAGATTTTGTCGCTGCTGTCATGATATCCAGTCTCTAAGATCCGCAGTGAGGCGTCTTGCGAAGCCTGCAGCATCATTAACATCGACTTCATCGACTGGTGACGGTCCATTCTAGGTTCGCACATTCTAGGTTCGCTCAAGCTCAAATCATTCCATGCACATGAATCACATCCGCTGGAATATGCTGTGTACACCACTGCTATGTGCCCATCATTCATGTATTTCATGCACAAGCTGCAAGGGCCCACAAGGACCATGGTCAGCCATGAGGATCTAGCAGCAGTATGCTTGCCTGCAAAGACAGTTTTCCGACAGCAACGTGGAGAGTGTCAAGTACAAGGTCCTTGACAGGAACGCCGGATCCTCTTCGATCAGCTGCAAATTGCAAGACAGTACGAGGAATGCCTCCAGCAATTTCGTATGCCTCTGTCACTGACTGCGAGCTCACACACGTCTCAAACTTAGCCACTGCTGATCGGCAGGCTTGCAACTCGGCCAAGGTCCACAGAGGAAGGAACATAAGGCGAGATGGCGAAGACTTTGTTTCCCAACGGTACACCCCCTGCTGGGGGCTCACAAAGGCATAGCACTGGCATGTAGGGGATTCAATCTTTGGGAGGCCGCCATCCACAAGGTAGACAGTATGAGCATCATCTGTGTGACATCGGAACTCTGACCACTCGTAGCTGAGGAAACCTTGGTTGCTGTAGGGTGGGAAATGATACCACCGACAGTGGGCTGACTTATTGACAGGGTGGTATTCGTACACAACCCTTGTGCCTTGAGCGACAAAGTGGGTGGCTAAGTACAGAGCGCAGAATGATTTGCCAATGCCAGGGGTGCCGCTGACCAGGACAGTGTTGTCCCCATCTGGATAAAGCTGTGCCAACCTCTGCCTCAACACATGGTAGCTTGGCCTCACATACAGCTGCCTTCCATACCGAGACATACCCACCAAACTAACTCCCATTGGCAAACTAAAATGTGATGCTGACTCTAGCTGCTGCTTTGCTGCCTCAGTCTGCAAGTATGCAGCATACTTGCTAGCCTGTTCATCTGGGCTGGCTGCTTGTACGGCTCCTGCCTGCCCTGTAGAACATGAAGGCAATGAATGCGGCAGGTAGCTGTGTCTGTCTATATCTGCCCAACACTATGACGTGTGCAGACATGTGAAGGTGAGTACTGAAAGCACCAGACCCGGCTAAATAGCATATATCAGCATGGCAACATATACAAGCTGACACCTGAAGTTGGTCAGAAGTCACATCAGACAGTAAAATCAAGCTCAGTGTATCAGCCGATAGCATCAGAAACAACTTCACAAGGCCGTTGGACTGTATGATATATTGCATTCCGCATAGTGAGGCTATCAGACACGATGAGAGCATGCCATGAACTACAGGCTAACATCTAGCACACACACTCTAGTCAGACAGTGCTGTGAAGCTCAGTGTACTAGTCTTTTTTCCCCCCAAAAAAGTCAAAAACAAGATCTGTTGCAGCTTGCATGCTACATAGTTCTGCTAGTGATTCTGCAGGCAACTGGCAGCAGCAAAGAAAGACTTCACAGAGCAAATGGAAGGCTGTGCCTGTCCTCTGATGGCACCTCCATCAGACTAGAGGCCGGATAAAAGCTGTGTGCCTGCTGACGCTAAGAGCTCATCAGCAACACATATGCAATGGGTCTGTTCAGGTGCTATGCATTGCTGCAACCTATGCAGATGTGTGTACGGAAATCCACAGCAAGTCCTCAAGCCTTCAAAGATATTGATGGCAGTCATCAGTGCTGTTTATGCGTAGAGGCATTCATGGCCTTACGCAACACAGACATACAAAGTGTACATATCATAATTACACTTCAGTGAAAAACTACCTGTTGCTTTAAGCAGCTCTTTCAAAGTGCCCACCCAAAGCCTTGGATCTGGAGCAGAAAAGTACCTCCTAGCAACATCATTTGTTTGCTGAGCCAATGTGGCGACGAGGCTTTGCTTCTCTGAAGGCTCCAACACCGTGTCTGATGTGTCCCAAACATATGCTATAGCCTCATCGACAGTGCTGGGAATTGTTGCCATTTAACCTGAACCTTACAAACACTGGTTAACAGGTGGGGTGAAGGTGCAGAGCTTGAAATGTTGTGTGCATAACACTATGGCACTGTTGATCCACATAACACTAGCACTGTTTGAGGACAACATTTGCACTCTACACATTGCACAGCATGCACATGGCGACAGGTAGCTAACACATTCAATAACCCTGCTGAGAGGGCATGAAGAAAGTTGTAAAGACGCAAGTTGAGTGACCAACTGCAGCCAGGAAGCCCAGTAAGGAAGTAGGCACGGCACGTCTCAAGAAAAGAATGCGAAGATGAGACCTTGAATGTCACATGGGAAGAGTCAGCATGCAGCTGAGAGCACTGCGAGGAAGACAGCACAGCCGTATGGGTGAGGCAAAAGCTGCAGCCCTTCCTGCAGCCAGCGGCCTGCAAGTGCACACAGCCTTACACATTTGGGTTGAACCAACTTTTGTCAAGGATTGCAGGCTGCAGCAGGCATCAGGCACAGGCCAAGCTTGGCAGCAAATATAGCACTACAGGTTGGCTCACTGTTACTGTGCAGCAATAGGCTGAAAGACTAAGCAAGCCGAGTGATGCAAAAGATGCTTTGCAACAGGCCACAGAGCGATTGCGTTGAGGGTTCGAGGAAAAGACACAAAGGCTCACCTACAGTCGTGCATGCACAGTCTGAACTTTGAGGTGCCTGCGTATCAGTTTGCTAGATTGTAAACAGTTGGCAGCTGATAGCAGCAAAGAGTACTGAATTCATACTTAGCTGACGGTCGTTTCTGTCCTGGTTTTGGGAAGATAGCACCGAGGGCTCCTGCCTGTATCTTAACAATCAGACCGGCACCCGTCGATACTGGTCTAGCACCAGACTCGCCTGACACCGAGCGAGGCTCCAACGTCCTGCAGCTCAGCCGTGATTGTACAGAGCGAAAGCTCACATCGTCAAGGGTGAGCTTGTAAAGCCAAGGGCATTTCCTTGATAGGTTGGATCTCAGATACACTTTCCCAAGGTGACACTAATCTGCAGAGCTTGGTAAAGTGCCTGGGTCATAGGCCTGTATACAGTATGCAGTCAAGCAAGGCTGTGTTAGGCTGCGCAATGCATTGAAATGCATCTCGGTACAGTCACACAGAGTAAAGTTGCTGACTGAGAAAGCCAAGGGCATTTGCATTGCAATGCCCCCAAGATAGATGAGCTGTCTTAGAAATTGTCACGTCTGTGGGCATTTGATTTTTGGACATGTGATGTCCTCATTTGTGTGAAGCGCTGTGAGGCTGCTTTTGTCGCAATGGTGCCATGCTGCGATTAGTCAGGTTACCCCATACGTAATACGCAATACGCAGTATTTTTCAGTATCTCTCCAACAGGGCAAGTATTGCAACAAAAACACGTGAATAACAAACATACAAATATAACCAGACAGTAGGTTGTAGTACACTGCCTGGTAGTACACTGCCTGTTTGGATATCAGACGGCATAGATGGATGGCATGTACATAATGCATTTCTGCCAAGCATTGAACATGGTGATCTTCATATAATTTGTTGAAGCTTGCATTGAGTCTAATGTCACTGTACTATAATGCAGAACAACAATTTTATCTTTGAAAAAAATTCAATGCATCTTGCAGCCTTGCACAACTTTGCATGACTGCATACTGCAACACACAACGGGGACAGAGCAGGCTCTGCAAGTCAGTGCATCCTTGGGAATGTTTATCTAAGATCTGCCTATCAAGGAATCCCATTGGTTTCCAAGATCAAGATTGATTTGGAATCTGATGGCCCATCATGATCGGCCTCTGCCGCGACCTCTGCCTCTGGACCTACCACCACTGCTGCGTCCACCTCCCCTCCCTCTTCCTCTGCCACCTCCCCCACCTCTCCCCCGGTCGCCGCCCCCACGACCCCCACCACGGCCCCCACTGTATCTGATGGGCTCATTTTCAAACCCAACCAGGCCTCCCTTGCCAGATCTGGGGTTGCCTCTTCCCCGGCCCCTGTTCAATAATACTATTCTTAATGTTTTCTGGCTCACGATAAGCTAGGTACGTGCAGGAATTCAACAACGGGACAACAAGAAGCTTCACATGGCGAGTCAGTTTGAAATTAGCCAATAGAGGCATAAGAGAAAACGGCTGAGTCACTTGGACATGCATGTGTGATTAACCACAACTTGTGAGAAGATGGTATTTCAAATCCCATACGTGCACTGGTTTATGACAGCACAGATGTCTACATGTATCAGCTTACACTTGAGTTGTCATGTACTCAAATGCAAGGCCAAATGCACAGTCCTGAGCACACACAACTGAGAGAATAGATAAGATTTATACCTATCTCCTCTGCCTCTGCTGCTATCTCCCCTGCCTCTGTCACCCCTCCCTCTATCACCCCTACCCCGGTCTGCCCCCCTGCCCCTTGACCCCCTATCCCTTCCTGGTACAAAAGTCAGCTCGCGCTGTCCACCCACCCTGCAATTACCCAAGGGGGCCACAGTCAGTGACATGTAATCATTACCCGTGACTGTAATCATGCTCTGTCACCGGGAGTCATGATGTGTTACCAGCAGTCATGGCCAGTGTTTGAGAGGCAGATCAATCAGCATTATCTGGGAAACATGATCTGAGACTGAGAGTCATTGTCAGGCATCGGGAATGTTACGGTGTCCAATTGGCGAAACACACTCAAACCTTTGCATGCACGCCACATTCAGCAGACATGTTACGCCTGATTACCTAGCGGTAACAGCCGAGCTGGGGTTTGAGGAGGAGGGCGCCCGCTGTCCCAAGGGCACTTCCTGCAGCCCTTGCAAGGACCTGCCCTGGTTGAAAGCTGCAGCTGCAGATTCATCCTTCGCTACATACATGCGCGGCTGGCTTTGACTACTTGCTTTCCTCTTCTTGCCCTGCCAGTCATTCATTCAGTCAGTACGGACTAAATATATACAGTTAGTGCACATTGGCACATAATCTGTTCCTGATTCACTCATTCAGGATAGCACAATTTGATCATTCAGAGTGACTTTTGCCAGATGCATATAGGGCTTATACTGTTTCTGTAAAGTTGCAAGAAGACACAATGTAATTGGGTAGCAAAGTGAAGCCAAATAAAGCAGGCATGACTGCAGGCAATCTTCTTCTTCTTTCACTGCAAAAGTGTATAATACATGCATTGCTTGTATGGCCGACACAATGGCTCTGAAACACTGACGCTTGCTCTGTGTTGACACACTCATGCCGCTTGTGCCATAGCATGATATATCATGACATACCTTACGAATTCATACATGTTAAAATTCAAATAGCATGACATGACATGACATGACATGACATGACATGGCATGACATACCTTTTGGTCCTGCTGGTCAGTGCCATTCTGATCATCATCTCCATCATCTTCTTCATGACGCAGTTCATCCTCAGATGATCCGCCGCCCTGTCCATCTTCTTCAGCATCAGGCTGTCCATCCTCCTCCTCCTCTTCCTCTTCATCCTCCAGTCCCTGGAAGTGCTCAGCCAAGAGCTGCTTGCTCTGGCGCTGAGTGCCTGGAGAAGAAGAGGCCAAGAATCAGATTGCAGGAAGAAGAAGAAGCAGAGGAAAAAGATGCATCACAGGAGCCAGATGCAAGCCTGTGACTCTATGGACGCTTGTCATCAGCAAAGAATGTGTACGATGCCTTTGTATAATCACGGGATTTTGAAGGACACTGGGGTCAACCATGACCATTTGACCAACAGACTGAAATGGCAAACAATAATACCCATAAAGTATATACATAGCAGTCATTTTGTGCAGCAGTATGAATGTAGCAGCTAGTATGTGAATAGAAGCCATTGACATCATCAAAAACAACAGTTCAAGCGCATGGACAATGAGAGTCAATGCATCCATGCAGCAGTAATAGCTTTGACCCAGCAGATGACTAAGCCTGTGACCTTTCTGCAGCAACAACAGTCCATTCGCCAAAGCGGCCAAGCAGCAGACTGCAGTAACCTCAGCTAACCTCATGCTAACCTCATGCTAACCTCACGCTAACCTCATGTTATCCTCATGATAACCTGCGTTTGGATGGTGGAACTTGTACTCTTTGGCGGCTTCATCAACAGCAAATCAGGGGTCTGCAAGCATGCTAACCTCATGCTAACCTGTGCCTAACCTCATGCAAACCTCATGCTAACCTCACGCTAAACTCATGCTCACCTGCGTTTGGGTGGTGGAACTTGTACTCTTCGGCAGCTTCATCAACAGCAAAAGAGGGGTCCTCAAACATGGCTTTGAAACGGTCATCCTCCAGAACGCTTGGCAGCACCTTGCGCTTCTTGTTGCTGGTCTCAGCTGGAGCTGCTTCATCTGCTGCTTGTTGTAGCAATGCTTGCGCAGCCATCTTCTTGTTGACCTGCATCCATCACAGCAGTTGGCACTTGACACTGTAATCTCAGCTGTGACAATGTAATCTCAGGTGCTGGTGTCTGTGACAGTGTAATCTCAGATGCCGGTGTCTATGAGAGCTGCTTCCTCTGCTGCTTGATGTAGCAATGCTTGTGCAGCCATCTTCTTGTTGACCTGCATCCAGCACAGCAGTTGGCGCAGACATCGCAATTTCAGTTGGCACTTGACACTGTAGTCTCAGTTGTTGGTTTCTGTGAAAATCGCCTCCTTTGCTGCATGTTGTAGCAATGCTTGTGCAGCCATCGTCTTGTTGATCTGCATCCAGCACAGCAGTTGGCACAGCAATCCAAGTTGCTGATGCCTTGTGCAATGGCAATTGGCGATGTCTATGAGAGCTGCTTCAGTTGCTGCCTGATGTAGCAATGCTTGCACAGCCAACTTCTGATCTGCAAATCAAATGTCCCAAGGGCTTTATTCCCCTCAATGCAATGTAACTCACTCGCATGGAATGCTCTTGTCTTCCTTATGCAACTTTAGTAATGGCATGATATGATATAGATATACACAGTATGACGCTGCAGACATTTGAGATATGTACACCGACTTGTATACGTATCTTACCAACTACTGTGGTACACTATACAGCGTATACCTAAACACATATACTATGCATAGACACATGCTATAATGTACAAACATGTAGATATAACATTTGCATTCTGACCTTGGGTAGCTTCTTGACAATGCATCTGTAAATATGGGTGAAACATGTTCGTTCTGACTTTGGGAGTTTCTTGACAACGCATATGTAAAAGTGGATAAAACATTTTCATTCTGACCTTAGGTAGCTTCTTGACAATGGCAATGCGAGATTTCCTCTCCTGTTCCATTTTCTGTTGCACACGCTGTTGGCGATAGGTGTCATAGGCGAAAGGCTCGGCCAATGCCCTGGCTTTGTGCCATAGCCGGTTGTCCACAAAGTAGCCGTGCATGTAGGCACGCATGAGGGACGTGCCGATCAGGTGGTTCAGGCCCAATCTGTCAACTTCGGCCTTTGTCACAAATCTGCAGCCGCATCGTGAATAGCTGGGTCGGCAAAAATGTACCAGGTATAACAGTAATCATAGATAGGTTAGTGGAATGATGATGATGACAATAACAATATCCATAATAATGAAAACAATGGTAGCAACGACAATAGTGATGACAATTTCAATGCTTTCCAGGTATGTAGGCCCAAATCAACAATAGATTGCCCTGCTTAAGACGGAAGATCTCTGAATCGACATCAGCATACTAGGGGTGTACGCAAAGGGCTGCAAGCACTGCTCAGCGCATACACTGCATCTCACATGAAGCATGCCAATGCCATGAAGCAGGGACTCTGCATGGCATGTGATTGACCTACAACAAGTATGGGTGTACAGTTCATTGTCACGACTCAGGGGTTACACACAATGCAGCATAACCCCTAAGACCCTGATCTCAGAAAGCACCACAACTTTATGCAATTGTCAAGAGAAATTCAAGGGCAATGATTTCAGAAATGGAAACAAACAATCACGCCTTTCAGCGATGAAAAGCGAGCCTTCCAAGGCAGCAGCCCAGACAATTACAATGGGTTGAGTCAATGCGACTAACCTGTAGTCATCATAGACAGCAGGGGCAGCCGTCTCCTCAAGCTCCTCTGTCAGTCCTTCCAGGAAGGAACACCACTTGGGTGCTGGCCCCAGCGAGGGTACAAAATAAGCCTGCATGCGTTCCTACCATTCTCAACACCACATTGCACAAAGTGTATGTGTTGCCCTCTTCACTGAGATTTGCATTGCCCAGACTGCATGCAATCCCACAACCACCCACAACCACATTGCACAAACTGTATGTATTCCTACCACTACTGAGATTTACGTTGCCCAGACTGCATGTGTTTCTACCGTTACTCAAGACCACATACCTTGCACACACCACATGCCTGTTGGATGAGCACACGTGTTTAATTATCAATCGTCATCATCATGAGTCATGACATGTATGCCATCTGACTGTACCTGTATCTTGGGTGCGTCACATGCCAGCATGGCCAATCCAGAATCCTTCCAGAGGCACACATCATTGATGCTGCCTTCAGCTGGTTCAATGTTGGTGAAGTTCACGCCGCTCTGTTGGTCCCAGATCTTCACAATGTGACTGTCTGAGCTCACAATCTTCCTGCCTGCACATGATGCAAACAAATGAGCAGCAAACAAACTGACTGCTGTTTAGAATAGAACTCAACAACGACAAGCCGCCTTGATGTGAGCACAGTTGATGCCGCTCTGTTGGTCCCAGATTCTCAAAATGTGGCTGTCTGAGCTCACAATCTTCCTGCCTGCACATGATGCAAGCAAATGAGCAACAAACAAACTGGCAGCTGTTTATAACAGAGCTGTTCAAGCCAGCATAAGGTTGGTGAAGTTGACACCACTCTGTTGGTCCCAGGTTTTTACAACGTGACTGTCTGAGCTCACAATCTTCCTGCCTGTACATGATGCAAGCAAATGAGCAGCAAAGAAGCTATACATGCCAGCACACAAAGGCATCAAGCTCTGCATGTGCCAGGCCCTGTTATGCAGTCAAGCATGCAGCATGTACAGGACAGGACATGATTGCAAACCCTGTGCTATGTTGTCATTAGTGCTCCTCAGTAAGTACTGCCACACTGTTGCTGATGTGTGTTACCTGCAGCAACAAAACCACCGAGTACAGCATAGGTGTTGATGCCCGCAAATGCTGCCATAACATGTACACTCTTTACATGTCAAATGCTTGTGATATGATCAACCAACATTGCCGCTGCCATCATAGGTTGCATGCAACTTGCGTGTCAGTGGTCTTGTTGCCCCGTATTTATGCTCTTACACCACACGTACATTGTCCTTACTGCATTTACGGCCTTACACTACATGTACTTTGCCCTTACTGCCGCAACTCACCCGCTTTCCCGCCGCTGCCATGTTTGGTGTGAAACTTGATGTCAGTGATCTTTGTCACCGTGCATTTGCGGCCTTGCACTACATGTACTTTGCCCTTACTGCTGTGACTCACCTGCATTACCGCCGCTGCCATGTGCGGCGTGAAACTTGATGTCAGTGATCTTGTCGCCGTACATGTGATCTTTGACCAGCAGTGGCCGAGAGGACCTCAAATCATACAGTGCTACCAGGCCATTGGACGTGCCCACTGCGCAGTGCAAACCGGTGTCATCGAATCTGACAGCTGTCAGCTCTGCATCAGCCTGCAGCACCAAGAGCAACAGTCAGTGATGCATTCAACTGGGTAAAATTGATATAACAATATTTTTTATTCGAGTTATTATAAAAAACCATGAAAAAAGTGGCTCAAATGATGCAGTGCTGCAAGCCTGTTGGAGACGCCAACAGCAAAGCGTAGAGTGGTGTCTTCAGCATGAAACCTGATTGCTGTGAGCTCAGCATCAGCCTACAACATGAAGAACAACAGGCAGATGATCATCCCAGTGCACAACTGGCTCAAATGCTATAGTAGTACAAGACCTGAAAAGTGGAAAGTGCCAACAGCAAAGGCCAGAAAGGTGTCATCAAGTCTGACTGCTGCTTGCTGTGTATGAGCCTGAAGCATCAGAGAAGCAACAGCCACTTCTGACTATGATACAGAGCAAAAAATGAGTGCTGCCAAGTGCTGCTGCGACTTTGCCTTGAGATTCTGCTGCTGCAACTTTGCCTTGAGATTATGCTGCTTCACAATAAACTCAAAGCAAATTCAGGAGTTAGTGTGAGCATTTGCATAGGCTGTGCAGGGCCAGTTTCAGGGTTTGAGGCGGCTGCTATTGTTTTAGGGCTTGACCAAAACTCAGATCCTAAACCCTAAGCCTTTGTGGCCAATCAAAATCACAAGTACAGTATAGTGATGTAGGGAGGCAGACATTCAACCCTCAAACCAGCCCCCAGCCCCCAGCCCCAAACCCCCAGCCCCCAAGCTGCAATCCCCAACCCCCAACCCAGAGCAGCAGCAGCAAGGAAATGTCAACAGATCTGCTTCATCCCCAGAACGACACCCTTCACAACATGGGCAACACTCTGATGCCCCAAGACACATCACACCCATGCAGCACATGCTGAAGACACAAGGCATTGTTGCATTCAGTGCACACATGAGGCATCATTGCATCCAGTGCACACATGCAAGAGCGACGCAGAAGCTCACAGCGCCTCAGCGTGTGTAGACGCCCCATCCAGCTGCAATGGACATGGTCAAAGCACTCCACAAGTCTGTCAACACAGTCACCCAAGAAATGCATTCCCATGATCGCTTATTCGCCAAATTCTAAAGGCATACCCTAACAAACCCTAAAATAAACCCTACAATTACAGTCACAACCAGCGCATGGAGGAAAGAGCAGCGCAGAAGCTTACAGCGCCCGCTGCTGCAGCAGCATTCAGGGTCCCAATGGAGGTGCGTTTTCTGAGGTCAAAGCATTCCAGGACGCCGTCATCCCCAGCGCAGCCAAACAGGCCATGCGCGCTGGAAATGCCACAGGCGTTGATGCCAGGAGACTTTGCCGGCAGGGGCGACAGGAAACGGCCCTCAGCCAGATTCAACCTGCACATGACCTCATGCTCTTGAGAACACAGAAACATCAGTAATAACGAAAAGGAAAATAGAAAAGGGTATGCCGTTGTATATGGGGGACAGGTGTGTGAGGCACTGCCCCCACCCCCTCTGGGCCCTGAGGGCCCTTTGCTGACAAAGTCAGCCAGAAACATCAGTAAATGTGGAGAAAAGCCTTCATAGTGTAAACTCTCCAACCCAAGAGGTACTACAGGCTTGGCTGTACATTGCAGCATGCTTGTTTTCGCAATCCAAACTCCATATAATTGGACTTTCAGCAACGACAGCAATTGGTGAACATGTCATCAGCTAAATGACACAGGTCACAGCAGAGGCTGTTCACAAAATGCATTGGCTGAAACAGATGAACTTGGTAGATAGTCTACTGTTGCAGTGCTTTAAGATGGTAGACAGGGGCGCACCTGTACACTTCTGGTGCTGATTTCCACAACCAACAGGTCAGCTGAGACCGGTAACAGGGCGCACTAAAACTCAGATGAATCTGGTAGACAATCTACGGTTGCAGTGCTCAAGTTGGTAGACAGCGGCACACCTGTACACTTCTAGTGCTGAGCCCACAACCAACAGGTCAGCTGAGACCGGTAACGGGGCGGACTACAACCCAGATGAACTTGGTAGACAGTCTACTGTTGGAGTGCTCAAGTTGGTAGACAGGAGCACACCTGTACACTTCTGGTGCTGAGCCCACAACCAACAGGTCAGCTGAGAATGGTGCATAGGCCAGATCGCGCCCAAAGCTGGGAACCCTAGTGGAGTAGTGCTGCCCATACTTGGCATGAAAGTGGATGCTGCGATCTTCACACAGGAAGGCGGCTTTGCTGTAGTCATCAGACAGTATCTGCATCGCATGCATGAGTTACTGTAGTCATGAGGCAGACTATGCATCACATGCAAGGGTTACATTAGTCATCAGACGATATTTGCATCACATGCATGGGTTACTGTAGTCATCAGACAGCATCACATGCATAGAATACTTATCATGACTTTCAAGCATATACAGAGAATACAAAAGCTCCCATATGTATGTGCTTGCAGTCTTTGGCATAGCAGCTTTGTTGTTGTTAACAGACAGTCTCACAGAGTCAGGTCATTTGGTCATTATGATACACACATCTTTTACATTTTTGCATCTCATGTGTACACAAGATATGTAAATGCACTACATGCATATGGGACCTGCGAGGAGATGCAACACCATGAAGCATTGCAGACAAATGCAGCTTGCCATTTTGTGTGCATGTGCCAATCCACATGCACACTTGAGTACACACTGCATGTGACAAAGAACAATACCTGGAAATCAACAATCTCAGCATCAAAATGCCTTTCAAACTTCATGGACAGCTGGCTCAGCTCATAGACTCTGAGTCTGGGAGCATGTATGCCGGTGGCAAACAGGTATTGACCATCTGGCGTCGGTTTCAGGCGGTGGCAAGCAGCTGGGAACTCTAAATCTTGCACAAGCTCCACCTGCCGCCTGCAGAATGCAAGATAGCAGTCAGTGATGTCGTCATCAATGCCAGAGACAAACAGGTTTTGGCAATGCAGAGTAGTCTAAACCTTGTATCAGCTTAGCCTGCCGCCTGCAGAATGAAGCACTGGTCAGTGATGTGTTTATCACGCCAGTGACAAACAGACTTTGACAATGCAGACAAATCTATATTCTGTATCAGCTCAGCCTGCCGCCTGCAGAATGAAGCATTGGTCAGTGATGTGTTCATTCGTGCCAGTGGCTGACGAATTTTGGCCATGCAGTACAGCTTTTGTTTGCTGACACGCCTATGGAAACTTCAAACCCTGAACTAGCCCTGTTGACCTTGCAAAACACGCGAGTGGTCTGTCTGCATGCACAGAAATCAGTGGCAGACATTGACAATCCTGCTTAGCTGTGATGCACTGGCATGCTGCAGTGAGCTCTGTTTCCTGAGGCTGACTGTGATTGCCGCCACCATTCACAAATGTTGAGCAGGAAATGGCAATGGTCCCATTCGCTGGTGCATGTGCATATGATGAAGTTGTGCAGCACTGACAGAGACATCAGAAGACTTGGTTTGCACAACAAGGATGGTGATTGTTGGATCCAGCTGCGCAGAAATGCATGTGACGTATGTGAAGTGCATGCATGTGACGTATGTGAAGCATGCACCTGTACTCTTCGTCTTTCCTAAGGGAGCGTTTCTTCTTCTCTGAAAGCCATGCTGGCAAGCTGCGCCCGCTTGAGACATTGTAAACCTGTAGTAAGTGTGTTCGTCAGCAATATCCTTGCAGCTACTGTGTAACACTGCACAAGGTTTTATTGCAGGTGCACTTGGTGCCAGCCCAAACTCGAAGTACAAATGCGTTCTGATGCAGTGTTGAGGGTGTCGCCTTACTTTGACTCCGTCTGGTGCTGACACCTTCATATCGGTGCAGCCCAAAGACAGAGACTGTCTCGACTACTCTGCTGCGTCCTCGGTAGTCACAGTCAGGCTGGCAGGTCTCAGAGCAGCTCTGTCAACTTCACTCCAGCTGCCACTGACTAGAGCAAGATTGTAGAATTTGCTATCGCGGGCTGTTTCTCCTGACAATAGCCTCTCGCTCACAACCAGCAAGGTCGTGCAGATCGACCAGGCCTTGTCGCAACTTGCGGCTTTGTCGGAAGTTGTGATGGCATGCGCGTTCTGAACCTGAATGCAGGCACAGTGTCCGAGCTGCAGTGCAATACCACGGCAGTCGATTGACACGGACCAAGGTCCTTGCTCACTGCAGGTCAATAGGTCAAAGCGCAGCACCCGCAGCAGCTGCAGCGGCGGCGCCGTTTGGTCTACCCCTTCAAGTTTGCCAATTAGGTCTGGAAGCCGTCACATTCACGCATATTTTCTCTGCGGCTGCTAGTGCCGCTGTCGTGTAATGCAGCAGCTGGTCAGCAACGTGAAAAGCATTTGACATTCCTTGGCGGCACCTAATTGAGCGGCGCGGTTGTACCAGGTAAGAAATTAGGTTGCACCACGACCACTTCGCTTTAATCGCTTACATTCCGCTGGACTTCATACTGTGTGCAGCAACTTGTAACTAAGAAATACAAGGCTGACTTCTTATCGTACGTGCGAGCAAGGTCTTTTGCCACACGCAGGATACGCCATGGCTGCTGAACTGGCTGGCGATCTGAGCAAAGCCCAGAAGCGAGAGCTCAAATGGGAGCGCAAGCAAGCCAAGGTCAAAGCAGCTGCAGAGGCAGCGGGACAGACCTACGTCCCACCATCCAAGGCAGAAAAAGACGCTGCGACTGCTGCACCAGATAAGATGGGCAAGCGAAAGAAGCGCAAGCTTGCTGCCTTGCAACAGGAGACAGGTGTCTCAGCAGTCAATGAAGAGCAGAGCAACATTAGTCAGCCAGGTGCAAATGGTGAAATCCCACCAACCCCTGTGACGTCTGAGGACACCAGTGCTGATCACGCCAAAGCTGACAGGAAGGCTGCCAAAAAAGCAAAGAAAGCTGCTGCAGCTGATGCCATTGCTGATGTGCCCTCAGCAGCAACAAATGGCAATGCTGACACAGCTGCAGCCAAACCCAAAAAGAAGAAAAAGAAGTCTGGCGCTGAGGCTGAGGCATCTCCTACTGTAGCTGATCCTGAAGCTTCTGCTGAAGCTCCCAAGAAGAAGAGCAAGAAGCACAAGACAAGCGACGCGCCTCAAGGCAGGATCACGGTTCATCAGGAGGCAGTCCTTGCGTCCGTGGGTGACAAGGAGTTGGCCAAATCTGGAAAGACCATTCAGAAAGCTCTGTACCATGAGCACCCGAGTGTGACAGCCATGACAGCAGAAGAGGTGACTAAGCACCGGTCAGATAGAGACACGGCAGTGACTGGTGCAGACCTTCGACCTGTGCTACAGTTCGATCAAGCAGGTAAACATGCATGATCAACTTTCCAATGCATCAGTTTTTCTACTCACTGGCCTTGGGACTTTTGGAAAGGACATGACTGGCGGGCAAATGCCTTCAAAATGAGCATACATACATGCATGCATGTTTCAAGCACTGTGGACACAGACAAGTACATGCATAGCCCAAGTGATGCTGTCTTTTTGACAGTCACACACATATCAATGCACCATGCATTACGCTGACTGCTTGGCAACATGTTTCAGCTGTACTGTTTGCTGACTTGCTGTACTTTTATCTTTGCTGATTGCAAATCTATCTGCCCTTTAGGCCTATAAATGCTGACTCGCCACTTTATAGAGTTGTTGCGTCTTGCCAAGGCTACATGCCGTTAGCATGTCTGTATTGTATGCTTTGTGCCACAGGGGCGTTGCCAATGCCAGTTCGGCGGCTCACACAATGCGCATAAGACTCCTTGTGATTGGCATCTTCACATGCGCTGCAAGCTTTCAAAGCAATTTCTTTGTATGGCAAGGGCCTCTTCTGCTGTGTTTCATCATCAAAATCAAGCACAGTACCTGTTGTTGATGTCCTCAAATTCTATGTAGTGATCTGGATCGATAGATCGCTGGACAAGTCTACCAATTTTTTGAAGACGTTGCTAATATGTACTGTGCTCAGTTGATGATGAAGTACAGTGGTAGCTATGTCTGTGACAAGCAATTTCCTTGTCCTCTCTGGTTTATGGTTTCGAAACACGACTGACATTTGCGTCAAACCTGCAGGCTTCTCCAGTGATCTTCTTCATGCCACCAAAGACTTCGCTCAGCCATCGCCTATTCAGGCACAGTGTTGGCCCATCATCCTGTCAGGCCATGATCTGGTGGGCGTGGCGGCTACAGGGTCTGGCAAAACCCTAGCCTTCGGCCTGCCGGCCCTTCAACACATCAAGGCTCAGAAGGCTGCTGGAGTCGCTGCAAGTAAGCAGACTCTTCCTCTCCTGCTTTTGTTTTACAAATTTGAATATAAGCCTATCTGTGTTTAGATTCCACTCCATCCCCGCCCCCCCTTCTCCTGAAGTTTCCCCTGATGCCCTAATTCCCGATTGTTTATTGTTGTTTCTGTGCTTCTTTGCGCTGTTGCATACACCTGAGATTCAATCTGCGTGCAAATGGCTGTTGCTTTGTTTGCGTTGATGATGTGTATGCTCAGCATCACAACAAGAATAAGTGCACCTCAGTGTACAGTCTTGCAGTTGCAGGCCTTAATGCTGTTGGCTCAAGGCAGTTGCAGGCTTCTTAGCTGCCTTCATCTGTTTGTCCAACATGTGTCCTCTCCTAGGCTTAGATTTGCACAGTCCTGTATGAAATCGTGTTCTGGCAGGTCAGCCTAGGTTGCCTGATGCAGAGCATGTGACAGAGCATGTGGCTGGAGTGATGAGATCTTGAATGTACTGCTGCTTTCCTCATGAGCGACAGCAATGATTCGTATACATCAAGGGATTTTCTGACCAGTCACATGTCCATCTTGGTTTAGCATCAGCTTCTGCATCTGCCAGTGTGGGTTTCCAGTGAGTTTTCAGGGTTTAGGGTGTATGCAAGCTTATGTGCCAGCATTTAGTGTCTGGGGACAACAACAACACGTTTCCACATTGTGGAGATGTTCTAGGATCATGATGTTGACTATTGATTTGCAGATAAGCGTCCCTACACTGAAAATCTAAAATCAGAAAGAAGGATGACAATGATTATGATTATTATTGATATTATCATTATCAGTACTATTATTTATTGTTATTATTGACGTTATTGATATTACTATTGTTATTATTGACATTCTTGATATTACTATTGTTATTATTGATATTAGTATTATTATTGTTGTCATTATTATCATCATCATCATTATTATTTGCAGATAAGGGTCCCTATGCCCTGATGCTGTCTCCCACACGTGAGCTGGCACAGCAGATAGCAGCAGTCATGGAGGAGGCCGGCGCCTCTTCTGGCCTCAAGACCCTTTGTGCCTATGGCGGTGTTCCCAAGCCTCCACAGGTATGGGTCACTGTTTAGGGTGCAGTGTACAGACCGGTGTTGAAAGATTGTCCTATCTAATGGCTCCCTGCTCTTGCTTAGTTGTGAGTCAAGAGAGAGGCAGGCACCTTTCCTGGTCTGAATAATCTGAAGACTGCTACAGTGTTGACTCCGTATCGCCTAAACCTCTCTGCTGGTCAACTGTCTGAATATGTGACCATGCCATTGCTTTTCCTTCAGGTAAAGGCTCTGAGAGCAGGGGCTGATGTGGTGGTTGCCACTCCAGGGCGGTTAGAGGATCTGGTGCAGGAGGGGTCCTGCCGCCTGTCTGGCGTAACCTACCTGGTGCTTGATGAGGCCGATAGAATGCTTGACCTGGGTTTTGAGCCTCATATCAGGTAAGTTCAGAGGGTGCTTGATGAGACTGACAGAACGCTTGATCTGTGTTTTGAGCCTCATATCAGGTCAGCGCAGGGGTTTGCAACCAACAGCTGCTTTGATGCAAACCTACACTGCGGCACCAGCAGCTTTGTTGTCATGAGTGACAGCGTGAAGATTGTTTGGTTGGAGGGGTCACCCCCTAGCCATGCCATTACCCCTACCACAGGGGTCTGCGCTCCAAGCAGCATAGCCTTGGGCCGCATTGAAGGGTCCCCTGCCACCCCCAGAATTGGCAGTGGTGACTTTGTTGGCACCCAGCATTGGCATTGCTATTTTTTCCCCCTCTCATTCATCAAGTAGATCAAGCAGATTACAATTTTTGGCTAGTCAGTGAGTCAGATAGCTTCCGGCAGAACTTCATGCAAAATCACTGCACAAACTACACTCTCTCTTGTCTTTGTCAGAACAGCCTGCTGCTGCAGACCAGCACTCCACCTCTTCTTCTTCCTTGCAGGACCATCGCTCAGCAGACACGCGCAGACAGACACACCCTCATGTTTTCTGCTACGTGGCCTTCGTCCATTCAGAAGCTTGCAGCGGAGTTCCTGTGCAACCCTGTCAAAGTCACTATTGGATCACAAGATCTATCTGCCAGTCATAGCGTCACTCAGGTGCCCTGCCCTGCCCTGCCATGCCCTGCCCTGCCCTGCCCTGCTGGCTGCCCCTGTGCACCATCTGTTACCATGTGGCATCTGGTAACAACACTGTCTGTCATGTTACTCTTGTTCATCTGTAGCATCTCTTACAGGCATATCTGTAAGTGCCTTCTGCATGCAGCAGGATTATAGGATGTGCACTCAGTGCAACATTTTCTTTTAGCCAGTCGTAGTACTTGTACACCACAAGGTCTCAATATGGTGTATCTGCAACAGGTTGTACATCAAGTGCTGCATATAGAGTATGCTGCAGAATGCTCTATCACTGCTGCCACCATGGCTCTGTTTGTTATTTGACAAAACGATTTGCAAAGGAGTTTGGTGGTATCAGTGGAGTTTTGGGATGTGAGTTCAGATAGTGCAGGTCAATGCTCTACCTTTGCTGCTATCATGGTTGTGTCAAAAGTTTGTCTGAAAGGCAGAAATCCTGCTCAGGCATTTGAATTTCATGGAATTTTGGGATTGTGAGTTCAGGTAGTAGAGGTCAATGCTCTACCGCTGCTGCTATTATGGCTCTATCAGAATTTCTTTCTCAAAGGGGAAAACCTGCAAAGGCGCTTGAATTCCATGAGTATTTCACTGAATTTTCAAAATTCAATTTTGGGGTGTGTTTTCAGGTGGTAGAGGTCATCGAGCCCCAAAGGCGAGATCAGCGCATTGATGAGCTGCTACAGAAGTACCACAAGACGCGTAAGAACCGCGTAATTGTGTTTGTACTGTACAAGAAGGAGGCCAGCCGAGTGGAAGCCCAGCTAGGCAAGAAGGGCTGGAAGGTAAGGGCTGCTGCTCTCAGGGCTGTTACTGTCTTATGTCATGTTACAGGCTGTGTAAGTGAAACACATTGTGGATGCTGTCATTGTGAATGCTCTTGTGCATTGTGTCATGTCTGTGGTAGACCAGGCACAGTGCATTGCAAGCAAGGGTTGCGATAGGCATGGTATGATGAGCTTAAGCTTTTGAAGGGGAATCACGTGTGCCGATCAAACACACACCCCGACATGAAATCACACGTTATTGAACGCTTGGCTACTGACCATAACTAGCGCTTTGTCATCTTGAGTAGTCTTGCATTGCATTGCATTGCATTGTATTACCCAAGGCAAGGCTTTGCAATGCCCCCAGCTCTTAGCCGTGAACATCTCAACAGCAGCAGTCCAGTTTCTGAGTCAGAGTTCACAAAGCAATGTGTACAATGGTGCTGCTGTCTAGTACAGCTATTTTGCATTCTTTCAATTGGATCAGATTCAAGAACTAGGCCTTGTATGTCAGCTGCACCTGAGTGCCAAAACAGTTGTCGATTACAGGCTTTACACAGTCTTTCACAGCAGTCACAAGGTTCCTGTGAAGTTTGCATTGCTTTGCAAGCAAGCTTTGCATCCCTAGAGGCAGTTGCAGCAGTCCTGCTTTGACCCCCCTGACCCATGTGTCTGTCCTTACTGCAGTGTGTGGCTGTTCATGGGGACATCTCTCAGAGCCAGAGGACAGCTGCTGTTGAGAAGTTCAAATCTGGAGAGGTGCCATTACTCATCGCCACAGATGTGGCTGCACGTGGGCTTGACATTCCAGATGTGGAAGCAGTTATCAACTACTCCTTCCCTTTGACCACTGAGGACTACGTGCATCGGATTGGCAGAACTGGGCGTGCTGGCAAAACAGGTATGGGTCTTGTTTAGGCTCAGGATTTACATTTAGGGTCTGGCATCAAATACTCCTTCCCTCTCACCACTGAGGACTTTGTGCATGGGATTGGCAGAACTGGGCATGCTAGCAAAATAGGTATGGGTTTTGTTCAGGCTCAGGTTTTACATTTAGGGTTTAGCATCAACTACTCCTTCCCTCTCACCTTTGAGGACTACGTGCATCGGATTGGCAGAACTTGGCGTGCTGGCAAAACAGGTACGTGTCTTGTTTAGGCTCAGGGTTTGGGGTTTAGGGTTCATGATCAGCATCACAGTGCGAATTGGTGCGTCTCAGTCTACAGGCTGAAGGCTCCATGTTCCCTGACTGCCTTCATCCATTCAGTCAGCAAACATGTGTCTTGCACTAGGGCTGAGACTGTACAGTCAGCAAACAGGCTTCTTAAATTAGCGTCGAGGCTTCTGTTTCTATTGGTCAGACTAGAAAGTGTCATGCCAGGGCCTTGCAACTGTAGCATCATGCTACTAGCATGTGCTGTGGACACAATGTTCAGCTTGCCTCTGCTGCAGCTTTTTCTCCTGCCCCAAAGCAGTTATAAATATTGCATTGAAACCATGCAGCGGTAGCATTAACAAACCTGGAAAGATTGCAGGCTTGCTGAATGTATTATTTTGATCAGTGCATCATTGGATGTTGCTCTGTTTGTGGTGGTAATCTGTCTCCTGCAGACATGAGCCAGTCTTGTTACTATCAGTGTCTTGCTTACCACTTGCATGCACTCAGTTACGGTGTAGATGGTGACCTCACTTTAGGTGTAGATGGTTACAGGATGGTTACAGGGTGGTTATAGGATGGTTACAGAATGGTAACAATTGTGTGGCTTGAGTGCAGGTCTTGCTCATACCTTCTTCAGCGGTGCAACAGACAAAGCCAGGGCAGGGGAGCTAATCAATGTATTGCGAGAGGCTGGGCAGACTGTTCCACAAGAGCTGCTAGCATTTGGCACTACCGTGAAGAAGAAGGAGAGCAAGCTGTATGGTGCACATTTCAAGGAGGTTGACTTCAGCAAGAAAGCCACTAAGATGACTTTTGGTGACAGCGATGATGAGTAATGCATTGATCAGTGGATCATAACAACTGAACAAATTCATCTCGATGTTGTTCTGCATGCATGTTCAAACATTCCATTCAGAACCCACAATGTTCCCTCTGCATCAAGCACATGAGCTAGAGACGTTTGAATTGCACAGTTTAAGCGTATAAAGGTTCATACAAAAAACTAGGGTTTTTTTAATTGTGTCGCAGATTGAAGCAGCCCTGCCAAATACATTTGTGCATTGATTGTAACTAGGGGGTTCTTTTGCTGTGCAGTGTCTTCAGCAATGTATTTCTCTCTATTTATTTTGACGTTCTGCAGCTTGTTGCAACAGTGGATCCGTTTATCGGATGGCAGACTTTTCCAAATCCGTACATCAGGTGCAGTGTGAAGACAGATTTTTGCTTTGTCCTTCATCACTAAGGCGGCGTTTGCTGGCGGCAACATGTGTAAAGTCCGGGGCTCATGCGTATGCAGGTATCCGTGCCTGCAATGCATGATTGAGCAGCAATCTGTACTGGCAAAGTCATGGCGCACTGGCAATTTTGAATTCAGCGAGTATCCCACGCGGGAACACAGGATTCATACCACGAAAATTACACAAGAACACTCTGCTGGCAGCTTTATACGGACAGAATTCTCTCATTAGCCCAGGGTGCGTCAGCTGTGAACGCAAGTCCTTTAAGCCCTTTAGTTGACTTTCTTTGACGCGACAGTCTATCGATCAATAAATTCTGGTCGGCGCCAACAACAATGACATCTATAAGATATAATATTATTAATATAAAAGACTAATGAAACACCTTAAAATAATAGAATCCCAAATAAGTATACCACCTTCGGTAAAAATAGAGGGAAAAAAACAATTTTTAATGTTTTCTGGAGTTTTAGGTTTTACTAAACTAGATTTAACAAAAATAGCTGGTCCACCCCAAGCGTGATTATTGCAGTTTGCATTGCCATTGTCATCTCATCCTTAAGATTGCGCGTTTGGTGCTGATCAAACCTAAGGAGCGTGTTAAGCTGATTTTAAGTTTTGAGCTGCATAGAGATCAGCTCCTCTATCTGTCTTTCGCTGTTGGTGCCAGCCAAGCTGTTTCGACCTCTACCACCAAGTTATGTCGTCAAGGCTACACGAGGGTAGCGAGGAGCTCTGCACAATTGTAATATACTTTGAAACTAATAGTATGGACGAGCTCAAGAGCCCGTGCTGCGCAATTTGGTAAAGCGGGCCGCGTCTTTGCTAGCCAGATCATACTTTGGCGTTTTGTCAACAAACTGCATGTGTAACTATCTTTGCAGTTGCTCTGATGAAATGGGCACAAAAATCATTTGATTGCGCTCTATTGCATGGACACTTCTCGGTGCCCGTACGCTGCAGCAGCTGGCTGAACTACTGCAGAAACGCCTAATTCAAACGCTGATCTCACCGCAGGGTAAAAATAATGAGTCAATACGATCAATTAATGCCTGTACATATCTTGCCAGGTCAGCTGCGCTGCTACTTTGCTTCTGATGTGCGCGCACATGCTGTTGTCCCCAGACGTGAGCCTTGACCAAGCGTGGACCCAGGGCCGAGCCGTGAGGCTTGTCTGTGCTGTGCTGTGATGAGTTGGTATCAACGATGTTAGCTGAGTCTGGCAGCCAGGTCTGAGCTGAGCTGCTGGCCACGATTCATTAGACACAAGCAAATGTCCTTGCCATCAAGGTTGCACGAAAACGGTATACTGTGGCCCATCAGCTTGATGTCCTGCCAGCAAGAACGAGTGTAAATGACGTTATTCTACACTACGGCATCACCTGCTTGCAGGGCCTGCTGGCACTTCTGGTAAACTTAACCAGTGCACCTGTCAAGTAGTTACCGAAATGGCAACTCTGCAAATGGTCAGCAGACCGACTGGCGTCGACGACGCCAAAAAGTTCGTTTGGAGTCAGCCAGACACACTGCTGGATATCTGGGAGAAGCGATACCTCACTGCTGCTTTGGCAAAGGAAACAGATGCTGTGGCCAGTAGATACTTCTTTGCTCCACACCCAGAGCAATGGGTGTGCACGCTCAGGAAGTTGCTTGCATCAACAGGTAATATGTCTGTGTGTAGCCAAAGCTGGCTACCTTTCGACAAGGCATCTGAGGCATACCCATATCATGTCAACTTGTAGCAAGACCCACACACAGGACACAGCTTGTGTGCATATCTGCAGGAGGCTCACATGATTTAAAGCGAGTCTTGGAGGCACTGGAGCCTATCAACAAGGTGCTCAAAAACATTTGCTCAGAAAAGCTGTCTGAGACCAGATGCGCATCGACAATAACAAGAGATGACCTCCGGGATGTCAGGAAGGCGTTCAGAATAATCCTTCATATAAAGGATGCTGAGAACTTTGATTCTGTGAAACAAGAAGAATTCTTGCGAGTACGTCACGTGATGATAGCATTTGTTGTCAAGGCACATTTATGACATGCCATCAGAGGTGATGGTTTGTTTGAAGTGAAGACAAGACACTCATGATATGCTTTGGCAGACACCAAACTTGCCAAAGCATATCATGAGTTGCTGCGGCTTGACCTGTCACAGAAGGCTATGATTGCAGCAGACCCGATGAGAAGTTGACTTACGCGATGCACAGCATTTCGCTTCTGACAGTAGTTGCATGCGTTGTTGCATGCTTGTCTTTTGAGATGTCTTCTTACCTTAGTGTCAACCTATCAAGCAGCTCACAGTGCACTTCAGGAATGGCAGCCTGGGCAGCCCGGTATAACACTTGGCTTTTCATCAGATTGACGCCGAAAGGCGTAGTGTTTTCTTTTCTTTTCTTTTCTCAGGAATAGCAGATATGAGGTGGAACAGGCAGCAGACTATCTCAAAACAGTCAATACCTGGGCTCAGATCAGGAGGGGCCTGAAGTTCATGGATGCCAGAGGTCATGTCTTGCGCAAAGCAGCCACTCCTTTGAGGTTTCCCATCTCTGGAAGCAATTATGTAGTCTTGGCATTGCGCCAGTATGTCAGGCAAGTCTTATCTGTGTACCATCTGACAACAAACCTGAACACGTGCTTTTCAACACAACAAACAATTCAAGTCAGCGATATGATGATGATCCCAACCTGATGCAGAGCGTTTGATATTGCGCCCATGCAAATCCCTATCCTCCTCATCTTGGACACACCATATCAAACTGCCTTGCAGCGATGCTCAATGTGAAGAGTCTCTGAAAAGGCCTAGTTTCAAGCAAGAAAAGCTGTATGATTTTTGGCTGCAGTGAGCCAGAATTAGGAGCTTTCATGGGCATAGAGATGAAGAGGGGGCTGACTGCCATGGGGCTGAGACAGGCTGAGGTGGAATATTACCTATGGGCAGGTTACAGTATGTTCCCATTTCTGCAGATTATCACTGACATGCAGCTCGGAGGCGTCGCTTTCTACAGGGTTGGGGGCTCGCCAGCAGGTTTGCACTAAGGAGCATTGCATGGTTGGAGCCTATGTCTTTGTATTCTGCTGTTGTGCAGAAAGTAGCATGTCATGCCATCAGAACAACAATGGTGATGTGGCATGCAAGACTGCCTCTTGCTGGTTTTTAGAATGTGTTGAAGCATTCATGATCTCAAACACCCTCCATTTTGAATGGATTGATCAGTCCAGCTGAGTAAAGCAGACATTGATCAGAAGCTGGTGATCGAGGTTCACTGATTTTGCAGATATCAACATTGTGATGCAATACCTACATGGCATGGACAGCGTGAGAGATTTTGTCAAAGATGCTGTTGCCAGCATTCCTGATGATGCTGGGGAGGATGACTCAAATGGCTTGATGATAATCCCTAGCAGTCTGGAAAATCCATCACGCAAGCTTCATCGAGAAGATACACCAAAGCCTAAAAATGGTGCAGAGAGCGGGTCTGTTCAAGGGAAACCCATGTCTGGGTTTCAGAGGGGATATGCATTGATTGCTGCAATGCAGCCAGATGTAGGAAATGTGTTGTTAGCTGATCTGGATGAATATGCTGTTGATTCATGGACATATGATGAGGTGATGAGGTGAACTTCAGCACAGACAGGTGGTGGGAAGATGCTTCTACATCATGTGGCACCATTCGTCTGGCATTCCTTCAACTTGTCAGCGTAAAAATCGTGGTTGACTCAACTTTAGGCTGTGTGACTTGCACCGTCTTCATACATGCATCTGCACTGTTGATTTGCCATGCAGCATATGAGCTAAGTCATTGCAGGCAGACATGATGCATACTCCGACACAGGGGCCCTTTGGCAAATTTAGATGTAAGTACTGTTATTGACAACATTCAAAACCCATTATGCACAAACATGGCATCAGAGTAGTCTCAGCAGTGTTGCTAGGTAGCATCCCTTGCAGCCGTATATGTCCCCAGCACCTTACAAACAAGTGGTCCAGGCCTTCAAGAGCCAAACCTTCATTAGCAGACTTGGCTGTGAGTGTCATGATTTTGATGTAGACACTGGTAGGCTGAGCCTTTAGCACAGGGGTTGCCTAGGGAGCAACACCACTATTTATTCTTCAGTTGGTTCAGCAAGAGGATGAACATTGCCTTATGTTTGATTGCCCTGCGAATAATGCCATCAGGGACAAATTTACAAACATTTGCTGGGTCCAAGCGGAATTGTGTGTGTTAGGTATGCACCTGTGGTGTTGCATCTATGCAAAGGATTGCTTTAGTGTGTCTGCTTCTCAAGTCTGTCTGCAGCAGCTTCTCAAGGTGAGCTGTCAATATCACGAACCTCACATGCGCTGGGGGATTTCAAGTCAGGCTTCAAGAGACAAAGGTGCTTATTGTTGGCAGAAATGCTCAAGCTGCAGATTCAGTCATCATGCTGCGCAAGGATCAGCTGATGTTGGTGTCCAAATGCAAGTACTTGGGCAGCATTTTGGCCTCGGACTACTATGATGTTGGCTTGTCTCAATTGCTGGAAGGCATTTATTTGCAACAACCACCCTTTGTGATCCCAGCATACTACGCTGTGTTTCCTCAGATCACACACAGGGAAGCTGCTGCAAGTGAATGCCTTCCAGCAAGTGAGACACGCCAACGTCTGATCCTCAAGGGCGTTGACTTGAAGGATTTGTCCACTGCATTGTCATGTTGGTTCTCTTCTACTGTGGAACAACATGGGCTGTGGGGAATTGATACATCGGCCCTTGACTTGTCTCCCAAATGATTCACGAATTGCTTGCAATGCATCTGTGGCATAATATCATCCCTGGGTGGCCATGTGCCAAATGTTGATGTACTGACAATCGAGTGCTTAGTGAATTCTGTTTTCCCATGTATTGTCTGTTGACTTTCCGGATGAGTCCTAATGACAGGAAATGTAAGTTGTTTAATTGATTGATTGATTAGTTGCAACAGCGGCATGATGGTTGCTTGCCTCATTTGAGTTTCGAACACCCAGCTTTGACTTTGATTTGAGCTGTTGATGGCAATGCAGATGTAATAAAATGCTACGAGCGCAAGCAACATCTTCATTTGCACACCACTTGTGATCAAAGCAATACACTGTAAAACGGCAGAGAACGTTTAATCGCTAATCTGGTGAAGGGTGTTACAACACTGTCAACATGACTCTGCAGAGTAAACAATCATGTCATGTGTCTAAACAGTCAGATGAATTGGCTTCAAAAAGCAAATGATCATGGGCAAACAACAGAGATCGAAGACAGTCAACGAAGATTGCCAGCCACCCTATTGGTCTTCTAAAATTTGAAGTTGTCTGATTTCTGTTTCTTCGCTTTGCCACTCTCTTTCGCCTGAGCTGCTTTGCGCTTTTGCTGCGCAGCCTTCTGGGCAACCAGATCCGAAAAGTCCTGCAAGACATTGGCCACTTCATGAGGTTGTAAACGAACAGCGCAACATATGACAGCTGATGCAAACACACAGTTGAGTTGCTTGCTGCCAGGCAAAGGCCATGGGACAAAAAAATGATAATAAATTTCTACTGCCAGGTAAAAGTCGAAGGGTATGTAAACAAGCCAGCATACAGGCCACTTCAGCCAGGCAAGCTAGCTCATACAAACCACATCAAGCAAATTTGAGAACAGGGAGACAAATGCACTTTTTGAAACTGGTCATCAGATTCATCCAGCAAGAAGTAAACTGCATACCTCTCTGGCATTCCTAGCTCGCTCCTCAGCCACTCTCTGGTTGTACAGGGCTTGGATGGAGGCTTCATCCAGGCCTTCCAGCTCCTCAGGCTCAATGGCCACCTCCACGTCACTCGGATTCTGCCGCCGCAATATCTCCAACCTACAGAAAGCAGCAGATTACTCATTGTTTGTTACTGATTTATTGTTTGTTGATGATTTATTGTTTGTTGCTTTTGATGTCTTGAAGATTTGAAAAAACAAAAGTCATAAATCTATGAAGAGGTGATCTTGAAAACACAATTATTGTCGTAAGTAATTGCTTTGACTGTTACTACTATTGCTATTGTCGCATCAGGGGTGATCTTTGCAAACTTGCTCCCTCTCAAAGGAGCCGGCCTGCATGTACTGGGAAATTGTTTCCATCTGACATCAACAGAGATGCATTGCTGCAGTGTGTCCAGCCTGGACATGATCAAAAGCCACAGGCAATACGCAGACGAAACGGACATGCAATAGGCCCTGAAAGAACAATGGTACGCAGGCCACAGCACAATAAGAAACTGAGAAGGCAAGAGACAAAAAACATGACAGCGGTACACAGGGCAGCAAGACAGTTGCAGGAAGAAGACTTGCCTTTTGGCTGCACCACCCTGGGGTCTCCTTTCCGCAGCACCAGCGCCGGAAGCCTGAGGGATGACATAGGTGTGGTCACTGCCCATGAGGTTGCCCTGAGCAATCTGGGCCTGCTGCTGCTCCAGCACTGTGTACAGGTGCTTGTCCCCTGCACAAGCCACAACACACTTTCAGCCATTCAAGCCCTTCGTTACCTCACCCACTCACTCACTCACGGTGTACAGGTGCTTGTCCCCTGCAACACGCCAACACAGACTTTGAGCCATTTGAGCCTGCTGATGCTAATGCAAGAGGCGGGCGGTTGTCAGAGCTAGAGCCATATCATCACTGATGGCATGCAGCTGTACAAGGCTAGCAATGTATGGCTGTAGCACTGTGTACAGGTGCTTGTCCCCTGCACACGCCAAAACACTTTGAGCCATTCAAGCCTGCTGATGCTGATGCTGATGCAAGAGGCAGGCAGATGTCAGAGCTAGAGCTATGTCATCACTGATGGCATGCAGCTGTGCAAGGCTAGCAATGTATGGCTGTAGCACTGTGTACAGGTGCTTGTCCCCTGCACAGTCCCAACACACCCTGAGCCACTCACGCCATTCATCAAGTCATCCAGTCACTCGTGCATTCATGCATGCACTCGCTAGTTCATTCGTGAGTCCAAGTCAACACACACTTTCAGCCACTCAAGCCATGCAATAACTTCACTGACTTCTTAGGGAGAAGTACGTATCTCTTGAACGGATGCATGGTTGGTCAATGAACAAGTTGGCACAGTGCTGAGTAGGTCCCTGCATCAGGTCTTGCTTTGGCACTGGGCAATATTGTGCGTGGCAACGGTTGATGCATGCAAAAGGCAGAGCATGAATAAGCCAGCAGGTTGGACTTTGAAGTGTTTGACTGCAGCGCGCAATGCTATGCTGATGGTTGACCCTTGATCCTAATTCTATGCTGACGCTGAACCCTTGACTCTATGCGCAACTCCTCAGCTGTTGCTATGTCTGGCTATGCAACAACAGCACACATGAGATAGCAAGAGCTGAAGAGTTGCATATAGAGTCAAGGGTTCAGCGTCAGCATAGAATTAGGGTCAAGGGTCAACCATTGCCTCGCTGTTGTTGCGAGGCACATCCTACATCAACTATGACCAAAATCCTGGCAGCCTGTGTAGTTCTGCGGGTGTAGCTGCTGCGGACATTACCACTGCACAGCCATGTTACTGTGTCAATGTTCCTGTTCAGTGTCTACATACCTTACATAAATACCTCAACAAACAATTCAGCAACAAGTAAGTTTTGAACACCTCCAGCCTTGCCGTTACGCAGATCTATGACTTCACAGAAATCACAATCCAGAATCAAGCAACAAGTTGAGACAAGAACCACGTCATCCACATCCAAATCTGACGGTGATGAGCAGGACAGTATTAGTAACACACCTCCGGCCTTGGCTTTACGCAGGTCTATGACTTCAGGAGTCTCCAGACCGCTGGGCAGGCTGCTGACACCGCCCACACTAGTCAGACCATCAGCCAGGGAGACTTCATCATCCTCCCGGCCTGCAGCCTCTTCATCTTCGTCTTCAGACTCTTCCTCTTCTGAGGACTCTTCTTCGTCTGACTCCAGGTCACCCCACCGCGCTACCTTGTCAATCTGAAATGGTTTCGCGGTAACAGCACATGTGTTACTTGCTACAGTAAGTATGTATGACGGTAACACAGCAATGAGTGATGCACAACGTAAGATAGCTGAGTCTGTCACAGAATGAATGAACTCCCCAGTTCTTGCGTGCATTTCCAAATCCAAAACTTTGTAGCCTAGCAAGGCACCCTGATGGGACTGCTTGCTTGTTCACTTGAAGGTCATACTGATTAGGCTGGACATGACATGCTTCATCCCACATACCTAGTGCAACTGTTTGTAGCTGTTTGTAGCTGCTTCAATGCTGTTGCCATACTGTTCATTTGGCGACAGCACTGAAACAGCTATATGAATGGCTGCAACAAGAATTACATTGTTACTGTATAAGTGATAATGATGATTCCAAATTGCAGCAAACGCCAGGGGTTTGCACTAGTGTAACCTTGCCAGGTTGGTTGACTCAGATCATCACTGCAGGGACTGTGATGTTCAGACATTGAAAACCATATGCCACAATAACACGCTGCTGACTAACAACCCTGCATGCCTCATAAACGCCACACACTTTCGATGGCTGCGTCAGCTGAGAGTGTTCTACTGATAGCAGCAAGGCCAAAAGATTGATAGGATCAACACAGAGGTTGCTATTGCATGCTACGTGGGTGATTGGAGATGGTGGGGTGTTGCGCATCCAGCCAGGTTTTGTGGATTTGACAAAGGAGGGGGAGCACCATGCAGAGCAGGCTGCAAAGGCATGACAGGCCTGCTTTGCAAATGCACCCCCTCTTCTGTCAAATATACAAAACCTGCCTGTACGTCCAACACCAAACCATCCACAATCTCCCATGTAGCGAGCAATAGCAATCCCTGTCTTGCACAAGGCTTGTCTTGCCAGGCTGAGTCGTTCAGTTCCTCTATCACCACAGAATCTCTCATCACATCTACTTCTCTGCCTTCACAATATGTGCAGCATTGGAGATCTATACCTGCTCATCATCTTCTTCATCAGCAAACTGGCCAAAGACATCTCCATACAGGAGCTCACCAGCCTCGTTGACTGGGGGCTTACCCCAGCCCCCTGCCTGGTACCCAAACTGGGTGCCTGGGGGGATGGGGGCATTTAGGCCAGGAACCTACACATGCCAGCGCTAACCTTAACCCCTTGAGACTCTATGCATAAGCTGCTTGTTGAGCTTTACAAACTCCTTTCAGCGCCACAAGGACCTCTCAACAGTCTGAATATCAGAAACATGTGGTCCACAGGATATACTGATTTACAAAGCCTGGTACATTGCCTGGATCATTAAGATGCATGTCAGATACAGTACGCAGTCACGCAGGGTTATATTTGGCCGCGCATTGCATCGAAGCATGTCAGAGGCTATACGAACAGTCATGTCAAGTAGAACTGCCACAAGGGCAGTGCATTGAGAGTGACATGCTGGAGCCCCAAATTTCCTGCATAAGTCAATGTGTTTAGGCTGGCAGGTCTGAATCTAAGTCTTAGATGATATGATGTAGTCAGGAAGGTGCATTGCACAGGCTATGTAAACGGCATGGCTGTACCTTGAGTTCAGGGTAGGAGGGTGGGGGCCCGTATCTCTGCATGTTGATGAGCCAGGGTGGGGGTGACCCCTCAGCCATGCCCAACCCATTCCTGAGGTCCTCAGACAGAATGCCTGGCTTTGCATTCTTGACCTGCAAGTTCAAACAGCATCAGTCAGGCCCATCAATCTTCCATTATAAGAACCTGTCATGCAGTATAGATCATACCCTATACAACAGGGTTACACAATGTACTCTGCCCAATAGATGGTGGTGACGTCACTCAGTGCTACCATACTGCATCGGCGCTATGATGCCATGAAAATGATATTCAAAGTAAAGTCATTCACTGTACTTTGAATATCATTTTCATGCCTTTCATAGTGCTCTCAAGTTGTTTGCGTCTTCCTGATGGAAGGCATACCCAAACTATAAACCGTGAACCCTGATGGAAGGCATACCCTAGGGTCAGACTGGCCAGCACCAGTGTCTGCATGACTGTACATGCAGAACTGTATACCCTATACCCTAAACCCTGCACTGCTGTGACACGTCAGACTGATATAGCATTCCATGCAGGACTGTTAAGCTGCTGGACAAAACATTAGCTCTTAGACACCCAACTAGACGATTGCCTCCCATTGACATGTGACTGACTGACTGCACATGCAAAGTCTGCGACATACACAAAGACAAGTCATGAAACATCAAGCCCCAAGCATGCCTGCGTGCTACCATTCAGCCATAGGGCAGTGCGTCAGGTCTCACCCTGGCTTCAAATTCCTTGCCCTCATAGTAGATCTCGCCCAGGCGGGTGAGGTTGGGTTTGGTCTGGTGCTTGAAGAAGGCGTCATGCAGCACCTGGTAGTCGATGTCCAGCTTGCCCACCTTGGGCTGCATGCGATCCCTCTGCTTCTGCTTCAGCTTCTTGTTCTCTTCCTTCTCCTGCAGTGCACAGAGCAAGGTCGACAGCCAGGAATGCACACAGTCCCTTCGCTTCTGCGACAGTGGACAGAGCGAGGTCAACAGTCTGGGCTGCATGCGGTCCCTTTGCTTCTGCTTCAGCTTCTTGTTCTCCTCCTTGTCCTGCAGTTTACAGAACCAGGTGAACAGTGGAAACTGCATGCATTTGCTTTGCTTCTGCTTCAAGCTCTGCTTCAGCGTCTGGTTCTCTTCCTTCTCCTGCAGTTCGCAGAGCAAGGTCAATAACCAGGAACTCATGTTGTCCCCTTGCTTCGGCTTCATGTTCTCTCCCCTTTCCTGTGATGCACAGAGCGATGTACACAGCCAGGGATGTGTACAGTCCCTTTACCACTGCTACAGTGGACAGAGCAAGGTCAACAGTCTGGGATGCATGCGGTCCCTGTGCTTCTGCTTCAGTGTGTGATTCTCTTCCTTCTCCTATAGTGGACAGAGCAAGGTCAACAGTCAGGGATGCATGCAGTCCCTCTGCTTCTGCTTAAGCTTCTTGTTCTCCTCCTTCTCTTGTGATGCACAAAGCAACTGTTGATGCAAGTGGCATTGGCTTAGGTGCTGTGTTAATGCAGAATCAGCGGCCAATAGCCTTTCACAGCTACAAGCTAAGCGATGCTGAGCGTCGGTATCCTGTGGGAGAGCAGGAGCTTCTAGCAACCACTAGGACACGCACATGCAAGTAGAGTGACTGTCAGCATGTTTAGTGTCTGCACTCCCTCTGCTGCACCAAAATCATTCACAGCGGGCAAGATGGCACCAGTGAGTCGGCTGCAGAGTACAAGGCAACACTTCAAGCTGTTTGTGCAGAAAGCACATCATGTTGCATACCCTGTAAGCTCGAGTCATTGACCCAACTTTGCTAACTATCACATATCATCTCAAGGGCACAGAGCCAATAAGCAATAGGAACAATAGGCAATTGGAGCAAAGGCAAGAGGGCAAAGACAACAAGACAACTATAACAGGCAAAGGATGTGCTCTTGCACACAAGTTGGCAGGGGGCCAAACAGCGTTGCCTGGTAAACGGCAAGCAGGGAGTAAACAGTATACATGGTAAGCAGGGGCCTAAGCTGATATTGTGTGTGTTACCTGGTAAGCTTGCCTCATTTGGCCAATGCCGGTGGCCTCAATGAAGTCAGGCAGGACAAAGGGGGGCTTCTCAATGCCCCTCTTGCCTTGCAGGTACTTCCTCTTCTGGCTCCAATGCCTGGGCACAGGCACACTGTTACGGTAGGCCTGCATGCCCACCAGCCCAAGCGTCAGCACCATGGAGGGCTCAGCACTTGGAAATCTATCTCTGGTTTGAAAAACCCACAAAAGGGTTGCAAATTCATGTATAGTGACACATATACATATATGTAGCTGTAGATGAAGGTGTTGACGTGGATGTAGTTATGTACATGTCTGCTCAGCCCTCAAGCAGTTTGTGGAGGAAATGGCGCTGTGACAGAGTTGCCTGATGCTTTTTCTATGAAAGTTTGTGCACACACTGCACGTTTGGCAGCCTGTATAGACTGACCTCAGGACACAGTCCTCAACGACCCAAGTGCATATTTTCCAGCGCAAAAGAATCACCAAAGGCACAAAGCTCAGGATTGACAGTCCCAGGTGTCAGCAGTGGCAGGTGTGACTCTTACAACATGCAATGTCCAGCAGAGACGGTGTAATACTGTTATCTACAAGACTTGACTTGGAGAGTCTTAGGTCAAGGAATGTCACCTTGAGATAGACGAGCAGCTTAGGGTCTTGGGCAGTCACATCCCATACCTCCACCACTTCTGGCCTTGGGCATACCTGCAAACACAAAGCAGTCAGGCACATGCAGCTGATCATTGATCAGACCAAGGACAGAAGTGCAGGCGCAATAGGACTGAAGCATGCTGAGGCCAGAAGGAGCCAATGCCTTGCAGACTGTTTTGCTCAGTGAAATGAGAGAGAAAAGAGACATTTTGGATGGTTTTGCTCCTCAGAATGAGAGAGAAAAGAGACATGTTGGATGGTTTTGCTCCTCAAAATGAGGGGAAAAAGATACATGTTGGATGGTTCTGCTCCTCAAAATGAGGGGAACAAGACATGTTGAATGGTGGCAAGGCCTGAAGTATTTGACTTGAGGACTGGCATGCGCTTTGTTTCCTGACTGTGCTAGGCTGTTGATGCAATGCAAAGCACGGCTTTGCAGGTGTGCTCAGGCAGCAAACAGTGAGCTGCATCCACTGTCAACTGCTGCATGCATAATGCCACTTGCAATCTTCCAGGCATGCCCCGAGCAACATACAGTCAATGAGCCCTGAGCAAGGTAAGCAAGACAGGTAAAACCACAGCATGCATGTATAGACGAGCAAGCGCGCAAGCAAGCAAGCAAAGCAAGCTGCCTGCACCTGTTTCAGCTCAGCAATCTTGAGCCGGCTCTCCAGCTTCTTTTTGCGCTTAGACTGCTTGTTTTCATCTGAGCCAGCATCGCTGTCGCTGTCACCCAACTCAGCCTCAGGCTGCAGCACAGACAGCAAACAGCTGAGCGATCATGCTGAGACTCCAGTCATGCTGGTGTGCAACACCTGCTGTTTGAACAGCCTTGCTGACAGATCACGGCAAAGAAACACCGCGCACTTTGTGCAAAACTATGAAGGCTCGGCAGCAATCCCATAGCATAACACTGATACGTTACTGCAGCATCATGTGGTGGTCAATACTGCCAAGCGTCCTGCTGTCAGGGTTGCGTCTTGACACAAGATCAAGGCTGTCATCAGAATCCTGAGTGGATCCTGAGGAGAGGAGCAGTGTCCTAATCTGGAATTGTAGCATACTTGCATGCTGTGCTACATGAATGACCTGAGCCAGCACCATATGATGGCCCAAAGCATATGCAGCTGTACCCAAATGTTGTACAGCAGCTTGCATGTGTGGATACATACTAGCAGCACCAAATACCTTATTGCTGGCAATATTGGCATCATCGGCATCTGCATCAGCTTCATCAGCAGCAGGCGCTGTGCCTGTGAGCTCCTCTGCGCTGGTGAAGTGTGCTAAGACGCGCTGCAGATCTTTACGCGCCTGCTCCTTTTCTTCCTCAGACACCTGAGGTGCTTGCTGCTCTGATGCTCGCGTGAATCCGAGACCTCCCTGAAAGAAGGCTGGGACATTTCCAAGGCCTGGGTTGCTTCCAGCAGCTTCATCCTCATCTGCTGATGCACCCAGGCCTAAGGTCATGCCTAACCCAGCTGTCATGCCAAGGCCAGCGGTGGATCCCAGACCAGCAGAGGATCCAAGACCAGCAGAGGATCCCAGACCCGCAGAGGATCCCAGACCAGCAGAGGAGCCGAGGCCAGCTGTGCCCAAGCCGTCTGCGTCTTCCATGTCTGGGGAGGGACCTCTTTCAGGAGCAGTTGGCGAGTCAGGATCTTCCATTGGTGCCGCTGGTTGTGAGGGTGCTGCAGGCTCTGGAGCCGCTGCGGGCTCATCTAAGCTCAGGGACTCAAAGTCTGTTGGTGCTGAGACATACTCAATCTCAACATCATCTGCCTGCAGACCGTAGAGTGTTGTTGAAGACAGGTGCCAAGTTATGATTTTGACTGCCTGAGTTAGTCTTGTACCTTTGGTGCAGCTGTTTCTGCAGGCGCTTGCCGTTGCTTGGCTTCGATCTCAGCCCTGCGTCAATAAAAACAGCTGGTCACTCACGCTGTACTCTTCATGTCCACATCTTTTCTGAGAGACCGATTCAGTGTAGCACCTCTCTATTTGCTTGGCTTGCTTATTTTTCTTTTTTCTCTGTCGTCGCTTCTCTGCTGCGGACATTTTATGCTGGCCATCCTTCAGAATGCTTTCCTGCTCTGCTGCTGATTTGATATCAACGTTGTCTGTGGTGTGTTCTGTCCCGTTTGCTACGGGCTCAACTTCTTGTACACTTTCCGCAGCCATCAGATCGTGCGCTGAGCCTTCGACTGGTACCACTTCGCTTGTTGCAAATCACTATCACTCGCGCAACTGTGCTGCTCCACCAACTGCGCTGCTTTGTTTTGTTGCTCGGGCACCCCCGACAGCGCTACTTGCTATTGCTGATCGTTCTTGCTCCAGAGGCATGTGCGAGGGATGCAACTCTGCCAAGCGCCCTTTGCCAAGCGCCCTTTGCCAATGCCGGATGCAATCTTGCATTCAGACACGCTCACTTTTTGATATAATATTGGTAGACTTCATAAAGCAACTTTGTTCTGTACAGCCCAGTGGTGGCACCGTACAAGCAGATCATTGGTGAGGCGGCCAACACAATACCAATGCAGTTTATGTACTGTCAACAATATCATAAAACAATGTTATTAATAATATTATTGAGTAACCAGTTCGCGTTGCACTTTGAATTTGCAAACATTGCAGCCATACAAAGCTTCGTGAATCTGCAAAAGCTACCAAGCTAGACTCCTGGTGCTACAAAGGCCTTGAGAAACATCTTACAACATCAAATAGTCAGTCAGTCAGGACTTGACAATGAAATGCTGGGACAATGCTGGTAGAGTACTTAAGAGCTGGCAAGCAGAGGCCTCAGTCATTGTTCTTGCTCAATTGTCTCATGCATTGCCTGCAGCTGCCAGGGCAGTATCAGATGCTGAAACGCTTTGAGAGCGCCCTAGTGGAGTACTCCAAGCTAACTATCGCCTGTGAGTTGATGGAGCTGTTTTGAAGGAAGACTGTGATCGCGGTGCCACTGCGCCGTCATCAAACTTCTTCTGTACTTTGTCCACTACATTCAGCAGTTCTTCAGCTTCTTTCTTGGCCTCCTTCTTACCCATCAGCTTGACCGCTGTTGTCATGACCTACATAACACGAGCAGAAACATGTTCAATGGCGAGGGACTCAAATGCATGCACAGTTGCAATGCACAGTGGCTTGTGTTATGACTTTCAGCTCAGCATAACACTGTGTGCACGGCTGACATACTCAGAGGTGCAGGAGGAAAATCAATCTTCTGTGCGAACAGCTTACCACAAATGGCCAGGCAATCTTGTAGAGGAATAAGAGGAAATCAAGGAGACCTTCAAGCTTTGGATAGCTCCTGAACATGACAGATCACAACATAGGTACCTTGCTGAGCGATGAACAGGCGATGTATATGAGTTTTGCACAGAAGAGGGCATGTTGTAACAAGGTACGCTGCTTGTACCTTGTCGCTTTTTGAGAAAGAAACTGCTGGAATCTCTCCTCTGTTGACGGATCAAGTATCGAATTCGTGACAAAGAACTCTTGAACAATTGTCGCCAACTGCATGTGTTAGCAAAGTGTTCAGTCCAAGCTTTATGACCTTGGACTTTATTGGCAATCTTCGTCCTGGCTCAGCTGCTGCATTCTGACCCCCCTATGCGTACCTGATCGTAATCCTTAGTAACGTTGCGCATTGCTTCTCTCAAGCTACCATCGCTTTGTGGTGCCGAAGGGATTACTGCTCCAAAACCAGAGAACAAGATTGTTACGATTGTTCTGTACAGCCACAACGGTGTGTAGCCGAAATACAGTAAAAGGATGGCACCAAGACCCCAACCGATCTGTGAGGGTGTGACCATCACACCGCGCCCTTGACGCTGTCTGCGACGTGGCTCGGCTGTACCAGCAGATCAAGTCGTTCACGATTCTCACCAAGTGACGCTTTGCAACGTCCCGTGTCACTGCGGGGTTCGGCAACGCAGCTTAGCCTGTGCAAAGGCCCCCCGCGCAGTCCTCGGATGTGTTACACAGACAAGCGTGACATCTGGGCGGATGCTGCATGCGCACTCCGACCCCAGACTTATGTTTCGAGCATTAGTCACCTCATCAGTCCAAGCTGAACTAAGTCAACCACACGCTCTCTGCTAAGTCACAGCAGCGCATTTTGATCAGGGCGTAACATTTGTTTGATACTTTTACGCGCTTGTACCTGCGAAGTTGTTGCTGGAATCACAAGGTGTTCTGTGCTGGCGAAGATGCAAACTACTTGTTCAAAGATGCAAACAACTTGCTCAACTTCCCGTCCTACTCTTCTGAGTAGCGCGTGCAATCGCAGGTGCTTAGTCAAGCTGCAAAACTTCTTGGACACTGTTGTCATATCACTGCATTCTAACTCTGGTGTGGCGCAGGTTTCAGTGCCAGACCAACAAGCCTTGTTTGCAGCGATCACTCAGACGTCGTGTTTCGACGTCTGCAAGCTTACAATCTGACATGGCAAAAGAAGAGTCCAGCCGAATAGCTGCACCTCAGGTAGATGCATAAGTTTGAGTGCACAACGCCTTTGTGCTAGACTTCTTCTTGACTGTTGTGTCTGAGTACAGGGCGTCACACAGCCAAGGCGCAGACCTGAGGTTGCTCCAGCAACCTTCGGCTTTGTGGAACGAGCAGAGAGGTGGAATAGTAGGGCTTGTATGGTAAGTAATGCTAACAGGAGAGTCCTCCCCTCAAGATTCTTGTACTTGTATAATTAGGCTTACTAATTTATGCCCAAACTTCTGTGCAGATAGGATTTTTTGCACTGTTGATTGTTGAGCTTGTCGCCAATAGAGGGCTATTGGATATGTTGGGCTTCCGCATTGGAGCCGGTCTTCCATTCGAGATCTAAGAAGTCCTATTTTCGAAGAATACGGCGCAGAGGCCATCAAAGTCAATTTAGCACAATGTATGGTTTTTTGGGGTAGTCACCTTGTTTACAAACTCCACATACAGCACACAAAATATTACAAGGATGCCATTCAAACCATTGCAGAAAGTTGTGGAATATAAAACTTGCAGCTGGTGGGCATTGATTATACTTTCATGTTGCCTCAAATTTTGCACCTCGCCTACTACCAGCAGCAAAACTTGGTTGGCTTATTTGAATGTTCAGCAGGATTACTAGTCATAGGCTGGGTCTCCACCAGCGAGATGCTACAGTATACAGGCATTCCATCCAGCTTGAGTTTAGCATGTAGGTAAAAGTAGCCACCTTGACTTGAGCGTGTGGTTGCCATTTCAGGCAGTTGTTGCAAGGATCATCTATAGACGCATGTTGCAGTCACTTGACACTGCTAAGCATTCTCTCTTTGCATGCCTGCTTATCCAGCCTGAGCTGGAGACTTGGGTTGTACTTTGCCTGCAGCAGCATGTAGGCAAGTTGGTCGGTGTGTTTGGTGGCATGTGTGCATGGTAGCATGACTGTTGCACTATACAGACTGCATTGCACATTGTAGCATGAATCTTCAGTACTTATCCCTGCTCCATTGCGCTTCAACTTCTTGTGCTACAGCCTGGTACAGCAACTGTTCAGTCGTGACTAAGACAAGGCAAGGCATGAAAGTGCAGACTTTTCAAAATCCATTCCACCTCACCTCATGAGACATGCAGATTTGTTGCCAAGCACAGCCCTTGCTTTTGAGGTTTGCATAGCTTTGTATTGGACCTTGTATTGAACTCATGCATCCTGTTCTGAAGCTAGTTCTGCCGGTGCTGTGAACTGTGTTGTGGAGCCATGCACAATGATGTTGTGTGTGACCCTGTCCACACGATTAGCAGGTGAGGTGCACACTCCTACCTGCAATTGTGTCATCAGCTTCAGTGGAGCTAGAAGCCGGTCCAGCAGTGAGCCATCATCTGCTTCTATAAGCGCTACAGCTCTGCATCACCAATTTGAGACACTATTAGACATGCCACAGGGTCTTACCCATGCAAAAATGCCTCTGAATGAACACCAGAATCGAGAGTATCACATGACACTTGTCTATATGAACAGTTTGAGAACGTGTTGCAAATGCTAACACAGGTGCACAGCCCCGGTGTCATGCACAGAGATGCTTCAAATTCCGGCTGCATCAGGTGATTGCCATTGTCTGATCTACAACCAGGATACCATCCAAGCAACTGTCTTGACGCATGCTGTTGAATCTTAAACTGTCTTGCACCTACCTGGCTTAAATTGATACATGTCTCAGAGTTGTTGCCATCAGCATTCGATGCTCGATGCTCAATGCTCACCTGGCAACTGCCTCAGCGGTGGTCACGTAACCCTCAGCTGGCTCAGTCCTGAGCAGCCATGACCCAGGCTCCACACCCTGCCGTGTGCCCTCTTCATTTGCTGCACGCCATGCATGCAGGTTGGCTGCATGCCTGCCTTGCAGCTGACAGCAACATTGATGCCGGGCAAAATGCAGTAGCCAATCGACAAGCACAGAGCATCTGGCATGGTTTCACACGCATTGCCCTTGGTCCGTCAATCAACTCATCAGGTCATGGTACATGCAGGTCCATACCCACGACAATCACAACACGCAGCTGGCAAGGTTCTTATCCATGCCCACCGAATGGGCTGTCAGGGAAACAGAAACGGCATACCTTGCTGAGCTTGAACTTGGCAAGGTGTGCTTATAGGACAACCGGCAATGCTTCCAGGCAATGTCAGTGTAGCATGAGCTAGACTGCCTTTCAAGCAGGGCAGCTGAACTTGCTGGATGCCTGAGGTAGATGCCAATAGCCGCGGAGCAACAGCCTGATAGCACAGCAGCGACATACTTTTAAACCCAGCAACATGCATATGCATTGCCTGGAGGGCTATTAGCCAGTAGGTCATCAAGGCACCAGTCAAGCTGTGCATGTGAGCAAAAGGCAGTCTTCAAACAGCTTGTGAAATGCAACAGGCCCCGTCAAAGCAAAGAGGGACCAGCAAACAACAAGTCAATGCTCCTTAGAGCTAAGGGACCATCATGAGAACCTGGGATGTTGATCAAGCCATGGATAGCCCTCAACAGAAGTTTCCAAATGTGAGAGGCCACAAACAGACAAGGATTTGATCATATTGAACGCAATACGCACCTTGTATCCTTGATAGATTGGATCTCAGACACACGTTTCCAAGGATGCACTGGTTTGCAGAGCTCGGTGAAATGCCTGGATCATAACTATTGTGATGGATACAGTATGCAGTCATGCAAGGCTGTGTTAGGCTGCGCAACGCATTGCAATGCATTGAGATGCATCTCAAGAACTATTGTATGCACCTTGTATATCTCCTTTGCTTCTTGCCATGTACCATCAATGGCAAACAGAACGTACTGCAGATGTCCATTGCTCTGCTTGGCGTCTGCCTCTGCACAACTATGTTGCTGAACCCTCTCAAGTGCTGGCAAAGCACAGCCTGTGGCTGATGCTAATGCTGAAGCTGAGAAGCTTGGAGAGTCTGGACTTCTTACATAAGCTGTTGGCCCTGTCTGTATGGGTGTAGCAGGTGCACCTGATAATGGTGCTGCATGGCCACTGTTTGCATGGTGTGTATTGCTGTGCAGCTTTGTGATGCCACCTTGCTGTGCCTGCTGAGTTGTGCGCTGATGTGGGAAAGTGAGAACGCTGGCTCCAGTGCTGCTGTGCGGCCAGCATCTGAGGCAAGGATCCTGCCTGATAGCAAGTAAAGCTGCATCTAAGTCTTGTGAGCCTGCAAAAGCACAGTCATCCGTCTCAACTTCTGGTATATGTAGACGGTGGAATGGCCAGAACATGAGTCTCACAATCAGCATCAAACAGGGAATAAGGTATGCCACATTTGGACCCTAGCCATACCTACCTGGGCCTGGAAACAGCAGAAACCCCTTCAGGGCGCCATCAACTACTTGCTGAAGGACTCTGTCAAGGTCAATATGCTTGCCAACCTGCAAAACTACAAGGCTTGCACAATAGTTACAGGCATGTGCAAACAGGCAGAACTGTCTGATGAGCTTCATATTGGTCTGACCTGAAACTTTCTGTCCCTGACTACAGTGCAATCCCTCAATGACCTTCCAAGCAGTGGAACAGTGGCAAGGGCACGCCTGGAGAAAGCTACCAGGTCAGCAGACAGGGTACAACACTGCTTGGTGACTCTCGCAGCAGCAGACTGTCACCTGTGCTCGAGAGGGTGCTGTAAGATGAACACCAGGCCAGATGTGGCTTTTGGTGATGCAGGGTATGCAGCACACAGACAAACTCGCTTAGGCCTCCTGCAGACAGTTAGCCTTAGAGCATAGACTTTGCGGTCATTTGCTTCCTGTAGCTGGGGAGAAGAGTGTACAGCATACCTGCAGCCATCGCAAATTCTCTGTGACATACACACATAAAGAAATCGATCAGTGTCAACGCTAGCAGCCTGCTTGCAGGTTTCAAATTCAAGATGCGTCACTGCGTAACCTCAATCTCTGCTTCAGCTGTGCTGGCCTTGACCATAATCGACCGCTTCGGATCTGCGCTGATTGCAAGCATGCGAGGAAGCACACTTCGCCGGCTTGCGGCCCAGGCATCGAGTCAAATATACAAAGTACGTGAACTTCCTGTACGAGCGATCACACCACAAACACAGCTGTGGACACCAGTACAGATGCCGGTCAACTCAGGTACATGTCGTACTAGAGGACGTGCGCAGCTCACACTATCTCGCTAGAGGGCGTGCAGGCTTGCAAGGCTTTACTTGAGCCGGCTCAAGGACCTCAGCTGTTTGCAGGAAGTTTAGTGAGCTTTCAGCGTCTGCCTGCCAGCCAGAGACACTTTGCATGACAGACAGACTTTGAGTTGCCTCCCCCTGATAAGGTCTTGTAATTGTTGCTGATCCATCAGTGTCTCTTCTCTGCAAAGTCACTGCAAGTCTTAGCAAGCCCTGCTTTATTTGCTGCATCTTGTACACAAGCAATACATGACATTGCATTTCCTGTCTTTGAGACTCAACAAGGGGGTTGACAGAACGTGACTGGGGATGTAAATTTACTCTAAGCAACAAAAAGCACATTGTACCAGCGCACATGCACAGTGTCTTGACAGCGACCTTGCAGCAGCATACAGAGCTTGCATGACTTCACACTTGTGTCGACGCTCACCTTCTGCTCCACCCAAGTGTACTGTTGCTCGTCAATGACAGTTGGTTTGGATGCAGGTTGTAGTCACATATGGTCAGGATGAGGTCAACCAATTCATTGATCTGGCAGATGCAATTGAAGAAGAGTTTCCAGAGCTTCAGGTTGAGGGTGTAGAGATTGAGAAGGATCAGCAAGGCTTCTCAATTAAGACAGAGGATGGCAAAATCGTAGCTGAGAGAAAGTCTGCAGGGCCTTTTCCTGAGGCGTCCACTATCATTGAAAGCCTTAAGAAAGCAGGATTTCAATAGAGGATGCAACTCAGTATAGTCAGGCATTCACAATTTTGACAGAGCATCAGAAAAGACATGATGTGACCAACTCGGTCAGCATTTTAGATCATGGTGTTGCACCTGAGTATTGCAAGTGGGGACTCGAGTCTTGCCAACATGACATGACAGATGGGGTGCAAAGCTGTCTGAGCCAACCCTTATCCTGAATTTAGTTGCGCACTATTCTGCTCTACACTTGCACAAGTAGTCATAGCTACTTTGTACCAAAACACTTTGATTACTGAAAGCTTTACCGTACTGACGCGGTGAAAACACAGTGTGGCATGATACCTTTATTCAGCAGTCTGCATTTGTCCCTTGACTGAGGTCGCAAGCGTCATCGCCTATTTGTTTTAGCAATATCACTCTAGGCCTACCGTATTAGCAATTCCAATTGCAGACGATTGAAAAACCTGTTAGCAATTTCCCCTGAGTGCTCAGTGCTGCAATCCAGCTTGCATGTCTTCAGGAAAAAAATGAAGAAGATAAGGTCACCATGCAAATTCATGCATGTCTGCCGACATACCTTGCATTGATTTTTCCATATGCACACACTGATCCCGACAGCTTAACGAGCTTTGCTGATACTACATGATCGTTGATGCCCTGACATTATTGATTTGCAGCAGCCGTGACTGTAACAGCAGGCTTGTTGACGTTTCCAGTGACTCACGTCTCTGTTACAGCATGGCTCCTGCGGTTTGGGGCCTGGCCATGGCCGCCCATTGATCTGACCGCATGGGGCCTGACGCAGAGAGGATAGTCGGGCCAGCCCCAATGCGTTTCCCATTGTATTCCCGGGTCTTCTGCAGACCCGGCCAGGCGAAAAGTATAATAGGATTATCTCGGGGTCAAAATAAGAGCATGGATAATGTACTGTGAGGCTTGAAGGCCCTACTTGCGCCTGATCTGTTGCGCGACAAAGTCTGCAGAACATACTCAGCATCGGCGTCACTAATAATATGGCGTTCTCAACAACATGTCCCGTTGCCGGAACACGTTTGGTCTCCAACAAGAGGGTCGCTGCTCCCCGTCGTGCCTCAGTGCAGGTATCTGATCTTGCTCCCTGAAAATTCGAGCTATTGCCCGTTCGGCGGACAGCATCTGCTGAAGTTGCATGGGAACTGAGTGCTTTGCACACTTGTCGGACGGGGCTAAAAGTGTGTCGACACTGTCTGCAGCTCTTGGCATGCCTCGCTTCTTATCTGCAGACTCTGCTGTATTTGTTGCATCTAGCCTTCTCATTGCAAGCTTGAATAACTACTGCAGCCAGCTGTATTGTTGGGAAAACATTACCTTTGCTGTAGCTTGCATGCTCAGTCTCAAGTTTACCCTCTGGGTGCGAGCAGATCTTGTTTGCTGCAGCCAGCTGCCGCCTTCACTGAGTTCTCTGGCCTGAGGAATGCAAATGCATTGAAGTGCGGACGCCAGGAGCAGACTTTGGCAAGCCGAGTCGCCACACAGGCAACCACTGTAAGTTTTTTTGTTAGCTTGTCGGTGGTACTTTGCAGTCAGAGCACCGACAGCGGCACAGGCTTCACTGCAGCCTCCGACAGTCTCTCAGTCTCCCCCGTACGTACTGCAGGGCACCACTGGCAGCAAGAAGGTCACTGTGTCTGAGAAGAAAATCAAGGTTGGCATCAACGGATTCGGACGTATTGGACGCAACTTTCTGCGTTGCTGGCACGGACGTGAGAACTCACTCTTGGAGGTCGTTGCTTTGAACGACTCTGGAGGTGTCAAGCAGGCCAGCCACTTGCTCAAGTACGACACAATCTTGGGAACATTCGCAGCCGACGTCAAGCAGGTTGACGATGAGCACATCAGCGTGGACGGCAAGTCTATCCGCGTTGTGTCAAACCGCGACCCCACAAAGCTTCCATGGGGAGAGATGGGCGTTGACCTAGTCATTGAGGGCACTGGTGTGTTCATCAACAGATCAGGAGCATCCAAGCATATTCAGGTGCTTAATACTTGAGCAGACCCAACCACACTGCCTCTTCAACACTGTTTGTTTGCCTGCAAGCGTTTGGAACCATCTATGTACGATGCAATGTGACCATATACAAGTCATATCAAGCAGCAGAAAATGCAGCAGAAGCCATGTTTGGATTCTGCAGCTAGCTCACTGCAGAGCTGAAACTGGCTTCTTATTTGCACCCTCAGGCCATGTGATGCTAGTCTGCAATTTTGGCACTATTTATGCAGTCTTTGCCATAGGTTGTGTGTAATGGTAGGTAGCTGACTGCAGCCTCTCATCAAGACAGGCCCTGTTCACTTCTGTTGCAGTGCTCAGTGCTTGTTTTCACTCCATGTTCCTTCTGTCAATGCAGGCTGGAGCCAAGAAGGTGCTGATCACAGCCCCAGCAAAGGGCGATGACATCCCCACCTTTGTGTGCGGTGTCAACGAGCAGGACTACAAGCACTCAGATGACATCATCTCCAACGCCT